>Ga0075421_100000677_pt1 | contig 36909 bp, 30 predicted proteins | sample SoiMetdeltSBSDD5_FD_75292 | JGI IMG/M metagenome (GOLD analysis project Ga0075421, IMG submission 75292) | Bulk soil microbial communities from a Populus tree surrounding site in Tennessee, USA - Soil MetaG P. deltoides SBSDD5 | ecosystem: Environmental > Terrestrial > Soil > Tree plantation... | reverse complement strand
CCTAAATCTTTGCCGGTCCAGTAAGTATCTTTTCCGCCGGGAATGTAGTTACCGGCAACGTAGACTTCGTTGACATAGTTATAGAGCGTGGTCTGATTGTAGGTTCCCATGTTCGGCATGGAAGGCAGCACGCCGTTGAAAGTCATCGTGGTGCTAAACGAATTACCGCGCACCACTTTCATCTGGTTGCGGGCGGAGGCGTACGTGTAAGACGTGTTGACGCTGGAGGAGTTGAGCCAGTGATGGCGGTAAATCGCCATCAGCGGCCGGCCCTCCGCGCCTTCTTTGATGGTCGTGGTCGCATTGTAAGTCGTGGTCAACTGCGCGCTACCCGCGTTGTAGCTCCAACTGACGGTGGTGTTGGTGACGAAGGCGAATGCATGCGCCTTAAAGTCGTTGAGCGTCGCGACGGTGTTATCCGGCAGGGCGGCGACGGAGAAGTAATCTTTAGCGGCCAGTGAGGATTGCGCGGTGGTGCCGGCGATGCTCCAGGTGGCCCCGGCCGGAGCAAACAATCCATAATGGTTGCCGTTGATCGTCACCCCGGCGGCGTTGCCGCTGTTCGACCAAACGGTCGGCGCGCCAGGGAAGGTGATGAGCGCGTCCCCGCCGGTCTTGGTGGCGTAGACGTAGGGCAGGCCGTGACCAAACGTGGCTTTCAGTGAGTTAGCGCCACTGGCCCAGTAGCCGGTCACGGTCCAATCTGAGAAGCCATCCACTTTGGCGTCCGGTGAGTTTAGCCCGACGACGCCGAGCGTGAACGCTTCCGTGTATGGATACCAAAATTCCGTGGCATTCATTGCGGGCGTCGTGGTATACCCAATGCCCAACCCGCCCGCTTTGGCGTGCATAGTGAGCGGATGCGCAAACATGTTTTCCGAATACGGATTGCCGGCGAAGCGTTGGAAACCGAGCGAGGACCACCAATCGTTGGTGGGCATGGGGCCGGTGACGTTGGCGGTTTTCTTAGGTGAAACGGGGGAACCGGTGGAGTTGGAGGGGGTTAGCCGGCCGGCGGGCAGGGTGGTGTTGTAACTGCCTGCGCCAACGGTGACGACGGCGGCTAACGGGGCCGCTTGGGCCTCCGGTTGGGCAATAAGCACGCCCTGGGTGACCAGGAAACAGAGGACGATTGCCAGAATGCCGAGCCGGTTGGGGGTTAATGCGTGAAAAGGTGTGGATTTCATTGAATAGCCTCCTTTTGAGGTGCGTGCATTCAAGAGTTGTCAGCCAGTTGATGCTCCCGCGCCGCCGAAGGTCGGCGCAGAGGACGCTGCCGGGGACGGCGGCTTGAGCTGGGGCCTGACAACCTTTGCATGCACACTTTGAGATATTCATGATCTTAGCTGGTTGCGGTTATAAAATCCTTCACTGGCGTGACCAGTTTTAGGAGATTTAGGGCGGATTCCATTTGGACCTGCGGTGGGTCCAGACCTCTCAGGTCTTACAAGTAGATGCAAAAACCGCAAAAATCAAGCGGCGTCGGTGGAGACCTGACAGGTCTGAACCGCTACGCTGAGCGAGTGACCGAGGTGGGTAGATTGACGCCCGCGTCCGCCAGGGCCGTCAGGAAATCGTAGTACATCACCGGCTTGGAGAGGCAGACTTCGGCGCCGGCTTCCAGGCCGCGCGCCTCCTGCTCCAAGACTGAACACATCACCACCGGAATATCGCGGGTGGTGCGGTCGGTTTTCAACGCCTTCAGCATGTCCCAACTGGCAGTGCCGGGAAAGTCAACATCGAGCACAATCACAGCCGGCTGGGCTTGTTGCGCGAGGGTGAGCGCTTCTTCGCCCAGACGGGTGCTGACCATGTGGCATCCACTCCGCCGAGCATAGCGCTGCACCAGATAACTGAAGCCGGGATCATCTTCAATGAGCATAATGACGGGAGAGGGCGCTTGCGCCGGACTGTTCATTTCACCATCTTAGCGGACGCGCCTGGAATAAGTCTTGTGTAATTCGAGTCGCTTTTTGTCAATCTCGCACATTTACTGCTAGACCCTAAAGGTCTCGCGTAGCGGACCTTTAGGGTCTAGCAGAAAGACCAAGGGCCATGGCCTGATTGGCCACAGCCCTTGGTTTAGACTCATCTCACTTTTAACTGGGTGAGGTGAGATGAGCGGTCGAGCGTACAGCGCTAACTAAGGTTTGGTCCAGTTGAACCAGGCGGTGTCCTTCTGGGTACCATCGTTATACGTGAACTGGTATTGCAAGACTTGTCCCGCCGTAATGCCGGTGATGAGATATTCCCAGCGTGCCAGGCCGCTGTTGTAGGTCATATTCACGTTCTGCTGTGCCTGACCAGGGATGATGTAATGCACGATCACATAACTGCAGGTGATGGCGCATTTATACCAGGGCCGGGCTTGGTTCGAGCTGACGTTATCTACACCCTGAGTGCTGCCGCCGCCACCCGACTGGATCTTGAACGATGACATTTTGTCGTTGCAGGCTGTTCCAACCCAGGAGGTATCACCTGTATAGGTGCAGACCGCTCCACCGAAACTGCCATGCTCATAGGCTTGAACGGTCCAACCGGCTGGTACTCTTAATGAGGACATCCAGTCGTTGGGAACATCGCCGGGCAAGGAGGCATAGTCACCGGGCTGTTTTGATCCGCTGGCAGCTCCGCCGTAATTGATGTCCGCGTAGAAGATAACGCCGCCACTGGGAACAGGTGTGTTGGTGCGGGTCGCGGTTGCACCAGGCGGAGGCGTGTTGGTGCGGGTCGGGGTGGGGCCGGTACCCTGCTGATAAACACGCACGTAGTCAATCTGATAGTTGGCCGGGAAGGGCGTGGTGCCATTGGGGTCGCCCGGCCACGCGCCGCCGACGGCCAAGTTCAGCAGGATGAAGTGCGGGAGATGGAACTCTTCCGTGCCGTTGATGTTGTTGAGGATGTTGGCCGTCAGGAATTGGCCGCCGTCCCGATACCAGCGGATCTCGGACGAATCCCATTCGACGCTGTAAGTGTGGAATGAGGAGACGCTGGTGTTGGCGTTGACGCCGCCGTACTGCGCGTGGCCGGCGCCGCTATCCCAGTGGATGACGCCATGCGTCTGGGCCTCGAGGTTGATGTGCTCCATGATGTCAATCTCACCGGACTTGGGCCACCCGACACTGCCGATGTTGGCGCCCAGGGTCCAGAACGCGGGCCACAGGCCTTGACCGGTGGGGATGGCCAAACGAGCTTCGATGCGGCCATAGCGGAATTCGCGCTTGCCTTGGGTCTTCATGCGGCTGGAGGTGTGGGTGCAGGAGCCGTACCAGCACGAGTAGCCGGCCGGGTTTTCCTTGCGGGCTTGGATGGTCATGGTGCTGCCGTTGAAGATCAGGTTTTGGCCGTTGGTGTAATATTCGCGCTCAGCGTTCCCCCAGCCACCGCCACCGGTCTCCAGTGTCCAGTTGCTGCCGTCCAGGCTGGAGCCGTTGAACTCATCGCTCCAGACCAGATTCCAGCTGGTTTGCGCGTTGACCGCCGCGGGCGCGGTCGCGATTACGGTCGCGATCAACACCAGACACAGACTCAGCGAAATCGCAATTGCCTTTTGCAGTTTGTTATTTCTCCAACGTTTCATTTTATTGATCTCCTTTAGGAAAATGAGTTTATCTCCTGGAATGAATCCGACCCCATTCCATGGTGGCGGTTAGATTGTGGCTATCTTAGCGGTGCTACCGGAATAAATCTTGTGGAATACGGCTTGTTTTTTGTCAGTCCCGCACATTAATGATTCGGCTTGTTATACCAGACCGACGCGGTCTTAAAGACCGCGTCGGTCTCGGCTTAAGTTGACTCCAGGGCTGTGACCTTTCGATCACAGCCCTGGAGTGAGGCTCAACTTACTTTGGTGCACCGCCCCTGGAAACTAATTAGGGTTTGGTCCAGTTGAACCAGGGGGTGTCGTTCTGTACGCCACCAATGTTGTAGGTGAAGTTGTACTGCAGCACCTGCCCGGCGGTGATACCGGTGATGGTGTATTCCCAGCGCGCGAGGCCACTGTTATAGGTCGCGTTTACGTTCTGCTGTACCTGGCCGGGGACGATGTAATGCACGACCACATACTGGCAGGTCCCGGCGCATTTGTACCAGGGCCGCGCCTGATTTGAACTCACGTTGTCTACACCGTGGTCAGCGCCGCCACCGCCATTCTGGATCTTGAACGATGACATCTTGTCATTACAGGTTGTTCCGACCCAGGAAGTATCGGCGGTATAGGTGCAGACCGCTCCACCAAAATTGCCATGCTCATAGGCTAGAACGGTCCAACCGGCCGGTACTCTCAATGAGGACATCCAGTCATTGGGAACATCGCCGGGCAAGGAGGCATAGTCACCGGGCTGTTTTGATCCGCTGGCAGCTCCGCCGTAATTGATGTCCGCGTAGAAGATAACGCCGCCACTGGGAACAGGCGTGTTGGTGCGGGTGGGCGTCGGGCCAACAGGGGTATTCGTGCGCGTCGGCGTTGGGCCGATGGCCGTGTTGGTTGGCGTGTTCGTCGAGCCGCCGCCGCCAGCCTGATAAACACGGACGTAGTCAACATTCATGAACAGCGGGAACTGCGATTGAACCGGGTCCATCGCCGGGAAAGCGCCGCCCAAGGCCAGGTTCATGATCAGATGGAACGGCTTGCGGAACTCCTCCAGCGTGGCCGGCGTGGTATCGATCAGATGCGTCTGGTTACCATCGAAGGTCCAGCGGATCTGGCTGGCCGTCCACTCGATGGCGTAGACGTGGAAGGTATTGACGTTGCCGGAATTGTAAGTCGTCACGTAGTTGGCGTTCTGGCCGGCCGTCCACGGGAATACGCCCGTGCGTAAATCCCAGAAGATGTTGTTGTAGACGGTCGTCTCGGAGTTCTTATGCTCCATGATGTCGACCTCGCCACAACTGGCCCAGTTGGTGGCCATGATATCGTAGTAGCTCATCGCCGCGGCATAGTTACTGGTGGACGTGTCGTCGCAGGTATCTCCCATCATCCAGAACGCGGGCCAGGATCCGTTGGCATTCGGCATCTGAATGCGGGCTTCGATCTTGCCGTACTGGATGGAGCGCTTGGTGTCGCTGGTGATGCGGCAGGAGCGCTGGTACCAGTCGCGGCCGGCGATGTTGGTGGGTGTGCTGAAGTATTCGCCTTTCAACACCAGGTTACCGCCGGACTGGTAGCAGTTTTCAGGCCGGTACCACTCCCATTCGCCGTTGCCCCAGCCCTGGAAGCCGGGCAGGCCGTTATTCCAGCCGTTACCGACGTTATAGTTCCAGTTGGTGGAACTGGGTTGACCACTCCCATTAAACTCATCGGCCCAGACCAGGGTCCAGCCGGTTTGGCTCTCGGGTTGCGCATTGACAACCATCGGCGCGGTCGCGATCAGGGTCGCGCCCAAGATCAGTCCCAGACTCAGTGGAATGATAAACTTCTTGTGCCGTTTGTTATTTTTCCAGCTTTTCATTTTATTGATCTCCTTTAGGAAAATGAGTTAATCTCCTGGAATGAAGCCAACCCCATCCCACGGTGGCGGTTAGATTGTAGCCATCTTAGTGGCGCTGCCCGGATAAATCTTGTGGAATACGGCTTGTTTTTTGTCAGTCCCGGACATTTAGGGGGGACGGGGGCTGGTGGTTGGGGGCTGGGGCTAGGGATTGGGGACTGGTAGTTGTTGGCTGGTTGCTAGTGGTGGGTCATTCGTCGTTCGTCATCGGTCATTCGTCATTTGTCCTTGGTCCTTTCCCTCTTCATCCTTCATAATTCATCCTTCATCCTTCTTCCTCGCCGGTAGGCATTGGGTGAGATCCCCACTTCCCGCCGGAAGACGTGGCTGAAATAAGCGCCATCCGGAAATCCGACGGCTAAGGCGATTTCGGTGATGCTCAGGTCTTTGTCCGTCAGGAACGCTTTGGCGCGATTGACGCGGTAGCGATTGAGATAAACCATGGGCGTCATACCCGTTTCCTGGCGAAAGCAGCGGGCCAAGTGTCCCTCGCTCGCGCCCACATAGCGAGCCAGGCTCTCGCGCGAGACCGGCTCGGCGTAATGCTCATGCAAGTACGCCATCGCTTTGCGGACCAGGCGCTGGGTCTTGCTGCCCAAGTCCCGGTTGCGCGCCAGCGCCGCCTGAATGTGCGCTAACGTTTCTTCCAAACTGAACAGGCCCTTTTCCAAGACGGTGACCACGCCCCGATTCAGGCGGGCCATATCCGCCTCGGTCAACAATTGCGCGGTCAGCACGATCACCGGAATCTCGCGCGGATCGTTTCCCGTTCGCATCGTCTCCAGGACTTTGAATCCATCCACCTCCGGCATCATCAAGTCTAACAACATCAAATCGGGGCGTTCTTTTTGCAGGATGTCTAACGCTTCTTGCCCGTTCCGCGCTTGGAGTATGTGGCAGTTGGGCAATTGCGTCCGTACAATGCGGGCGTTCATCTTCAGCGTTTCCGGTTCGTCGTCCACAATCAGAATTGTCTTCTCGCGGGCTTCCTCCTCCGCCAGCAAACCTTGCTTGGCTAACGCTTCGGTCAGCGCGTTGGGCGCGAGCGGCTTGGTCAGGTAATTCATCTCCAGCAGTGAACCGCGATCATGCTCTTGCGTCAGCGAATAAAAGAGCACCGGAATATTCTGCGTGGCCGTCTGGCCTTTGAGTACCTTGAGAATTTCCCAGCCCTGCTCGGAGGCCAGACGCAAATCCAGCACAATGGCGCCCGGGGGCGAGGCCAACACCTCCGGCAACCAGGCGCCGGTTTCAGTGCTCACCCATTGTTTTTCGACTTCAAATCCTTCGCGCCGCAGGTGCTCACAGAGTTGTTCGCCGCTCTCGGCTTTTTCGGTGAGTACCAGCACACGCTGCGGTTGGCCGGGCGTTTTCCCCGCTTGGGGTTGAGCGAGAATCTGTCCCAGCGTGGGGAGCGTAAAGTAAAACGTTGAGCCATCGCCCTCGATCCCGGAGGAGTGCACGCCGATCTCGCCCTGGTGCAGTTCAACTAAGCGCTTGCAGATCGCCAGCCCCAAGCCCATGCCACCGTACCCGCGCGCCGTGGTCCGCCCCGACTGGCGAAACTCGTCGAAGATCAGACTCTGTTCTTCCGGCGAGATGCCCAGGCCGGTGTCGCTCACCGAGATCAGCACTTGTTTTTCAGCGACTTCAACTTTGAGTGTGATCTGTCCCTCCGCGGTGAACTTGATCGCATTACTCACCAGGTTAAGCGCGACCTGCCGCAGCCGGGTGCGGTCGCCCCACACGGGGGGCAGCCGGGCCGGCAGCTCGGCTTGCCAACTCAATCCCTTCTCGTGCGCCAATTGTTCGCCGGTCAAGGCCACCACCGCCAGCACCTCCGCTAAATCCAAAGGTTCGGGCGTTAACTTCAACTGCCCGGCTTCGCTGCTGGCCAAGTCCAACACATCTCGAATCAATCGGCTCAGATGCTGGGAGTTCGCTTGAATCCGTTCCACATCCTGCCGGTAAAGTTCGGGGAGGGATGGCTCCTCCGGTGTCGGCTCGCGCAGCAGCACTTCACTCAAGCCGACGATGAGATTGAGCGGCGTCCGCAGCTCGTGACTCACCGTGGAGAGAAAGCGGCTCTTCATTTGATTCGCTTCTTCGGCGAGTTGACGGCCTTGAATCGCTTCGCGATAGAGCCGCGCGCTTTTCAGCGCCGTCGCTAATTCCTGGACGATGGCCGCGCACGGTTCCAGGTGCGCGGCGTCGAACGCGACGAACCCGGAGAGTTTTTCCTGGATGGTCAGTGGCAGTAACGCCAGATTGAAGGGTTCTTCTTCCGGATACAATCCGGGCGGAGGAAATGCCCGGCTGGGGAAATGGTGGGGTTTTCTCGCCTGAAGGCCGTCGGCTTCGGCCTCCGCGCGGAACGGCAGCGTACATCCGGCGACCGGATCATCGCCTTCCGCTTCGTAGAAAGCAACTTGCGTGTGACGGAGGCCGACCTCCGGCAGATGTTCGCGCAGGGTCTCCAGGATTTGAGTTTCATCCGGGGCCACGAGCAACCGCGAGGTCATCAGGCCCAGTTGATCGGTCAGGTTAGTAGCCTGCACCAGGTAGTGTGTGTGCTGCCGCTGCATGTACTCGCTGATGGTCAGCCGCGCGTGATCCAAAATTTCCTCGGCGAGCGCGCGGCGGTGTGACTCCGGCTGGTTTTCCAAGAGGGGTGACATCCCCGACCGTAACGTGGAGATGGCGGCTTGCCAGAGATGGGCATCCTCATTCGCCCGCTCCGTCTGTTGCAAAATTTCGGTCAGCGTGGAATGAAAGCGCAGCGCCTCGCCTTGCTCCAGACTCGCCGCGAAGGCGGAGATCATCTTCCCACACAACTCCTGAATTTCATCCAGGCTCAGGTGCTGCGCCTCGGCGATGACCGCCTCGGTGGTTGCTTGGGCCAGCGCTTCAGGAGCCGACAACCGGGTTTGAGTTCCTTGAGTTCCTTCAATTCCCTCAGTTCCTTTATGGGAACTCAAGGAACTGAAGGAACTCGGGGAACTTGGAGAGTACATTTGGCAGCCACACGAGCGCCGAATGATGAGCCGCGTGGGAACCTTGAGCGTCTCCGCGCCCGTGCTTTTCCCGGCGAGACAATCAAGTAAGAGCAGCAGCGAACGATAGCCGATTTCAAAAGTCGGTTGGTGAATGCTGGTCAGTGGCGGCTGCTGAACTTTGGCATCGAGTTGGTCATCAAAACCGATGACGGCGATGTCTTGCGGAATGCGCCGGCCGGCTTGCCGCAGCGCTTGCATCGCGCCCAGCGCCGAGTTGTCGTTGCACGCGAGCGCCGCCGTAAACGCGACTCCGGAATCCAGGATGGACTGCATCGCTTCCCGGCCGCCTTCGACCGTCAGCCGGCCGTAGGTAATGAGACGCGCGTCGGTTTCCAGTCCGAGTCTGTGCACGCTGGATTGATAGGCTCGCAGCCGATGTTCGCTGTCTCCCGGATCGCCCTCGATCCCGGCGATGAAGGCGATGCGCCGATGGCCGTGCTCCCGCAGATGTTCGAGCGCTTCAAAGATGCCGCTTTCATTATCTGCGGCGACGGTGGGACCGTTCTCGCCCGGCGCGACGAAGACGACCGGATGCCCGGCGGCGATGAGGGCCTGCATGTAATTTGAGCGCGGCTCCGAGTTGAGCGCGGCCATCACAATCAAGCCGTCCGTATTCCACGGGCCGACCGGGACAAAATCAGTGTCCGGCATGGGAACCGGCCACGCCGGGCGGACTTGGGCCACCTGTTGACTCATGCCGCAGGCGAACAACAGGTTACAGTTCCGCTGGCGCGCCGCCAATTGGATGCCGCGAAAGATGGGTTCGAGGTAACCGTGGGGGAGGGTGTGCTGGTAGAAGTGCCAGCCGACTAAAACTCCAATCGTGGGGCGTCCGTGTTTCTTTTTTTGCATAGGATTAATCACGAACAGGAATTAATCACGAATGACTCGAATCGCAGAACCCGCGCGAATAACACGAATAAACCCCAAAACATTCGTGGCATTCGTGCGAAGCAATTCGTGATATTCGTGATAAAAACCGTCTCTATTATACCGGGACTGCTTCACGAGCAGGCATTCGCCAAGTGTTGCTCGTAAGTCGCGGCGAAGGCGTGGCGGCCGCTGCCATCGCACTGCGCGCGATAGTAAAGGTAGGTGGTGTCGGCCGGATGCGCCGCGGCCAGGAGCGAGGCCAATCCGGGATTGGCGATTGGCCCCGGCGGCAAACCCGCGAAAGCGTAAGTGTTATATGGATTAGCGATGGTGCGGAGGTCCAGGTTGTCCAGGCGCGGCCACCAGTTGCCGGTTGTGCCCAGCGCATATTGCACCGTCGCGTCAATTTCCAGTAACTGATTTGCCGCCAGCCGATTGAGGATGACCGAGGCGATGATCGGACGCTCCGCCTCTACGACGGCTTCACGCTCGACGAGCGAGGCGACGATGACGGCTTGATAAAGCGTCAGACCGTGTTCCGTCGCGGCGGAGGTGTAATCAGCGGGCAACCGGGCTTCAAAGTTGGTTAGCATTTTTTTGAGCGCCTCCGCCGCCGAAGCGCCGGGCTTGAAGAGATAGGTGTCCGGGAATAGGAAGCCCTCCAGGGACACGTCTGGCGGCAAGGAATAATTAATCAGCAGTTCGCACCCTGAGGAAAATGCAGCGCAGTCGAAGGGTGGCTGGGTGAGCGCCAGGAACTCCTCGCGCGAGATGGATAAGCGTGAGTCAGCGCTGAGGGCGTCCGCCATCTGCTCCAGCCGCCAGCCCTCGGTGAAGCGGACACTGATCTCGCGGGCGCTGGCGTTCGTCAGGGCCGTGGCGATCTCGGGGATCGTCATCGTCTGGCGCAGAATAAAATCGCCGGCTTCAATGTGTTGGTCGAGACCGAGATAGCGCAGATAGTAATTGAGGAGCGTGGCGTCCTGGACGAGTTTCTGTTCGGCGAGGTGGGTGGCTATTTGAGCGGAGGTTTTGCCTGACCGGACTGAGAAAGTGATCGGGGTCGGGTCAGCCCCTCCGGGCGCGGACAAATCGGCGGCGCGGGTTGAGAGATATGTCAAAAGCAGGAAACGTTCGGCCGGGTTCAGGTTCTCCGCTCCGGGGCCAAGATCACCCGCCGCCGCTTGGCTGAAACTGGCCGCCAGGAAAACTATCAACGCGGCGATTGCGGCCAGCGCCAAAATCAACAGAATGAAAAGCGCGACGCGATTCCCCTGGCGGGCGCGTCTTCTATTTTGACGGGCGCGCATCGAGATAACTCTGCAAGAGGGTGGCGGCGGCGGCGGCGTGGATTTGTGCGCGCCGCGCGCGTCGCTTTTTTCCGGCGGCGAGGAGCGCGGCCTGCGCAGCTTGCGTCGAATGACTTTCGTCGTACAGGGTGACCGGCAGCGGCGTGAGTTGGCGGAGAGCTTCGGCCAGGCGTTCGGCGCGGCGGGCTTGCAGGCCGGCGCGGCCCTCGGAGTCAAGCGCGAGGCCGAGCAGGATCATCTCGGCGTGGTGTTCGGCGGCCAGCGCGACGATGCGCGCCGCATCCGCCGGACGCGAGAGGTGGGTGAAGTCCGTGAGCGGGCGAGCAATCAGGCCATCCGGATCAGAAATGGCTAAACCGATTTTCTTTTCGCCGGGGTCTATGGAGAGAATACGCATGGGAGGAGTGAGACGTGACGCGTGAGGCGTGAGACGTGATCCGTGACGAGTGATGCGTGAACTTCACGCGTCACGGGTCACTCGTCACGGATCACGTCTCACGTTTACTCGAATTCTAAGGTCTAACCAGGGCAAAAAGCCGGGCCAGCTTGGGAACACGTTAATCTGCGGTGGCTGAGCGAGGGGCAAGGCCGATTGCAAGCGCGTGCGCGCGGCGGCGACGGATTGGCCGCGGATCATTTGGTGGATGGCTTGGTAATCCAGGCGCGCGACGCTCGCGCCTGTTGCGGTGACGGTGAAATGCGCGCGCCCGTCATCATCCACCGTCGCCAGCGGACTCCGCTCAAAAGTTGTCCCCTCGGGGATGAGGGTGCTGCCCGAGGGCACTTCGCGGCCCAAAGCGGTCTGCGCGACGAAGCGAATATCATCCTCCTTAACGACGATCCCGGTTACGGCAATTCGCAGCGCGAGATTAAGCACGTTCGCCGGTTCGCCCACGGCGCGGTCGTAGGTCTCGGCGATTACTTGCGTCACTGTCATTGATTCCGGAATCAGAAACTCGCCCGGCTTGAGTTGATCTTCGATCCGGCCCAGCGCCGTTTGCTGCAACTGGTCCAGTAATTGATTGTGGAGACGCAAACGATCGTCCGCGGTGACGGCGGCTTGAGGCTCCGCGTTTCCGCCTTCGGTTGGCACGGGATTGGTGACCGAGAGTTGCAGACCGAGCGGGCCATCAATCGCGTTGATCTGGCCGCCGGTGACATTGCCGGCTGGACCGGGGTCAACGGCTTTGATCTCGACCGAGACCGTCGCGCCGAGGCGGCCTTCGAGGTTCACCGCTTGAGTGGTGATGAAGCGGACCGGCGTGCCGCCCGTGGTGCGCAGACCGGTGCCTTGGGGGATGACGGCCGGGCCGCCGAGGAGATTGGTGAATACGACCGCGCCGGTCGCGCGCTCGCTGGCGACATTCCTTTCGCCGGTCGTCGGCATGAAACCGGAATCGCCGACTTCCATCCGCGCGATACGGGCGGGGACGAAGCCGGCTGTGTCCGGTTGTTCGAGTGTGGGATCGGCGACAATTTCGATCGTCGTGTTGATCGGTTGGGTGGCCGGCGTCAGCGTAACCGTTGCCGAGGGGAGAAGGAAGAAAACCAATAGAAGCACCGCGCTCAGCCCGAGGCCGAGTGTGGCTTTCCGGATAATTTCTTTAGCCTGCGCGGGTATGTCCGGGAGGGTGGGCCACAACGTCCCCATTAGGGAATCTGCGACCGGCGGCTTGAGGGCGAGAATGTCTGGTGAGGGACGCCGGCGCTCCGGCGCGCGGCGCGGCGCACGGCTGCGCCAGCGGCCATGGCGACTCGCTTGAATGGATCGGAACACCGGCAGGCCGAGTTCCTGAGCGTGATCCCGCACTTCGGCATCCTCGGTGACGAGCGCGATGTTCGCGCCGAGTTTGTGCGCGTGCCGATGTAATAGAAGGAGATCGAGGCGGCGAGCCAGCGTGCGGCCCGCACCCTGAGCGACCGTCGCTGGGTACGTCGGCCAGACGAGCAGCACGCGCGCGGTCTGCGTCCAGCCCATCTTATCGCGGGCGGAGTTGAAGTCGTCGTGCGGGTCGAGGTGGAGGATTTGCTCTTTCACGGAGGGGAGGTGGTTAGCCTGCCTTATTTGAGGCCAAGTTGTGCTCTGACTTCAGCCGCTTTGAGCGTCTTTGTTTGTCTCCCACGTTCATCCAGTAACTTCATAAGTTTTTTATTCTTGCGTGTGAGTTCAATTTCTCGGTCAAAGTCGTCAATCTCGGCCAAAATGAACTCCGCGCCTTCCGGCGACCGTAAGATCAATCCGCCTCGCTGGGCGCGCTTCAGCAACGTCCTGACGGTTTTGGCTCGTGTGGAAACGGTGATGGTTTTCATAGGTTATACTCCTCTCCATGAATAAACAGCTTGTTTCCGCGTTTATATCCAATCGCTGCAATCTTGACGATGCGGGCCACCTCCCGGACATCGTAAAAGACACGGAAGTGATTCAAGCGTAACTCCCACTTGGCCACGTCGTTCGGGCGCAGTTTCTTTCGATTACGAGTCGCTACGTTTGGCCTGTATTGGAGTTGAGCATCAATTCCATCTAGGATATGTTGCTGCTCGAACTTTCGAAATGAGTTCAAGTCTTGGCGGGCCTCAGGTGTGTAGTCAATCTCATACATCACCAACGATTATCTGCCGCTTCCTGATTTTCTGCAATATTTACCCACTATGTACCGCATTCGATTTTGTCGCAGGCGGAGTTGTCACGTCATTCAGCGCGCGGGCGGTTGGCTTTTAGAAAGCAGAACACCGCGAGGCCTGCCGAAACGATGCCGAAGATCAGTAACCCGGTGGCCGTCCCGCCTTCGGAGATGACCCACAGGGCGTAGGTGATGCAGAACCAGGCGGCTACTCCAAAGCCTCGTCCGGTCCATTGCAGTTTCTCTGAATCAATAGGAGCCAATGGCCACTATCTCTGGACGTAAACGAAGTGCGGGTCGAGGTGGAGGATTTGTTCTTTCACGGAGGGAAGCGTGAGGCCTTAAGGGTAATCGGTTGCATCAATTTGCTCATTAGTCTGTGTGTCTATTACTTTGACGGTATAACCGAGCCGACCTAAGGAGACTTCTCCGAACTCGTAGAGATAGCGTGCGCTGGAAACTTGAGCTTCGTCCCACTGCTCCCAGGCGCGCAAGTTCCGCAGTTCCTTGCCATCAATTTTGAACATGAAGGCGGGGGTGGGTAGTGGGTCGGTCAACGCTTCCAGGCTCAGTTCATCATAGAAGTCAGATTTCTTGTGGACGGTGGTGTTTTCGACTTGCACCAGGTAACCCGCTTCCTGCCGTTGCAAGCGATAGACACATGATCCCTGGCTGCCGCTCGTGCCATAGTAAGGCATGACCCGACCTTTTGATTTAGCAAGCTGCATGGCTCGCAGCAAATCGCCTGTTACCCGGTAGCGCCCGTGAAATGATCCGGTCGCCAATTGTTCGTTGAAGACTAATTCGTCGAGCGCCGACTGCCATTCGAAAATTTGCTGGCACAGTGCGCCAAATAGGGTGAAGCGGATTTCAGTTTTGGAACTGTGGAGGTTTATCGGCATAGAGTAGTCATTTTAGACAAAATCAATAAGACATTCCGAAACCAAAGCGATAGAGTGGATTCCTTGAATCATGCGGCACATCGGCCTTTTGGTTTCGGACCGCTTCCATTGAGCTGGGCAGTTCAAATGGCAACTTGCCTTCCGGGCGGGCTTGGCCAAAGATGACCTCCAGTATCGCCTCATCACTGGCTCCATACTCTCCCAGCAAAGCTTTAGCCAGTTCGCTGATTTCGGGGATGACCGCCGGCCGATCCAAATACAATATCACAATCGTTGGCACGGTCTGTAATAAGGATAAAATTTCGGCTTTGGCCTCGCCTTTGAAATCCAAGTCGCCGTGATGAAAGCCTCGGGCAAAAGGATTTTTCGTTTCTACCGGAACCCAGGGCGTCTCTAATCGCAAAATGGCAAAGTCTGCCTCTTCCGGCGTGGTGACCACCTCCGCATACCGGGCGGCTAAAGCCGGAGCCACATTTTTAACAAAAATTTTTGGCCGGCCTTGCAGCGGGAGGGTATGCGCTTCATTTTTTAGCAAGGTCATGGCCCGTTTTTGCGAGTCTAATCCTTCGGCGATAGAAGCTGGATGACCTACTACTTGTGAAACTTGGGCCTCGTCCACAAACGGATTATCAAACAGCCCCAACTGGAATTTAAGGCGCAGCAGCCGCCGGACGGATTGATCCAGCCGGGCTTCAGACAACCGGCCTGTTTTTACCAGCTCGATAACTAATTCCGGACAGCTTTCCCCGCCGAACTGATCCACCCCCGCGTCGAGCGCTTTCTGCACCCGTTCGGCCCTCGTCAAGTGTTCGACGCCCCATGCCCGCGCCGGCCAGACCGTCTGCGGCATATGGGCGTCCGTGATCAAGCCCCAATCCGTGCACACGACTCCCTCATACTGGTATTTCTCGCGCAGCAGGCCGGTGATGATCGCTTTGTTAAATGACATCGCCACATTTTCGTTGGTTTGGTCTACGGGGACGCCGTAATACGGCATGATGGCCGCCGTCTTCGCCGCCAACGCCGCTTCAAAGGGGATGAGGTGATAATTGAAATTGTTGCTGGGATAGATTTGGCCTTTCTGAAATTCAAAGTGCGGGTCCAAGCCTTCGTTTTGCGGCCCACCGCCGGGGAAATGTTTGGTCATGCAGGCCACGCTGTCCGGGCCGAGCGCCTCGCCCTGAAAGCCTTCAATGTAAGCGGTCGTCAACAACGCGGTCAGGTGGGCATCCTCCCCGAACGTGCCGCTAATGCGCGGCCAGCGCGGCTCTGTGGCCAGATCAATTTGTGGATGGAGCGCCACGCGAATTCCCACCGCCAGGTATTCCTGTCTGACAGTGTCGGCGAAATCCCAGACTAGTTCCGGGTCGCCGATGGCTGCTAGGCCCAAGGTCTCACACCACTGCGAAAAATCGGTGGCGCGCATCGAAAAAATGTTATGGCTGAAGTGATTGCGCGGGTCGGAGGCAATCGTCACGGGGATGCCGAGCCGCGTTTGTTCGGCGAAACGTTGAAGATTATTTTGCCAGGTGGCGACGGCGGGCGCGCCCGGAACATCCCAGAGATTGAAATGGTTCATCTGCTGTTCGGCGATTTGAGTCATCGCCGCGTGGGGAAAGGGGGGCGCGCCCGGTTGGACTTCGATGGAGCCATCCGCGTTGACGAGTGCGCCGTTGATGAATAACATCCCCGCTTTTTCTTCGAGCGTCATTTGCCCCAGCAGGTTCTCAATCCGAGCTTCGAGGGGCTGGCGGGGGTCCTCGTAAATATCCAATTTTCCGTTTTTGTTGAGATCACGGAACGTGAAGCCGTTTTCTGTTTTGATCAGATGAGAGGACCGGGTTATCAAGTCAGTGCTCATGGTAATGCTCCTGGTTGTTCACTGGTGCTGGGAAGAAAGCCGGACGGGCCGACTTGTAGAAGATCAAAACTAGCCGTCTATCAACGTCCACCTTAGTTTATTCAGCGGTTGCAGTTGCCCTGAATGGACGAAGGCCGAATTTCTTGCCGAGGGTCAGTCCAAGTTTCAGGTGGGTAAGAGCGAGGAGGCATTACTGCGTTTGATGTTCTATCTTTGCGATGTGAATCGCAGCTTGCCGCGCGGCCTAAGTTCAGCCCAACTTATCATGGCCGGAGTTGAAGTCGGCGTGAGGGTCGGGGGGGGGAGGGTTTGCTCTTTCACGAGAGAATGGGTGAGGGGATGGTAACATTGCGGCTCAGCGGCAGCGACGGCGCGAGCCCAATATTTCTCACAGATGTCTATTCTTTTGAGATTTTTGGCTGGCCCTATAGGTCAGTTGAAGCGGTCGATGTATTGGCGGGCGCATAGCAAGCCACAGGCTTCCTATTATTTATGCAACCAGTTCGATTTAGGGTTGGTTAGCCATAGTCGATTTTATAAAGGAGGTTTGCAACCAAGAGGTTCACTTTGTTCGAAGCTGCTGGTTCAATTAGCCGGACTTCGACTTTATCTTTAGTAACTTCGCTCATGGCTATCATGCACGCGGGGTCAATAGTGATTGCCAGGGTTGTCTCAGATTCGAATGTAGTACACGGGCACAATCCCAACTCGTTCATTCGGCTATTGTGGAATATCTTAAACCGCATAGCATCTAGCAAACCATCGTTATTTCCCTTGTTAATAATTATCTTGAACTCTCTGTCTCCAAGTCTCTCTAGCTCTTGGACGTTGAGGCGGAGCGACTTGGCACGTTTGGTCTTTTCAATCAACTTAATCTCATCGGCGTCAATGATACCATTGAGAGGCATATTCGAGTGCTTAGATGTAAAATCAACCAGTATTCTCTTGATTTCTTGCAAGCGGTTTCTAATTTCAAGGTAACCACGCAGTAAATGACTATATATAAAGTATGCCACATATCCAACGGCAATCAGAAGGATTGCCAACAAGATTGTCTGCCCGATTACGGTCTTGCTGACATCTGCTACATCGGCAACTAAGCCAATGGCAGCCGCTGCAGCGCTTGCTGTGGCAACGATAGCAGTAATAAGGTCTCTACGCTCAATGTTATTCATTTTATTAGGCCTCGTTGGATGAAGTTGGCTCTGCAACCAATTTTCTCTCAAGAAGTCTGATCCAAGAGCGTACTTCCTCGCTGTTGTCTGGAGTGTGTTGCTTGAGTTCGGCTAATTCAACTAATAACTGAGCCTGACTGGATGAGCTTACTTTGCGGGGAATGTTCCCTCTACAGAGCGATGACAATGCTTGCTGAAGCACCCTTGTATCCTTCTCAGACCGTAGTGACCCTATCAATATTTCTGTACTAAATTCTGTATCAAGTGCACCTAGTGCCCTACATGCCTGAAAGCGCACATCAGTATTTTCGTCTCTCAATGTATTCCTTAGGAATCTGTAAAATTCTTTACCGGTTCTTCCCCTGGCAGCCAAGACATATGTAAGTGATGCTACGGCAAGATGATCATTAGATTTCTCTTGCAGGAGTGAATAGCAGAGATCGTCAACTTTTGGTTCTTTGAGCTCTACTAGGATATTTGATGCCTTCATGGCTACATCTGGATTATCTTGGTCCAACAGTTCACAAAGATTGCGAACCGTTCTTATCCGCAAATCCTCCTTCACTTGAGCGCCTTCAGTGAGAAACTTGGCTGCTAGTAACCAATGCGATGCATCCCCTTTGGTAACAAGGGCCAATATCATGTCGTTGACATTAGGCTCATGTTTGGCGAGTTGCGTGAATACAGAATCCCACCAACTATCTCCAGCATATTGGCCAACTAACTCGAGCAATTTTCCCTTGTCTAGACGCTGAAGGGCTTGAGTGCAAAATTGTTCTTGAAGTACAAGATGTGAGAATTGGTATTGACTAAGTGTCGGCTGATAGAGAATGTTGAGCTTGAGTAAGCTTGCGAGATGGTTCTCTAGGCCAGTCTGTTTCCATGCCTCCGCAAGATCTCGAAGGCGAGTTGTTAGCTCATCTTGTGACAGAAATGTCTTTTTGGTTATGTGCATGAAGAACGCTATGTCTTCTGCCAGTTGGCGGGCTAAGGTGGAGAGGTCTTTAAAGATAAAAGAAAGAAATGTCTTGATATACCTTTCTTGAAGTGCTCCTCGGTCTTCAGGTAGGTTCTTTCTTCCTTGATAAAGGTCAGAAATTAACCTTAGGAGAAAGGGATTAGATGCAAGGGATGATAGCCCAGGGCTGCTTTCAATTATGTTCCAGAATACCTCTCCCGAGTTTGGGCTGTCTGCGTACCATATATCAATAAGTTGACGAGTTTCGTTTTTGGTCAGTGGTGCAATCTCAAAGGTCGTAAAGCCAAATTCGGTCATTACTGCATATTGTCGGCTAGTAACAACAATGTGCATTCTTGGAAACTTAAAAGAGAATTGAGTGAGCTCGTGAATAACAGTCTCGATGTCTGCTGTCTCATTCAAGCCGTCAAGTAACAAGAGTACTTGCCCCTCCTCGAGTGACTTAGTTAACCCTGTGATTGTAGTATGGTATGTATTAGCGCGAGTCTCTATTTCATCTCGGATTTGTTCTTCTATTCTCTTAGTTGTGTCAAAATTGTGCAGGGATAATAAAACAGGAATGTTTGATACGCCTCGTAACAACCCGCGTGCTGCATTCAGTGCTATAAGTTTCAGGAGCGTAGACTTACCTGACCCTGGAGGCCCAAATATCAATATGTGGTGGTGGTTTTTTAGAGCCGATTCAATTGTTATCTCCGATTGCTCTTGATCTGATGAACTTGATCGCAATCTCAACATGATGGATTGATTATCGAGATCACCCAGTAGCTTTGCTGAACTCTGCTTTGTTGAGATCTCAGCCAATTGTGCAAGCAGATTTGCGCGATAACTGACAATAGTATCTGCGAAACTATCGGAGAGCCTCAGGTTGCGCTTAAACATGATCTGTCCTCGCTTTGCACATTTGTCCGGTGAAGTCAGGCTATACATCTATCAGGCGAAGCGGGTTGCCCAACGATTAAGGATTCATGTGGCGCGGAGCCGTCCTTGGTGTTGGCTTGCTTAACCAAATTGGATTTATAGTTTAAGGATAACCGCTGGGGCAAGTCCCCTAATTGACTGAATCGATGGGACTGATTATAGCGCAGAAAAGCGATTTTGGATAAACTTTCTTCACGCATCACGTCTCACTCATCACGCCTCACGCTTCCGGCTTCAGCGCCGCTTGCGCCTCATCGTTGAAAATGCGCTCGGTGCGAGCGTAGAGCGCATCCGCTTCCTCGGGGGAATCGGCAATCGCGGTCAAGCCGAACCGCGCCAGGTCGGCGATGCCGCTCAGCATGTGCATCACAATCCCCTTTTGCTCCAAATGGTCAAAGTGCAAGCGATGCCGGCTGACAATGTCGAAGACATCGTCCGGGGCGAAGGCGCGATACTCCGGCGCTTCCAGGTGATCGGTCGCAACGTAGTATTTAGGCTGGCCGAGCAACGTATGGAAGAGGCCCGTCTCCGTATCGTACTTGCCATCGGTCAGGTATTGCAAGGTGAGATACGGGTGTGTGGTGCCGCCCTTGCGCAAATTGATTTCGATCGCATACGGTTCCCAGGCGCTGCTCCCCGAACGCACGACGACAAAATCAAGCGCGAAGCGACCGATCACGCCTTCGCGCGCCAGACGATTGCCGACCTTCACTGCCTCGCGCATGATGATCCGGCTGTAGGCTGGGTCGGCGGGGAAGCGCGCGCCCAGGTAACTCTGCCCACTCGGGCCGCCGAGTAACTGATCGTGCGTGGAGAGAATCTGCACTTCTCCAAACGGGCTGACGCGCAGTTGGACACTGGGGCTGCGCAGCGCTTCGCCGGCAATTAGTTCTTCCACAATTCCACCGCTCTCGCCCAGCTTGGCGATAAAGGACTCGTAATCTACATCCGGTGACTCGAACTGCATCGCGTGGATTCGCTCCGCGAGGGCCGCGGCCGTCGCCGGATTGCCCGGGGGCGGGAGACCCTCCAGATTCACGCTGGCGTTCCCTTCACCGGACACGCCTTCGTTGAGTTTGATCAGTATCCGACGGAGCGCCGCCTTTTGCGCGCGCATGGCCGCGATCGCGTTGAGGACATCGGCCTCGCTCGTTAAATTCTCTGCGCCAAGGGGATGTGGCACGCCCTCGTCGGCAAAGATGCGCCGACCACCGCTCTTGGTGCCGAAGTTAAAAAACTGCGGGTCCGCGCCATACATCGGGATGTTCAGGCGCACGGCCAGTTCGCGTTCCAAATCAGTTGTGTTATACGGGACGATGTGCGCGAGATCAAGATTGGGAACGAGCGATTGGATGTGCCGGAGGAGGCGCGGGCGTTCCAGGAGTTTGAGACTGAGCGGGCGGGACGAGCCATCCAACGGCGAGACGAGAAACAGTCGCTTACGCGCATTGCTGATGACGACGCCCGGCAGGATGTGGAGATAGTAATCAATGATGTCGGGATGAATCGGCTGCGAGGTGACGTAGATCAGCCGAATGTGCGGCTGGCGCAGTAGAAACAGCATGAAGAGCAGACGTTCTTCGTAGGCCTGCTGCGCTGAACTGGTAAATTCCCGATCCAACGACATGGAGGGGATGACGACAATGGTGTTCGGGTCCTGCAAATGTTCGCCGCCGGGATGGTCGGGCTGGCCGATCAATTTCCAGAGCGGCCCCAGTTTGCGTTGCAGTTCGTTGAAACGGGCGGTGGTGGCGGTATCCACAAGTTTTATCCAATCTTAAAAGCTACCAGGGGTGTAATCATGAATGAAGGAACTCAAGGAACTTTGGGGAACTCAAGGAATTAAGGGAACTTGAGTTCCTTGAGTTCCCCAAAGTTCCCGGCTTTTCAGTTCCTTCCGTTCCCGCAGTTCCTTGAGTTCCTACGGTTGCTGGAACTCAAGGAATTTCGAATCTATTAAATCCGTGGCTTCATTACGAAACAATTATCTCGACCACGCCGGTATCCAGATCGTAACGCCCGCCCACAATTTTGAGTTCGCCTTTGGCGACGGCCTCGGACAGAATCGGCGCGGCCTGCAAGCGTTCGACTATCAATTCGACATTCGCCTTCACCGCATTATCCAACACATCCCCACCTTGATCCTTGACTTTTTCGACCGCCGGCCGAATGCCTTCGACCAGCCAGTTGATTTCGGCGGCGGCCGTGGCATGACTCTCCAGGGTTTCAATCGTCGCCTTGACCGCGCCGCATTTTTCGTGACCCAACACCAGGAGCAGGGGAATATGCAATTCGGCCACCCCGTATTCCAGGCTGCCGAGGACGGCGTTATCAATTACCTGGCCCGCCGTCCGGATGACAAACAAATCCCCGAGGCCCCGATCAAAGACGAGTTCCGGCGGCACGCGCGAGTCCACACAGCTAAAAATCGTCGCAAAAGGTTTTTGGCCTTGGGCGAGTTCAACGCGGCGGCTTTCCGATTCATTTACATCCGTGGACTTATGCGCGACGTACCGCTGATTGCCTTTCAGCAGCCGCTGGAGGGCTTCATCGGCGTTCGTGACAGGCGCTTCCGGTGTTGCCGTGGAGGGGGCGGGCGCGGCTGGGGCGCAGGCGGCGAGTAACGCGCCGGCGAGCGTGAGCGGAGAGAGACGCAGGAAATTGCGCCGGGAAAATCCAGGAGGCATAGACATAGTTTTTCCTTTGAATGAGAGGGGTGGAGAAAGTGGTTTTGCGTAGAAGCAGGTGCGGCGCACTTTTGAGCCAGATTTCCGTCAGCGTCGCAACAAAAGTGCGCCGCACCTAGCCTTTCCCAGCGCGTTCGTGATTGGCTGGAAGAGTTAGAGCTCAACGACTTGAGAATGCGCGTCGCAGATTTCCTGGATGGACTCATTGACGTCTTGCGTGAATTCGCTGCGGGGGTAGGCGCAGAAAAGGGAGAACGCCTCCGTCTGGCACAACACCTCCCACAGGCGTTCCAGTTCGAGTGTCGCCTGGCTGTGCCCCTCGGCCCACAACAAGGCGACCATCTCACCGAACGCTCGCACCCGCCGACCGTTGCCCCGCGCGCGGGAGAGTAATTCAAGGATAAGTTCCTGGAACAAGGTCGCCTCCGGCCAGCCATGGACCATAAATTTTGAGAGAGTCGCTTTGGCATCCAGGGAAATGTATTGATCGCGCTCACGAGCGGCGTTGAGGTTAAACCCCCGTGCCCGGAGCTTCGCCTCGAGGCCCTGGAGGTGGGCGGGGGTCGCAATAAGGATGAGGCCCTCGCCGGCTTCTAATCCGCCGCAGACAAATTCTGTCAGCGAAGCCAGGAAGTCCTCATCATTCCCATACAGCTGAACCAAATGTTCACAGGGGGCAATCTCTCCCCAAAAGATTTCGGTTCGGTGTGGCAGTGAGTTATTCAGTGTGTTCATTTACCGTTTCCCGTCTATTCCACTTCTACTTTTATTTTCTTATTTTAGCTCAATCTTGAGCCAGTGCAATGTTGCCGCGCTTGATCTGAATCAAACCGTCCCCATGACCCCGTGGCATCTTCAAACTTTCTTTTTCAGAAGCCGGCCGATGAGAACGAAACTGAAAACGAAACTGAAGAAGAGGGCCGCGAGGGGGAGAGGTGAATGTTGGTTTGGAGAAGGGGCGGGCGCAGTTCTCAGTTTCCGTTGCCGGGGGTTCAGGTCTTGGCGCCGCTTCCAATGCACCCAGGCCGCACTGAGCTGATCCACGAGACCGGGGAAGAGCTTGTTCACGGCGACAGGCACGTCATACAACCGGCTCAAGAAGAACGCCGGGCGCGGTTGTTCTACGAGCTGCACGATGGCCTGCGCCACGCGTTCGCGGCTGACTTTCCCCAAGGGGAAGGAACGATAATGAATCCCACCGCGTCCCGCGATTTCATTGAACTCCGTGCCGGTGACTCCGCTGGGATGAATGCGGATGACTTTAATTCCCCACGGGAGGAGTTCTCGCCGTAAGCCATCCGTCAAGCCTTCGACGGCGTACTTCGTGCTGGCATACACGGTGAGCGGCGGCACCGCGATCCGGCTGGCGTAGGAACTCATATTCAAGATAGTGCCGGAGCGCTGCGCTTTCATCGTCGGGATCACTTGGCGGGTCAACTCGGCCAGGCCCAACACATTTACTGCATATTGCTGCCGGAGTTCCTCGGCGGATAAGGCCTCGAACCAGTTGTAATGTCCCCAGCCGGCGATGTTCGCCAAGATGTCAATTCGGCCAAAGGTGGCTAAGGTTGTTTGAACGAGCTGTGTGATTTGAGCGGGATCGGTTAAATCGGTGGGCACGGGTAGGGCAGTCCCGCCCGCGGCGCGGATGTCTTCCGCTAAGCGTTCCAGGCGGTGGGCTCGTCGGGCGGCCAGAACCGGAATGGCTCCAGCGCGGGCCAACTCCCGCGCCGTTGCTTCTCCAATTCCGGAGGAAGCTCCGGTGATGAGGGCGACTTTATTCGCCAGTGTGGGATGCGCTTCTAAGTTCGTCACATGGCCCTCCTCGCTAAAATAAAGAAGTCGCCAGACACTCGGTTGAGTTTGGCGACTTCAGTAGTTTTCCAATGACACCCTTCGGTAGTCTGGCAACCTTGGCAATCTACTTTATAAGATGCTTTAGGCCCATAACTTTGCGCCCTCAGTTTTTACTGAGTTTGCCTGTTCCGAAGTCTGGCGACCGTGGTTTCCAGTGGAAACTTTAGACCCATGACTTTGCGCCCTCCACTTTCGCGGAGTTTGCCTTTTTGGTAAGTCTGGCGACCCTAGTATCTTTGCGGATACGGTAGGCCCATAACTCTGCGCCCTCCGCTTTGGCGGAGTTTGCCTTTTCGGGGTGTTGTGTTGTCACTATAAAGAGTCTGAATCACTTTGTCAATAACCTTCGCCCGAATTTCACCGATTGCTGGTCTCGGCCGACAACGAAAGTAGGACAACTTTGTCTAATGTCTGGCGAAGAGGCGCCCGAACAAACTCCGGGCCGGCCACACGAGCAGCGCGCCGAGGCTCAAGCCGGCGACAAAACTGACGACCGCTTCCTCGTGGTTGGGCGGCCGCCTCCAACGCAGCGAGTTGAACTCTTCGAGTTGCCCGGCCGGGTTGACCATGAGCGCGGCGATCTCCTCGCGGCGCGGGAGGTTCAGTTCCTGGCGTGGCAGACTCGGCGCCTGGCGCGGGAGTCCCTGTTGCGCGCGAGTGGCTTCGGTGACGGGCACCGCATTCGGGGCCGGCTCAATTTTAGAACCATATTGATTGGCATACACTTGCGTAAATTCTGCGCCGAACAACATGATCTGGGCCGAGTAGTATATCCACAGCAGCAGAATAATCAGGGAACCGGCCGCGCCATAAGCCGAGGCGACACTGCTGCTGCCTAAATAGAATCCAATCGCCGACTTACCGACATTAAAGAACACCGAGGTCAGGGCCGCGCCGATCCAGACATCGCGCCAGGCAATTTTTACATCGGGGAGAAATTTAAAGATGAGCGTAAACAAAAAGGTGATGACCAGGAAAGAAATCAGAATGTTCAGCGCTTGCGCTATGAGCGTTAGTTCTCCTAACGTGCTCGTGACAAAGTTTCCCAGCGCCGAGAGTCCGGCGCTGATGACCAGTGAGACTAAGAGCAAGAAACCGATGCCTAAAACCAACCCGGAAGAAGCCAGCCGATCTTGGAAGATCCCCTTCCAGCCGCGCCCCGGTTTGGGCGTGACTTCCCAAATGGTGTTGAGCGCATCCTGTAATTGACCAAAGGCGCCCAGACCGCCCAGCAACAGCGTGGCAAAGCCGATGACCGTCGCCAGAATCCCTTCCTGCGGTTTGCGCGCGTTTTCAATCATGGTTTGGATGAGGTCCGCCCCTTGAGCGCCGACCAAACCCCGAATTTGCTCATCGATCTTGTCTTGGGCGGCCTGTTGCCCAAAGGCTAAACCGGCGATGGCGATAACAATAATGAGGAGCGGCGCCAACGAGAACACCGTATAAAACGACAACGCGGCGCCCAAGCGCGGCGCTTTGTCCTCATTCCATTCATCAAAGGTCTTTTTCAAGAGACCAAAAAAATCTTTAAAGTGAAAAGGCCTCCGGCGCGTTAGCGGTTTGGCCCTTTGCCAAGTCGCTCCGCCGAACTGCTGGGCTTGATCGTTCATGGTGACCTCCCATCGCGGCGACGTTTTAGCCGCGTTCTTGAGCGGTGGTAACTTCGAGAATGTCTTTGCCTAACGCCGTTGCCAAGTTAATACGAGTCAGACCTGTCAGGTCTCTCGAGGCAGCGCTTGATCTCCAACGTATTTTGTGCCCCGTCCCGCGCTCCGCGCGAGCGGGGTCGCGGGAAGACCTGACAGGTCTAGCCTTGTAAAGCAACCTGAAGTCCGCCGCCTGCTTTTGCTGAGAGGCCGGCCTTCGGCTACGGTGTCCGTCGCGCTGCCCAAACTGCCTCAGCGGGTCGGGCGGTGAGCTGCGATGGGGGTCCGGCGCCGGCGTTCCCCTTCTGCGACGCCGATCTTGTAGCGGAAGGTTAACTCGCCTCCCAGCCAGCCTGTCACGAGCAAGATCAACGCGACCAGCGCGGAGAGGCCGAGGCCCCAGGGCATCACGGCGCCTTCCACACTTCCCAAGCGCAACAACACGCTGACGGCGGATAACAGCACCGCCGTGAGATTGCCCAAAAAGTGAATCCAACCGACGGCGCTTCGTGCGCGGCGAATCGTGACGAAATCAATGAACCCGAAGATGGCGGCGAACAGGCCCGTGACCACCCCCGTGGCGATAAGCCACAGCGAGGCGCGCGCCCAGAAAGTATCATCCGTCTGCCAGTAGGCCAGGTCGCTGGCCAGCCCTCCCACCAAAAAGGCAATCGGGAAAGTAACGAGCACGGGATGAATCGGATGTCCGGCAATGGCGGCCGTGCTCGGGACACCTTCCGTAGTTTCTTCGTTCATGGGAATGCTCCTTTCTGAAATAAGCCGATCAGGTTGCTGCGACTCTCACAGTCCGCTTCGCAAGACTTTTAGATTTGCTTAAAAATTATTGTGGAGTTGAGCCAATAAAACTATCGGTTTTTATCCTGCTTTTTGCCTCAGAGATTTTCCTCAACCTGGATCGGTGTTTGTCTGACGAGCCGGTGAAAGTGAAGCGCTGTTCGCCGCGTTCCCGGAAAGACACTGAAGTTGACCCATTAACGAGGCGGCCAGCCGAGGTGTTACCACGCGCCTACTCCTCGCTATTTTCTTTTTTAGGTTGTTCTTGTCTGACCAGTGGACATCCTGTCCGATGGGCGAGTGGGGAGGTTTGTTCTTTTCGTGGGTGGGGGAGGCAGGCGATGAGCGTGAGGCGCGGTGGTAGGTGGCGATAGAGGTCTGGGCGGATTCACCGCTTCGGTCGGATCTGCTGATAGTAGTCTTCCCACTGCGTGCGCACTTGGTCTTCCGTGAGATCGTCACGGTCATAGGCCGGTGAAATCAGCGGTAAAGCCCGTTGAACTTTGACCAGGACGATGGCTTGGATGCGGCGCGGAGCGTCAAAGAGTCCGCGTTGAGCGTAGAATGAAACGAGTTCGTTAAAGAGGGAGCCGGATTCCAGCACGGTGGCGCTTCCGTTAAAGCGGTAGCCCTTGCGAGTAAACCAGTCAACGACGTTGATCTCTATGGCCGGATTCCGTTTTAGATTCGCAATTGTTCGGGGGGAGCGGATGTCGGCAAAAACCAAGTGGTCATCGTCCCAGACTGTGGTGGTTCCCTTGGGCGATACGTTCGGGGTTCCATCAGGACAGACCGTGGCTACATAGGCCAGCCGCTGTTCGCGAACGACCCGCTGCATGTCTTCGGTGAGCGTTGCCATATCTATTTTCTCCTAGCGTTGTTCATTCACGGCCTGGAGCATCGCCCGTTGTGAATCTCGGGCAAACCGTTTCTGCAAGGACCGGGTGTAGGGGTAGCCTAACTTCGCCAGCGGCCCCGGTCGGGAGACGGCGACCACTGCATACCAAACACTGTCGTCTTCAGGCCGCCATTCGACGCTGAAACTTTCTTCGCCTCGCTCGGCATGGGCCGGGAGCGTGCCATAAGCAAACCCATAGCGAGCGGGTTGTTCATCGAACGTATACACAATCCGACACGCATTGAGTGACCAAAAACCCAAATGCGCGACAACCAGCGCGACGATGGAACCCGTTTCAATGGGGGTATCCTTCCGGAAGAGTTGCACCCAGCCAATGTCGAACATCTTCCAGCTTTGGAGCGCCCGGCAAGCCGTCTGGAATGCTTGAGACCCATGCCCTAATTGCACTCGATAATGGTCAACCGTATAACCGGAAGTGAGTAAATCACGTGTGAGGCCCAGCGGTGCATACGAAAAAACTTGGTCGCGTTGCGCGGCGAGGAAGGCTTTGATTTTCTGTTCGGACGGCTTGTGGATGAAGAACATCGGCTACGGAGTGTGTGGCCTTAGCCTTGAACCGATGAGCGCTCCGAGGATCACATAGATCAACAGCGAGAGCGGGGCGAAAAGGATGGCCTGTGACAGATCGTTCGTCAGCAGATTCACCGGAAAGGCGAGATAGCCAATGAGGCCATAAGCTGGGTCGGAGCAGTACCACGGCCAGGGTGGCGGCGGGAAGGATATCCGGAAGGGGAGACAACGCACGGCAACTATCAAGACTCCCGCAAGGATAACCAGCCCGACACCCAGGCCTAAAATTGCGCCTCGCTTGGCAGTAAGTCCCATACTCAGTAGATTACGAAAAAGAGCAAGCATCCTGAGCGGAGTTCCGCGCTTTTTGCGGAACGCAGTCGAAGGGCGCGATTCGGGCCTGAAAATAAGCCGTTTTACACCTGAGACGCTCCTTCGACTGCGCGGCCCCTTCGGGAAATCCCGCCGCTCCCGTTCCTGAACGGGAGTTCACCACCTGCCCCGCGAACTGCGCGGGGTGAAGCGGAGCCGAAGGGCTCAGGATGCTTTCGTAAAGTCCTGATACTATGTGTTCTTCATTTGCTGGGCAGCCTCTAAACGATCCGCCGCGCTTCCATCGTCATGCCAGGCGCTTTTAGCACCAAGCGAGTGATGACAGCATTTTCTCGCACAAAGTCCAAGCGAACATTTTTGAATCGAAAACCTAATAAACCTTCACTCAGCTTATAAAGTTTAATTTCTTCGGTCGGGAAGCCGGTTTGAGCAAAGTAGACTTTTCCCGCCTGGGCGGTAATCGTGAAGGCATGGCCCTCGACCGGTGTCTGATATTCACCCAGCAGCTGGGCGAGGCTGTCGGCGGGCAACTCGGGTTGTTTTCGATTAAAGATGATATTCTCAACCTGGAGTTCAATGGGGAGGGAGATCGAGTCAATGTCCCCCTGCTCATTTATCAGGAAGCGCACTTTTATCCAAACATCAAAATCGGCCAGGTGCCATTCGAAAACGTCATAGTGATAATGCCGCAGTTCAGACCAATCCAGGCTGCCCACCGTGCAGGCTTGTAACCGACCGCCATCCAATTTAACGGCAAAATCAGGATAGCCTGCGCTTTCATACTCGCCCGCATAGATTTCCAAGGGATGGGTGGGGGGCGCGTTTTCAATCCGCTCTTCCACCGCTGTTTGCTTGGCTTGGGCTGACCCCGCGATGAAAGGATCAACGATGGCGTGGATTTTTGCGTTCCAGTCCCGCTCTGGAAGACCCAGGGCGCGATCCAGGCTTTCATAGAGCAGGCTATCCCGCAAGGGCAGTCCGGCGATATTCGTCAGCACTACGACGCCGATTTTTTCTTGAGGCACAAAACCAATTATCAAACTGTGGCCTTCTAGATTGCCGCCATGCTGGATGAGCGTATAGCCCTGGTAAGGTTCAATCCCCCAGCCCAGCCCATAAGTAAAAATGGTATTCCCCATTAACGCCTCAGCAATTCCGCCGCCGGGAATGACGATCTGCGGCAAATGCATTTGTTTGAGATTCGTCGGGGTTACCAGTTGGACCTCTCCGGCCCGGCCCGCGTTCAGATGCACCTGCAGCCACTGAGTCAGATCGGCTAAGGTGGAGAACAAAGCGCCGGCGGCGCCCGGTGAAAGTTCGGTGTAAAGCCCAAAGGGCATGTTAATCAAGCCCTTGGCCTTGCCCGCCGGGTCACGGTCCACTCGATACCCTTTCGCATTCACTTGCCCGGCGACCGGCGGTTCGGGCTGAAAGTTGGAGGCCGCCATCCCCAGTGGGATAAAAATGCGCTCCTGCATGAAATCTTCCCATTTTTGTCCGGCGATCTTTTCAACCAGGTAGGCCGCCGCGTAATACATCAGGTTGTTGTATTGAAACTTCTCGCGGAAGCTGGCGCTGAACTTGAGATGTTTCATGCGTTTGACAAACTCCGAGCGCGAGATATTCAAACGCCAGGCGGACAAGTCGTGACGGGGAAGCCCGGTGCGATGACACAACATATCCCGGACTGTCATATGTTGCGTCACGTAGGCGTCATCCAGGATGAATTCCGGCAGGTAGTCCCGCACCGGTTTATCCCAGGCGAGTTTGCCCTCGTCCACCAAGAGAGCCACACTCATGGCGGTAAACTGTTTTGTGACCGAGGCCATGGCAAAACGCGTATCGGCCGTCAGCGGGAACTGGTTTTCAACATCGCGCAAACCATGCACGGATTGATGAATCACGTCGGTCTCTTTGAGAACGACAATCGCTGCGCCGGGGCAATGCCAAGACTGCATGGCTTCTTCAATGTAGCGATCAAAGTCTTTTAAACGATCCATGGATTTGCTCCTCTGCTAGAAAGAGATAGGATGTGGAAGGCTGCAACTACCTTTTGGATTTCGGAAGGCAGGTTTCGCGGTAAATTTGGTCCTGCTTGGCGACGGAGCTTTGAGGAATCGCAGACGGGTTGGACATAGTTCCCTTTCCTTTAGCGCATCACCAGCGGTAGGTAAATCAGATTCGGCGGCACCGGGGTATTCGTGCGCGTCGGCGTGTCGGTGGGCGGCACCGGGGTATTCGTGCGCGTCGGCGTGTCAGTGGGTGACACCGGCGTATTTGTCTTCGTCGGCGTGTCAGTGGGTGGCACCGGCGTATTTGTCTTCGTCGGCGTGTCGGTGGGTGGCACCGGCGTATTTGTCTTCGTCGGCGTGTCAGTGGGTGGCACCGGGGTATTCGTCCACATTGGAGTGTCGGTGGGGGGGACCGGTGTATTCGTCCATGTTGGAGTGTCGGTGGGTGGAACCGGCGTATTTGTCCACGTTGGCGTGTCAGTGGGTGGCACCGGGGTATTCGTCCATGTCGGAGTCGCAGTGGGTGTTCCTCCGGCTAACGGCCCAGCCACGACCAGCGCAAAAGGCTGAGACTCTATCGGCACGTTGTAAGCAGTCACATGAACTTGATATTCGCCGATGGGGGGATTGCTGATGATCACCCCTTCTACGTTGTTCAGACGATCTCCAGTTGCCACGCTGTTGCCATAGTAAGTTGTGTTCCCTGGTCCGGTGATGACCAGATCAAGGTCATTGACGAGTTGAGTCGAGGCTGAGAGTGAAGCGGGTGGGTCGGTCCAGGCCAGCATGATGCGCAGCGGTTGTGAGCTATCGGTCACCTGGAGCGGACGCGTGAGCGTGTCTGAATAGGTGATGACCTGCCCGGTCGTCAGGCCGGTCGTGTGATCGTCCACCCAGAGGGTGTAGGGGGTGGCTGCTTCGATGAAGCCCAGATCAACGCGGCCCCAGCCCGCCACGCTGTTCGGACGGTTGTATGGGATTTCTTGCGTCGTCCCGGTTCCGTATTGTCCGGGAGCCATATCGTGCGTGGTGTTGAGCAGCGTCGCTTTGACTGCGGCCGCACTGGGGTTCGCCAGACCCTGACTCACCAGCCACTCGCGCACGAGCGCCCCGGCCCCGGCAGTAAGTGGAGTGGCCATCGAAGTGCCGCCGTCATACGCGTAATGGCCGTTGGTTTCGTGCGGACCCCAGAGCGCACTAGTTGGATTGGAATAGTGCGTATGATTGGAGACGATGTTTGTGCCGGGCGCGACGATATCCGGCTTGATGCGCCCGTCGTCGGTTGGACCGCGCGAGGAGAAAGCTGCCATGCCCTCGGCGTTGTTAGCGACGTAGTCTTCAGCGATGGGAGAGCTGGCGAAACAAAAGGGATTTAACCATGACCAGGGGTAGCTGCCAAATCCACCGGTGCTCCGATCACTTTCGGCGGCCCCAATCGTGACGATGTTTTTCGCCGTCGCCGGGGCGAGGAGCGAATCCGGATCAATGACTCCGTCATCATTAAAAAAGCAGAAACCAGACGCATTCGGTGGACCATCTACACCTGAGTTGCCTGCCGCGAAAAAGATGGTCATGTCTGGGTGGTCCCACAGAAATTCATCGGTGCGCTGTGAGCCATAAGGATAGCCACCGAAGGTTTCTTCCAGCGGAGGATTAGCGAACGAGCCAGTGTAAAAGCCCCAGCTATCGGAGTGCAGCCGAGCGCCGTCAGTATAGGCCTGGGAGAATAACGTGTAGTAGTCATTGGGCAAGCCGAGCAGCGAACCATCCGACCCGATTTCAAACGCTTGAATCACCAGACTAGCTTCCGGCGCGACTCCGGCGAACGAACCGGTATAAGTGTGCGTCGCAGTGATCGCCCCGGATTGCACACCCGCCCCGGCAATTGAACCAGTGACGTGCGTGCCGTGCCCATGGCCGTCGCCCCAATCGCCGGTAGGCGATAACACATGGGTGGCGGTGATGCGTCCAGCGAAGTCCGGACTCATCGTGAGCATGTCGCCGGTGTCCAGTCCACTGTCTGCGACCGCGATGATTTGGCCCGCGCCAAACAAGGATTGGTTTTCCCAGGCCGCGTCCACGTTCATGATGGCCCGGGCATGATCGTTCAGGAGGAAGGGGTGACTGGCCGGTTCGATCCAACGGACCGACTCTAGATTCGCAGCTTGCAACAGTTGAGTCGCGTTGAACGTTATTGGTTGATTGGCGGCCAAGGCGCTCAAATCGTGGGTGAGTGCTCCGTTGTCGTCCGGCCAGCCGATAACGTGCACGGGTCCAAAATTGTTCTCGCCGCGCTGCAACACCCGCAGGATCGCAGGCGCAAATTTATCCGCCAGGGTGAACGGCGTACGGGCATAGACTTGAGGCAGGCGCGCGGCTGCGGCGAGTTGCTTCGGTGTGCCCTGTGCCAAATAGGCAAAGTCCGGGAGGTATTCGAGCAGTTTTACGCCGGTGCTTTCAAGCGCTGTGCGGTCAACGAGGGTGATCGGGCCGCGCAGTTGGAGGATGGCATACGCGCCGGGTGCAGCGGTCAGCAGGGAAGAGGGGGTTGCCGACGAGGTCGCCTGGGTCGCCTCAAAGGCGCCTCGGTGAAGGCGTAGGAGTGGAGGGGCAGGTTGTGAGTGTGAGGTGGGAGTGTTCGCGAGTAAAGACAACAGCAGAACGATGATTAGGAATGAGACTTTAGGGCGCATGGGCTCCTCCTAAATAAATAACTGAGCTTGGCGGCGAGGAGAGGGTTGAAGGGTAGTCAAGCTAAATCGCGTTTCTGTGATTTGGTGGTCATGGGAGCTTCTCCAAAACTATGGCTGTGGCTTTTGGATCGCGCGCCGCGTGTTGTCTTCGATGTCCATCAAAAGAAAGAGACCCTCGGCAATGGCTCGCGACATGACAAAAAAGAAAACACTGACCAGGGCAGACAGCAAGGTATTGAGTAAGCTGGGAATAATCTCCAAAAGGTTGAAGCTGGCGCTCCCGCTAACGAAATTTTCTATAAGGATGACTACCGGCGTGAGGATAATTAGTCCACCGACCAGCAAGAAACACCAGGAAAGGGCCGAGGCCCACGACGCGATGCTCAGTAGATGATCGAAATTATAATAAGTGTCTTCAACTTCTTCTTCGGTTGTCGTCGCGGGAGCACTCTCCGCCAGACCCTGAGCCGGGACCTCCCCTATCCGCGCTAACAAGATTTCACGAATTACTTCAAAAGCTTCATTCGACCAGGCTTCGCGGTCATTCTGTTTCCAGATCTCAAGCAAGGCCTCTGTATCTTGTTCTTCCAACCGCTGTTGGATTTGACTTTTCCGATTTTCATCCATTTAGATTATGCTCCTTTGGCCTGAGTGGCGGCTGCTTGCTTGAAGGAGGCCACGCGGATCAAGGGAAGGGGTAGGTAGCTCTGGGGGTGTTCCATTACAACTCCCGATCAACGTAATGCAACGGATTCTTTCTCAGCGCTGCCAAGGCTTTTTCAAAAAGAATCTCGCAATCGAGGAGATGCACGGGTGCCTGACCAATGACACCCGTTTGCAAGCCCTCATCACCCAAAGTGTCTCGCACCCGATCGTATCTTTGCACATACCCTTTAAAATTATGGGTCAGGTACGTTTTGTTGAAGGTGTGTCCTTGAGCGTCAGTGATTAGATAGTCCATTGGCGCTCCAAAGAGATACGACGGCTGGACATATTCCTCGATCGCATGCATAGACGTATTGGGCCGTAGTCCACACCCAATCATCAGTATCTTGCCTCCCTGATAAAACAGCTTATTAAATGGAGAATGCTGTCCACACGGGGTGCTATCGTTGCGATGGGTATCGAGCAGTTCGTGCACCTGGTAGCCAATCCCACAGACGGAGTGCGTCGGATGTAGACTTCTAACCGTACCGGCTCGTTTACGAAAATATTCACTGAGGAAACCTACACAGGAAGGGGTAGTGTTGGTCCGGTGAACAGGGGGAGGTTCTTGTTGATAAGACAAACTCGGCATCAGCAATGTGCCATCAGCGCCAAGCGCTTCTAACAGAGCGAGGATGAATTCCTCGGGATCGGGAACTCCCAAGGATTTGAAAGAAGAATGCACCAGAAGTATATCGCCACTTTTTATCCCGGTATTTCGAATCTGTTCCACTAAAGTAGGCATTAGAAGCTATGGTAATTCCAGGTTCACTTTCACAAACGTACGCGCACTTGGCCGGGCATTTGCTGCACAAACTGGTCTACCATCGCTTCGTCCGGCTGCGGCACATACGTGCGGTCAAAGGTTCCCAACCATTCCGGCTCAAAGGTATCGGCGGCGACATGTAACGTGTACAGACCCAGGCAGCCCGGACAAACGATCCCATCGCCGTTCCGGGTGTGAATCGGCGGCACGATGATTGGGCCACACGCGGCGCAGGTTAACAGCAACCGATCATCGGCGCAATGTCCGAGCACATGCGCCAGCGCGCCCTGTTGGCCTAACGCTACGAACGCCTGCGCCAGTTCGGGCGCAAATTGCCGGCTGCTTTCTTCGATAAGAATCTGATAGGCTTGTTCCGGCGACATGCCGGGACGATACGGGCGCGCGGAGGTCATCGCGTCAAACGCATCAGCGATGGAAACGATGCGCGCCAAGGCGCTGATCTCGCTGCCGGACAACCCGGCCGGGTAACCCTGGCCATCAAACCGCTCGTGATGCTGCAACACCACTTCCAGCATAATATCTCGGAGGGGATGATCGGCGGTGAGCGTCTGGCCGATGCGCGGATGTTTTTTCATTACCGTGTACTCTTCGTCGGTCAATTTGGACTTCTTGTTCAAAATGGCATCCGGCACGCCCACTTTGCCGATGTCGTGCGCCAGCCCGCTCAACGCCACGATGAAAACTTCATCGGCTGAAAGCCCCACCGACTGCCCCAACAACCGGGCATACTGGCTCACCCGCCAGGTGTGCCCGCCCGTGCAGGCATCGCGCGCTTCAATGACGACGGCCAGGGTCAACAGTGATTTCAACAGCGCCGGATTAATGGAAATGGTTTGCATGAAATCCATCCTTGATAATTTTCTGGCGGCCAACCCGACCGCAACTTTGAAGTTACTTGGTTATGGGACGATACGGCGATGAGAGGATTATAGTCCATTCTCCAATCAGACAATGGGGTTGCTGATCAAGGAGGCGGAGTCAAGATGATGTCTTTGCTGGCCGAGCCGCCTGTATAGGCATAAACCGCCTGGCCGCCCTGGGCATCGGTAACAATCACGGTGATCGTTCCGGGATGATGTTCGTCTTGTTTCAACTCCGGGCATGGCGGGTGGGGATGGAACCATTCGGCCTGGGGATCAAGCTTGTCTGTTTCATCCCAGGTGAATCCCCCGCAGGGGTTCGAATGCGACCATTCGTATTTCAATTGGTCGTCATCCCCATCTGGGTCCGTGGCTTCCACGTCGTAATAAGTGGTGCGATCGGCTGAGACGAAGTTGGCGACGAACTTCGTGATGACCGGCGGCTGGTTGGGGCGAGCGAGGGCGGTGGCGGTGAGGGCGGCCTGTGCCGTGGCGGTGGATTCGGCCTCAATGGTAGAAAAGGTGCGCAGGCGATCCGGTGTGGGGGTGGGGGTCGCCAGGGCTAGAGCCGTCTGGCTGGCCGCTTGGTCTTCAACGGCAGCGGTCTGCGTCAGATCGAATCCAGCGTTCAGCGTTGCGACACCGGCAGCCTGAGTTGCCTCCCGTTGCTCTAGCGAAAGATCGGGGTTTTGCACAAAACTCGGATCCTGCTGAATTTCATCCAGGAACTCACATGCTAGACCGGCTAACACCAGCAGGGCCAGCACCGACACAATTGCTCGATAGCTCTTCATCATTTTTTTATTCTCCTGTCACGCCTCATGCATCACTTTTTCATACAACGCCAACGTCTCCCGCGCTGTTTTCTCCCAGGTAAACTTTTTAACTTGCTCGAAGCCTTTTTGTCGCATGGACTCGCGCAGCGTGGAATCGGTTAGTGCACGGTGCAGCACGGCGGCGATTTCGTCCGGGTCATCAGGATTTACTTTGAGCGCGGCGTCGCCCGCGATTTCCGGGAGCGAGGCGCGGTCGGAGATGACGCATGGGACGCCGCAGCCCATCGCTTCCAGGACCGGGAAACCAAAGCCTTCGTAATGTGAGGGGAGGACGAAAAGACTCGCGCCGTTGTAGACGGCGGGCAAATCGGCGGCGGGGAGATTTTCAAAGAAGCGCACCTGGCGTTCCAGGCCGAGGTCGTGCATGACCGAGTTGGTCGCATCGAAAAGCCAGCCCTTGTGACCGACGAGTACGAGCGGCGGCGCGTCCGGCATGAGTTTGCGCAATCGGAAGTAGGCGGCGAACAGGCCAGGAATATTTTTGCGTGGCTCGAACGTGCCGACGAATAGGATGTAGCCCGGAGTCAGGTCGAGCCGGGATAATGTTGGGGCAACCGCCTCATCCGCCAGGGCGCGGAATTCGGGATCAAGTCCCAGGTGAATAACGGTAATTTTTTCAGGCGGCGCAGACACCAAATTAACGAGATCGTCTTTCGTCGCTTGCGAATCGGCGGAAATCGCATCGGCCATTTTGATGGCGAGGTGGATGTGTCCGTTGTAGTAGCGGCGGCTTTCGGCGGTGAGGAATTCGGGGTAGCGCAGAAAGGTGAGGTCGTGAACGGTGATGATCGAGTGCCGGTAGCCCCAGAGCGGGGGGATGAAATCCGGCGAGTGCAGCAGGTCGAGGCGCTGCGGCGCGGCTTCAAACGCGAGCGCGATTGTTTCCAGCCAGTGATGCGCGGGTGTCCAGCAATTCACCCGGTGAGCCTGCGAGGAGAAAGTTTCCGCGTGCCCGCGCCGGTAGAGGTGGATGTAGTCGTGCGCCGGGTCGAGGGCCGGGAGATCAGCGGCGAGGCGGCGGATGTATTTGGCGATGCCACCGCCCACGTAATAGGTGAGTCGAACGTCGAGGCCGAGGCGCA
>Ga0075421_100000675_pt1 | contig 36933 bp, 35 predicted proteins | sample SoiMetdeltSBSDD5_FD_75292 | JGI IMG/M metagenome (GOLD analysis project Ga0075421, IMG submission 75292) | Bulk soil microbial communities from a Populus tree surrounding site in Tennessee, USA - Soil MetaG P. deltoides SBSDD5 | ecosystem: Environmental > Terrestrial > Soil > Tree plantation... | reverse complement strand
TGCTCCGCGACACCCCAGCCGCGCAGCGTCACGCGGAATCCGCGACGATGCAACGCCCGCACGGCGGTCCGCAGCGACTGACCGGTCACGTCGGGCACGATCTGGCGTCCGGTGCGACGTCCCGTGGTGTCGGGATGGAACGGCCACGGCACGACGTACGGCACGGTCCCGTCGTCCGCGGCATCCGCCACCGATTCCGCGATCGGCGTCGTGGCGACGCGGGCCTGGTTCAAGGTCACGGTGCGCGAGGCGAGCGCCTGCTCGAGCAGCGAGCGGGTGACGGGCGCCGCGGTTTGCGCCGCGAAGTATCCCTTTTTCTTGGGATCAGGGTCGTCGATTTTCACGACCACTACAATCTGAGGATCATCGGCCGGAAACAGGGTTGCGAGCGACGCCACATATTGCCCCGGCGCGTAGCGACCCTCCACGGTCCGGCGGGCGGTGCCGGTCTTCGCGGCCACGCCGAAATGTGCGATGGTCACGCCCGTCGCTGTGCCCTGATCCACCACGCCGCGCAGCAGGCCGCGCAGCTGCCGGGCCAGCGCCGGAGACACCACGCGGCGCACCGGCTCGGGCCGGTGCCGGTACAGCACCTCGCCTTCGGGATCGCGCACCTCGCGCACCAGGGTCGGCACCAGCAGCACCCCGTCGTTGGCGATGGCTCCGTACGCCGCGGCGATCTGCAGCGGAGTGGCCGAGACTTCGTACCCGATCGCGAGACTCACGGCGCTGGTCTTGGACCAGTCGTCGGGACGCCGCAGCCGGCCGGGCGACTCGGACGGAAACTCCACGCCCGTCGGCGCGCCGAGTCCGAAGTTTCGCAACCCGGAGTACTGCTCGTCGCGATTGAGGCGGGTCACGAACTTCGCCATCGCGATGTTGCTCGACACGGCGATCGCCTGCGCCAGCGTCAACGACGGCAGCGGGTGTTCGTCCTGCAGTACGGGACGGCCGGGCAGCTTATAACGCCCGCCTTCACCCGACACGCGGTCCGTTGGACGGACGCGATCGCGGGCTAGGAGGCTCGCGGCCGCGAAGATCTTGGCCAGCGAGCCCGGCTCGTAGGTCTCGGTGAACGCGCTGGGCGGAGCGCTGCCGTCGCGGCGTTTCGAGGCGACGGCGAGCAGCTCACCGGTCTTGGGGTCGAGAATCACCACGTCGCCGCCGTCCGCGTTGAGCTGGCGCAGCGCCTCCACCAGGACCTGCTGGGCGATCTCCTGCAGCTCACCGTCGATGGTGAGAATCAGATCCGCGCCGGCGACAGGCGCCGCGATCAGGCGGGATGGCGACTCGTATTCCCGACCCGAGCGATCCTTGAGCACGACCGCCGCACCCGGCCGGCCGGCCAGCAGGCTGTCGTACGTCCGCTCCAAACCCGCCGCGCCACGACCGTCGACGCCGATCCCGCCCACGACCGCTCGCGCGAAATCGGGCGAGGGATAGAAACGGCGCAGCACCGGCTCCAGGTGCACGCCGCGCAACGACCGGATCTTCTGGACGTCGACGGCCCCGAACGGGCCGCCGAAATACGCGTAGCGTTTGCGCATGCCGGCTCGCACCTGATCGAGCGGCAACCGCAGCGCACGCGCGATCGCGGCCGCGTCGCGCGGGGGGTCCCGCAGCTCGTTGGCGGCGACCCCGACGTGGTAGGTCTCCTGGGTGAGCGCGATCGCGGTCCCATTGCGATCGTACAGGCCGCCGCGACGCGCATCGAGCGTGATGCGCTCTGTCCGGCGCGACCGCGCTTCTTCGGCGTAGCGGTTGCCCTGTAACAGCTGGACCTGCGCGGCCCGCAGCACGACCGCCGCGAGTCCCGCGAGGATCGCCACCTGCAGGGCCTGGAGCCGGACCGCCGGCTTCGCCACGGCTCAGTGCTGCCCGGCGCCCGAGTCCGGCGCCGTGATGCGGATGATTTCCGAATCGCGCGCCCGGCGCAGGCCGAGCCGTTCGGCCACCCGCTGCATCAGCTGCTCCCGGCTCGAGGCCGAGCGCAGGCGCCGCTCGTAATCGCTCAGGCGACCCTCCAGCGCCGTGCGCTGGGTGCGCATGTCTCCCAGGGCGCGCGCGAGGCGGAAGCTGTCGGTTTGACGCCAGACCACGAGCCACAACGCCACGCAGGAGGCGGCAAGCCAGAAGAAGAATCGGTGGCGGCCTCTAATCGCCATGCGACGCCGGGCTCACGGTGGCAAAGGCGCGGAATCTCGCCGACCGCGCCCGCGGATTGGCGGCGACCTCAGCCGGCTCAGGGATGACGGCCTTGCGGGTCAGGACCGTGCCGAGCGCCCTGCCCCGGCAGGTGCAGATCGGCTGTCGCGGCGGACAGACGCAGTCGCGCCCCCACTCCCGGAACGCGTGCTTCACGAGGCGATCCTCGCCCGAGTGATACGCGATGACGCCCAGCCGCCCGCCCGGCACGAGGGCGTCGCGGAACGCCGGCAAAGCCTGGGACAGCTGTTCGAGCTCGCCGTTGACCGCCATGCGCACCGCTTGAAACAGTCGCGCGAAGTCCGCCGGCCCGGACTTGGCCCCCAGCACACCGCGAATGGCGTTGACGAGATCGTCGCTGATGTGAAGGGGTGCGCGCATCCGGCGCCGTACGATCGCTCGGGCCAGCGCTCTTGCCCGTGGCTCGTCAGCGCCTTCGGCAAACGCGTCGGCGAGGCGTTCCTCAGGCCAGGTATTCAGGAGATCTGCGGCGCTTGCCCCTCGCCCGGCCGTCATGCGCATATCGAGCGGCGCTCCCGGGCGGAAAGTGAATCCGCGGGCGGCATCGTCCAGCTGATGGGAGGACACGCCCAGATCGATGAGGATCCGGTCGGGACGGTGCGCGCTGACGGCGGCGAGCGCTTCGGCTGAGCCGAACGGTGCCGCCAACCAGGTGAACCCATCCGATCCGAGCGTCTGCCGGGCCGCCGCGAGCGCGTCCGGGTCGCGATCGATGGCCAGCACCAGGGCCCCCGCGGCCCGGAGCACGGCCGCGTGGCCGCCGCCACCCGCCGTCGCGTCCACGGCACGGCGCGAACCCTCCGCCCATTCACGAACGACGTGGGCGAGGACGGGAACGTGGAAAGCGGTGGCGGTCAGATGGGTACTCCGGTTCGGGCGAAAAAACACGGCCCCGCTTGCCGAGGCAGGCGGAGCCGGACACGTATCCCGCGAGGCGGGTTCAGGCGGGGCTGACGGGGCTCGAACCCGCGACCTCCGGTGTGACAGACCGGCACTCTAACCAGCTGAGCTACAGCCCCCTGCTTCGGAGCGTCGCAATATACCTTCTGCGCCGAGGCAATTCAACGCGTTAGAAATTCCTGCACTTGAATGCCTGCTTCACCTTGGGCATCTGATTTCCGTACTGCATCAGGATGCTGCGCATCTGAATCGCGACGCTCGGGGCCACGCGACCGCCGAGGTCCATGGCCTGGACGCTGCGCTGAATGCGGTCGTTGATCGACTTCGCCTCGTCGCAGCTCTTCGTATCGACCATGTGCTTGTACGGACCGCCTAACGTCAGCGCCGACGACAACCCGAACCAGAAGCTGGCCTGCAGGCGGATTGCCTGACGTGGACCGGTCGTGTCCGCGGCGGACCGCGGCGTGAGCTGCGTGAGTAGCTGATCCAGCCACGGGTAGGCGGCATCGTAGGCCTGCGCCTGCGCCAGCTTGGAGCCGCCACCCAGCGAGATGACCGCGGCGGTGAGCCGGATGGCGGAATCGGGCGAGGCAAAGCCGGCCGCGAGGTACTGCCGCGCCGGATCGACCTTGGCCACAAACGCTGTCTTCAGTGGCCTCAGGGACGTCGTATCGTTGCGCCGGATAAGCGGACCAGTCACGGTGGTATCCCAGACGGCCGCATCGACGATCGTCTTGGCAATCAGCAAGCTGGTCTGGACATCGTTGGGATTCTGAGCCACGGCCTTTCGATAATAGAACAGCGCCGAATCCACGTTTCCAGCCAACGCGTGGGCTCCACCCAGCTGTTTCACGAATGCCACGGTCGTTGGGTAGCGCTTATACGCCGCCCGGGCCCACCACAACAATGCCTCTTTGTCTGAGGCCGCCTGAGCGTTCGCCAGTGCCAGCTTCAGCACGGTCGTGTCCGAGAGCTTTGCGGTGTCATTCGTAACTTCGGTGCGCAAGATCTCGAGCGTGCAGGAATACAAACCGCCTTCGATGCAGGCGCGCTTGCGCAAGTCCATCAGGGCCTGATCAGCAGGCGAGCGTTTCAGGACGTCGGATATCCGGCGCTCCGCGCGTTCGAACTGCTTGTTCTGCACCAAGAGCGCCCCGAATGCCCGGGCGAGACCCAAGTCACCGGGGTTGTAAGCCAACAACGAGTCGAAGGCATCCAAAGCTCCCGCCGTATCGGCCTTTTGCAGCGAGATATTCGCGACACGGCCCCATACGCTCTGGTTGCCGGGATCGCCCTTGAGGGCGCGTTTCAACGCCGCGACGATGCTGTCGAGCGGTGCGCGCTTGATTTCTAGAATGCCGGCCACGCACAGGTGCGCTTCCGTCAGATTCGGCTCGATTGCGAACGCTTTGTTCGCTTCTGCCAGCGCGCGATCGAGTGCGTTGCGCGAGCGCTGCTCGTTGCAGGTGCGCGCGAACTCGGCGGCGCGCACGATCTTGTTCAGTCGTTGCGCGATCAAATCACCGAGCGCCAGTGGCGTTCCTGGATTGCCGCCATCCACCGTGAACGACGATGAAAAGCCGGAACTCCCCGAGATGATCCGGACGTTCGCCACCAGGTGGCCACCATTGTGGCCCACGCTGCCGGTGTTGTACGAATTGACGCCAAGCGCCTTGGCAAGCTGCTGCGCTTGCTGCTGCGTCAACAGCGCGTTGCACGGGAAGCCTGACTGAGTGAGCGCTTCGCAGATCTTGGCCTTCGGAACCACCATGACCTTGTAGCGCGCCATCGCCGTCAACCGGTCACGGACGGCGTCGATCACCGGCATCGCGAGCGCGGAGTCGGTGGACGGATCGGCCGGCGTGTTGAGAATCAGGAGTTTCTCCAGATTCTGAGTCTGCGGCACAGCCAGTTGCGCCTCGGCGGCGCCCGCCCCAGCGAGGGAGAGGACGGCGAACAATCGTAACGCTCTCACGCGGTTAGACCTCCGTTAGCAGTCGTACCCCAGTGGGCGAAGAGGGATTCGAACCCCCGACATCCTGCGTGTAAGGCAGGCGCTCTGAACCGCTGAGCTATTCGCCCGATCACGCGAGTCGTAGTTAGAGGGCCAAGCCGACTGGGAAGAGCACACAATACCCAAGCACGAGCAGGATCGGTGCCGCGGTGGTCGAACCTTTGGACAGCAAATAGTACCCCACCGTGATGCAAAACAGCGCCGCCCCCAGCAGTGCAAAGTTCCGTGGGCCATAGCGAAGGCGGGAGCGGGAAATGCTCGGATCGGACATAAGAGGCGGATTCTAGTCCGTAATCAACTGCCCGTCAAGCAGTTAAGGCTATTACCTAGGGGCGTGGCGGGGACTCCCCTTTGGCGACCAGCGCCAGGGTTTCCTCACACTTCTTGCCCCAGGGATTGAACTTGTTGGCCTTGAACCCATCCTCCCAGTACTTGCGGGCCTGCGCCTGGTCCCCGCCGAACCAGTAGGATCGCCCCAGCTCGTAATAGGCCTCGATCAGGTTGGGACCCAGCTTCAAGGTCTTCTGGAAGAAGGTCTGCGCATCCTCGTACATCTCGCGATTGAGATACACGAGCCCCAGATAGAAATGGGCGTAGAGCGTCGCCTTCTTGTCGTTGTCCAGCCGGATGGCCTTCGAGAGGTGCTCGATGGCTTCGCCGAAGATCCGCTTCTTGAGGCAGATGTACCCGACGTTGATACGGGCCAGCGAGTTCGCCGGCTCCTTCATCAGGACTTTCTGAAACGTCGACAACGCGTCGTCATAATCGCCGTGAAGCATCTGGGCCCACCCGAGCAACGACTCGGCCTGGGTTTCTCCCGGCGAGAGCTGCAGCGCCCGGTTGAGCGCTTGAATGGCGCCGTCGTGATCGCCCAGCGAGATGAGACTCCATCCCTTCTCGATGAACGTCGAGGCGCCGATGTGGTCCGCTTTCACCGCCGGACGGACACCGGTGAATTCCGGGGCCGCCGCTTCCGACGTGGATGCCGCCTGCAGCTGCTTGTACTTGTCCACCAGCAGCCGGATATCCTCTTTCAGCTGGCTCACGTCGCCGAGCAGGGTGTCGACCTGCTTGAAGAAGAAGATGATTTCCTGTTTGACCGCGTCCCGCTCCGCCTGATTGCCGGATTGATCCAACCGCTGGGCGATGCCGTCGTACTCGGCCCGCAGGGCGTTGATGGGCGACTCCCGCATCATGCGCTTTCCTTCAAGGCGCTGACGAGCGCCAGCTTTTCCTTGGACGCCAGCAGTTTGGCCGTGTTGAGCACGATGATCGTGCGGGCTTCGCGCCCGACGAGACCGGTGATGTAATCCGCCGCGAGTCCTTTGACGATCGGTGGAGGGGCGCTGACGTTGGCGGCGCCGATCTGCATCACCTCGGTCACCGTGTCCACCACAAATCCGATCTTGCCCCCCTCCCAGTCCATCACGATGATGCGCGTGTCGTCCTTGAGTGGCGCATCCACGCCGAGCCGCTTGCGCAGATCGATCACGGGCACCGGGCTCCCCTGGTACTGGAGCACGCCCTCGAGAAAATCGGGCGCCTTGGGCAACGGAGAGGGAGACTCGTACCGCAGAATCCGCTCCACCTGGAAGATGTTGAACGCGAATTCCTGTCCCGCGACCCGGAACGCGACCAGCTGGACGTCGTCGCCCCCCCCCGTGGTGGTGGTCGTCATCCGATGCGTTCTCCCAGCGAGTCCAGGTCCAGAATCGGAACCAGTCCGGTACCGCGCGAGGCGACGCCCGACGCCCAGGGCAGCGAGGCGCCCTCGGGCAACGGCAGTGGGGCCTCCCGCACGACTTCGTCCGCGTCATCCACTTCGAAGGCGACGACCTGTCCTGGTTCTCCCATCTGCACCAGCACCGCCGCGTGACCGCGCTCGGCGGGCGGCGCGCGCCGGCCGAGGAACGCGGCCAGGTGCAGCAACGGCACCAGTCGCCCCCGCAACGGAATCAGGCCGCGGATCGACACTTCGGTCCGCGGCACGTCGAGCACTTCCGTCATGTCGGCGACTTCGACCACGCGATCGAGCGGCAACCCATAGGACCGCCGCTCCGAGCGCACCATGAGATACCCGACGCTCACGAGCGGCCACCTCCCCCGCTTCCCCCCACCCCCGCCCCCATCACGCCGCGCCGCCGCAGCTCCGCTTCCACGCGATCGGCGATCTGGGTCAGTGGAACCACCGCGTCTACGCCGCCGGCCTGGAACGCGGCCGTCGGCATGCCGGCGATCACCGCGGATTCCTTGTCCTGAGCCAGGCCACCGCCTCCGGCGTCGTGGATCGCCCGCAGCCCCTCGGCGCCGTCCTTGCCCATGCCGGTGAGCACGACCCCCACGGCCCGCGGCCCGAAGATCTGGGCAACCGACCGGAACAGCGGGTCCGCGGCCGGTCGCACTCCCCAGACCGGCGGCCCCTGGTCCAGCGCGATCACGGGCCCGTCCTCCGACTGCGTCACTCGCATATGATAATCCCCCGGCGCGACATACGCCGTGTCGGCGACCAGCGGCGTGCCGGCATCCGCTTCCACCACCTGCACCGCGCTCATGCTCGACAGCCGCTCGGCGAGGCTGCGCGTGAACCGCGGCGGCATGTGCTGCACCACGAGGATTGCCGCCTGGAGACCCGGTCGCAATCGCGGGATCACCTCCGCCAGCGCCCGCGGTCCACCGGTCGACGCGGCGATCGCCACGACCACACGTGCCCGCTTGCCCAGCTCGAGCGCCGGCGCGCGGGGGGCGGCGATTGGCGGCCGCGCCAGCACGCTCATGCGCGACACGTCGGCCGCCAGCGCGGCTTGCACCGCCTCGATGAGACGCGGCCCCATGGTGAGCAGGGCTTCCCGCGTCGCGTCGATCGGCTTGGCGACGATCTCGACGGCGCCCAGCTCGAGCGCCCGGATCGCGGCTTCAGTGCCCGGTCCGGCGTGGGCGCTCACCACCACGATCGGCCGGGGCGTTTCCGACATGATGTATCCGATGGCGCCCAGCCCGTCGAGCTCGGGCATTTCCAGATCCATGGTGACCACGTCGGGCTGCAGCTGATGCACCTTGTGCACGGCATCGAACCCGTCGCGGGCCGTGGCGACGACACGGAACGGGCCATCGCCCCGGTCGCCGCCTCCCAACACGTCGCTCAGCACGCGGCGCATCAGCGCGCTGTCGTCCACCACGAGCACGGTGGGTCGGACTTCAGAAGGTGACGGCATCACCTCCGGCCGTGCGACTCTCGACGTGCCCGTCCCCGGTGTGGAACCACACCGAGCGGCCGCGCTCGCCGCCGACGGCTTCGCCGATGATGGGAATCGCCGCCTCACGCAGCGCCGAGCGGCTGGCGGCGATGTTGCGCTCGCCCATCTGCACTGAGCCGGGCGTCATCAGCTGTGCGAACATGCTCGCCCCGCCCGCCAGCTTCGCGACCAGCCGATGCCGGCCGGCGCCCGCGGCCACGAGCCGCTGGATGAGCAGCGGCACCGCGGTCTCGGGAAACTTGGCCGGCTTGTCCTGGTCGTGGGACAGGCTCTTCGACGGCAACAGGATGTGGGCCATGCCGCCGATGCAGGCCTTCGGGTCGTGCAACATGATCGCGACACAGGAGCCGAGCCCCAGCGAAGCGAGCACGCCCTCGCGCTCGATCGCCCATTCGGCGACGCGGACGAACTGCTCGCGGCCGCTCATGCCGCGGGAGGCCGCTGGTAGATGCGCTCGCGCGTGTCGAGCATGCGCAGCAGCTCGCGTGCGGGACCGAGCAAGGTTTCGACCTTCCCGAGCAGGAGGAGCCCGTATGGCTTGAGCGCCTGCGCGAACGTTTCGAACAGCCGCTCCTGGGTCTCGCGGTCGAAATAGATCACGACGTTGCGGCACACGATCGCGTCGAAGCCGCCGGCGAGCGGTGCGCGCTCGCGCGTCAGGTCATGGCGCTGCACGTGCACCAACGCCCGGATCGTGGCGACGGGAGCGCGCGTCCCATCCGCGGCGGGCGGCTCGAGCCAGCGGCGCGCCAGATCGGCGGGCATCTCGGTGAAAGCGCTGGCGGGATACCGGGCGGCCTGCGCGCGCTCGAGGCTCACCCGGTCGATGTCGGTGGCGAGCACGCGGGCGCGGGACAGGCGATCGGCGGTGTGCGAGAGACGCGCCGCTTCCGCGAGCGCGATGGCGACGGTATGCGGCTCTTCTCCCGACGCGCAGCCCGCCGACCACACGAGCATGGCGCCCTCGGTGGCCCGCCACCGCTCCAGCAGGTATGGCGCGAGCGCGGCCCACGTCTCGGGGTTGCGAAAGAATTTCGTGACATTGATCGTGAGCGCGTCGAGCAGCAGATCGTATTCGCGCGCATCGCCGTCGAGCACCTGGCTGTAGTCCGCGAAGTTGTGGACGCCGCGGGCCCGCATGCGGACGGCGATGCGCCGTTTGAGACATCGATCCTTGTACGCGTCGCAGCAGATGCCGCGCGCTCGGGTGATCTTGTCGGTCAGAGCACGGAACTCCCGCTCTTCCGGGGAATCAGTCACTGCAGGTTGCTCAGGGTCTCCAGGTTTGTCTTCGCCAGCTCGTGATTCGGGTTGAGCTCGAGCGCGCGCCGCCACAGCTGCGTGGCGAGATCCCGGTCGTTCCGCTTGTACGCGATGTTGCCGAGCTTGAAGTAGACGTCGTCGCCCAGGTCGGGGGCGAGCTCTACCGCGCGCCGGTAGGCGGTCCACGCCTCCTCGTAGCGCGATGCGCGGTAGGCGAGATCGCCCAGATTCTTGGAGAGCTGGGGCTGCGACGGCTCGTCCTGAATCGCGACCCGAACCAGGTCCTCGGCGCCGCGCAGGTCCCCACTCAGCTCGCGCAGCACCGCGAGATTGTTGCGCAGCACCGCGCTCTGGGGAAAGGCCGAGATGCCGTCGGCGCCGATGTGCTCGGCCGACTCGAAATCGCTGCCCAGCCCCGCCGCCAGCGCGCGCGCCCAGTACCACACGGCCGGCGGCTGGTTTGTCCCGTACAGCTCCTTGGCACGGTCGAGCCGGCCGCACGCTCCCGTATGATCGCCGCGCTTCAATGCGACGATCCCCCATCCCAGGTAGATGCGCGGGTCGTTACGGGCCCGGCTGGCCGCCTCGGCGCACGCCGCCTCGGCCTCGTCGAGCCGTCCCAGCTGCTCGTAGGCGAACCCGAGATTGTGCAGCACGGCGGGCCGGCTGCCGCCCTTCTCCGCGGCGAGGCGCAGCGATTCCATGGCTTCACGCCAGCGCGCCTGCTTCAGGGCCACGAGTCCGAGGAAGAACAGCGCGTTGGGATCGCCGGCCCGCAGCTCCGCGACGCGGCGGAATTCGCGCGACGCCTCATCCAGCATGCCGGTCTTGTAGAAGGCCACGCCGAGGTTGCGGTGCTCCTCGACCCGGGAGTCGCTCATCTTCGCCTGCTCGGCCGACGTGGTCCGTCCGGCGCGATGCAGGAAGCCGGCGGTGATCAGCCCGTACAGCGCCTTGCCGATCTCGAACTCGCCCAGCCCCGAGTCTTCGATGATCTGATTGACGTCGCGCGAGCCGTCGAGCAGCGGCAGGATGCGCTGCTGAGTTTCGGTGAGCGTCGCCTCGCTGATGTCGAGCCGCTCGTGGTCCACGATGAAGATGATGTCGAACGACGGGACCTTCTTCTCGATCAGGCTCCACTCGTCCACCCGGCGCGCGCCTTCGAGCAGGAGCGACTCCGGGTTGATCGATACCAGGAAGTCCTGCCGCTCCGGCCGGACGTCCGCCTCGAAGTTGAACGTCCCCTGGGTCCAGGTGAACAGGAAGTAGACGGCTTCTTCGATCTGCACCCGGATGTAGCGCTCCAGCTCGGTCTGCGAAATCGCGCTCTGGTCGACCATGATTTCGCCCAGCTTCTTGTCGCGCTCCCGAGCCTGGCGCGCCACGGCGGCGTCGAGCTGGTCCTGGCTGATCTTCTCGTGCTTGACGAGGATGTCGCCGAGGCGATCGCGGCGGTTCACGATGGACGCGTAGCAAATGCGGCCGCGGTCGAAAAAGATGTAGCCGAAGTTCGACCGGTCGGCGATCGACAGGCAGCCGGTCTTCTGCCCCAGCGCCAGGAGCTGGAGCACGTCGGGAAGCGACGCCTCGCGCAGCGAGCCCTTGATCGCCACTAGCGGAGGTCCTCGATCAGGCGATCACTGGGCGCCGCCCAGTCCCACACGACCTTCTCGCGGCTGCGCACCCCGCCGGCGCTCGACACGACGATGCCGGACGTCCGGAATCCGACGGTGCGCCGCCGTTCGGCCGCCGTACCCCCTTCCAACACCTCGCGGGCCAGGCCCGCGCTCACCGGGACGTCCTGCCCCGCCGCCGCGCTCACGACCCGCTGCAGCAGGCCCGCGAGGCTGCGCACCGAATCGACCGGGCGATCGGCCAGATAGTCGATCAGGGCCGGGTCCTCCGGCACGTCCTGCGCCCACAGCGTCCGCCGGATCACGGAGCGCCGGACATCGCGATCCGGCTCCACCAGCTCGACGACGAGTCCGCCTTCGAGACGCGACACGATCCGCTGCTCGATCCCCGGGAGCGTCTTGGGATGCGCGGGCGAGGTAAAGACGAGCTGCCGCTCCAGATCCTGGAACAGATTGAACAGGTTGAACAGCTCTTCCTGCGTGCGGTCCTTGCCACCCAGCAGATGGATGTCGTCGAGCAGCAGGGCCGTGGCGCGGCGGTACCGGGCGCGCCACCACTCCATGCGATTGCCGTCGATCGCGATGATCAGCTCGTCGATGAACGTCTGCGTGGAAAGACAGGCCACGATCGAGCCCGGGTGCTGCGCCAGCTCGAGCCCGAGGGCGTTCAGCAGGTGCGATTTCCCGACGCCGCTCTTCCCGATCAGCACCAGCGGGTTGTAGCGCCGCCCCGGCTCCTCCAGCACCTCGCGCGCCACGTTCACGGCGAGCTGGTTGGAAGCGCCGACGGCGAACGTGCTGAACGGCAGCGCGGGGGACGGCGCGGGCGGCGGCGCGGCCCCGGCGCGCACGCGCGACGCCGCTTCTTCGGCTTCGGCGAGCCGCTCGGGGTCGCGAAACACGCTTTGCCCCGCCGCCTGCGGATCGAACTGCTGGACTTCCGCCTCCAGCGCCCGCAAGCGCTCGACATCCTTGGCGAAGTTCGCGATTTCCTCATCCGGCGCGACCGGCGTCTCCTGCTCGAGCAGGGATTCCAGCCGGCGCGTGCGATACCCCTCGCCCTCCCAGCGCAGGATCGCTTCCGCGATCCGCGCCCGCCACGCCTCGACCGCCTTGCCGACCGTCGCGGTGACATCGGTGAGGAACGCCGCGAACTCATCCGGCGAGACGATGCGCTCCGAGCTGCCGTCGGCGGATTTGCCACTCGTTGCCGCCGTCCGCTGCTCCAGGCCCAGCAGCGCCTGCGTCGACTCGGAGGTCAGTGGCGCTTCGTTCACCGCCGAGTAGGCCACCAGCCGGTTGAGCACGCCCATCAGCTCGCGCACGTTGGCGAACTCGGCGGCGGCCACGGTCTCGAGCACCCCGGGGGGAAACTCCGCGCCGCGCTCCTCGGCCTTGCGACGCAGGATGGCCACCCGGGTCTCGTAGTCCGGCATGCCGATGTCCACCACCAGACCGCCCGAGAACCGCGAAATCAGCCGCTCGTCCAGCGCCGCGATTTCCGCCGGCGGCCGGTCGGAGGTGAGCACGATCTGGCGGCCAGCCGTCTGCAGCGCTTCCGAGAGCCGCAGCAGCTCGGTCTGCATCTCCCGCCGGTTGGTGAGGAACTGCACGTCGTCCACCAGCAGCACGTCGACCGTCTGGAAACGGCGCCGGAAGGCGTCCCCCTGCCCCGCGGCGATCGCGGCGTGGAAGGCTTCGACCCACTCGTCCAGGGTCAGGTACTCGACGTTGAGCCCGGGCGCGAGGCGCTTCGCGCTGGCGCCGATCGCCATGAGGAGGTGCGTTTTGCCGAGGCCCGAGCCGCTGTAGATGAAGAGCGGGTTGTAGGCCGAGCCGGGGCTTTCCGCGACGGTGCGGGCCGCGGTCACCGCCAGCCGGTTGGCGGCGCCGACGACGAAGGTTTCGAAGGTGAACTTCGGATTCAGCTGGGTCGTCACGCCGGCGCCCCCTGCGCCAGGCGGCGCAGCACCAGCTCGGTGATCGCCTTCAACGTTTCGAACACGCCGTTGCCATGCAGGGCATCGGCCGGGAAGCTGGGTACGCCGCGGAAGTTCAACGCGTCGTCCAGCTCGAGCAGCTGGAGGATCAGCTCGCGCGGCAGATCCTGCTTGTTGTATTGCATCACGACGGGCAGGCCGCGGATGTCCACGCCGTGCTCGAGCAGGTTGGCCTGCAGGTTCTGGAGGCTCTCGAGATTCTCGTCCAGCTGTCGCGCCTGGCTGTCGGCCACGAACACGACCCCGTCCGCGCCCTGGAGCACGAGGCGCCGGGTGGCGTTGTAGTAGACCTGTCCCGGCACGGTGTAGAGCTGGAAGCGGGTCGTGAACCCCGAGATCTGCCCCAGGTCGATGGGCAGGAAATCGAAGAACAGCGTCCGGTCCGTTTGGGTGGCGAGCGACACCATGCGACCGCGGCGGGACTCCGGCACGCGGCCGTAGATGTAGTGCAGGTTCGTTGTCTTGCCGGAGCGCCCTGGACCGTAATACACGATCTTGCAGGTGATCTCGCGGGTCGTGAAGTTGACGAGGGACACGAACGCTATCTCCCGAAGAGCGTGTTGAGGCTCTCGTTGAGTTCGCGCTCGAAATCGGCCGCCAGCACCTTCCGGGTGGCGCCCGCCTTCGGGCTGGCGGCGCGCAAATCCGCCACAAGTTGCTCCAAGAATAACTGCACCAAGCCAAGCGACGAAACTTCGAGCTCGTAGACGACGAGCACGATCAGCGGGCCGCGATTAGTGGCGAAGCCGCTGAGAAAAATGCCGTGACGCTGCCCCTGATGGTTCAGCGCGCTGAACGGCTGCTGGCCGAGTTGCCGCGCCAGCTCCGCGGTCGAAGCCATGATCGCCGCCCCCAGCGCCGAGGCCGACATCACATCCACCGCACGCGAAAAGCCCGCCTGGGCGAGCACCTGGCCCGCCGGCGTCATCAGCAGCACGAGTCGCGCTTGGGCCTCCGTCACGTAACTCGTCAGCGGATCGAAAATCCACGTCTCGACGGCGCGCACCGTTGTCACCCCGCCGCCTCCGCGGCCCGCAACAGCTCAAGCCGCACCAACCCCACGTTGACTTCCGGCTCCGTCACCGCGACGACGAGCAACCCTTCTCCCGCCGGGACGGCCAGCACCGCGCCCGACTCGCATTGCAGGTGCCAGAACTGGCTGGGCCCGAGCCCCGCGGCCATCATGGCCCGCTGCAGCCGGCCGGTAAGGCTCGCCGTCAGGGCCGCCACGGTGCTCCCCTTGATGCCCTCCATCAGCTGCTCGGCGACGACGAGTCCGTCCGAGCGGGCCACCACCATGGCGCCCCGCACGCCGCGGACGCGGGTCACCATGTCGAGAGCGCGCATGTACAACCCGCTCATCGCTGCCGCTCCAGCCAGCGCCGCGCGGCCTGCGCCGCCCGCTGCGCCAGCAAGCTGAGGCGCCCGAGCGGCACCGAGCGGTCGCGCATCACGAGCAACATTGACTCGGTGGTCGGCTGACCGACGTGCACGTGGCCGGATTGTCCTTCGGCCGACAACCCGCGCCAGTCTCCCAGACCCAGCAGCCGGGCCGTCCGCGTCGCCTCGTGCGACACGCCGGCCAAATACGCGGCCACCGTCTCCGTGACGTCGTCGCCATCGGCGGTCTTCAACGCGCCGCCCAGCACCATCCCCGCCCCATCCAAGAGCAGGAGCCCCTCCTGCGCTCCCTCGAGGCCGGCAAACACCCGCGGCTCCGGGATCGGCGCCAGCGACTCCGCCGTTGGCAGCGCCTCGGCCGGGACCTCACCGGACAGGCCCGCTTCGCCTCGAATCACGGCGAACGCCTGGCCGATGGTAGGATCGTCGGGGGCGATGCGGTGCGCCGCCTGCAGGTGCGCTTCGGCCTGGGTCAGGTCACCGACCTTGAAATAAAGGAAGGCGAGCCCCTTCAGCGCGCCGGTGTGATGCGGCGCGATGCGCAGCGTCATGTCCCATTCGTCGAAGGCATGCTCGTAGTCGTGCCGGTCGGCGAGGATGCGCGCGTACAGATCGTGCGCATCGGCGAGGTGCGCATGGCGCTCCAACCCGTGCAAGGCGACGCGCGTGGCCGTGTCGAACTGCCGGCGCTGGCGCAGCAGCTCGCCGAGCCGCAGGAACACGAGGCTTTGCGGGTCGCGCGCCAGCTCACCCGACAGGCTCTTGACGTCGTCAGACATGCACGCGAACCCTGTCGAGCAGCCGGGCGGCCGCTTTCGCCGAGTCGACCTCGCCCCGGTGGACCGATTCTTTCTCGTCGCTCACCGCCAGGCGATCCCACTGATCCCAGACCTCGACCGCTTCGGCGAAGCGCCCGACCTGCACCAGCGCGAATCCCTGGAGCCGATACGCGGCGAGTGCCTGGGGGTCGAGTCGCTGGGCGCGGCGCAGCTCGTCCACGGCTTCCCCCGGCCGGCCCGCCGCCAGGTGGATGCGGCCCAGCAGCAGGTGGACCATGGGATGATGGGGCTGCACGACGCCGGCCTGCTCCGCGGCGGCGCGCGCACGATCCAGCTCCTGACGGCCAAATGCCTCTTCGGCTTCCGCGAAGAGCAAGGCGGCGTCCGGAGCGCCGCGGCCCCGGCTCACGGTGCCGGGATCCACGAGCGTGATGAGCCCCGCACTCTCGAGGCCAAACAGGGTTTTCGCGATGTCGAAATCGGACCGGCCCAGGGTGCCGGCGATCGCGCGCAAGTCGCGCCGCCCGTCGATCAGGGCGAGCACTTCCCATTCGGGAGGCAGCAGATCGAGGTCGCCGCCCTGCAGCGACGGCGCGTACCCCGGCACGACGCTCAGGTTGGGCACGCGTTTCTCGATGCGGACCCACTCGTCGATGCGACGCGCGCCTTCCATCAGCAGCGCTTCGGTCGAGATCCGCGCCGACGCTTCGGCCGTCACGTCGGTCAGGGGTCCTTCCGTGAAGGAGAAGTACCCTTCCCGCCACCCCATCACTTCGAACACGACCTCCTCCACCTGGAATCGCACCTGGCGCTGCAGCTCGCGCGGCGAGATGGCCCCAAGGGAGACGAGGATCTCCCCGAGCCGGCGCGAATCGCCCTGCCGTGTCTGCATGTCGCGCGCGCGCTCCAGGTCCGCTTCGGTGATCTTGCCGCTGCGCAGCAGCAGGCCGCCCAGCGGATGCGGATTGCTGCGGATTTCGGCGTAGATCACCGAGCCATCATCGAAATAGATCGTTCCGGCGTTGTGCCGCAGCTCGGAGGTGACCCGCAACACGCCGGTCTTCCGGCTGAGATCGAGCAGCTGGAAGACGTCGTGTATCCCGAGCTCGCGGAGCGGGCCTTCGATCGCCATCGCTCAGGCCGCGTCGGAAGTGAAGATGTGCTGCAAATCGACGGCCGTGCGCGCGTGCATGCGCGCCCGCTGGGCAAACGGTCCCGCGGGATCGAGGCGGGTCACCAGCTCCCACACGTGTACCGCCTCACGGTAGCGCCGCAGCCGCGCCAGCACGACACCCTCGTTGAACAGCGCCGACACGTGCTCGGGATCGAACTTGAGCACACGGCGGAACGCTTCGAGCGCCGCCTGCGGCCGTTTGTCCTCGAGCAGCGCCCGGCCGAGCAGAATGAGGGCGTCGAGATCGTACGGATCCTCCTCCAGCAGGTCGGCGAGCCTGTCGATGGCCGGCGCCAGCCGGCCCAGGCGGCGCTGCAGGTCCGCCAGCGCCATCGTGGCCTCATGATACGTGGGCAGCTCGTGCAGCGCCCGCTCGTAGGCGCGCAACGCGTCGGACCACTCTTCCCGCTGCTCATGGATGCGCCCGAGGTCGACCCACGCGGCCACGAATCCCTGGTCCAGCTCCAACGCCGCCCGGTACGCACTCAACGCGCCGCCGCGATCGCCGACCCTGGTGAGCACGTCGCCCTGCAGCTTGTGGAGGTCGGCGCGCGCCGGCGCCCGGCTCTGGGCCTGCGTCAGCACGGTGAGCGCCGCGGCGGCGTCGCCTTCCGCGGCCCGCGCCTTGGCGACGACCAGCAGCGCCTCGACATCGTTCGGCGACAGCGCCACCAGCTCTTCCGCCGGGCCGATCGCCTCCGCGGTCCGGTTCAGGGCCAGCAACGCCTTGATTTCCCCGAGCCGCGCGTCGGCGCGATTGGGATCCAGTCCCCGCACCTCGCGGTAGCGCTCGAGCGCTTCCCCATGCAGCCCGCGTTTGGCGTACAGGTCGCCCAGCAACGTGGTGGCCTCGGCGCGGTCGGCGCCGCGCTGCATGGCGCGCACCGCTTCGGCCGTGGCGAGATCGAACAGTCCCTTGCTCACGTAATCGCGGGCCAGGGACAGCTGATCGTCGCGCGCCCGGCCGCCCGCCGGGGCCGCGGGCTCCGGCGGCGCCAGCTCCTGGAAGATGTTGTCGAGCAGCCGCTGATCGAAGGTGAACTCCGCGCCGAGCGCGTCGGTCGTCACGTCCGCCGAGATCTCGGGCACAATGCCGATCGTCGCTTCCTCGTACTGCAAATCGATCGTGAGCGAGAACTTCTGCGAGACGTAATACGGATCGAGCTCGAGCGCGCGCTTGGTGGCGCGCAGCGCCCCGTCGAAGTCTCCGAGGTTGGAGAGGGCGAAGCTCAGGTTGTAGTGCGCGCCGGCATGCTGCGCGTCGGCCTCGACCGCCCGCGCGAACGCATTGCGCGCGTCCGCGAACCGCTTCAGCTCGACGAGGACGAGCCCGACGCCGTTCCAGGCCGAGGCGTTGCGGGCGTCGTCGGCCAGGACCTGGCGATACGCTTCGAGTGCCAGCTGCAGGCGCCGGATGTGAAATAGCAACAGTGCGAGGTTCAGACGCGCTGCCGCGAAGCTCGGTTGCACCTGCAGGGCGGCCCGGAACGCCTCGACCGCCTCGTCCGTGGAGCCCAGGTGGGCGAGGGCGACGCCGCTGTTGTTCAGCGCCAGCGTGTACTTGGGATCGCGCTCGGCGGAGCGGCGATACGAGGCCAGCGCCTCGTCCACGCGGCCCGCCTGGTGCAGTACCACACCGCGCTCATTCCACAGCTTGGGCGCGTCCGGATCCTCCTCCAGCAGCGCGTCGTACAGCTCGAGGGCCGCCGCGAGATCGCGCTTCAGGAGGTGCACCTCGGCCATGGCCTGATGGATGAGGCGATGATCTTCGCCGCGCTCCAGCGCCAGCCGGTACTCGCGCAGCGCCTCCACGTAGTAGCCCTTTTGCCGGAACGCGAGCCCCAGATTGAAGTGGGCCAGCTCTCGTCCCTCCACCACTTCCATTTCGTGCGCCTCGCGCACCAGGAACGGCTGGCTTCGCCGGTCGGTTCTGAGGCGGTCGATCGCCAGATTGGCCTGGGCGCGGGCCAGCGGGGGATTGAGCTCGATGGCGCGCTTCGATGCCCCGCGCGCCTCCTGATGGCGGCCCATATCCCCCAGCACGAACGCCATCAGGTAATGGGCGTTCGCGTTGTCGGGATTCAGCTGCACGGCGCGTTGCAGCGCGCCCAGAGCCGCTTCGTTCAAGCCGCGGTTGTACAGGGTCTCGCCGAGGTAGAACTGCACGACGCTGGAGGTCGCATCGAGGGCCTGCGCCTGCTCGAACCATTCCGCCGCGATGTCGAGGCGGCCGCGGGCCTTTTCGGCCATGCCGAGCTGGATCACGGCCGCGACGTCGCGCGGGTGGTGCGCGAGGATCTGCTCGAACTCCGCCACGGCTTCGTCGAACTGGCCCAGCGCCGCGAAGGCGCGTCCCAGCTCGAGCCGCGATTCGCGGTCGTCGGGCGACTGGCGCAGGCGCTCCTGCAGCTCGGACACGCGCCGGTCGTAGTAGCCGGTATTGTGGTAGGCGATCTCGAGGTTGCGCTGGGCGACCTGCATTTTGGGGTCGAGCTCCAGCGCACGCGAAAACTCCGTGATCGCCTCGGCGATCATCCCCTTTTGATAGTACAAGACGCCGAGGTTGTTGTGGGCCCCGGCGTCCGAGGGATCGATCCGGCGGGCGAAGGATCGGAGGACGGCGAGGTCGCGATCCGAGAGCGCGGGCGCCGTCACGGGTCAGGTCACGCGGATGGCGTCGAAAATCGCCTTGAGTGAGGCGAGGTCGGGCAGCAGCAGAAAATGACCGTGCAGCTCGTCTTCCGCGTCAATGCGGAATTCGGTCTCGACGCAAAAAACGAAATCCCGATCGTGGCCGAAATTGAGATAGGTCGTGGTCAGCACCGCCGCGGAGAGGTCGATGACGAGGCTCGGCACCGACGGCAGCAGCAGCATGCCCATGAAATCCGACAGCGCGTTCATGTACGCGCCGGAGAGGATGTTCCCGGCTTCCTTGAGCGCCGACTGCTCCAGCGCGTCGAACGAGGTGGTGCCCCCGGCGCCGCGACGCAACAGCATGTCACACAGGCGCTGGCCCACCTTCTCGGGAAACAGCAGCAACGTACGGCCGGTGAGATCGCCCAGCATGTGCATCAGGACGGCGACGACCACCGCCTGGGGATCACCGAGCAGGTCCGCCACTTCTTCGAGCCGCGCGATGTTGATCTGCGGCACACTGATCATGATGCGGCGGTTGGTCATCTGAGACAACGCGGTCGCCGCGTGCCCGGCGCCGATGTTGGCGACCTCGCGCAGCGCGTCGATCTGCAGCTCTTTCAGGTCGCGGACGTCTTCCATACCACCCCCTGCTAGACGAGGCCACCGGCGTCGAGAATCAACGCCGGGATGCCATCGCCCATGATGGTCGCTCCACTGAATACCGGGAGGGTTCCCTGTGGAGCGTCGAATCCCTTGACCACGATTTCCTGTTGGCCGAGCATCCCGTCCACCACCACCCCGGTGCGCCGCTCTCCCATCTGCAGCACCACCACGGGCCGCCGCGGCGACGGCACCCCGCCCTGCGCGCCCAGCAGGTCGCGCAGGTGCACGAGCGGAACGACGCGGTCGCGCAGCACCATCGCCTCACGCCCTTCGACGGTGGTGATCGGGACGGCGCCGAACTCCACCGTTTCGGACACATAGGTCAGCGGCAACGCGTAGCGCTCACCGCCCACGGCGGCGATCAGGGCCCGCACGATCGCCAGCGTCACCGGCAGGCGCAGCACGAAGGTCGTGCCGCGGCCCAGCTCGGTCTGGATCTCGATCGTGCCGCCCAGCGACCGGATCTTCGTCATCGCGACGTCGATGCCCACGCCCCGTCCCGACACGTTGGTGACCGCGTGGGCCGTGGAGAACCCGGGCCGGGCGATCACGCGCAACAGCTGGTCGTCGCTCAGGGCTTCCAGGTGCGCGTCCACCATGCCTTCGCGTTTCGCTTTCTCGAGAATCTTCGACCGGTCGATGCCGCGCCCGTCGTCGGCGATGCTGATGGCGACGCTGGCGCGTTCCCGCACCGCGCCGAGCACGACCTCGCCTTCCGGCCGCTTGCCGCGCCGCTTCCGTTCGGCGGGGGACTCGATGCCGTGGTCCACCGCATTGCGCAGCAGGTGGACCAGCGGGTCGTTCAGCTCGTCCAGGATGGCCCGGTCGAGCTCGATCTCCTTGCCTTCCACGCGCAGCGCGACCTGCTTTTCCAGCTGCTGCGCCAGATCGCGCACCACCCGCGGATAGCGGTCGAACACCTGCCATACGGGCGTCATGCGCGCCTGAATGATTTCGGCCTGCAATTCACCGGTGAGCCGCGAAACGGAAATCGCCACGTCGTCCACCGCGGGATCGCGCATCGCGGTCGCCAGCTCGTTCAGGCGTCCACGGGCCGTGACGAGCTCACCGATCAGGTTCATCAACGCGTCGAGCCGTCGCAGGTCGACGCGGATGTGCCGGCTGCGCTCGGTGGTCGTCGCCTCGGTCCTGGTCGCGACGGCTTCCGCGCCGGCGACGGTCACACGCTCCACGTCGCCCGCCCCGGCCAGCTGCCGTTCGATCGCCTCGCCCGGAGCGGGACTGTCGAGCCGGAACGAGAAGCGACCGTCGAATTCGTCCGATTCGAACGCGGCGACGGGCGGCGACACGTGAGTCACTCCGCCCAGCCCCTCCGCGCGCCGCAGCACGAGCAACGCCCGTCCGCCCTTCAGCTGAGCCTCCGCGCGCAGCACGACCGACACCAACCGCCCCTCTTGAGTGGCGTCGTCCACCGCCGCCTTCGCCGCCACGCTCTTCGCGGCTTTCTCTCCCCCGCCACGAGCGGACGGCGTCCCAGCCATGCGCTTGGCCGCGGCATCGAGCTCGCCCACGAGGCCCGAGACGTCGACCTGACGCTCGTGCCCGGCCACCGCCAGGTCGATCGTTTTCTCGAGCAGGTCCGTCGAGCGGAACAGCAGCTGCAGCACGTCGGCGGTGGGCGGCTTGTTGCCGTGCCGCAACCGGTCGAGCAGGTTCTCCATCCGGTGCGCCAGGTCGGCCACGCGCGCGTACCCCATCGTGGCCGCCATGCCCTTTACCGTGTGGACCGCGCGGAAAATGCCGCCGACGGGCTCCGGATTCGACGGCTGGCGCTCCCACTGCAGCAACAGGTGATTGCAGGCGCTCAGGTGCTCCCGGCTCTCGGCCAGGAACAGCTCTGCGTACTGCGACAGGTCCATGTCAGCCGAGCACGCGTTGCACGGCTTCCAGCACCCGCGACGGCTGGAACGGCTTGACGACGAAATCCTTGGCGCCGGCCTGAATCGCCTCCACCACCAACGCCTGCTGGCCCATGGCGCTGCACATCAGGATCTTGGCGTCGGGATCGTTCTTCACGATTTCCCGCACCGCGTCGATGCCCCCCATATCGGGCATGACGATATCCATCGTCACGAGATCCGGTTTCAGCTGCCTGTACTTCTCCACCGCCTGAGCCCCGGTCTCGGCCTCGCCCACGATCTCGAAGCCGGCCTGCGCCAGGATGTCGCTGATCATCGTCCGCATGAAGATGGCATCGTCGCAGACGAGAACAGAGTGGCTCACAGACCCTCCCTAGGAAGTCAGAATGGGGGCCAGCAAAGCCTCGGTATCGAGGACGACGAACAGCTGCCCGCCACGGCGACCGACCGCCCGCACCAGCCGCGGGTCCAGCCCCGGCAACGACTTACGCTGCTCCAATTGGTCGTCGGGAACGGTCATCAGATCCAGTACTTCATCCACCGTGAACCCGAGCGGCCGACGCTCCGCCCCGACTTCCAGCAACACGGTCGTGCCGCTCTCCGTGTCCCCCGGCGGCTGCTCCAGGGCGCGCCACCCTTCCACCACGGTGACGAGGCTGCCGCGCACGTTGACGATCCCGGCCACCACCTTCGGTGCTCCCGGAATGCGAATCGTGGGCAACCGCGGCAGAATCTCCCGCACGTTTTCCGCCTGGGCAGCACAAGCGAGCGCTCCCACGCGGAACACCAGGAGGCGAACGACGGTTGAGTCACCCATCCGAAGCAGCGAAGCCAAGATACTGCAAGGGGTTGCGTTCAGCAAGCAACGCCGCGTTCCCTGCCGCTTCCGCCAGGGCCGGCTTGAGATCGGCCGGCCATTCCGAGCGCAGCAGCACCGGGGCACCCGTCACCGGGTGAGTAAACGCCAGCTCGGCGGCATGCAGCATCTGACGCGGCGCCAGACTCTCCAGACGCTCGGCGCCGCGGCGTTCCGACCCCGTTACGCGACGGCTGCCGCCGAACGCATACTCCCGGTCCCCCACCACCGGATGGCCGACGTGGGCAAGGTGGACGCGGATCTGATGCGTACGTCCGGTCCCCAGCTCCACCCGCAGCAGGTCGACGAGGCCGAAGCGCGCGATGACCCGGACGCGCGTCACCGCGTGCCGTCCTCCGGCCCGAACCGTCATCCGCTTTCGGTCTTCCGTATGCCGCGCAATGGGGGCCTCGATTTCCACCGGACTCTTGGCGAAATGCCCCCAGGCAAGACAGGCGTATACGCGCCGTACCTCACGGCGTTCGATGGCCCGGGCCAGGCGGCGATGGGCGAGATCGGTCTTCGCGATGAGCAGCAAACCGGAAGTGTCGCGGTCGAGCCGGTGCACGATGCCGGGACGGCCTTCGGGCGTCCCTTGCGCGAGCGGGGTGCCGCGCCCGACGAGCACGTTGACCAGCGTGTCATCCCAGTGACCGGGGCCCGGGTGGACCACCAGGCCGGCCGGCTTGTCCAGCACAGCCAGATGCTCGTCCTCGTAGACGAAGTGCAGTTCGGTGTTGCTGGGACTGTACGTGCGGGGCGCGGCCTCTGGCGGAAATTCGACGTTCACCGTCATGCCGCGCTCGAGCTGAGCGGAGGCCCGCAACACAACGCCGCCCGCGCTGACGCGTTTGTCGGCGATGAGGCGGGCGGCTTGGGTGCGGGACAGGGCGAGCTGATCGGCCAGGAAGCGGTCGAGGCGCTCGGTCAATGGCACCACCACGCAGAACGTGGTGCCGCCGGTGGTCACAGCGTGGCGGGCCCGGCCTCCTTCGCCGGTCCCCCGCCGTGCGCCCGCCCTTCGAGCCAGAGCGAGACCGCGAGCGCGATCGCGCCGACCGTGATGGCGGAATCCGCCACGTTGAAGGTAGGCCAGCGGTAGCTGCCCACGCCGACCTCGATGAAGTCGACGACGCCCTGGGCGCTGCGCACGCGGTCGATGACGTTGCCGACCGCGCCGGCCACGAGCAGGCCGAGCACGAAATAGCGGCTGTGGTCGGAGGCCCGCGTGTGGCGCACCATGGAGCCGAGCACCACGAGGGCGAGCAGGGCGAGGGCGAGGAAGATCCAGCGCGAGTATTCCGGAGGCCCGAGGCAGATGCCGAACGCGGCGCACTGATTGTACACGAGGCGCAGCACCACGTAATCGCCGATCACCGGGATGGGCCGCCGCGCCAGCACGCCTTCGGCCAGCAGCTTGGTGGCGATGTCGAGGGCCAGAATCCCGATCACCGTCCCCCAGAACGCGCGACGGTTAGCGCCGTTTTCCATTCTCTTCCTTGGCTTTGCAGTTGATGCAGAGGCGGGCGTGGGGCAGCGCGTCGAGGCGGTCGAAGCCGATTTCTTCACCGCATTGCTCGCACTTCCCGAACTTCTCAGGCGACTGATACAGTCGCCGCAGCGCCTGGTTCACGTGCCAGAGATAGCGCCCTTCCTGCGAGGCGAACAGGAACGCCTTTTCCCGTTCCATCGCGTCGGTGCCCTGGTCGGCCATGTGGAAGGAGTAGCTGGACAGATCGCCGTCCGAAGCCTGGAGACTCGAATTAAAGGACTCGTCGTAATGCCCGAGCTCTTTCATCACGCGCGCTCGCTCCTCGAGCAGCCGTTTTTCGAGGTGGGACAGCTGTTTCTTGCTCAGGCCTTTGGTCTTCGTGGTCATCTCGGCGTTCCGCCCTTTCGTGCATCGTGACGCCGCAGAGCGAGCGTGATTGCCCGCCCTTCGATGTCGACGTCACGGGTGATGTCCGCGTCGTCGAGGGTCGACCCCAGCTGAATGCTCCGGGCCAGCGTCTCCCCCGCAACGTATCCTTGAAATGCTTCCACCGCCGCCACGACGTCGGCGGCGCCCTTCACGCTGACTTCGATCCGCATCGTGTAGTCGTAGTCGGCTTCCTTGCGGAGCCGCTGGACCCGGTTCACGACTTCCCGCGCCAAGCCTTCCTGCTCCAGGTCCGGCGTGACCGTGGGATCGAGTGCGACGACGTACGGCCCGTCCGCGACCACCACCCAGTCGCTCGCCACCGCACGCGTGATGATCACGTCCTCGGGGCACACTTCCCAGTCCCCGATGCGCACCGACTCGCCCCGCTCCAGCGCGTGCAGTGGCGCTTGATCAAGCTGCGCGATGGCCGCCGCGACCTGCGGCGTCACCTTCCCAAAACGCTTTCCCAGACTCCGGAAGTTCGCTTTGCCGACCAGCGAAACCAGCTCGTGGTCGGATTCCACGACCTGATACGTCTTCACGTTCACTTCGGCGACCAAGATATCTAACAGGTCGGCCAAGACAGGCCCCCGCACCGCCGCCGGTACGGCCAGCTGCATCCGGGCGAGCGGTTGCCGGACCCGCAAGGAGCGCAATTCTCGCGCCGCCCGTGCCAGCGAGGCCAGGCGTCGCACCGCCGCCATAGCATCCAGCAACACCGGCTCCCGGCGGCCCAGGTCGGCAGGATACCGCTCCAGGTGCACGGACGTTCCACCCAGGGTCCGGTGCAGCCAATCCGACAGGAACGGGGCCGCCGGCGCCAGCAGCCGCGCCACGGTCACCAGTGTTTCGTGCAGCGTGGCCAGGGCCGCCTCATCGGCCGAGCGGTCGGGGGCCCAGAAGCGCGGCTTGTTGAGGCGCACATACCAGTTCGACAGGTCCTCGGTCACGAATTCCATCACGGCCCGCACGCCCGTCGTGACGTCGTAGTCGTTCCACGCCGCCCGCATGCCCGCCGTGGTCTGGTCCAGACGCGCGAGCAGCCACCGATCCATATCCGGCCGCTCCGCGGCGGGCGGAACCGCCGAGCCGGGCCGCCAGTCCTCCGCGTACTTCTGGAAGAAATCGTAGGTCGAGCGCAGCGTCGTGAGAAACCCGCCCGCGAGCTTCGCCACGTCTTCAGGATCGAACTTCTTGGACTGGCCCACCTGGCTGGACCCCACCAGATAGACACGGACCGCGTCGGCGCCGTGCTGCTCGATCACCTGCCACGGATTCACGACGTTGCCGCGGCTCTTGGACATCTTCTGGCCGTGGGCGTCGAGTACCAGCTCGTTCACGATCACGTTGCGATACGCCGGCGCATCGAAGCAGCCCACGGCGATCGCCAGCAGCGAGTAGAACCATCCGCGCGTCTGGTCCACACCCTCGCAGATGTAGTCGGCGGGAAAATGGGCGTGGAACTCCGCTTCGTGCTCGAACGGATAATGCCACTGCGCGGCCGGCATTGACCCGGAATCGAACCAGGCGTCGATCACTTCCGGCACGCGCCGCATCGTCCCCGCGCACTGCCGGCAGGTCCAGGTGTACCCGTCGATGAACGGCTTGTGGGGATCGAAGTCCCTGGGGACCGGCTTCCCCCACCGTTTGCCCAGCTCCTCGTACGACCCGATCACTTCGCGATGCTCGCGCTCCCGGTCGCACTCCCACACGTTCAGCGGCGTGCCCCAGTAACGGTCGCGCGAGATCGCCCAATCGACGTTGTTGCTGAGCCATTCGCCGAACCGCCCGGTACCGATTTCGGCCGGGTGCCAGGCCACCTCCGCGTTCACGTCCAGCATGCGCTGCTTCACGGCAGTGGTGCGCACGAACCACGAGCTGCGGGCGTAGTAGATCAGCGGCGAGTCGCAACGCCAGCAGAACGGATACGTGTGCATGAGCGGCCGCGTCTCGAGCCAGTGACCCTCGTGCTTCAGGCGCTCGACGATGAGATGGTTCGTCGCCTTGTCCGTGACGAGCTTTCCCTCGATCTCGGGCCAGGCCGTGCCCTGAAAGGTGCCGTCGGCCGCCACCGGGTTCACGAACGCGAGCCCCTGCTGTTGTCCGACCGCGAAATCGTCGGCGCCGAAGGCGGGGGCCATGTGCACCAGGCCGGAGCCGTCTTCGGCGCTGACGAAATCCGCCGCCACCACGAGCTCCCGTTTCCCGTCGTCGGGCAGCGGCACGACATCGAGCGGCCGCCGGTACTGCTGTCCCACCAGCTCGCGTCCCTGGAACGTGCGGACCAGCTCGCCCTCACTCAGCAACCGGCCCGCCACGTGGAGGTGCCCGGCGCGCGCGGTGGCCGCGATGTAGCGCCGCGTCTCGCCCGACGCGCCCGTCACGGCGTACTCACCGTACGTGAGGTCCGGGTGCACGGCGACCGCGACGTTGGCGAGCAGGGTCCAGGGAGTCGTGGTCCACACGACGAGATGGCCCTTCGGATCGTCGGCCAGCTGAAAGGCGACGAAGACCGAATTGGTCTGCGTCTGATCGTAGCCCAGCGCGAGCTCGTGCGACGACAGCGCGGTGCCGCAGCGGGGACAGTAGGGCAGCACCTTGTGCCCGCGGTACAGCAAGCCACGATCGTGCAGCCGCCGCAGCAGCCACCACACCGATTCGATGTAGGGACTCGTGTACGTGATGTAGGCGTGATCGTAGTCGAGCCAGTAGCCGATCCGGTCGGACAGGGCTTCCCAGTCGGTCTTGTAGGTGAACACGCTCTCGCGGCACAGCCGGTTGAACTTCTCGACGCCGAAGGCCTCGATCTCCTTCTTGCCGCTGATGCGCAGCTGCTTCTCGACCTCGATTTCGACCGGCAGCCCGTGCGTGTCCCACCCCGCGATGCGGGTCACGCCCTGCCCCAGCATGGTGTGATAGCGGCACACCATGTCCTTGATGGTGCGGGAGAAGACGTGATGGATGCCCGGCCGGCCGTTGGCGGTGGGCGGGCCTTCGAAGAACACGAACGGCGGCCCGTACCGGGTCGCTTCCTGCACGCGGTCGAACAGGCGCTCGTGCTTCCAGGTGGCGAGCAGCTCCTTTTCGAGCGCGTCGGCGCGCACGTCCTTGGCGAGCGGCGCGTAGCCCATCAGTTCAGCCGGGCGATGATGCCCTGCACCAGCGCGGTGAAGCGCGGCTCGGCCGCCGCCGCGACCGCGAGGATGCGATCGACCGACGCGGGCTCGAGCGCGTCCGGCAGACACAGATCGGTGATGATCGAGAGGCCGAGCACGCGCATCCCGAGCTGCCGCGCCACGATGACCTCCGGCACGGTGCTCATCCCCACCACGTCGCCGCCCAGCGCGCGCAGCAGCCGGTACTCGGCGCGCGTCTCGAGATTGGGCCCCTGCACCGCGATGTACACGCCCTCGCGCAAGGTCACGCCCTGCTCCAGGGCCACCGCGTGCGCGAGGGCGCGCAGCCCGGCGTCGTACGCGTCCGTGAGATCGGGGAACCGCGGTCCGTCCGCCTCCCGGTGCGGACCGGCGAGCGGGTTGTCGCCCAGCAGATTGATGTGGTCGGCGAGCAGCACGAGATCCCCGGCCGACCAGAGCGGGTGCATGCCGCCGCTCACGTTGGAGACGACCAGCGTGCGGGCGCCCAGCGCGTGCAGCACGCGCACGGGAAACGCCGCGGCATCGAGCGCGTACCCCTCGTAGGAGTGGAAGCGTCCTTGCAGCGCCGCGACGTGCCGGCCGCCGAGCGTACCGACGAGCAGTCGGCCGGCGTGGCTCTCGACCGTGGGCACCAGAAACCCCGGAATGTCCGCGTAGGGAATGGTCGCCTCGACCTGAAGGTCCCGTGCCAGCCCACCCAACCCGGTGCCGAGAATCACGGCGACCTCGGGAACGCGCTCAGTGCGGGCGCGGATCGCCCGCACGGCCTCTGCCACCATCACTACCGATCGCCCTCCAGAGTGCGCAGCTCCGCCAGCTGGCGCTCGACCAGCGCCCGGAATCCGGCCAGGTACGCGGCGAACTGGCGCTGCACCTCCGCCAGGCGCTGCCGCGTGTCCACTTCGTCGCGGTCCGCCGCGTCGAGTCGCTGGCGGCCTTCGGCTTCGGCCTCGCGCAGGATCACCTGCGCTTCGCGCTCGGCGGCCGTGCGCGTCTCTTCGCGCAGCTGCTGGGCCGCGACCAGCGCTTCGTTCATGGCGGTCTCGCGCTCGCGGAACACGCGCAGCTGCTCGGTCAGCGCCGCGACCCGCTCCTCGAGCACGGATTTCTCCCGCAGCACCCGCTCCAGCTCCTCGGCGACGCGCATGCGGAAGTCTTCCACGCCGAGCGGCTCGTAGCCGCGCAGGCTGCGACGGAATTCCTGCCGCCGCACGTCGAGCGGCGTCAGGTGGAAACTGTCGTCGATCACCCCGCCGTCGTCCTCGCGCCGAAGAGGGCGGTACCCAATCGGATCACCGTTGCTCCCTCCTCGACCGCTGTAGCGTAGTCGGCGGACATCCCCATCGAGAGGTTCGGTAGCCATACTTTTTCCTCCTCCTGCAGCGCGTCCCGCAACTGCCGCAGGCCGCGAAACGTGCGCCGCTGGATTTCGACCTCGTCGGTCAACGGCGCCATGGTCATCAATCCTTCGAGCGCGAGCGATTCGAGCACGGCCACGCGCCGCACCAGTGCCGGCGCTTCTTCCGGCGCGCATCCGCTCTTCTGCTCTTCCCCGGCCAGGTTCACCTGCACCAGCACCCGCTGCCGCGCGCCCGCGGCCGCGGCGCGACGCGCCAGCTCCTCGCCCAGCTCCAGCGAGTCGACCGAGTGCACCAGAGCGAACCGGCCGGGCACGAGCTTCGCCTTGTTCCGCTGCAGGTGACCGATCAAGTGCCACGTCGCGGCGATGTCCGGGACCTGCGACATCTTCTCCAGCGCTTCCTGCACGCGATTCTCACCGACATCCGCCAGACCCGCCGCGACCGCCGCCCGGACCGCTTCGGGTCCGAAACCTTTCGTCACCGCGACGATCGTGACCCGGTGGGACCAGCCGCCGGCCGCCAGCCGTCGCGCGATCTCGCCCTGTATATCCGCGAGCCGCTCCGGCAAGCCGGCAAAATTCATAGCCGGGAATAGTACTGAACGGTCCTACCCGAAACAACCCGAAATTGCCGAATGGCCGCTGAGCCTTGGGGTTAGGCCTCGGTCGTGACGGCCGCGCTCAGGCTTTCCAGCCGTCGCACGGCGCCCGTGAGCACGTCCCGGACCTGGTCGGCGGTGAGCGGGCGGTAGAGGCGCCCGTTGGAGGCGATGGAGATGGTCGACGTTTCCTCGGACACCACGAGGATGGTGGCGTCCGTTTCCTCGGAGAGCCCCAGGGCGGCGCGGTGGCGCGTGCCGAGTGACTTGTCCTTCACCTTGTATTGCGTGAGCGGCAGCACGCATCCGGCGCCGATGATCTGGTCGCCGCGCACCAGCACGGCGCCATCGTGCAGCGGGGAGTAGGGCGTGAAGATGGTGGCCAGGAGCGCCGCCGAGACCTTCGCTTCCATCGGCACGCCCGACGCGATGAACTCCTCCAGGCCGATGTCGCGCTGCACCGCGATGATGGCGCCCGTGCTCGACTGGGCGAGGCGGTCCAGCGCGGTGGCGATCTCCTCGGCGACGGTTTGCCGGTCGCCGCGCCCGAACGCCCGCATCAACCGGGACTGCCCCAACCGCGCCAGGGCGTTGCGCAGCTCCGGCTGAAATACGACGACGGCCGCGAACGGCGCGAAGGTGAACACGACGCCGAGCAGGTAGCTGATCATCGTGAACTTCGCGACGACCGCCGCGAAGTAGGCGAGCGAAAGGATCACCAGGCCGACCACGATCTGAATCGCCCGCGTGCCTACGAGGAACAAGAGGAAGCGATAGATCACGTAGGACACGACCAGAATCTCGACCGCGTCCGGCCACAGATCGGGAATGAGAAAGCGGTAGGCGCTGATGTTCATGCTCCTCCCCCCTCTCCCGTCGTGGCCCGCGCCACCGCCAACGCCTCGCGCACCAGTCCGACCTCGTGCACGCGAAACAGACGCGCGCCGCGCTCCCACGCGAGCGCGCAGGCAACCGCCGTCGCCCGGTCGCGATCCTCCGCCGGCCGGCCGGTCGCGGCACCCAGGAACCGCTTGCGCGAGGGACCCACGAGCACAGGATATCCCAGCCGCACGATGGTGGCCAGTTCATCGAGCAGCCGGAAACTCTGCTCCGCCGATTTCGCGAACCCGAATCCCGGATCCACGACAATGCGCTCCCGTTCCACCCCCGAGCCCGTGGCCCGCCCCGCGGCCGCTTCCAGCTCGCCCGCGACCTCGGCGGCGACGTGATCGTAGCGCGCCAGTCCGTCCATGGTGCCCGGCGTCCCCCGCATGTGCATCAGGATCAGACCCGCGCCATTCCGCGCGACGACCGACCCCAGCTCCGCGTCGAACGTGAGCCCCGAGACATCGTTGATGACGCTCGCCCCGGCGCCCAACGCGACGCGCGCCACTTCGGCTTTGCGCGTGTCCACGGAGAGCGGTCCGAGTCCGCGGGCGATCAACGCTTCGACCACGGGCAAGACACGCGATTTCTCTTCGTCGACGCTGACGGGCGCAGCGCCCGGTCGCGTCGACTCGCCGCCGATGTCGAGGAGCTGACAGCCGTCAGCTTTCAGCTGTTCCGCGTGGGCAACGGCCGCGTCCGTTCCCGTGAACCGGCCACCGTCGGAAAACGAATCCGGGGTGACGTTGAGAATGCCGATCAGGACCGGCTCATTGAGCGCGATCTCCCCACCCGCGATCGCCCAGCAGCGCGGCGGCTCGGCATAGGCGATGAAGAACCGCGCAAGCTCGGGCACGAGCGACTCGAGCCCCGGGGGCGCGCGGTCGGGACGGGCGAGCGGTGCCAGCCGGCTCGCGGCCGCGGCCACGAGCGCCCAGCCGTCGCCCGTCAGCACGTCGGCGCCCGCGCGGAGGCTCCAGCGTACCAGGGCTTCGCGCTCGTCTTCGGTGATGTCGTCGAGCATCAGGATCAGCGGTTGCAGACCCGATGCGGCAAAGCGGGAGTGGTCGGCGTCCCAGCCGCGCGCCGCCAGCGCCGCACGCACGGCCTCGGAGGGGCTGTGCGTCGCGAGCGCCGTCAATTTCACGCCCCGGCGGGCTCCGGGGGTGGGTTGCCGAGCACGCCGCGCACGGGCTGCGCGGTCGGCGACGACTTGCGCGCGCCGGGCTCAGGCAGCGCGGACGGCGGGGGCAGCGGCGGAGGCAACGGTTTCCCATCGACGACCAGCAGCACTTCCTCGCGATCCAGCGTCTCGCGCTCCAGCAGCGCGGCCGCCAGGCGGTCGAGCCCCGTGCGACGCTCGCTCAGGATCACGCGGGCGTGCTCGTAGGCCGTCGTCAGGATGCGCTTGATCTCGTCGTCCACCAATTCCGCGGTGCGCTCGGAGGTGTCGCGCCGCTGCACGACCTCGCGCCCCAGGAAGATCTCGGCTTCGCGATCGCCGACGGCGATCGGGCCGATGCGGTCGCTCATGCCGAACTGCGTCACCATGCGGCGCGCGTAGCTCGTCGCGACCTGGATGTCCTGCGCCGCGCCCGTGGTCACCTTGTCCGGACCGAACACGAGCTCCTCGGCCACACGGCCGCCGTAGGCGGTCGCGAGCCGGCTCTGGATCGACTCCTTGGTGTACTTGTGCAGCTCTTCTTCCGGCAGATACGACGTCACGCCGAGGGCGCGGCCGCGCGGCACGATCGTGACCTTGTTCAACGGATCCGCCGCCACGACGTTGAGACTCACCAGCGCGTGGCCGGCTTCGTGGTACGCCACGAGGCGCCGCTCCTCGTCCGAAAGCACGCGACTCTTGCGCTCCAGGCCGAGCATGACCTTGTCCTTGGCGTCCTCCAGGTCCACGCCGTCGACCATCATCTTGTTGCGCCGCGCCGCGAGCAGCGCGGCCTCGTTGACGATGTTCGACAGCTCGGCGCCCGAGAGGCCCGGCGTCGCCTTGGCGATCCGCTCCAGATCGACGCTCTGCGCCAGCGGGATCTTGCGCGTGTGCACGTGCAGGATCTGCTCGCGGCCCTTCACGTCGGGCATGTCCACGATGATCTGGCGGTCGAACCGGCCCGGGCGCAGCAGCGCCGGGTCGAGGATGTCGGGACGATTCGTCGCCGCCACGAGAATCACGCCGTCGTTCGACTCGAAGCCGTCCATCTCGACCAGCAACTGGTTCAGCGTCTGCTCGCGCTCGTCGTGCCCGCCGCCCAGCCCGGCGCCCCGGTGGCGGCCCACGGCGTCGATCTCGTCGATGAAGATGATGCACGGCGCGTGCGTCTTGCCCTGCTCGAACAGGTCGCGGACGCGGGACGCGCCGACGCCGACGAACATCTCCACGAAGTCGGATCCGGACATGGAGAAGAACGGCCGTCCCGCCTCACCGGCCACCGCTTTGGCGAGCAGCGTCTTGCCGGTGCCCGGCGGTCCCACGAGCAGCGCGCCCTTGGGGAGCCGGCCGCCCAGCCGCTGGAATTTCTGCGGGTCCTTCAGGAAATCGATGATCTCCTCGAGCTCCTGCTTCGCTTCGTCGCAGCCGGCGACGTCGGCGAAGGTGACCTTCGGCGTGTCGCCCGAGAGCAGCTTGGCTTTCGACTTGCCGAACGCGAACGCCCGGTTCCCGCCCTGCTGCATCTGCCGCACCATGAACAGAATCAGGCCCAGCATCAGGAGATACGGCAGCAAATTGATGAAGATGACCCCGAACGACGGACGCATGTCCTTCGCCTTCACTTCCACGCCCTTGTCCCGCAGCGTCGTGACCCACGCGTCGCTCGACTCGAACGGCAGCAGGGTCGTGAAATGCTCCACGGGCCGGCGGCCGAACTGGGCGGGAGTGCGCAGGTCGCCCTTGACGCGCTGCCGCTCCGTGATCTCCACCGACTTCACGTTCTGCGCTTCGACCTGGGTAGTGAAATCGCTGTAGGAGATCTCCGCCGAATCCTGGCGGGTCCGGGCCGCGAGCTGCACCAGGACCACGGTACCCACGATCAAGAACGCCCAGAACGAGAGCGTTCGGAGCATCCGGGTCCATTGGAATTCCCGCGGCGGCGGAGGGGTGCGGTTCGCCATATCAGGTCAGACTGGCAATATAAGGGAGGTGACGGAAATTCTCCGCGTGATCCAGGCCATACCCCACCAAAAAGGCCCTGGGAGCGTCAAAACCGACGAATTTTGCATCCAACGTCAGGTCTCCAGCCACGTGTTTATGCAACAACGCACAGATTTCAAGACTCCGCGGGTGCCGGGCCCGTAACAGCTCCACCAGGCGGTTCAGCGTCCGGCCGGTGTCCACGATGTCCTCGGTCAGCAGAATGTGACGTCCCGTCAGCACGGTTTCCGGGTCGTACAGCAGACGAACATCCCCGCTCGAGACGGTCCCCGCCCCGTAGCTCGCGGCCACCAGGAAGTCCACCTGTAACGGCCGGTCGATGCGGCGCACCAGGTCGCTCAGGAAGATGAAGCTGCCCTTGAGCAGCCCGAGCACGAGCAGGTCGCCGTCCGGATAGGCGGCTGTGATGTCGCGTCCCAGCTCCGCGACGCGCTGCGCGATCGTTTCCGCTTCGTAGACGATGCGAGCCAGCTTCGTCCCGCCCGTCTGCTTCTGCGACTCAGAGCTGCGTAACATCGACACGCACCGCCCGGGTTCCCGGTGCCGGGAGATCCGCCGTACTTCGACAGATACCAGGCACCCACAGAATGGTTTCCCCACGTGCCACGACGGGATAGACACCGCGCTCCCCGCGCGGCACCCGCGCTTCCATCAGCAGGCGGCGTAACGGCCGGTGACCGACCCCGCCCAGCGGATCGACTTCGTCTCCCGGCCGCGGCCGCCGCAGCTCCCACCCCTCGGCCGGGAGCCAGGTGTGCCAGGCCGCGCGGACGACGCGCCGCGGGGCGACCGCCGGTGCCCAGCGCACCGCGTATGCGCCAAACGACAGCGAACCGCGTGTGTCACCGATCGTCACCGCGCTGGTCGTCTGCACTTGAACCGTCTGCCCCACCCGGAGGCGATCGAAGGCGGTTTCGGCGATCCAGCCCGCGCCCAGCTCCACGCGGCGCCCCGACGGCTTGCGGGCCAGCTCCACCAGACGACGCGCGCGCCGCGGCCCGATCACGAGCCCGACGCGCCGGGCCGCCGCGCGCAACACGGCGACCGCCAACGCGTCACTATACGTGCCCAGGATGGCGCGGGCAAGCGCGAACCGGCCAGGCTCGATGGTGACGTCGAGGCCGGGGAGATGATCGAGCACGTCATTCCAGGCCCGCCGGTCCGTGGCTGCTTGCCGCGCCACGCGGAGTAGATCGCGCCGCAGTCGCGGGCCCAGCCTCGCCTCGAGCGCCGGCATCACGGCGTGCCGCAACCACGACCGGAGATGACGCGGGTCGGCGTTCGCCGGATCCGTGTGCGCCTCGATGCCGCGCGACGCGAGATGCTCTGCGATCTCCGCCCGGGTGAACGGCAGCAGCGGGCGCACGATGCGGTCTCTCGTCCGGGCCGCGATCCCCGCGAGACCGGCGGGACCACTGCCGCGCAAGGTTCGCAGCAGTACGGTTTCCGCCTGGTCATCGGCGTGATGCGCCGTTACCAGCCAATCGGCACCGAGCCGCGCGCGCGTTTCCTCGAGCCACCGATAGCGGGCGCGACGCGCGGTCGTTTCGCTCGCTCCCGGCCCCAGCTCGAGCCGGCCGACCTCACACGGCACACCGTATCGCGCCGCGATGGCGCGAACCGTCACGGCGACGGCGCCACTGCCCTCCTGGATCCCATGATCCACGTGGGCAACCACGAGCCGCGGTCCGCCCCGGGCGGGGCCGGCTTCACCGGACAGCAAGTCGAGCAAGGCAAGCGAGTCCGGCCCGCCGGACACGGCGACGAGCGCCGAGCCGGCGGGAGGAAGCAACCCGCGTCGACGCAGGTGCGAGGAAAAACGTTCAGCGAGGGTGCGCATGGGCCTTACCTTACTATACATGGTCACCCCGGACGACACCTACCAGCTGCTGCGCAACCTCACGTCTCCCGTCGTCGCGATCACGTCCGCCCACGGCGGCAAGCGCAACGGGATGATCATCGACAGCGCGATTCGGGCTTCGATTGTCCCGACCATGCCCCGCCTGGCCGTGTTCATCCACAAATTCAACGTCAGTCACGACCTGATCTTCGCGAGCGGCGTGTTCGTGCTGCATCTCCTGCGACAGGATCAGTTCGATCTCATTCATCGGCTCGGGTTTTTCCACGGGACCGATCGGGACAAGCTCGCGGACGTGCCCTGCCGGACCGGCCGGTTGGGCGCGCCGGTGCTGGACGAGTGCTACGCGCATTTCGAATGCCGCATCGCGAACGCCATGGATACCGGCAGCTCGACGTGCTTCCTGGCCGACGTCCAGGAGGTGGGGTACGGCGCGGCGGCGGGTCCGCGTGGCGAGGTGATGACCGCGCCCTTCTTTCGCGCCAACCTGCCGGGTGCCTGGAAGGGAGAGTACCTGGAGCTGCTGGCCGCGGCGCAGCGCTTTGCGCTCGAGCGGTCGGGGGACATGCGTGCGATCATCTGGCCGGAGGTGAAAACCTGAGGTGTCAGGTGTCCGGGTTCCGGTGTCCGGCGGTGAACCGGGCACCGGATACCTGACACCGGACCCCTAGCTTTCCATCACCTCGCGAACACGACGCACCAGGTCGTCGGGCTCGAACGGCTTCTGCAGGAACGGCGCCCCGCCCCCGACGTCGGGAACGCCATGTGAGATGACCGCCTCGTCGGCATAACCGGACGCGTAGAGCACCGGCACGTTCGGCCGGAGCTCGCGGAAGCGGCGCGCCAGCTCGGCCCCGCTCATGCCCGGCATCACCACGTCGGTAAGCAGCAGATCGATCGACTCGTCGCGGGCGGCGACCAGGCGCAACGCTTCGCTGCCATCCGCCGCCTCGATCACCTTGTAGCCGTAGCGGGACAGCACGTCGCGCGCCAGGTGGCGCACGCCCGGCTCGTCTTCTACTAGTAGAACCGTGCCGGTGCCGGCCGTCGCCGGCTCGGGCGGCGCCGTGGAGTCTTCCGGCGCGGCCGAGTCCGCGCTCGGGAAGTAGATCCGGAACCGCGTGCCACGCCCGGGCTCGGAATCGACGGCGATCATGCCGCCCGACTGGCGCACGATCCCGTACACGGTGGCCAGGCCAAGCCCGGTGCCCTTGCCTACCGCCTTGGTGGTGAAGAACGGCTCGAACAGGTGTTGCTTGACGTCGGGGGTCATGCCGAGCCCCGTGTCGCTGACCGCCACCATCA
>Ga0075421_100000672_pt1 | contig 36948 bp, 39 predicted proteins | sample SoiMetdeltSBSDD5_FD_75292 | JGI IMG/M metagenome (GOLD analysis project Ga0075421, IMG submission 75292) | Bulk soil microbial communities from a Populus tree surrounding site in Tennessee, USA - Soil MetaG P. deltoides SBSDD5 | ecosystem: Environmental > Terrestrial > Soil > Tree plantation... | reverse complement strand
GACATGCTCACATTGACCCAGCCTTCCGCGCCGATGAGCAGCGCGTCCTGCGGATACTCGGGCTTCACCACGCGTGCGAGCTTCGGCTTCGGCACGGCGGCCGGAGCGGGTGCTGCTGCCGGCTCGACCACCATTGGGAGATTGGATCCGGCGCCGATCTCGATCGGCGACGGCAGAATCCGGCTCGCCTCGTCGAATTTCTGCTCGGCCTTCGCCAGGTGCAGACGCTCTTCCGTCTCGCGCCGCAGCTGCGCGCTCGCGAGTGTCTCGTTCAGTCCCTTGAGCTCGGCGGCCGGCACGCCGAGCGCGCGCGCTTCGCTCAACAGAGCACCCGCAAGCTCCAGCTGATCGCGCTTGAGCGCGTCACTTGCCTGCGCAACCGTGCGTGCGCGTGCATTGATGACGCTCTGCTCGAGGCTCGCGCTTTTCGGCGGGGCGGCTTTCGGCGTCGGCTGCGGAGTGGGTTCGGCGCGCTCCCGAATCGTTGCGACCAACTTCGCCTGCGCGACATCGAGCTGCGCCTGCAGCTCGAGGAGCTGTCGATGGTCGGGCCGCACCCGCCGGATGCTCTCGATGTCCACGATCGCGGCTGCCAGCTGTCCGCGCGCGATCTCGGCGCCGGCTTCGCTCGCGAAGCGATCGGCGATCTGGTCGATTCCCTGCCGGGCGATCGCATTTGTCGGGTCGAGTGCCAGCACCGTGCTGTAGTGGTCGAACGCGCTGCGGCCTCGCGGTTCGAGCGAACGGCCCTCGCGAAACGCTTGCTGTCCCGCGGCCAGGTTGCTGGTAATCACAGCCTGCGCATCGATGGCCGGCTTGTGAGTGCCGGCCATCCACCACATCAGGCCCGCGACTGCGAGCAGCGCGGCGGCGACCACGAACCACGGCGGACGCGGGATGTCGATGCGGCGTGAGGAATTCACCGGCGTGACGGCCGAGGCCGGCATGACGACTTCGGCGGGCGAGAGCTGCTGGTGGACCTTCGTTTCGCTGAAATGGTTGGCGGCATCACGCTGCAGCTCGACGAGCACGACCTCGGGCTCGCGCTGGTCGATCACGGTCACTTCGGATCCTGGACCCTGCTGCGTGCGGTGCTGTTGTGCGGCGGACTTGAGGACGATCTGCGCGAGGTGCGGCGTCACGGGTTTGAGCATGAGGCGATCCGCGACCCCGGCCGAAAGCAAGCTGATGAGACCGTTCTGATCCCCCGCGCCGCCGACCGCGATCACGACGAGCGCGGGTTCGGCCTCGCGCAGACGCTGGGTCATGCGGCGCAGAACGGGTTGAGTGGCAACCTGGTCAGTGACGAGGATGCCGCAGCGGCCGTGCGCTGCGAGCTCGAGAGCTTCGTCCAGGGTGGTCGCCGTGGCGACCGGATGGGTGCTGGCTGCGGCGTCGTGGATTGCGTCCGCGAGCGCCGAATCCGTGGTCAGGACCGTGATCGGAACCGGGCCGCTGGTGCTGTGGGGCCGCTCGACGAGCGTCGGACTGACCGGCATGCGCCGACGGATGCGGGTCGAGACGACGGTGAGATCACCGGTACGCTCCACTTCGTGCAGATCGCCAACGCTCATTGGGCGTGCCCTCCGGGACCAGCGGAAGCCGCACCACGCGGAAGGTGGCAGCAGCGGCGAGTTTCGTGCGCAACGTTACTGACGTTGCGCCGCTGGCGATATTGGACGGATGGGCGACCTGCTGCGGCGAGCGCTTACGCTTGCTTCACCCACGTCGCGGCGTTGCGCTCCGCAGCGTGCATGCCGAGCGCGCCGGTGGCGAGACCGAGGCTGACGATCAGCGCGGCGAGCGCCATGCAGACTGCCTTCTCGACCGGGTTGCGATTGACTTCTTTGGCGAACATGACTGTGACTCCTCTTCTCTCTGCTTCAGTCCACGCTATGTGGACACTCGATCTCCTTATTGCAGAGGGCGTGCCAACTTCGCAGGCACGCCTGAAGAGACTGCGATTTCGCTGGAAAACCAGGGCTTAGCGCGCGTCCAGCGCTCCCGTCCGGCCGCACTGCCGGCCGCAGGGACCTGTCCGGACGCGTCCGCCGTCCGTTGCCGAGTGTCCGCTCGGCGTCCGGACTCAGGCCTGCACGACCGAAAGTCCCAGCTTTCGATAGTCCGCGAGCGTTTTTTTCGGGATGCCGGCTTCCGCGACGATGCCGTCGACGTCCGCGAGCGGACAGATCACGTATGGCGACGCCGCGCCGATCTTCTCGGCGCTCGCGAGCACGTGCGTTTCGGCGGCGCTCGCCATCAGCGCCCGCTTCATGTGCGATTCCTCGAGATCGCCGGTGCTGAGGCCGGCCTTCGCGTGGATACCGGTCACGCCCATGAAATAGAGATCCGCACGGATGCGCGCGACGGCTTCGACGGCTGCCGCGCCGACGGTGACGACGGAATGTTTGAACAGCCGGCCGCCGAGCAGGATGACTTCGACCGAGGGATTCTCGACCAGCGCGACCGCGATCGTCGGGCTGTGCGTGACGATGGTCGCGTGCAGATCGTGGGGCAGGTGGCGCGCGATCTGCAGCGTCGTCGTGCCGCCGTCGAGAATCGCGACGTGTCCGCGCCGGATCATCTTCGCAGCCGCGCGGCCGATCGCGACTTTCGCATCCGAGGCGATCTGCTGGCGGCCTGCAAAGTCGACGACCGCCGGCGACGAGGGCAGCGCACCGCCGTGCACACGCTGCAGCCGCCCGGTCGCCGCCAGCTCGCGCAAATCGCGCCGGATCGTGTCTTCGGACAGTTGCAGCTCGCGGCTGACCTCCCGCGCGACGATCTGACCCTGCGTCTGCAGGACCTTGAGCAGGTATTCCTTGCGCTGGCGGGCGAGCATGCGGCCACTATGCACGAATTTTCTTGACTCTGCACGTTTCTGCACGATAGCGTGCCCAGCATGGACGGACACGTCGAAGTGCTGAAAACCGAAGTCCTCTCGGACAACTGGTACGTCTTGCGCAAGGTGACCTTCCGGCTGCGCAAGCGCGACGGGAGCTGGGAGGTGCAGAGCCGCGAAGCCTACGATCGCGGCAATGGCGCGACGATCCTGTTGTACGACCGCGCACGGCGCACCGTCGTCCTGACGCGTCAGTTCCGCCTGCCGACGTACGTCAACGGCAACGCCTCGGGAATGCTGATCGAGGCGTGCGCCGGGCTGCTCGACGACGATTCGCCGGAAACCTGTATCGCGCGCGAGGCGTTCGAGGAGACCGGCTTCGAAGTCAGCAACCCGCGTAAGGTGATGCAGGCTTACATGTCGCCGGGTTCCGTCACGGAGGTGCTGCATTTCTTCGTGGCGGAGTATTCGCACGCGCAGCGCACGAGCGAGGGCGGCGGCGTGGAGGAAGAGGACATCGAGGTCATGGAGCTGTCGTTCGACGCAGCGCTCGCCGCCATCGCGTCGGGTGAGATTCGCGACGGCAAGACGATCATGCTGCTGCAGTACGCAGCGCTGAACTTGTTTCCCGTAGGTCAGGCTTTAGCCTGACAACATCGTCGGGCTGAAGCCCGACCTACAAATGAACCGCTACGCCATCATCGAAGCGCCTTCATTCCTCGGCCTCAAGCCGACCGGGGTCGATCGTCTGCCAACGGTGTTGCTGCGGCACGGCCTCGCGGACGAGTTGCATGCGCGTCGCGCCGGGCGCGTCGTGCCGGCTACCGCGTACGATCCGGAGCGCGATCGCGAGACGCTGACGCTGAACGCCCGCGGCATCGCGGACTATTCAGTGCAGCTCGCTGACACGGTGGCAGACGTCGTCGGTCGCGGCGAATTCCCGGTCCTGCTCGGCGGCGACTGCTCCATTCTCCTCGGCAGCTCGCTCGCGCTGCGACGTCGCGGCCGCTACGGCCTCTTGTTCATCGATGGCCACGCCGACTTCTATCAACCCGAAGCGAATCCGAACGGCGAGGCCGCCTCGATGGATCTCGCATTCGCAACGGGCCGCGGACCGGAGCTGTTGACGAACCTCGAAGGCTTGCGACCCCTGGTGCGCGACGAGGACGTCGTCGCCTTCGGCTTTCGCGACGCGGAGGAGCAGCGCGAGTACGGCAGTCAGCCGCTGCCAGCGCAACTGCTGTCACTCGACCTGACCGAAGTCCGCCGCCTCGGCGTCGAGCGCGCCGCGCAGCGCGCAGTCGAGTACCTCACCGCGTCGGAACGTCCGACACGCGGCTTCTTCATTCACCTGGACGCTGACGTCGTCAGCGACGACCTCATGCCCGCCGTGGACTACCGCATCCCCGACGGATTGAGTTGGGACGAGCTGCGCACTGTGCTCAAAGTAGCGATTGCTTCAGGACACGCGGTTGGCATCGAGATCACGATCTACAACCCTGCGCTCGATGCGACCGGGGAGAGCGGGCGAGGGTTGGCGCGGACGTTGATTGACGGTTTGAGATAAGAAGAATGTTCTCGCCAAGGCGCAAAGGCGCCAAGGCGGAAAGAATCAAGTCTGGAATCCGACAGTCTTCCTCTTCCTTCGCGCCTTTGCGCCTTGGCGAGAGTTATTTCTTCTTCTCCTCCGCCAACGCTTCCACAAACTTCCTCGCCTCGACCGCCACCTGCTTCGGTGGCATGCGGGCCAGCGCCGCGAGATCGCCGCGATCGAGCTGCTTCGCCATCAAATAGCCGAGGTAGTAGCCGCTGCGCGACGGCAGCCCGGGCGGGTTCTGGCCTCCCATGAACCAGCGGCCGTAGCCTTCGTGGCCGTCGAGATCCGCGAGCAGCAGGCGCGCGGCCTCCGTGAGTTTCGGCTGCAGCTGCGCTTCCATGTCGCGCGGAAACCAGAAAATCTCCGGCGCGGTGAGCGTCGGGTTGAGCTTCCAGCTCACGTAGCTTGCGAGGCCTTCGTTCCACAGAGCCCACCAGACCGGCTGCGTCTCGTCCGGGGGCACCTTGTCGGCGCCGACCTGCTGCGTCTGATAGATGTGGAACAGCTCGTGATGGAAGAACGCCGGCAACTCACGCGCCGAATGCAGCGCGGAGATCAAGTCGATACCGAAGCGCATCTGCGGCTTGCCGGGCGTGTCGGCGGCTTGATTGCCATCGAACAGGAAGAGCGAGATGCCGAAGGTGATCGGCGTATCGCAACGGTAGTCCGGGAACGCCTTGCGGAACGTTCCTTCCATGCGCGCGTAATCCGTGGTGATGGTGCGGCCGGTCGCCAGCACGTCGTCGAGCGTGAGGGGCCGCGAGGCCAGGAATTTGGGCGCGCGCTGCGGATCGAACAGGCGCTCGGCGCGCTCGCGGAGTTGGTCGCGCGAGCCGAACATCTCCTCGCTATAGAAATCCGGATGCTTCGCCGCAAAGCGCTCGACGAACGCGTCGGCGCGCGCCTTCGGCGCAAGATCGGCGGTTGCCGCTACGAAGCCCGAGAATTCGGGCATCAGGTTCTGGTACGGGCAGACCTGGGCGAGCGCGGGCGACGCGAGCGCGAGTGCGAGCGCCGGCAGGAGGTTCGACAGTTTCATCGGCGCCAGAGGATAATTCATTCCCATGCCTGGGACCGCACTGTTGCGCGATCGAAGCCGTGCCGGCAGCGGCCGTGTCGGCATGGTCGAGCTGTTCTTCGATCTCGTGTTCGTGTTCGCGGTGACGCAGCTGTCGCACAAGTTGCTGGCGGACCTCACGCTCGGCAACCTGGTGCAGGTCACGCTGGTGTTCCTGGGCGTGTGGTGGGTGTGGATGTACACCGCCTGGACCACGAACTGGCTCGACCCCGAGCGCATCCCGGTGCGGACGTTGCTGTTCCTGCTGACGATCGCCGGACTGTTCCTGTCCATGTCGATCCCGCATTCGTTCGCGGAGCGCGGCCCGGTGTTCGCAGGCGCATACGTGACCATGCAGGTTGGCCGTACGCTCTTCGTGCTGTTCGCGGTGCGCGGCTCCGCCCCGCGACTCGCAAGCACGTTCCAGCGCGTCGGCATCTGGTTCGTGATGTCTGGTGTCCTGTGGATCGTCGGCGGATTCGCCGAGCCCGCGGCCAAGCTCGGTTGGTGGACACTCGCACTGGCGATCGAACTGGTCGGGCCGTGGGCGCGCTTCTGGGTGCCCGGGCTCGGCGCCTCATCCGTCACCGACTGGAACGTCGATGGCGGTCACATGGCCGAGCGCTGCGCCTTGTTCATCATCATTGCACTCGGCGAGTCACTGCTCGTCACGGGCGCAACGTTCGCCGAGCTGACGTGGGACACGCCGACTCTCGTCGCCTTCTTCAGCGCGGTGCTCGGCAGCATCCTCATGTGGTGGATCTACTTCGACACGGGTGCCGAGCGCGCGGCACACCGCATCACTCACTCCAGCGATCCGGGCCGCCAGGCGCGCTCGGCCTACACTTATGTGCACATCGTGATCGTCGCGGGAATCATCGTCTGCGCGGTCGCCGACGAGTTGGTGCTGACGCATCCCGACCACGGCAGCACCGGCGGGCTGCTTGCGATTCTCGGCGGGCCGGCTTGCTACCTGCTCGGCGCCGCGTGGTTCAAGTGGCTGACCAACGATCGCAGGACACCGCCGCTGTCGCACATGATCGGCCTCGTGCTGATCGCGATGCTCGCGTGGCCGCTGCTGAGTCACGCGATCACGCCGCTCGTCGGCGGCGTGGCCACGACAATCATCTTTGGCGTAGTAGCGTGCTGGGAAGCTGTCTCGCTGTACTCGACACGAAGCGCCCCGCTTCCGGATCGTCACTGAACAGCGGCACGTCGAAGAATCGATAGGCATCGAGCCAGTCGCGCAACGAGTCGGCGATCGTAAGCGCGAAGCGCACGGTGTAAGGCGAGGCCGTCGCATCGCAGACTTGTTGTGCCTGGCTCATCGCCAGCGGCTCGAACGACCCGCTCATGCGCTCGAGCTCGCCGCGAAAATAGCCGGCTGCATCGGTCACCTGATCGGCTACGGTGGCGAATGAGCGCAATCGCTCCTCGGCTCGCCCGAAGTGCAGGGCAGCGAACCACTCGGTGTGACCGCCGGCTTCCGCCGGCACCCACGCAGGCGCCTCGTTGCGGAATTCCGCGAGCTCGCCCTTCAGCGTCGCCTCGATCAGTCGCGCGTCCGCTTCGGCGTCGAGACGCAGCAGCCGCGATCCGTCGAGATCGAAGCGCTCGTAGTAGCGGCGGCTGAAACAATGAATCCGCTGCAGCGGATTGCAGGAGAACCCGACTTTGAACGCCGAGCAGTCGGCGAGCGCGAACAGATAGACGTACCACCTCGGGTCGGGCATGGAGCTCGTATTCCGCAATCCGCGCCTGTTCTGGGTAGAGCGGCGCTCGCAATCTGGGGGTGCCGCCCGCGCAACTTGGGTAGGCCGCCCGATTCGGCGCCGCACCCGCACTTTTATCCTGACCCTGCAGTGACTGCAACCAAACATCTACCCATAACCGGGGAAGGAAGCGATATGAAAGCCAATCTCAAGACTCCGCTCCTGACAGTGCTGGCGGCCGCGATGTCGTGCGCGTTGCCGCTCGCTGCAGGCGCGAACGATCAGGGCGACACCGACAAGCATTTCTCGAGCAACTTCGCGCCGATCGTGAACAAGGTGCGCGAGGTCGTGCTCGGTTTCTCCAGAAAGGAAATCGAGGCCTACAACAAGGCCAGGACTCCGTGCGTCACCGGGCCGGAGTTCGGCGCGATGGGCGTGCACTTCATCAACACCGACAACATGGACGGCATCCTCGACATCAACAAGCCCGAAGCGCTGATCTACGAGCCGCAAGCCAATGGCCGGATGCGCCTGGTCGGCGTGGAGTTCATCGTGCCGAAGCCCGCCTGGGACGCGCTGCATCCCGATCCGCTGGACCGGCCGTCGCTCGAGGGTCACCTGCTGAACTTCGTCGGCGAGCCGAACCGCTACGGCCTGCCCGGGTTCTACGAGATCCACGTCTGGGCGTTCGAGGACAACCGCAAGGGCGCCCTCACCGACTGGAATCCCGCCGTGACCTGCGAGAAGCAGCGTCTGCCGTAAATCTGATGCGCGGAAACTGCTGCCCATCCCTCCCCGCGACGGGGAGGGTATGGGTTCAGTCGGCGGCACAAGCCCGGAGAAACGCGGTGACCAGCGGTGCGGGCTGACCGCGCAGCGCGGCTCGCTCGGGCTGGAACAGCGTCGCGACGAAGAAAGGATGATTGTCGAGCTCGACGGCGCGCAGGTCGCCGGTATCGTCGCGGGCTGTCTCCCGCAGCGGGCCGGCAACGAGCGACGCGCGGAAATCCGGATTCACACCGTAGCTGCACCGATATTCTTCCGTCGCTTCATCGGCGCCGTAGGCGGAGGCGATGCGCGTGCCCGCGAGCAACTGAATCGAACCGCTGCCCTCGAGGATCCCGCACGAGAGCGGCGAGATGACGGCGAGCGCAGCTGTGGAGTCGGTCTCGCCGGTCGTCGCATCCTGCCAGCCGAGCACGTTGCGGGCGTATTCGATGATGGCGTGCTGAAAACCGCCGCACGTGCCGAGGAACGGGATCCGTCCCTCGCGTGCGCAGCGAATCGCGAGCAGCGCTCCGTCCATGCTTCGGTATGGGCTCGCTGGCACGCACCACAGGCCGTCGAAGGCCGCGACGCGGCTGGCGGTGCGGATCCGCTCGGTCGGAACCCATTCGTAGGCGGCGGCGATGCCGAGCTCGGCGGCGGCATTCTCCAGCGCCAGTGGAATCGCCACGTGCGCCGGCACCGAATCGTTGCGATCGCCCACGAGGCCGACCGTCACCCGTCCCTTCATGATCGTTTCAGACCGACTCAATCGTTGTCATGCACCCGGTGATGCAAGCGTACGCCTGCGCGCCGGGACGTCGCGCAAGATTTTACAGAAGACTCGATGTTTCAGAGTGCCACGAGCGTGGCAGTCGCTGCCGCGACTTCGGGAATGCTCACGTAGCGCTCGCGGAACTCCGGCGGCCAGCGCATCGGCTTGCCGCTCGACAACTCGATGCAGACGTACTCGATCTCGGCGCGCGCCAGCGTGCTGTCGTCGGCCAGGCGCTTGATCTGAAAGCGGCGGCGGACGCGCAGGCGGCTGTCCACCGGCACGATCCAGGTCGCGATGTGTACCAGGTCGCCGAGCACTGCAGGACGCAGGTACTGAATGACGGTCCGCACGACCGCCATCCCACGGTCGATTTCGAGGCAGCGGGCGAGCGGCAGCCCGAGAGCCGCCGAATGATCCCAGGCGATGCGATCGCACCAGGTCACGTATACGGCGTTGTTGACGTGGTTGTAGGCATCGATGTCCGACGCGCCCACGGTGAGCTCGATGACGTGCGGCAGCGGCAGATCCCAGTCGTTCGCGGAGCTCATTCGCGAACGACCTTGCCGCCCTTCATCACCAGGCGGATCTGGCGCAGCGCGCGAATGTCGGCAGCAGGATCGCCGGCGACCGCTACGAGGTCCGCGGCCATCCCGGCGCGGATCGAGCCGGCGCGGTCGTCGATGTGGAAGGCGCGCGCGTTGACGGACGTAACCGCCATCAGCACCTCGCGCGCGGGCATTCCGGCGTCCTGCATGAGCTCGAGCTCACGGACGTTCTCCCCATGCGCGAACACACCGACGTCGCCGCCGGCGCAAATGGTCACGCCTGCTGTGCGCGCTGCCCTGAAGCTCGCACGCCCCAGCTCGACCGCGGCGGGCGCCGGTTCGCGTCCGTCCCAGCCGGAGTAGCGTGCGACGGCATCGGTGGCCGCCAAGGTGGGGCACAGCACGATTCCGTGCTCCTTCATCGCGCGAAAGATTTCCTTCGTGCCACCGTAGCCGTGCTCGATCGTATCGACGCCGGCTGCAATCGAGCGCCGCATACCTTCTGTCGTCGTGGAATGGGCAGCGACTGTGCGACCGGCGTCATGCGCGGCCGCCGTCGCTGCTCGCAGCTCGGCTTCCGATAGCGTCGGCCGCCGGTCTTCGCCGGGGCGCCAGCGATAGTCGGCGTAGAGTTTGACGACGTCGGCGCCCGCTGCGATCTGCCGGCGCACTGCACGCACGACATCTTCGCCGGTCGCTTCTTCGGCGCCTTGCGGCACTTCGACGCCGGGCTCGAAGCCCTTCGGTCCATACGCGCCGCTCGCGACGATCGCACGGGTTGCGACCAGCAACCGCGGGCCGGGCACGATGCCTTCGTCGATCGCCTGCTTCAGTCCGACATCCGCGTAGCCCGCACCTTCGGTGCCGAGGTCGCGGGCTGTCGTGAATCCGGCGAACAGCGTCGCCCGCGCAGCCGTCACTGCTCGCGCGGTGCGCAGGGCGAGCGGCTCGTGCAGGACCTGATCATCCCAGCTCGTCTCGTTGTAGGGATGCAGGAACAGGTGGCTGTGGCCTTCGATCAGGCCGGGCACGAGCGTCGCATCGGGGAGGTCGATCTCGCGCGCGCCGGCGGCAGCAGCATCCTCGCCGGCCGCGACGATGCGGTCGCCTTTGACCAGCACGCGCCAGCCGACATGCATCGCCGTACCGTCGAACACGCGGGCAGGGCGCAGGAGAATCGCCGTTGCGGCGGTGGGTTCGGCGGCCGCAGCAGCAGTCGCCGCCAGCAGGGCCGGCAGTATCGCCAGCAATATCGTTGAGCGCATCGCGTCCTGTCGTCCCGATCAGTCGGCCCACTGCATAGAGTAACGCAACCGCGTACGATGCCGGTCGCATGAGCTCTGCGAATCGTGCTGTGGTTCTGCTCGTTCTGGTGCATGCGGCGGCCAGCCTTCTGCACTTCCTGCACAACGCCGCGTATCTCGCCGACTACCCGAACATGCCCGCGTGGATTTCGCCTCTGGGGATCTACGGGGCGTGGTGCGCGGAGGCCGCGCTCGGCGCGCTCGGCGTGCTGTTGCTCTTTCGTGGACGACGCAGCGGGTTCGTGCTGATCGCCATCTACGCAGTGCTCGGCTTCGGCGGCCTGGATCACTACACACTCGCGCCGATGTCTGCGCATACGCTGGCGATGAACGCGACGATCTGGCTGGAGACCGCGACCGGGCTCGTGCTGCTGGCTTTCGTCGCGAGTGCAGTTCCCCGTGCCAGGTAGGTGCGCAATCTGGGCAGCCTGCATCGGGTTGCTCGATTTTCACAGCTCGCCGGCCCATTCCGAGAGCGCGCCTGCGCATGAACTCGCCATCACGATCGACGATCTCGATCTGAACGTCGAAGATGCGCCGCTGCTCGATCCCGAGCGACGCAACGAAGCCATTCTCGAGGCGCTGCGGCGGGAGAAATTGCAGGCCGCAATCTTCGTGTGCGGCATGCGAGTCGACACTCCACGCGGCAAACAGCATCTGCTCGCGTGGGATCGGGCCGGGCACCTGATCGGCAACCATTCCTACTCGCACCTCAACTTCCCGCGCGTGGGGTTCGAGAAATTCTCAGCAGACGTGGCGCGCGGCGAGGCTGTCATCGCGGACCTGCCGCAATTCCGCAAGCTCTTCAGATTCCCGTTTCTGAAGGAGGGCGCAACGCGCGAGCAGCGCGACCAGATGCGGGCGTTCCTTGCGGCTCGCGGCTACCGGCAGGGCTACGTGACGATCGACACCTCCGACTGGGCGATCGATGCGCGCCTGAGGAAGCGACTGAACGCCGACCCGAAGGCGGATCTCCGGCCCTATCGGCGGTTCTACCTCGAACACGTCTGGGAGCGGGCAGCGTTTTACGATCGGCTGGCCTCGGATGTCCTGCACCGGCCGATCAGGCACACGATACTGCTGCATCACAATCTGCTGAACGCGTTGTTCCTGCCGGACCTGTTCGCCCTGTTCGAGAGCAGGGGCTGGCAGCTGATCGACGCTTCCACGGCCTTTGCCGATCCGGTGTTTGCGGAGTCACCGGATGTCGTGCCTGCCGGCGAAAGCATCATCTATGCGCTTGCCAAGCAGACGGGAAAATTCGACGGGCAACTTCGCTACCCCGCCGAGGATGGCGCGTATGAGGATCCCAGGATGGACGCCCTCGGGCTCTAGCTGCATTGCTGCCCGCTTGGAACGAGACAAATGCGCCACGCGATCCGCAGGCGCAGGCAGCGGCATTGCTGAGTCGCTCGCATGCGCCCGAAATTGCGCAGACGTATGAGCATGCATACGCACCGTCGTCGTTTGCTGTCGATGCGCACGCAAGCGCAGCTGCCCTGCTGAGTGGGCGTGCCCGCGGTCAAAAGGCAGCTTCAGCAGCGATGGCTGCAACGACGGTTGCGCAAGAGCGAGTCGATGCGCATGCTCATGCAGCAGCGTTGTTGAGGAGAACGTGATCCTCGCCTGATTCGGAGAGTGCGATGGCCTTTCACGCGAGCTATGTGCCGAGGCAGCAATACCGGATCCATGTCCGGGACTACCCTGGAGAGGAACCGGCGATCGTCCTGATGCATGGCTTCCCGGACAACCTGCATCTCTACGACCGCCTGGTTCCGTATCTTGCACCGCCGCGCCGAGTCATCACCTTCGATTTTCTGGGGTGGGGAGCTTCGGATAAGCCCGCTCACTATCCCTATACCGCGACCAATCAAATCGGTGACCTCGATGCCGTCATCACCGGTCTGAAGCTGCAGCAGGTCACTCTCGTCGCGCACGATGCATCGGGTCCACCAGCCATCGACTGGGCGCTCGAGCATCCCGACCGGGTCGCAGGACTGGTGTTGCTGAACACGTATTACTGCGACATGCCTACGCTGCGGCCGCCGGAAGCAATCTGGCTGTTCTCAACGCCACTGGTCAGAAACATCGCGCGACCAATGTCGCAATTGTTCGGCAACCTGATCTTTCGCCGCATGTATCAATGGCAGGTGGGAAGGTTCTTCGCAGCTGAGCAGGTCAGAAAACAATTTGTACCGCTGCTGTATCAACAGTTCGATGCCACACCCAGCGCTCGTCCTGCCTTCTTTCGGTTGAACGAAGACCTGTTGTCGACTGTAAGGTCGCGTACCCGAATGCTGCCGAGGCTTCGAGAGTTCAAACGGCCCGTGCGGATCATCTTCGGCGATGCCGATCCCTACTTGAATGCCGGCGTCGCCCGCCGCTTCCATGAGCTCTTGCCAACCTCCGAGCTGTTTCTCGTGCCGGGTGCTCGACATTTCGTGCAGATGGATGAGCCGGCGGAGGTGGCGCGCTTGATACTCGACATGACGTCGACGACTTCGTAGCAGCCGCTCGGCAGTTCGTGCTCTTGCCTGCGGCGCCCATTGCGCGGCCAGTGCCCCGCACGTAGGCTCTCGCGCCATGAAAACTTCCATCGCTCGCCTGCTTGCGTTCGTTGCCCCGGGGCTTCTCATCGCCGCCAGCGTCGGGCTGGCCGACGACTCGTCACGCGTGACGCCGATGACGCCGGATGTCGTCGACAAGTACGAACAGACGCTCGCTGCGGCCGACTACATCCGTCGCGAGGTAATGGTGCCGATGCGCGACGGCACCAAGCTCTACACCGTAGTCGTGCTGAAGAAGGGCACGGACAAAGGGCCGATCCTGCTCTCGCGCACGCCCTATGACGCTCATCACGAGACTCATCGTGTGCTGAGCCAGCGCATCGTCGATATCCTGGAAGTGATGGACGCGGAGTTCGTCGAAGACGGCTACATCCGCGTGTATCAGGACATTCGCGGCCTGCATCGCTCCGAGGGTGCATTCGTACTGAACCGGCCGCTGGCGGGTCCGCTGAACGACACCGGCATCGACGAGTCGACCGACGCCTACGACACCATCGACTGGCTGGTGAAGAACGTCCCCGAATCGAACGGCAAGGTTGGCGTCATCGGCAGCTCCTATCTCGGCTTCACGACCTTGATGGCCGAGATCAATCCGCATCCCGCGCTCAAGGCAGCAGTTCCGCAGAGCCCGATGGTCGACGGCTGGATGGGCGATGACTGGTTTCACAACGGCGCGTTTCGCATCCCTTCGCTCAGTTACGCCGTCGGCCTGTCGACCAACAAGGGCGAAGGCGGCGGCGAGCTCGCTCTCGGCGGCGGCGACGATTACACGCGCTATCTGCAAGTCGGGTCAGTCGCGGACTTCGTGAAGCTGCTGGGTATCGGGCACTATTCCGCAGTTCGCAAGTTCCTCGAGAACCCGGCCTATACCGACTTCTGGTCGCTGCAGGCGGTCGACAAGTGGCTCGCGGCGAAGCCGCTGACCGTGCCGACCATGCTCGAAGTCGGTCAGTGGGATCAGGAGGACAGCTACGGCGCGCCCGCGGTCTATCGCGCGCTCGAACCCAAGGACACGCGCAACGACATGCTCTCGCTGGTGATCGGGCCGTGGCGGCACTCGGGCGCGAATCACTACGGTTACGATCTCGGCAGCCTGACGTTCACGGGAGACACGGCTCGCGAATGGCGCGTGCAGTACGTGAAGCCGTTCTTCGATCATTGGCTGAAAGACGGTCCCGATCCGCACACGCCACCGGTGCTTACGTATGCAACCGGCGTGAACAAGTGGAACAGCTCGCCGCGCTGGCCGATGGGCACTGCGTCGCCGATCTATCTCGCCGACAACGGCGCCGCCACGTTCGAGCGCCCGTCAACGGCCGGCCACTACGAATATGTCAGCGATCCCGCGCATCCCGTGCCATTCATTCCGCGGCCGATCGACATGGGCGACGCGACGCAGTGGAAGCCGTGGTTGGTGCGCGATCAGCGCTTCGTGTCGGATCGCCCGGACGTCGCCGGGTGGAAATCTGCGCCGCTCGACCGGCCGGTTCACATCATGGGTGCGCCGCAGGTCGAGCTGTTCGCTTCGACCACCGGCACCGACAGCGATTGGGTCGTGAAGCTGATCGACGTCTATCCCGATGACACGCCCGAGCCGGCGTCGCAGGGCGCGAAGCCTTCGCTGGCCGGCTTCGAGCTGCCGGTCGGCATCGAGATCTTTCGCGGACGCTACCTGAAGAGCTTCGCCGCGCCGGCCCCGCTGAAAGCAGGACGCGTCGAACATTATCGCTGGACGTTGCCGAACGTCGACCACGTGTTCCTGCCGGGTCACCGGATCATGGTGCAGGTCCAGTCGAGCCTGTTCCCGCTCTACGATCGCAATCCTCAGACCTACGTCGACAACATCATGTACGCCAGGCCCGGCGACTATCGCAAAGCGACGCAGAGCATCTGGTTCGGTGGCAACAGCGCGAGTGCCGTGGTGCTGCCAGTGGTGCGCTGAGGATGCTGACCTACATGTACTTCGGCACCAACGATCTCGGGCGCGCGATTACCTTCTACGACGCGTCGCTCGGCGCGCTCGGGATGAAGCGCGTCGTGACCAACGATCCGGAATGGGATCGTATCGCTGCCGGCTGGGGCCAGTACGAGGACGACGGGCGGCGCGAGCTGACGTTCTGGATCGGCATTCCATTCGATGGCAAGCCGGCGACTGTCGGTAACGGCAGCATGGCGGCTTTCCGCGCGCGCTCGTGGAAGGAAGTCGACGAGTTCCACGCCGCCGCGCTCGCTCACGGCGGCACATCCGAAGGCCCACCGGGCCTGCGACCGCACTATAGCCCGGACTTCTACGCCGCCTACGTGCGCGATCCGGATGGCAACAAAATTGCGGCGAACTGTCGCGGGTTCACCGCGCCGTAGACAGCGCCGCAGCATCTGTTTCAGCCATGTTGCTGGCCGCGCTTGCGGATCTCGAGCACTGACACGCAGGTGTCACGCTGCGTTCATTTGCGCCCAGTAGCGTCCCCGTCGGTCTTCACACCATTCCGAAGGGGAGTGCGTTTCCATGAATCGATACGTTGCAATTGCAGTTGCCGCTGCAGTCACCGTCGCGTCCAGCGCAACGGCGGCTGATTTCGGGCAGCGTCATCATCGACCGAGGCTCGATTTCGGCCAGCGTGTCGAAGAACTGACGCGGCAGTCCTCGCTCGAGCTGTTCGGCACGCTCGGCGATCTCGACGAGTCGTCGACGAAGTCGATCTCCGCGGCCAAGGCAGAGAAGAATCCCGAGGCCCTGCTCACCGTGGCGCCCGGCCTGCGGGTCCGCGTGCTGAGCGCGGATCCGAACCTCGCGCCCAACATCGATCAGATGTTCCTGTGGCCGAACGCCAAGCGGCCGACGCACATCATCGCCTGCAACGAGCAGGGCAGCGGCCAGGTCGCCGTGCAGCGCGTCGAGCTGAAGTCCGGCAAGGCCGAGACGATCATCAGCTCCGGCCTGACGAGCTGCGATCCGGCGCGCCTCACGCCGTGGGGAACCGTGGTGGTGGGCGAAGAGAGCGGCACGAACGGCCGCATCTTCGAGATCCTCGATCCCCTGCATACCAGCAACGTGACGGTGCCTGCGAGCGGCTTCGGCCCGACGTCCGACCCGACGCACGTGGTCGCGCGTCCCGCGCTCGGTCAGTTCTCGTTCGAAGGCATCGGCATCCTGCCGAACGGCGTCGTGTACCTGACGGACGAGAATCGTCCCGGCAGCGGCGGCATCGGCAACCCCGGCGGTGCGCTGGTGAAGTTCATTCCCTCGCAGCTGTGGGCGCCGGGCCGGGCGCCGATCGCGAGTCTCGATCAGTCGCCGTGGACGAGCGGCAGCATCTTCGGCTTCCGCGTGGGCCGCAACGGCGGCAACACGGATGTCGGTCAGGGCAATGAGTACGGCCGTGGCGTGTGGGTCGCGGTGACCGGCACCGCGCCGATCAATCTGCGTGCAGCCGCGTCGGCGCTGAAGCTGACCGCATACTATCGTCCGGAAGACATGTCGGTGGACCAGGAGGCACTCGCCGACGGCGACGTGCGTTTCTGCGGCACGAACACCGGGCAAGACACTCCCGCCGACGTCGACCCGAATGGCGACAACCACTGGGGCGAAGTGTATTGCGTGACGGATGGCACCATCGCAGAAGCCAGCGCGATCTCGGTGTTGAACGGCCTGAACATCGCATCGATTCCCGAGTATCACCCGCTGATTCTGGGCACGTCGCTGTTCGGCATGCCGGACAACATCGACATCCAGCCCGGCACTGGCAACTTCCTGGTCGACGAAGACGGCGAAGGCGCCCTCCATGCAACACCGCACAACAACGACATCTGGGATTGCCTGGATGACGGCGATGACGCGGACACGCTGACGGACGGCTGCATTCGCGTGATGTCGCTCAACGACCTCACTGCGGAGCCGACCGGCGGCTTCTTCGACGGCAAGGGCGAGCACTACTACGTGAGCATTCAGCACAACATCACCGGGCACGGGCTGATCCTGGATGTCAGCGGCTGGCGCTAGGGCTCGATGTCGAGCAGATGGATGATCCCGGCGGCGCTGACAATTGTCGGCGCCGTCGGTCTGGCAATCGTGCATTTCGGCCGCGATGCGGGCGGTGATCGCCCAGTGCAAGTGGCACAGCCTGCGATCGCCCGGGTTTCGCCATTCGCCTCCGCTGCACCGGCGGGCAGCGAATCAACTGCGGCTACCGAGCGCACTGCGTTCGCCGCTGCCGGACATCGCGCGGACGTCCAACGTCCGGCCGTAGTGGAACGACAGCTGGAGTCCGATGCGGATCCGGCGGACGTGCCCACCGCGCCGGAGGATTTCCCGACTTACGATGAGAACGCGGCGCAGCTCTCGGAGGAGCACGAAGTTCCCGCAGAAAGATCCGGTGCCTCCGATGCGAATGCGCGCGCCGCTGCAATTCGCGAGATCGATACGCGCTCGTCCGATTCCTTCCCGCTACTCGAGCAGACGCTGCGCAGCGATCCGGTCGCACGCAATCGGCTGCTCGCGGTGAGCTCGATACGGCGTCTCGGCATGCGGGCCGGCAATGCCGAACGCGCGCGCGAGGCACTGCGCCTCGCGATGTCGGATGCGGACCAGAACGTGAGTACGAACGCTCGCGACGCGTACGACGAGCTCGCGCGCTGAGCGCTAGCCAAGTCCTAGAGATTTTCCAGGAAAGTCAGGAGCGCTGCTCGTTGCGTGCGGGAGAGCCGCATGAAGCTTTCGCGTGCGCCATGAGCTTCGCCGTCGTGCCACAAGACGGCTTCCTCGAGCGAACGCGCGCGCCCGTCGTGCAGGAAGCGCATGTGACGATTGACGATCTGCGTCAGACCGATGCCCCAGAGCGGCGGTGTGCGCCACTCGTTGCCGTCCGCAGCGAAATCGTCGCGCCCGTCAGCCAGCTCTTTGCCCATGTCGTGCAGGAGCAGGTCGGAGTACGGATGGATCGTCTGGTGGGCCAGTTCCGGCACGTCTGGATAGTCGCCAGTGGTCATCGTCGGCGTGTGGCATGCGGTGCAACCGACCTGCGCGAACAGCTCCGCGCCATTACGCACCGTCGTGTCATCGGCGTTGCGTGCGGCCGGCACGGCTAGCGTCTGCACATAGAACGTCAGCCTGACGAGGAACTCGTCTTTCATTTCGGGCTCGCCGCCCTGCGAGCCGCTGCGCGCGGCTGCGGCCGCAGTCTGTCCGTCCGCAACGTTCTCGTGTGGGAAGAATCGTGTCGTGATGCCGATGTCGCCGTTGGCCGCGGCTGCGTTTTGTTGTCGCAGGCTCGGCTGATTGGCCTTCCAGCCGAAACGGCCCAGGGCCACGCGGCCGTCGATAGCATCCCAGACTTCGTTCGCACGGCCCGACACGCCATCGTAATTGGTGTCCTGCGGATCCTCGTGCGAGCGGATCTCGGCTTCCGGCACGGCTTCGAGCAGGCCGAGCCCGAATACCGGCGGCGCGACGCGCGGCGAAATCCGCGTTGCCGCCGGCAACGGTCCGAATGCCAGGTCCGCGAACTCATAGCGAGGCATCAGCAGCGAGTACGCAGTGCCATCCGGATATTTGCCCGGGTGCTCGCTGAATCGCACGACGGTGCGTCCCTCCGCGGGCACACCAGGCAATGCTTTCTCATTCAGCTGATCGCCATAGTGCGGCACCGGCTTCGGCGCGCCGTGCTCGCCGCTGCCCGGAAGGCTCAGGCGAATGAGCATCGATTCCAACGGCGCGCCGTCGGTTTCAGGCGGCCGTCCGCGGCCATCACGCGTGTGGCACGCCGAGCACGACACGCGATTGAACACGGGTCCGAGACCGTCGAACACGTCGACCGACGCTGGCGCCGCGACCCAGTTGGTGTTGAAGACGCGGTTGCCGAACGTGAACTTGCGCAGATCCTCAGGCGGCATCGTCGCGATTGCACGCGCGTATGCGTTCTCGTTGGCGATCGCGAGCGTGGCATCTCCGCCCGATCGGGCACTCAGCCACTCCGGGATGGATGCAGATGAGGGAACGACCTTGCTGGCCTGCGCAGCTGAGAGCGCCAGCGTCGCGCTCACGAAGGCAGCAACGCTCCAACGCGCGCCGCTCAATGCTCGACCTCGACCGTCACGACGATGTTCACGCCGAGCACCTTGCCGGCAACCTCAAACAGCCGCGCAAGCGTCTGGAGCGAAGTGACCAGGGCCTCGACGCGTGCTCGTTGCGGACTTCCCGGCGGTGTCGCGAGCGTCCGGTCGAATGGGTGGTCCATCGCCGCCACGCTCTTCAGGCTGGCCTCGAGCTGCTCGGTGATGCGCGCGTTGATCTCGGGACTTCTCGCCGCGATCAGCGTGCCGAGGCCCGCGCCCTGGTAGTTCGTGCCGCGGCCGAAGTACACGTTCGCGACGCCGGCCACGTTCGCGCGAATGTCCATGTCCGTGGTATCGCTGAAGCAGGAGTGCTCATCTTCCTGCGAGCCGCTGTCGAGCGGCGTCGCGAGTCGCTCCGCGGCGACTTCGAATCCAGCGAGAGTCGCGATGCCGGTGAGCACGTGTGCGATGCTCTCGCGCGGGTCCATCGCCAGAAACCGGGCGCGATAGTTGTCCTTGCCCGGCGCCCACTCCTCCACGACAAACTTGAGATTCTCGACCAGCAGATCGGTTGCGACCTTCAGATACGTGCGCCGTCGCGCTGCCGTCTCGCCGCCGACGAAATCGCGCGCCGGCCGGTTGCCCGGGCCGTCGGCATTGAAGTCCTGTCCCCAGAGCAGGAACTCGAGGGCGTGGTAGCCGGTCGTGACGTCGGCCTCGTCGTCGCGCGCATTGTGCCCGACCAGCGTCGCGCGGGTGATCGGCACGTTGGGATCGTTGATGATGCCGGCGGCCCGGTTGTCGCGCACGTAATCGATGTAGGCCTCGTTCACCGGCCACGAGTTGAGCAGCGCCTCCGGGCCCTGCGTGCCGTCCGGACGCTTGCCGAAATCGATCGGACCTTCGTAGAAGCGGAACGCTTCGGTGCGACCATAGCTCGGCCGTGAATCGAGCCACGCCTGGCGCACGCGATTCAGCGATTCGTCAGCATCATCCGAGGGATCGCGGACGAACTCGTCGACGGCCGCCTGCAGGCGCAGGGCATCTTCGTATGCCTCGGAATAAGCGCGATAAGCCAGGTCGGCATAGTTCGCCAGCACCGGCCTGGGATCGGGAGCAGGCGGGACAGCGGGATCCGCCGGGCTTGCCTGAACGCCCGCACCGAACCAAAGCGTTGCACTGGCGACGAGCAGGCGCGTGTATCTGTTGAGCAAGGTCATGGCCACGTGGGAGCAGGCTGTCCAGCGACCCCGCAGTGTGCTGACCGGATGTGAAGGCCATGTGAAGCCCTGAGCCTCGTCTGGTCGTCATATGTCACATCGCGGAGCCGCCACTGCACAAAAAATGCCTACAGCGGCGCGGCCTTGCGACCGGCTGTTGGACGAACGTCCCGGTGGCGCGCCACGCAGAAGAGTGCATACTCACAGCCATCCCGTCGCAAGCAATAACTAGTGAGCGGCGGTGACTTCGGAACCATTGATCGTCAGTCACGCTGCGATCGCAAGCGCAGCGCCTGTGAGCGCATCGCTTCCCGAGCCGCCTATGCCGCCTATGCAAACACAATCCACGCCCACCGAGACGCAGATCGGCTCGCTCGATCGCACCGATGTACTGCCCGTTCTCGACGTCGAAGCCTACGAGGCGACGCTGGCCGAGAGTCAGAAAACCCTGTCCCGCACCGACACGTGGACCGTCGACGCGCTGCAGGACATCGATGCGCTGATCGAATCCGCGACCCACGAGGGGCCGGTCGAAGTCCGCAGCATCAACGTCAATCGCGACGCGGCGGCCAGGAAGGAAGGGGTCACGGTCAACGTCGATCGCATCCTCAAGCGCATCGCCGACCTCGAAGCGGACATCGTCAAGGCACAGGACGCCAACGCCGTCATGCTGACGCGCAACGAGGCGTTGCAAGCAGAGCGCGATGAGCACGCGGCGCGCGTCGAAGCGCTGAAGGCGGAGCAGGCGCGGCTCGCCGAGCACCGTGCGCTCGCCGAAGAAATGGCACAGCGTTCCCAGAAGCAGCTGCGCGATGAAGTGCAGCGCCTGGAAGAGCGCCTGAAGGAAACGGATCGAACGCTCACTGCCGAGAAGGCCAGCGCGGCGGAGCTCGCGCGCCGCTTCGCGGCCAAGCTGTCGGAGCACGACAAGCTGGTGGCGATCATCGAGCAGCACAATCGCACCGTCGACGGCATCGTCGCCGTGCGCGACGATCTCGATCTGCGACTGCGCAACGAGCTGGACACGAGCGCCGAGCTCAAGGCGAAGCTGGTCGCGGCCGAAGAGACAATGAGTGCGAATCGTGCGCTGTTGCTGGAGCGCGAAGGCGCGCTCGCGGAGGAAGCCGGGAAGCAGGCCGAGCTCGCGGCGCAGATCGATGAGCTGAACAAATCGCTGCAGGCGGCCGAAGCCAGAGTGCAGGATGCGCACAACGAAGTGACGGTTGCCGCGAAGGCGCGTGGTGACGAAGAACGGCGCCGCCTCGAAGCAGAAGGGCAAATGCGCGAAGCGCATGCAGAGCGCGACTCTATCATTGCCGAGCGTGACTCGGCGCAGTCGCAGATTCGTGCCTTGCGCGACGACTTCGTGGCCATGCAGACGGAGGCCCAGGCGAGCGAGCAGATGGCGCAGGAGCGTGCGGACGAAATCGTCGCGATGCGCGCGAAGTTCGAAGAGTACGAAGGCGCGTTGCGGGACCTGGAGGAGCAGCTGGAGGCGCAGCGCCGGGTAACCGAGGGGCTGCAGGCGCAGCTCCAGACCGCGCACGACGAGTGCTCCATCATGGCCGATCAGCGCGAGAAGGCACGTGCGCGCGCCAAGCAGCTCTCGCAGGAGATCTTCCGCCGCGATCACAGGATCGAAGAGCTGAAGGCCGATCTGGCCGTACACACCGAGGCGCTCGCGGCCATCCGTCGCGACGTCAATCGCATCGGCGAGAAGGCTGCGCCGGCGACGGCCGAGGACGTCGAGTGGGTCCTGGAGCCGATCGAGCACAGCGGCGAGATTCTGCGGCTCACGGGCTCGATGCTGACGATCGGCCGCACGGCCGAGAACGACATTGCGCTGGCATCGAAGATGGTCAGCCGTCATCACGCGCGGCTGCTGATCGGGCCGACGGGGATCATCGTCGAGGATGCAGGCAGCACCAACGGCTGCTTCGTCAATGGCGAGCAGGTGAAGCAGCACCTGATGCACGATAACGATGTGCTGGAGCTCGGCGACCTGCGCTACAAGCTGCGCCTGCGCTCGACGCGCGAGACTTCGGTCCGCGCCAACGTCGTGCCGCTGTTCGAGCAGAATCCCGAATAGCGTCGCCCGTTTGAGACGGTAGCGAGAGCGCCAGCTCTCGCATCTGCCTGCGCGCACGATCGCGAGTGCGCGATACAATACACGCCCATGCGGGCAACCTTTGCAACAGCCGTTCTCACGGCCATCTTCACGTTCGCTGCGCAGGCGGCCGATGCGCCGGAGCAGGCTGCGGCGCGCCCGATCGATTCACGTGCGGTGATGACGGGCGACCAGGTCATCGAGATCCTCGACGAGACCGTGGACTGGTACCGCACGCTCGGCGCGCAGCAGCAGGCCGCGACGCAACCGAGCGATCTGCTGATCCTCTATGCAAACCGGCAGACGGCCGACAAGGTCGTGGCGCTGGCCTTCGAGATCGCGCGTGCCAATGCCGAGCTGCTGAGCAGCGAGGCGGGCGTGAAACAGCAAGCGGACGAAGCCTCGTCGTCGCAATCGCTCGGCCGCCTGCGCAAACGGCTGGAGGAGCGACGCACGTCGATCCAGGCCGAGATCGAAACGACGCGCCGGCAGCTCGCGCGCGCGCCGAAGCCGCAGCAGGCAACCCTGCAAGCCCGGGTCTCCGCGCTGCAGGGACAGCTGGACCTGGTGAACGCCCGCCGCAACATGGTCTCGAACATGTCGCAGTTCGAGAGCGAGACCGACACGACGGGTTTCGGCGCGAACGCGTTGAAGGCGCATATCGATGCAATCGCCGCGTCGATTCCGGCGGCCAGCGGCACCTCCACGACCGTAGCCGCAACGACGGTGGCAGCCGCGGCGGTGACCGCAGCCGCGAGTCCGCCCGCGACGAGCACGCTGAGCCGGTTCGGTATCTGGGACCTGGCGTCAACAGTCCTCAGGCTCTCCTCCAAAGCCAGCACGATCAAGCAGATCGACGAGCGCACCGCAGAGCTGCAGGAGACGTTCAAGAAGATTCGCACGCCACCCATGGATCAGCTGAAGCGGCTCGCGGACCGCGGCGATCAGCTGGCGGCACAGGCCGAGAGCGGGAACGCAACGAACTTCCGCGGCGTGCGCGATCAGTACGACACGCTCGCGTGGCTCTTCCAGCAGACCTCCGCGATCGTGACGCCGCTGAGCAAGGCCGGCGTGCTGCTCACGCAATATCGCCGCAATCTCGACAACTGGCGCATCGCGACCGAGCGGCAGTATCGCGAGGCGCTCGAAGCCCTGGGCCTGCGCGTACTGTTGTTTGCGGCACTGCTCGCACTCGTGTTCGGGCTGGCGCATTTGTGGCGTCGCGCCGTGTATCGCTACGTGCACGAGGCGCGCCGTCGCTCGCGACTGCTGTTGCTGCAGAAGGTCGTGTTGTGGACCCTGGTCGTTGCAATCGCGGCGTCGACTTTCGTGACCGAGCTCGGCTCGCTCGCAACGTTCGCCGGATTGATCACCGCGGGCCTGGCCGTGGCCATGCAGAGCGTGCTCGTGTCGATCGTCGGCTACTTCTTCCTGATCGGTAAGTACGGCATCCGCGTCGGCGATCGCGTGCAGATCGGCAGCGTGACCGGCGAGGTGATCGAGATGGGTCTGGTGCGCCTGCATCTGATGGAGCTGTCGGGCGAAGGGCAGATGGCGCCGACCGGCCGCGTCGTGGCATTCGCGAACTCGATCATCTTCCAGGCCTCGGGCGGGCTGTTCAAACAGATTCCCGGCGTCAACCTCGCGTGGCACGAGGTGACTTTCAACCTGCCGACCGGCGCTGACTATGGCGCGCTGAAAGACGAGATGGTGCAGGCAGTGACGCGCGTGATCGCCGACTATCTCGAAGACATCGTGCGGCAGACGCGGGTGATCCAGAAGGCGGCGTCCTCGCACGACTCCGGCGACCCGCAACCGTCCGTGCAGCTGCGGTTCTCGGCTGCTAGCGTGGATGCCATCGTGCGCTACCCGGTGCAGCTGTCGCAGGCGGCAGAAATCGACGAGCGCGTGTCCCGCGAGCTGTTGAACGTCATCTCGGCGCATGCCGCCGCAGCGGCCTAGACCCCCCTGACCAAATATAGGTATGCCCCCTGCCCAAATTGGGTAGTGGCTGCCGATTCGGCAGCGCGCGTCTGCGAGCAGCATATCTCCCATGCCGGGGATGTCCCGTGCAGGGGAGACTCCATGTTGAAGCGCATGCTCGTGTTCGCATACGGCCTCATTTGTTACGCCGTATTTTTTGCGACCTATCTCTACGCCGTCGGGTTCGTCGGCAACCTGCTCGTTCCCCGCACCATCGATGGCCCGCCGCGCGGCAGCCTGGTCGCCGGCGTGGTCGTCGATATCCTGCTGCTGCTCGCGTTCGCCTCGCAGCACAGCGTCATGGCGCGTTCCGCTTTCAAGCGCTGGCTCACTCGCACGATTCCGCAGGCCGCGGAGCGCAGCACCTACGTGCTCGCGTCCAGCCTGGCATTGATCGCCTTGTTCGTATTCTGGCGTCCGCTCGGCGGCGTCGTTTGGTCGGTGCAGGATCCGACCGCGGTTGCGGTGCTCTACGGGCTGTTCGCCGCCGGCTGGCTGCTGGTACTGGTCTCGACATTCCTGATCAATCACTTCGACCTGTTCGGTCTGCGTCAGGTCTTCTATTACCTGATCGATTGGCCGTATCGGCCGATCGGCTTCCGCACGCCGGGCCTCTATCGGTACGTGCGTCATCCGCTGTACGTCGGCTGGCTGTTCGCCTTCTGGGCGACGCCGACGATGACTGCGACTCATCTGCTGTTCGCCGTCGCCACGACTGCCTACATCCTGATCGCCATCCAGCTCGAAGAGCGCGACCTGATCGCGCAACTCGGCGAGGCGTATCGCGAGTATCGCGAGCGCGTGCCGATGCTGATTCCGTTCACTCGCGGCCCGGGCCGGCGCGACGCACTGGGCCGTCGTCGCGTCTCACGGGCCGCGCAGTGACTTGTAGTAGACCGTGGTTGCGCAGGGCGCGCCGTCGGGCATGAGGGCATAGTCCGGAATCCGGCCGCACAGTAGCCAGCCCTGCCGAACGTAGAGTCGCTCGGCGTCCTGCGAGGCAGTGTCGAGCACGAGCAGCGTCTTGCCGGATCTGAGCGCATGACGTTCTGCAGCCACGAGCAGCGCCGCTCCGACACCGTGTCGGCGCGCGCGCCGGTGCACGAGCATCTTTGCGACATCGGCGCGATGCAGTTGATTCTCCGGCTGCGCGAAGACGACCTGCACTGTGCCGACGATCGTTTCTGCAGAATCGTACGCTGCAAGCACTACGCGCTCGCAGCGGGCGGCGCTTGCCGCGACGTCGCGCCAGTAGGCGAGCGCTTTGCCGCGAGTCATCGGCCACATGAAGCTCACCGAAGCGCCGCCTTCCACGCAGTCGATGAGCACGTCGCTGAGCGCCTGCAGCTCGTGCTCGCTGATCTTCTGCAGGCTGCGAACATCGACCTCGCGCGGCATTCCTCACCTCCTCGCAGTGCGCGGGCGCTCCGATGCGAGCACCACGATGTAGCGCGCGGCCCGGCGCGTGCGGTTGCGGAACGTGATCGGCTCGTCGAGCTGCATGGCCAGGCAATCGTCCTTGGCGAGCCGGTGGGTGACGGTGCCGACCGTGACCTCGATGCTGCCTGCCTGGATCCACAGCTGTTGATGCAGGTTCACGTCGCGGGTGCCGCTTTCGTATGCGACGCGAGCACCGGCCGGGAGTACGACGTCGACGATCTGAACCGGCGATGCGTAGTTGGCCGGCGAGATGTTCCGCCGCAGGTAGCCCGATTGCGGATCGCGCCAGGTCGTGCGATCGGCGCGGCGGGAGAGGGGACTCGCCGGCGCGCTGGCATCGTCGAAGAGACCGGCGAGCGCGACGCCGAGGCCGGTCGCGATCTTCTCCAGCACGACAGCCGTAGGACTGCTCTCGCCGCGCTCTACCAGCGACAGCATCGAGCGGCTGACATTGCTCTTGGCGGCGAGACCGTCGAGAGTCATGCCGTGCTCGGTTCGCAGCTGACGCACGCGCTGTGCGATGCGCGCGTTGATGCTTTCCTTCATGATGGACGTACTGTCCAGTAAAGTGGATAGGGTGTCAACCTGTGCGCGAAGTTGCTGTAATCCAGCCTGTAAACGCCGGGGACAAACAATGAGCAGTGTCGAAGTCGTGGTGGCGCCGCCGCAGCAGCGGATCGTGTTCGAGAACCTGATGCAGCTGTACACCCACGATTTCTCGGAGCAGTGGTACGACCGGCCGACCGGCGAGGTCGACGACCACGGCCGCTTTCCGGACTATCCCCTCGACGTGTATTGGCGCGAGAAAGATCACATCCCGCTGTTGCTGCGCGCCGATTCGCGCATCATCGGCTTCGCGCTGCTCAATCGCCTGACGCACACGAACCGCGCCGTCGATCGCAACATGGCGGAGTTTTTCGTTCTGCGGAAACACCGCCGCAGCGGTGCCGGCACCGCGGCGGCGCAGGCGATCTTCAGCCGCTATCCGGGCATGTGGGAGGCCGCGATTGCGCGCCGCAACGTTGCCGCCCTGGCGTTCTGGCGCCGGGCGATCGGCGAGCATCCGCTCTCGCAACAGATCGAGGAGATCGACGTCTCGAGGCCGGACTGGAACGGCCCGGTGCTGCGCTTCAGGATTCGCGCCGGATAATTTCAGCCGGGGGCGAGGACGGGTTCGGCGGGAACCGGTCGGAAGCGGCGGACCGCCAGGAAGCCCGCGATCACGAACAACACCAGCACGACGCCTTGCGTGAGCGCAAACGGCGGTTCCTTGCCTTGCGGAGCTAGCGCATTCAACGCGGGCACTTTCAGGAACGCCTGCACGACCAGCACGAAGCAGTTGAGGTACAGCGAGACGACTGCACCCACGACGTAGATCCAGCGCCATGCGCCCGCGAGACGGAACGCGTAACGCGCCGGGATCGTGGCTGCCAGCACGAGCGTCGAGACGATACCGGTGCCGATCGCCGGCGTGAAGCCCTGAAACGGAAACAGGAAGCCAGTCAGCGTCGTGGCGGCGGTCGTTACGAGGAACCAGAGCGTCCAGCCTTTGAGCGAGTCGTTGCGCAGCAGTCCGCGCAATACCACCAGGCCTGTCGCGATGGCGATCAGGCTCAAGGCCACGTGGAAGAGCGTGAATGCACCCGTCGGTCCGAAGATCATCGGTCGACTCTCCTCAACTCCGCCTGCACGCCGTCGATGAGCGCATGCATGCCGAAGGTAACGTCCTGAATGACGCCATTGATGTAGAACGTCGGGGTACCTCGCACATGACTGCGCGTACCGCCCTGCATGTGCTCGCGCACGCGCTGCAGGTAGATCTCATCGTCGAGCTCGGCGATGAAGCGCGGCATGTCGAGCTCGAGCCGCTGCGCGTACTCGCGCAGGTTCGCGATTTTGAGATGACGCTGGTTATCGAACAGCAGGTCGTGCATCTGCCAGAACTTGCCCTGACCGCCGGCCGCTTCCGCGGCCTGTGCCGCGTGCATCGCATGTGGATGCGCGGATTCGACCGGGAAGTGCCGGAACACGAACCGGGTGCGATTGCCGAAGCGCTCGAGCATGAGCTTGACCGCGGGTGCGGCCTGCTTGCAGGTCGGGCACTCGAAGTCGCCGTACTCGACGACCGTGACCGGCGAATGCTCGGCACCGATCGCGTGGTCGACGGCGCTCACGGGAACTGCGAGATCGATGTGACGGCTCATGGCCTGAAGTTACTCGCTCGGCAGATCGAAGACCAGCACTTCCGCGTCGCGCCCATTCCGTAGCTGCAGCTGCGGCGTCTCGCTCAACTTCAGTGCATCGCCCGCTTCCAGTGCAACTTCGTTGGCATGGATCGCACCGCGCGCCACATGCACGTAGATCAGCCGCCCCGCTTCGATATCCAGCGCAGCGGTCTCTGCGCCGTCGAACAGTCCCGCGTAAACGCGCGCGTCCTGATGGATCAGGACCGAGCCGTCGCTCTGATCGGGTGACGCGATCAGGCGCAGGCGACCGCGTTTCTCAGCGGGGGCGAAGCGCTTCTCTTCGTAGCTCGGTTCGATGCCCTCCACGTTCGGCTGGATCCAGATCTGCAGGAAGTGCACCAGGCTCGCGGGCGAAGGATTGAACTCGCTGTGACGCACACCGCGGCCGGCGCTCATGCGCTGCACGTCGCCGGGGCGGATCGTCGAGCCGTTGCCGATCGAGTCGCGATGAGCGAGCTCGCCAGCCAGCACGTAGCTGATGATCTCCATGTCGCGATGGCTGTGCGTGCCGAAGCCCTGGCCCGCGGCGACGCGATCCTCGTTGATGACGCGCAGCGGGCCGAACTCGACGTGCTTGGGATCGAAGTAGTCCGCGAACGAGAACGAATGGTACGACTTGAGCCAGCCATGGTCGGCATAGCCCCGCTCTTTGCTGCGACGGATCTGTTGCATGAGAACGCTCCTCTATTTGTTCGGCGGGAGCAGCGTCGGGCTGAAAGCGAACCCGAGCTGAAAGCCGATGTCGGGCGTGTTGTTGAGATTCTGCAGGTTCTCGGTGACGGCGAACGAGATCAGGCCGGCGCCGATGCGATGATAGAAGCCGAGGCTGAGCTGGTACTTGGTCGCGAGCAACTCGTCGAGATCGGTGTCCTCGTGCGAGTAGACGCTGGGACTCGCGTAGCCCTGCAGGATCGCGTGCGTGTTTTCAGTCAGCTCCCGTTCGTAGCCGACGACCAGCGTCGGAATGAATTCCGAGTCGTTCGGCGCGAAGTTCGGACTGCCGGCGTAATAGACGGCCGAGCCGGCGATGTACCATGCATGACGATCGCCGAAGTTCTGCATCGTCATCTGCACGCCGTAATCGGTGCGCCCGGTCGACAGCAGATCGCGCCGGCCATCAATCGGCACTTTCACCGCCGCCTCCAGGATCATCTTCCAGTCCTTGCCGAGAGTGATACCGGAGTAGCGCATGCCGAACGTTGGATCGAGCATGCCGCCGCTCGTGGGTGCTTCGAACAGCGCGACCTCCGAGTTCTTCAGATCCAGGATGTAGCTGGTGCCGTTGCGCACGACTGCGGGGCGACCGAAATCGCTGAACCCGAACGTGTCGTGGAAGCTTTCGATCGTGCCGTCGAGAAAACCGCCGCCGTAGTGCACGCCACTCAGCACGAGATACGCGCCCCACTGCGAAGAGAACTTGTACTGGAAGCTGACGTCGAGCAGCCCGAGCTCGAAGTCGGCCAGGTAATTCTCGCCCGGCAGCGCGCGAATCGCATCGAGCTCGGCGGGCCCGATCACGCGTCGGCCGCCCTGCAACGTGCCGAGGTAGTCCTCGACCTCGGGGCTCAGCGCCCACGTGTTCTGATAGCCGATTTCCATCTCCACGCCCCATCCGCCCTCGGGCGCGATGCGCGCGTGCGTCGGGCGCATGTCGAGGCGCAGGAAGCCGAACGGTGTGAGGTCCCGGGCGCGCAGCAGGCCGAAGAAGTCCGACTCATCGGCATCCGCTGCGCCGGCGAGCGGTGCTGTAAAACCCAGTACGGCGACCAGACAGGAACGAATCCACGTATGCATTACCGCTTACTCTCCATGATGGCTTCCTCGACGTCGCGCAGACGATCCTTGCCGAAATAGATGTCCTCGCCCACGAAGAACGTCGGCGCGCCGAACGTGCCGCGCTCGACGGATCGTGCTGTGTTGGCCGCCAGCTCGTCCTTCACCGTCTGGTCCTGTGCCAGCGCTGCCAGCTTCGCGGCATCGAAACCGGCTTCCTGCAGCGTGGCGCGGAGCACTTCCGGGTCGTCCATTTTCCTGGGCTGTGCCCACATGTAGCGGAACATCTGGTCGACGTAATGCGCGAACACGCCGAGTCGTTGCGCCGCGATCGCTGCGCGCATCAGCGCCAGCGTGTTCACCGGGAAGAAGGGGTTGAACTGGAAGTCCGTGATAGCGTGCTTGCGGATGAATCTCTGTGTTTCGAGGTGCTCGTAAGGGAGCTTGTTGCGGATACCGGCGTAGCTTTCCATCGGTGAACGGTTGTTGGTCAACTTGAACACACCGCCGAGCAGGATTGGCACGTACTCGAACGTCGTGGCCGTGCGCTCCTCGATGCGTGGGATGATCAGGTGGCTCAGGTATGCGTTCGGGCTGCCGAAGTCGAAATGAAACTCGACGCGCATCACCATTTCTCCGCGAAGGGCCGGATCTCGTGCTCGAAGGTCCAGGCGTCGCGCGGCTGCTGATACAGCGCCCAATAGGCTTCCCCCACGGATTCGGGCCGCATCAGCTGATCGGGCCCGATGTTCGCAACGGCTTGGTCGCCGCCCGCGGCCTTGATCCGCTCGCGCACGAATGCAGTGTCTACGCCGGCGTCGATTATCAAGTGCGCGACGTGAATGTTCTTCGGTCCGAGCTCACGCGCGGCACTCTGCGCGACAGCCCGCAGTCCGAACTTGGCGCTGGCGAATGCAGCGTAGCCCGCGCTGCCTCTGAGGCTAGCTGTCGCGCCAGTGAGGAAGATACAGCCGCGGCCTCGCGGCAGCATGTGTCGAGCCGCTTCGCGCGTGGCGAGGAATCCCGAATAGCACGCCATCTCCCACACTTTGCGAAACACGCGCTCGGTGGTTTCGAGCAAAGGAAAATTTACATTCGCACCGATGTTGAAGATACAGACTTCGAGCGGCGCGTGCCGATCCGCGTCCGCAAGGAATGCGACGATCTCTTCTTCTTTGCGCGCATCGAGCGAGCGGGCAACGACGCTGCCGCCTGCTGTCTCGATGTCGGCGACTAGCGACGCGAGCTTGTCACCGTTGCGACGACCCGCAAAGACCGTGAAACCAGCTGCGGCGAAGCGGCGGGCAATCGCGGCGCCGATATAGTCGCCCGCGCCGATGACCGCGGCAGTGGCGTTTCTCTCGGGCACGCTCGGCTCCTGGACCAACGCAAATCGAAGCGAAGAACTATACGCCAGATTCATGATCAGGCACCCCGGGACCGGCCGGTTGACGGCTCATCGACGGCGGCGATAGGGTGCGTCGCCGATGCGCATCGACAACTATAAGGTTCGCACTCAGTGAAGAAGCTCGTCCTGATCGGCGTCGTTATCGCGGCCGTCTACTTCGGCGGCGTACGTACCGGGCTCATTCCCGGGCAGCAAGAGGCTGGCAGCAACGTCGGCAGTGGCGATCAGGCCCTGGTCGCGGCATTCGAGAATCACCAGAGCAACGTTCAAGTTCAGGGCAGCGGCACTGTCACGCGCATCCTTCCCGACGACAACGACGGCAGCAGGCACCAGCGCTTCATTGTTCAAGTGGCCTCCGGCCAGACGCTGCTGGTGGCGCACAACATCGAGCTGGCCGATCGAGTAGCCGCTCTGGATGTCGGAGATCGCGTCGAGTTCTACGGTGAGTATGAGTGGAACCCGCGCGGCGGCGTTCTGCACTGGACGCATCGCGATCCACGCGGCATCCACGCCGACGGCTGGATCGAGCACGAGGGTCATGAGTATCAATGAGGTCACAATGCGAGCTCATCCTCACGAGCGCTTCTCATCCGAGGTGACTCTGTCACCGAGCGAGGTCGTCGCGTTTGCGAACGCCTCGGGTGACAACAATCCGATACACCACGACCCGGAGTTCGCGGCGACGACGCGCTTCGGCAGACGAACAGCAAGCGGCCCGCACACGACCGCACTGCTGCTCGCGCTGACCGCCGCGCATTTCTCGAAGACCGGTGCGATGCTCGGCCTCGAATTCTGGGTGCGATTTCGCCGGCCGATCTATGCGGACGAAACGATTCGTCTGGAGTGGCTGGTGATCAAAGTCAGCCCGAGCGAGAAACTGCAGGGCGACATCGTCGAGTTGCGCGGACGGATCAAAGGGCAGGACGGCAAGACCGCGCTCGGCGCAAAAGGCCGCGTCCTGCTCACGGATCGGCTCTAAAAAAACTCAAAGAGGGAGGGCACTGTGCACAAGACGAATGGAGCGCTTGACGTGGAGACGAACGACAAGGTCGGCATCGGCAGCAAGCTGTGGGGCGGCTTTTGCGTGCTCGTCGGTGGGCTGATGCTGATCGGCGGCATCCCGCAACTCATCGGCGCACTGCGAATGGTGATCAGTCCGAGCCTTGCGGACTCGGAGGCTACTGATCCGGGCCGCGTCGGCTATCTCGTCGGCACGCTCCTGGGGCTGGTGCTGGCTTTCCTGCTCGTAAGATTCGGACTGCGCAGGTTCAAGCCGAAGGGTTGACCCGCCCGGCCTGCGAGGAACTATCATCCGGCGGTGCAGCTGACGATCGCCCGTTGACACCCGATCTCGGGCGTCACCGGAACACTGATCGCCGAGGCGTTGCAGGTCGCGAAACGAATGAAGGCGCCCGCGCTCGAGGCCTATCCGTTCGATGCAGCGTGGTCGCCGAGCGCGTCGAGCACTGGCTATGCTTCGACATTTGCGCGCGCAGGATTCAAAGTAGTCGCTTGCCGCGATCCGTCGCGGCCGATCATGCGCCACGATTTGAAGAGAGTGCGTAATGCCGGCAAACAGCAGTGATGTCCTGATCATCGGTGGCGGCCACAACGGCCTGGTGTGCGCCGCCTATCTCGCGGCTGCGGGTCTCAAGGTGACCGTGCTGGAGAGACGTCACGTCGTTGGTGGCGCGGCCGTCACCGAGGAATTCCATCCGGGCTTTCGCAACTCCGTCGCGGCGTACACCGTCTCGCTGCTGAATCCGAAAGTGATCCGCGATCTGGATCTGCACGGGCACGGCCTGAAGATCGTCGAGCGCGAGATCGCCAACTTTCTGCCGACGCAGGACGGCCGCTATCTGAGCATCGGCGCCGGGCGCACCAAGGAGGAGGTCGCGAAGTTCTCGCGCAAAGACGCGGAACTGCTCGATGTTTACGCCGAGCGGCTCGAAGTCATCGCAGACGTGTTTCGTGAGCTCGTGCTGGAGACACCGCCGAATGTCGTCGAAGGCGGCTGGCGCGTGGCGCTCCCGGAAATGCTGCACGCTGCGCACATCGCCGGCCGCTTCAGCAAGCTCAATCTCGCGACGAGGCAGGAGTTGCTGACGTTGTTCGCGAGCTCCGCGGGCGATTATCTCGACGGCTGGTTCGAAAGCGATCCGATCAAGGCCGTGTATGGGTTTGATGGGATCGTCGGCAACTACAACAGTCCCTACGCGCCGGGATCGGCGTACGTGCTGCTCCATCACGTGTTCGGCGAAGTGAACGGCAAGAAAGGCGTGTGGGCGCACGCGATCGGCGGGATGGGCGCGATCACGCAGGCGATGGCGAAGTGCGCAGCATCGCGCGGCGCGGACATTCGCGTGAACGCCGGTGTGCAGGAGGTCATTGTCGAGAACGGTAAGGCTGTCGGCGCGATTACCGAAGCGGGCGAGTCGTTCCGCGCAGCCGCGGTCGTCTCGAACCTGAATCCGAAGCTTTTTTATCAGAAGCTGCTCGATCCGGGCTTGATGCCGCCTGCGTTCCGCCAGCGGATCAAGCAATGGCGCTGCGGCTCCGGGACTTTCCGCATGAATGTCGCGCTTTCGGAGCTGCCCGACTTCACGTGCCTGCCCGGCAAGCAGCGCGCTCCGCATCACACCGCGGGCATCATCATCGCGCCGTCGCTCGCGTACATGGAGCGGGCGTACTTCGACGCGCGTCTGCACGGCTGGTCGAAGCAGCCGATCGTCGAGATGCTGATTCCATCGACACTCGACGACAGCCTCGCGCCACAGGGCATGCACGTCGCGAGTCTCTTCTGCCAGCACGTCGCGCCACAACTGCCGAATGGACAATCGTGGGATGCGCATCGCGACACTGTCGCGGATCTCATGATCGAGACCGTCAACCAGCACGCGCCGAATTTCAAGGCGTCGGTGCTCGGGCGGCAGATCAACAGCCCGCTGGATCTCGAGCGAACGTTCGGCCTGATCGGCGGCGACATCTTCCACGGCGCGCTGAACCTGGATCAGATTTTCTCGGCGCGGCCGATGCTCGGCTATGGCAACTATCGCGGCCCGCTGCCCGGCATATATATGTGTGGCTCCGGCACGCATCCCGGCGGCGGCGTGACCGGTGCACCGGGGCACAACGCGGCGCGCGAGATCCTGATCGACTTTCGCAAGAAAAAACTGCGCCGAATCGCGTAGGGGAGGCGAAGCATGCGCACCGGGTTGTTCCTGCTCGCGGGATTCCTGCTGCTCGCGACGTGCGTGATTCTGGGCAGGCTGTTCTCGTCGAACTATCCGGGCGCGGCGATCACCGCGACTGTCGTGTTCGTCGTGCTCTGGTTGGCGATCGCCGCGTTCAACATGTGGGTCGGCGTCACCAAGGCGGGTTATGCGGCGGCGGAAGAGCTGCCGATTTTTCTGCTGATCTTCGCCGTGCCGGCGGTCGTCGCGATGATACTGAAGTGGAAGTTCATTTGAGCATGACGGATGCGCCGACGCTCACGGCTCGACGCGGAGAGCTCATTGGGCATCTGTTCGAGAATCCCCGCATGGGCGTGCCTCGGGCTGTCTACTGGTCGTGCAACGTCGAGTTCGACCCGCTCGTGCGCAAGGCAGACGATGAGGAAAACTGGCCGTGCACGCTGCTTTGTGACTGGATCACCTGGCCGATTCGCAGCTGGCGACAGATCGATGGCCTGACGCTCGCAGATTCCGCGGGTCCGCTCGAGCTGGAAGCTTCGCTCTATTTCTTCAACCAGCATCAGCCGCTCGCCACGGTCGAGTTTTCCTTGCGCCGTGCCGTTGCGAATTCTTTCCGCGTCCGAGGCCGTCTGCTCGGAGATCTGGAGGATCTCGACGGGCGGGTGTTTCGCGGAATCACGGCGAACTTCGAGGTCCTCGTCGAGTTCGCCGGGCTGCTCGTCGTGCCGGAGAATCTCGAACCCAAGCTCGAGTCGGAGGCACAAGCACTGCAGGCATTGCGTAACTACGCCGACCTCGAAGCGTATGAGCAGCCCGAATGGCACGACGGAAAGTGGTTGTTCCGTCCGAAATTGGACACGGCGCCGGGGTAGGAACCGCAGCGTTTGCATGCCGGCCCGATGTGGTAGGATGCGCGCCCCGCGAAGGCTCCCGACCGGCTCTGGTCCGACCCGGAGGCCCAGCGGATTGAGGAGCAGGTGGAAATCAACTCGTTGATTTCAGGGCAGTTCTGCACTGTCGGCGCAGGGGCCCTACATATATATAAGCGATAAGCGCATTCGCCGCACGCGCCCGTAGCTCAGTTGGATAGAGCGCATGGCTACGAACCATGAGGTCGGGAGTTCGAATCTCTCCGGGCGCGCCAATATTTCAAGCACTTAATCCACTCGAACGACGACGTAGCCATACGCTTGCGGGACTTTTGCGGGACTCTGTCTCGCAAACCTTCTCCGCCGCCGCAATCAGGTTGCCCAACTCGGCTTGAGAGTAGTGCGTCGTGATGCGTCCACTCTTGTGGCCGAGCAGGTCCTGTCGATCCTCAAATGAGACGCCAGCCGCTCGCAGGCGACGACCGAACGTGTGCTTGAGATCATGCACTCGAACTCGCTTGAACCCTTCCGGTGCCGGCTCGTTGTGGCGCTCTGCCCACTTCTGCGCGGCGCGCTCGCGAGCTGACTTCCACGCAGTGTTGTACATCCGGCCGACAGGCCTTGGTGCGCCACCTTTCGCAGGCACGCGCACGAAGACGTGCGTCGGGTGCAAGCCGCGCATGCTATCCACGACCGATCTCGCCACCCGGTTGAGCACGACCAGACGCTCCTCGCCGTTCTTGACGTAGTCCTTCGGGATGATGAAGACCGATGTGTCGAGCTCCGGCACTTTCACCTCATAGTCCCATCTCAGCTGAGAGACTTCCTGTTCCCGACAACCCGTATTCACCTTGTACAACGCCATACGCGCCAGGTGATCGGGCAGCTCCTGAAACAAAAGCGCCTGCTCTTCGGGAGTGAGCGGGTAGGGCGAGCGAGCATCCCTGACTGGAGACAGCTTGATCTTCGGCGCCGTCTCGAGCCAAGTCAGGCTCTTCTCGTCCAGCCACTCGGAGGCGGCGAGATTCAAGATCCGTCGCACAACGCCGAGCGCTGCGTTCAGAGTCTTGGTCTTGACGCCTTCCGCGCGTCGCTTTGCGATGAACTCCTGCAGTGAACCCATGTGCACGTGGCGAAGATCGAGTCCGCCGATGAGCGGATCGAGCATGCGCAATTGCACCGCATCGTCCTTGATGCTCTTCTTCTGGGCGAAGTCCTGCAGGTACTTCGTCGCTGCAACTCGGAACGTGCGGCTCGGACGCAAACCATGGATCTGCGCTTCGCGAATGTCGTTCATCCGCTTCGCGAGATACTCCTCGGCCTTTGCGAGCTTGCCCGTTCCAGTGCTTTCGCAAATGCGGACTCCTCGGTACTGCTTGTCGATGTGCCAGACGCCACCACGATTGGTGAGGCCTGACCTTGCTTGGTTTCCCATGGCTTTCTCCTTTCAGATAGAGCCGCGGGACGTCCGTTGCGGTGCTTATACTCGT
>Ga0075421_100000671_pt1 | contig 36949 bp, 21 predicted proteins | sample SoiMetdeltSBSDD5_FD_75292 | JGI IMG/M metagenome (GOLD analysis project Ga0075421, IMG submission 75292) | Bulk soil microbial communities from a Populus tree surrounding site in Tennessee, USA - Soil MetaG P. deltoides SBSDD5 | ecosystem: Environmental > Terrestrial > Soil > Tree plantation... | reverse complement strand
CAGCCCTCGCCGTAGGCCGAGATGTAGCTGTAGCGGCGGAAGTTCGGCACCTCCTCCGCCTCCTGGGCGAGGGCGCCTTGCAGGTGGTGCCCCGGCACCGCCTCGTGGAAGGTGAGCGCCTCGAGGTTGTAGAGCGAGCGCGTGTCGAGGGCGTAGGTGTTGACCCAATATTCACCGGGCTGCGTCGAGTCCTTCGGCGCGCCGTTGTAGCGGCCGGCGGTGTATTTGGGCGCCAGGAACTCCGGCACCGGTGCCACCGTGTACGGCTGGCGCGGCAGCGTCTTGAAGAGCGACGGCAGCTTGCCGTCCATCTGCTTGGCGATGTACGAGGCGCGCATCAGCAGCTCGTCCGCCGTCTTGGGGTAGAAGCGCGGGTCGGTGCGCAGGAACTTGAGGAAGGCGGCGAAGTCCCCTTTGAAGCCCACCTTCTCGATCAGCGCGTCCATCTCGGCGCGGATCGCCTTCACCTCGTCGCGGCCGATCTGGTGGATCTGGTCGGCAGTCAAGTCGAGGGTCGTGTACTGACGAATGAGGAAACGGTAGTAGGCCGCGCCGTCGGGCAACGCCGAGGCGGCGAGTGTCTCGCGGGTGCCGGGCAAATACTCCTTGGTCATGAACTCGAAGAAGCGCGCGTACGCGGGCACGACCGCCTCGAGGATCGCGTCGCGCCCCTCTTTCAGCAGTCGCTCGCGCTCGCCGGCGGGGATCTGCGGTGGAATCCGAGTGAACGGCGTCCACTGGGCGCTCTTCTCGGGAGCGAAGGCGGTGAGCGGCTGGATCGTCTTCTCGAGCCCCACCAGGGTGGCCTTGGGCGGCGTGATGCCCAGGCGCAGCCCCTCGCGCATGAGCGCGATGTTCTGGTCCATGTAGAGCGGGAAGGCCCGCAGTCGCGAGATGTAGTTCTCGTATTGCTTGACCGACTGGAAAGGCATCGACTGCCAGATGAGCGGGAAGCCGCTGTAGAAGCCGGAGTCGGCGTTGAGCGTCAGGTACTGCTCGCCGAAGCGGAACGATTCGACGCGCTGGTCGAGCTGGGTGGCGAAGATGTCGTAGTTGACCTGCTCCTCCCCGGCGAGCGCTGCGCGGTCGATCTGCGCCAGCTCGGCGCGGAACTTCTTGGTGTCCTCGATCTGGCGCGCCTGGTTGGCCAGCGAGACGTCGGAGAGCTTGTCGTCCCAGTCGTGCACCCCGACGCTGGTGGCGAGCTCGGGCGACTCGCGCAGACGCCACGCCCACTCGCGGTCGAAGAGGTCGTGGAGGCGGGCGACGGGGTCGGACGCCGCGGCGGTGGTTGGTTTCGTTTCCGCGGCGACGGCGCGTGGAACGAGGGCGAGCAGGGTCGCAGCGGTCAGGGCGAGGCCGATGCGGGAAGGCGCGACTCGCGGCATGGACTTGCTCCTGAGCTGGTGAGCTGTGCGGACGTCGCAGCGATCTTACTTTCGCTCCCGACCTCGGGGACGAGAACCTGCCTCTCGTCTGCTGGCGGGTTTGTGGGTCGCGGGCCGGCGGGAGCGGGCCGGGCCGCGGGCTGGGGCCCCCGACGGGGGGACGGCGCCGCTCAGTGCACTTTGAGGGACGCCCGGTGTTCGCAGTGCAACTACCGCGACCACCTTCGGCATCGTGCCCCGCGAAAACCGGGCTGGCGGCGCCTTGCTCGGCTGCGCGCGTGCACCTTCGTGGTGGATGAAAGACCGAAGGGTTGCGCTTGCCGAGAACCCCCCGTCGGGGGCCCCAGCCCGCGGCCCGACCCGCTCCCGCCTCCGCTCGTGGTTTTGGAGGCGGGGACCTCAGAGCGGCCGTTGGAGCGCTCAGCTGGGCCAGAGGCGCAGCGCCGCGTGTTCGGGCTCGGGCACAGCGACGTCGAGACGTCCATCGCCGTCGAGGTCCGCGGCGATGGCGGTCCAACCGCCGGACGGCTCGCGCCGCGGTGGTGCGAGCCCTCCGTGACCGTCCCCCCGTGCAATCACCATCGATCCGCTGCCCGCGGCGACCAGGTCTAGGGCACCATCGCCGTCGACGTCGGCCGTGGCACCGCGTGCGATGCGGAGACCGAGCGAGACCGGCGAGCCAGGCGCCGCGCGGAGGCCTCCGTGGCCATCGCCGAGGAGCACGCTGATCTCGTCGGTGTCGTCGTGGGCGGCGATCACGTCGAGCTTGCCGTCGCGGTCGAGGTCGCCCAGCACGATGCCGTACGGCCGGGGCCGGACCGTGCGCACGGGCGAGCCCGGGGCCGCATCGAAACCGCCGCCACCGTCGCCGAGCAGCACGGCCACTGCCTGCCCTCCCACCAGCGGCACCACCAGGTCGAGTCGGCCATTGCCGTCGAGGTCACCGAGCGCCGGCGGGTACGGCGCGGCGCCGAGCGGTATCGGCGAAGCCTGGGACGGAACGAGCCTGCCTCCGCCGATGGCGAGCAGGACCCCGGCGGCGTGCGCCTCCTGATCGGCCACGACGACGTCGGCGTCGCCGTCGCCGTCGAGGTCGCCGACGGCGAGACCGTGGTTGTGCGGGTGGCCGCCGAAGACGGGAAACGGCGAGCCCGGCGCCGGCACGAAGCGGCCGCCGCCATCGTTGGCCCAGCCGAACACGGCTCCGGAGTCGTGAGCGGTAGCGACGACGTCGAGATCGCCATCGCCGTCGAGGTCGCCGAGCGCGACGAGATGCGGCTCCACCGGCAACACGAGCGGCTCGCCGAGCGCGGGGATCCAGCTCCCAGCCCGCTGCAAGCGGATCGAGATCACGCGCGCGCGGCTGTCGGCGCTTGCGAGGTCCAGCAAGCCGTCGCCGTCGACGTCGCCCGCCGCGAGGTCCACCGGTCCCGCGCCGACCGCCACCGAGACCGGCTCGACACGGGGCGCACCGCCACCACGCGGACATCCAGCGGCGGCGCTGGCAGCAATCACGAGGAGCACGAAAGTCTTCATGACACCTACGACGTTCGCTCGCAGGCCGCCGTTAACCGTCGTGGCGCCGCTCCGGCTCCCTTCTCTCTTCTCCCCAACACAGCGAGCGGAGGCGGGAGCGGGTCGAGCCGCGGTCTGGGGCCCGCGACGGGGGTTCTCGGCAAGCGCAACCCTTCGATCTCCCATAGACCACGAAGTTGCACGCGCGCAGCCGAGCAAGGCGCCGCCAGCCCGGTTTTCGCGGGGCACGGTGCTCCGGGGGGTCACTGTTGCTACACCGCGAACACCGGGCGTCCTTCAAAGTGCACTGAGCGGCGCCGTCCCCCGGCGGGGGCCCCAGACCGCGGCTCGGCCCGCTCCCGCCGGCCGACGAGCCACACCCTCTTTCGCACAACGAAAGCGGCCCGCGACGGAGCTCTCCGCCGCGGGCCGTGGAAAACGAAGCGGATGTCGAGCGTCGACCGCTAGCCGCGATGGGCCGGCGAGGCCTCCGTATGCGTGCCGATGCGCATCGAGTAGAACGAGCGCCAGACGAACACCAGCGAGGCGGCGAAGAAGACCGCCGCCAGGGTCAGCGAGGTTCCCCGCGAGAGGCCGATGGCGAGCTCGACGGCGAGGAGGCCGAAGAGCGTGGTGAACTTGATGACCGGGTTCATCGCCACCGACGAAGTGTCCTTGAAAGGGTCGCCGACGGTATCGCCGACGACGGTGGCGGCGTGCAGCGCCGTCCCCTTCTCCTTCAAGTCGACCTCGACGACCTTCTTCGCGTTGTCCCACGCGCCACCCGCGTTGGCCATGAAGATCGCCTGGTAGAGGCCGAAGAGGGCGATCGAGATCAGGTAGCCGATGAAGAAGTAGGGCTCGAGGCAGGCGAAGGCGAGCGTCGAGAAGAACACCGTCAGGAAGATGTTGAACATCCCCTTCTGCGCGTATTGCGTGCAGATCTCGACGACGCGCTTGGAGTCGGCCACCGAGGCCTTCTCGGCGCCGGCGTCGAGGCGGATGTTGCGCTTGATGAACTCGACCGCGCGGTAGGCGCCGGTGGCCACCGCCTGGATCGAGGCGCCGGTGAACCAGTAGATGATCGCGCCGCCCATCAGCATGCCGAGCAGGAAGGGCGGGTGCAGCAGCGAGAGCTTGTCGAGGTCGGTGGTGAGGCCCTTGGTCAGCACCAGGATCAACGAGAAGATCAGCGTCGTCGCCCCCACCACGGCGGTACCGATGAGCACCGGCTTGGCGGTCGCCTTGAAGGTGTTGCCGGCTCCGTCGTTGGCCTCGAGGAAGTGCTTGCCGCGCTCGAAGTCGGGGGTGAAGCCGTAGTCGCGCTGCAGCTCTTCGCGAATCCCGGGCGCCGTCTCGATGGTCGACAGCTCGTAGACCGACTGCGCGTTGTCGGTCACCGGCCCGTAGGAGTCGACGGCGATCGTCACCGGGCCCATGCCGAGGAAACCGAAGGCGACGAGGCCGAACGCGAACACCGCCGGCGCCAGCATCACGGCGCCGAGGCCCTGGACGCTGACCAGGTAGGCGCCGCCCATCAGCAGCAGCACCGAGAGGCCCATCCAGTAGGCGCTGAAGTTGCCGGCGACGAGGCCGGAGAGGATGTTGAGCGAGGCGCCGCCCTCGCGCGACGCGGTGACGACCTCCTCGACGTGTTTGGACTCGGTGGAGGTGAACACCTTGACCAGCTCGGGGATGATGGCGCCGGCCAGCGTGCCGCAGGTGATGATCGTCGACAGCTTCCACCACAGCGTCGGGTCGCCTCCGACGTTCGGGATGAGGAGCTTCGAGACCAGGTAGGTCATGCCGACGGAAACCAGCGAGGTTAGCCACACCAACGAGGTGAGCGGCGCCTCGAAGTTCATCTCGTCGGCGGCGGCGTAGCGCGCCTTGGCGATGGCGCCGTTGATCCAGTAGGAGACCGCCGAGGTGACGATCATCATGATGCGCATGACGAAGATCCAGACCAGGAGCTGGACCTGAATCGCCTGGAAATCGGGACCCGCCACTGTCTCGTTGATGGCCAGGAGGATGAAGGTGATGAGCGCCACGCCGGTGACGCCGTAGGTCTCGAAGCCGTCCGCCGTCGGCCCCACCGAGTCGCCGGCGTTGTCGCCGGTGCAGTCGGCGATGACGCCGGGGTTGCGCGCGTCGTCTTCCTTGATGTTGAAGACGATCTTCATCAGGTCCGAGCCGATGTCGGCGATCTTGGTGAAGATGCCGCCGGCGATGCGCAGCGCCGCGGCGCCCAGCGACTCGCCGATGGCGAAGCCGATGAAACAGGGCCCGGCGTAGTCGCCCGGCACGAAGAGGAGGATCGCCAGCATGATGACGAGCTCGACCGAGATCAGCAGCATGCCGATCGACATGCCGGCCTTGAGCGGGATGTCGTAGGTCGGGAACGGCTTGCCGCGCAGGCTGGCGAACGCCGAGCGGGAGTTGGCGAAGGTGTTGATGCGGATGCCGAACCACGCCACCCCGTAGCTGCCGGCGATGCCGATCAGGCTCATCAGCAGGATGATCGCCACGCGGGTGGCGTCGAAGTGCCGCAGCCAGCCGAAGTAGACGACCATGATGGTGCCGATGAAGACCTCGAGGAGCAGGATGAACTTGCCCTGCGTGACGAGGTACGTCTTGCACGTCTCGTAGATGAGCTCCGAGATCTCGCGCATCGACTTGTGCACCGGCAGGTTCTCGAGCTGCTTGTACATCACAAGCCCGAAGAGCAGGCCGAGCACGCAGATGCCGAGGCCGAAGAGCAGCAGGTTGTGGCCGTCGACATTGAAGAAGCTCTGGCTGCCGAGGTCGGGGACGACCAGCTCGGCCTCGCTGGCGTGCGCGGCGGGCGCGCCGGCGAGCGCGAGGACCAGGGTGAGGGCGGCGAGGGCCAGGACGCCGCTGAGGCGGCGGCCCGGACGGGCATCGGCGGAGACGGATCGAGACATACGGTCCTCCCGGGATCAGGGCAGTCGAACCGCGGGTTCAACCCCGCGGGGTCGCGAATTTGGCTTCGGGGTCCCCGGCCGTGACGCCGGGGGCTGCGGCCGGGAAGCGCGCCGGCCGACGCCGGGGTGCTCGGAAGCCGCAGGGCCGGAAAAAAAGCGGGGGGATGCTACCACGGGGTGAGGCCGTTCCGCCCCGCGAGAACGGCCCGGCCACAACGCAAGAGGGCGCCGCGTCCACCCGCAGCGCCCTCTCGTCTTGCCCCGACCGGCGCGCATCGCGCCAGGGGGCGTCACCCTCGGCCGTCGCCTACTTCTTCTTGGCGACGATCTCCATCATCTTCATGTCCTTGCCGTCCGGCCCGGGGCCCCACATCTCCATCTTGAAGCTGGAGTCACCGCTCCAGGTGACCTGGGAGCGCATGGTGATCTTCTTGCCGCTCATCGGGTCCCATGCCTCGCTGGAGGACTTGCAGGTCGTCCCCTCGCAGGTGCCCGTGCCGTACATGATGCCGGTGCCCATGTTGTCGACCCACGTGCTCTCGTACTTCTTCGAGACGTTGTTGAAAGCGTCGGTGCCGTGCCCCTCGAAGGGCTGGCCCATCATGTTGCCGGTCCAGGTGGTCTGCAGGTAGCGGCCGCCGAGCGTCATCTCGCCGTGCATGGTGCCGGTGCTCTCCGTCGGCGGCTGCCCGGGGGCCATCCAGAAATGATTGGTGAAGGTCCAGTCGCCGGCCATCATGGCGAGGTGCTTGTGCTCCTCGCCGGGAGTCATCGCCTTCATCATCGCTTCCATCTCGGGGCCGCCCATCGCGGGGGCTCCGGCGGGCGGGGTGTCGGCTTTGTGCTCGGTGTGCTGGTTGGCGAGGGCGGGAACGGCGACGGCGACCAGGGTCAGGGCGAGAACCGTACAGGGAAGCTTCATGGTTCCTCCTTTTCGAAACGTTCACTGGCAGCCTACCCCAACCCCGCCGGGGCCGTGCGGTCACTCGGCCCAGCCTTTCCGCCTGTCGTTTCCTCCCTACGATGCGGGCGGCTATGATCCGCCACCGAACCCCGCATCGCACCGCACTGGAGGAGCCTGCATGGCACAGCCCGCTTCCACCGTCGATTCGGCGCCGGAATCGGTCGACAAGAGCTCCGGCTTCGTGCGCGAGCTGGGCCTGCTCGACTCGACGATGATCGTCGCCGGGTCGATGATCGGCTCCGGGATCTTCATCGTCTCGGCGGACATCGCGCGGCAGGTGGGCTCCTCGGGGTGGCTGCTCGCCACCTGGGTGATCACCGGCCTGCTCACCGTCGGTGCGGCCCTCTCCTACGGCGAGCTGGCGGCGATGATGCCGAAGGCCGGCGGGCAATACGTCTACCTGCGCGAGGCCTTCTCGCCGCTCTGGGGCTTCCTCTACGGCTGGGCCCTCCTGCTCGTCATCCAGTCGGGGACCATCGCCGCCGTGGCGGTCGGCTTCGCCCGCTACCTCGGCGTGCTCGTGCCGTCGATCTCGCCCACCAACTGGCTGATGCGGCCGATCGACCTCTCGCGCGGCTACGCCATCAGCCTGTCGACGCAGCAGCTCGTCGCCATCCTCATGGTGGTCTTCCTCTCGGTGCTCAACACGCGGGGAATCCGCATCGGCAAGCTGATCCAGAACGTCTTCACCTCCGCCAAGACGCTCTCGCTCGCCGCCCTCATCGTGCTCGGCATCCTCGTCGGCCGCAACGCCACCGCCATCGCCGCCAACTTCTCCAACATGTGGACGCCGGTCGACCCGGCGGCGATCCGCCCCGACCTCGGCTTCCTGCCGACGCTCACCGCCGCGGGCGGCGCCCTCGGCCTGCTGGTGGCGCTCGGCGTGGCCCAGGTGGGGTCGCTCTTCTCCTCAGACGCGTGGAACAACATCACCTTCACCGCCGGCGAGGTGAAGGACCCCAAGCGGAACATCCCGCTATCGCTCTTCTACGGCACGCTGCTGGTGACCACGCTCTACGTGCTCGCCAACGTCGCCTACCTCTGCACGTTGACGCTCGACCAGATCCGCAACGCCCCCGACGACCGCGTGGCGACGGCCGCGCTGTCGGTGATCTTCGGGCCGGCCGGCGCCGCGATCATGGCGGTGGCGATCATCATCTCCACCTTCGGCTGCAACAACGGGCTCATCCTCGCCGGCGCCCGCGTCTACTACGCGATGGCCAAGGACGGCGTCTTCTTCAAGAAGACCGGCGAGCTCAACCCGCGCCGCGTCCCCTCGTTCGGTCTCTTCATCCAGTGCGTCGTCACCTGCCTCCTGGTGCTGCCGCGTACCCGCTCGTACGCCGAAAACGGTCTGCCCGCGCTCGACCCCATCACCAAGGAAGCTGTCTACGGCAACCTCTACGGCAAGCTGCTCGACTGGGTCGTCTTCGCCGTGCTGCTCTTCTACGTGCTCACCATCGCCGGCCTCTTCGTTCTGCGCCGGAAGCGTCCCGACGCCGAGCGCCCCTACCGCGCCTTCGGCTACCCGGTGGTGCCGGCGCTCTACATGGTGGCGGCCCTGACCATCGCCGTGGTCCTGCTCTTCTACCGCACCGACACCAGCTACCCCGGGCTGCTCATCGTGCTCAGCGGCGTGCCGGTCTACTTCCTCTGGCGCCGCCGGGCGGCGGCCGCCTGAGGAGCCTCGCGGTCGTGGCCGCGAGCGGCTCCCGGGCAATCGCGGCGGCGCCGCCGCCGCCCGCACCGTGGGACTGTTCACCGCCGTGTGCTTTGTGGCAGAGTCCGCAGGCGCCAACCCCCCGCAGAACCCAGCAGCGAACGAGCGATTCGGAGGGAACCACCGGATGTCCTTAAGTCGCACGAAGCCGATCGATCAACTGCTGGCCGAGGGCGCTGAGACCGGCGAGAAGGCGCTCAAGCGCACGCTAGGCCCCTGGGCCCTCGTCGCGCTGGGCATCGGCGCCATCATCGGCGCCGGCCTCTTCGTCCGCACGGCGGCCGCCATCGCCGACCGCTCCGGCCCGTCGGTGGTGCTGGCGTTCATCGTCGCCGGCGTCGGCTGCGCCTTCGCCGGCCTCTGCTACGCCGAATTCGCGTCGATGATCCCCATCGCCGGCAGCGCCTACACGTATTCGTACGCCACCATGGGCGAGCTCGTGGCATGGATCATCGGCTGGGACCTCGTCCTCGAATACGCCGTCGGCGCCGCCACGGTCTCGATCGCCTGGAGCGAATACTTCAACCGCGTGCTCGGGCTCGTCGGCCTTCACGTCCCCTACGAGTGGTCGCATTCGCCGCTCGAGCGGATGGTGACGGACCCGAGCGTGCACGGGATCATGAACCTGCCGGCGGTCGGCATCCTGCTCATCCTCACCGCGCTTCTCGTGCGCGGCACGCAGGAGTCGGCGTTCGTCAACAACATCATCGTCATCACCAAGGTCGCCATCGTCCTCATGGTGATCGTGCTCGGCTGGCGCTTCATCAACCCCGCGAACCACACCCCGTTCATCCCCGAGGCGACCACCTACACGACGCCGCAGGGCATCGTGCACAAGTACGGCGGCATCATGGGCATCCTCGGCGCGGCGGGCGTCGTCTTCTTCGCCTTCATCGGCTTCGACGCCGTGTCGACGGCGGCGCAGGAAGCCAAGAACCCGAAGAAGGACATGCCGATCGGCATCCTCGGCTCGCTGGTCGTCTGCACCATCCTCTACGTGCTCTTCTCCTACGTGCTCTCCGGCCTCGCCCCGGTCGAGGACTTCCGCACGGTCGGCCGCGAGGCGTCGGTGGCCTACGCGATCACCAAATACATGCCCGGCTTCGCCTGGCTGTCGAACTTCGTGACGATCGCCATCCTCGCCGGCTTCTCCTCCGTCATCCTGGTCATGCTCCTCGGCCAGTCGCGCGTCTTCTACTCGATGAGCCGCGACGGCCTCGTCCCCAAGGTCTTCTCCGACGTGCACCCGCGTTTCAAGACGCCCTACAAGTCCAACTGGCTGTTCTTCGTCTTCACCGCGGCCTTCGCGGCGTTCATCCCCGGCGACGTCGTCGGCGAGATGACGAGCATCGGGACGCTCTTCGCGTTCATGCTCGTCTGCGCCGGCGTCTGGATCATGCGCCGGCGGCGGCCCGACATCCCGCGCGGCTTCACCGTGCCGGCGCTGCCGCTGGTCGCCATCCTGGGCATCGTCGTCTGCGGCTCGATGATCTACGGGCTCGGCTGGACGAACTGGATGCGGCTCGGCGTGTGGCTCGCGATCGGGCTGGTCTTCTACTTCGCGTACGGCGTGAGGAAGAGCAAGCTGGCCGGCACCTAGCCGCGCAAGTCGAGACCGCCCATCGGCGGTCCGCGATCGGGAGACCCGCGGAGGACCGCGGGTCTCTGCATTTCACGATCATTAGGGACCCGCGGAGGAGCGCGGGTCCCTCCGTTTCACGATCACGAGAAACCCGCGAGGACCGCGGGTCTCTCGTTTCAGGCCGCACGATCATCACCAGGTTGCATCGTCCCGAGTCCCCTCCAGAGGGCGTCCCGGGGCCGTGCCAGTGACAGAATCCGGGGCGATGCGTGCCCGGGTCGCCTCGCTCGCCACCGCCGTCGCCCTCGCCTGCGCTCTCGCCGCTCCGGCCGCCGCGGCCCCCGACCCCCTCGCGCCTGCCGGCAGCGGCGGGGTCGGCGAGCTCTCGCGTGCGCTCGACCGCCTACCCCAGCACCGCCGGCTGATGATCCTCGGCGCCCACCCCGACGACGAGGACGACACGTTGCTGTCGGTCGCCTCGCTCGGCGACGGCACCGAGGTCGCCTACTTCTCGCTCACCCGCGGCGAGGGTGGGCAGAACGTCATCGGCTCCGAGCTCGGCGAGTCGCTCGGCGTGCTGCGCAGCGAGGAGCTGCTCGCCGGCCGCCGGCTCGACCGCGGCCGGCAGCTCTTCTCGCGCGCCTACGACTTCGGCTACACCGAGTCGCTCGCCGAGGCCTTCGCGCGCTGGCCGCGCGAGGAGCTGCTCGTCGACGTGGTGCGCGCCATCCGCCGCTTCCGCCCGCAGGTGGTGGTGGCGGTGTTCCCGCCCGACGAGCGCGCGGGCCACGGGCAACATCAGGCGTCGGGCGCGCTCGCCGCCGACGCCATCCGCCTCGCCGGCGACGCGGTCGCCTTCCCCCAGCTCGACGCCGAGGGCCTCACGCCGTGGCAACCGGAGGCCCTCTTCCGCGAGGCGTGGTGGAACCCCGAAGCGGCCACGGTCGTGCTGCCCAGCCAGCGGCTCGACGCGCTCACCGGCCACACGTTCTTCCAGCTCGCGATGGAGGTGCGCAGCCTCCACCGCTCGCAGAGCGAGGGTCAGATGCAGGCGCTCGAGGGTCGGCCGGTCCGGTTGAGCCGCGAGCTGCCGCCGGTCGAGGGGGCGGACGCGCTCTTCGCCGGCATCGACACGTCGCTCACCGCCCTGGCGGCGATGCTCCCCGCCGGCGACGAGCAGGCTCGACTGCGCGAGCTCCTGGCGCGGGTCGCGAGCTCCACCGCCGAAGCGCGCCACGGTCTCGTCCCCGGCCGCTTGCGCGAAGCGGTGGGCCCGCTCGCCGAGGTGCTGCGCGCGCTGCGTGCGGCGCGAGAGCTCGCCGCCGCGAGCGCCGGAAGCGCCGAGGGGCACCACCTCGCCGCCCTCCTCGCCGAGAAGGAGGAGATCGGCAGCGAGGCGCTCGCCGCCGCCGCCGGCCTCGTCGTCGACGCCACCGCCGACCGCGCGGCGGTGGTGCCCGGCGGCGAGCTGGCGGTGATGACGCGGCTGCTCAACGGCGGCGACGGCGAGCTCCGCGTGCGCGCCCTGACGCTCGAGAGCCCCGCCGGGTGGACGCTCCCCGTGGCGGTCGCCCTGCGCGCGCAGGAGGTGCCGGCCACGGGTGCCCCCGCGCCGGCGACTCCTGCGACGACGGCGCTCGCCCCGGGGGAACCGGCGGAGCCGATTCAGCCGCTGGCACCCGAGGAGCCGGTACCCGACCCCGGCGTGCCCCTCGCCGCCGGTGCCCTGCTCGCGCTGCCGGCGCGCGTCACCGTCGACGCCGCCAGCCCGCCGACGGTGCCGTATTACCTCCGGCGTCCGCGTCAGGGCGACATGTTCGACTGGGAGAGCGTGCCGGCGGCCGTGCGCGGCGAGCCCTTCGAGCCGCCGCCCCTCGTCTTGCGCGCCGAGCTCGAGCTCGGCGGCGACGTCGCCGTCCCGCCGGTCGGCAGCGGGGCGCAGGACTTCGAGCCCAGCGACGAGCCGCTGCGCATCACCGTGAGCCGCGAGGTGGTCGCCGCCAGCCGCAGCCTCGCGCGCGGCGAGGTGCGCCGGCCCTTGCGCGCGGTGCCGGCGCTCGAGGTGGCGGTGGCGCAGGGACTGCTCCCGTGGCCCGTCGACGACGTCGCCGCGCGCCACCTCGTCGTCAGCCTCGACGCGCACGCCGACAGCGAGGGGCAGATCACCGTCCTCGTGCCCGAAGGCTGGCCGCCGGTGCCGCTCACCCCGTTCCGGCTCGCGGCCGGGCAGAAGCGGACCTTCGACCTGCCGCTCTCGCCGCCGTCGCCACTCCCCGCCGGGCGCACCTCGCTCGAGGTCGGCGCCGTCACCTTCGACGGCGGCCGCTTCTACGAGTCCTTCCCGCTCGTCGACTACGACCACGTGCGCCCGCGACCGGTGCCGGTGCCGTCGAGAGTGGCGATCTCCGCCTTCCCGCTGGCGCTGCCGAAGCTCGGGCGCGTCGGCTACGTGCGTGGCGCCGCCGATCAGGAGCCCGAGGCGCTGCAGGCGGTGGGGGTGCCGCTCGAGGTCCTGCTGCCGGCAGACCTGCTGGCGCGCGACCTCGGTGCCTTCGACGCGCTGGTGATCGGCCCGCGCGCGTACGACGCCGCCCCCGAGCTGACGACGGCCAACGCGCGCCTCCAGGACTTCGTGCGTGGCGGCGGGCTCCTCATCGTGCAGTCGCAGCGCGCCGACTACTTCACGCAGAAGCTCGCGCCGCTGCCGCTCACGATGGCGCGCGGCAACGCCACGCGCACCACCGACGAGACGGCCCCGGTCCGCGTCCTCGTGCCCGACCACCCTCTCTTCACCACTCCGAACCCGATCACGGAGACCGACTGGGAGGGGTGGGTCCAGGAGCGCGGGCTCTACTACCCGCAGGAGTGGGATCCCGCGTACGTGCCGCTGCTCGCCATGGCCGACCCCGGCAAGACGGAGCTCACGGGCGCGATGCTCGTCGCGCCCTACGGCCAGGGCACCTTCATCTACACCGGCCTCGCCTTCTTCCGCCAGCTCCCCGCCGGCGTACCCGGTGCCTATCGGATCTTCGCCAACCTGCTGGCGCTCGCCAAGCCGCGGGTGCAGTCCGAGGACCTTCCGGAAGAAGGGCGGTGAGCGTGGGGCAGGGGGATTCCGCCCGTTCGACCCGGGCTGCGATTCTCGGCGCGTTGCTCCTCCTGACCGCCTGCGCCCGCGACGCGCGCCAGCCGCTCGTCCTCTACTCGCCGCACGGGCGCGACCTGTTGCAACTCTTCGAGACGACCTACGAAGCTGCGCACCCCGACGTCGACGTGCGCTGGCTCGACATGGGCTCGCAGGACGTCTACGACCGCGTGCGCTCCGAGGCGGCGAACCCGCAGGCGGACGTCTGGTTCGGCGGGCCGGACACCATCTTCGCGCGCGGCGCCGCCGAAGGGCTGCTGGCGCCGCACCGCCCGCCCTGGGCCGACGCGCTCACCGCCGACTGCCGCGCGCCGGGCGACCTCTACTTCTGCCTCTACCTGACGGCGCCGGTCCTCGTCTACAACCGCGACGCGGTACCCGCCGCCGAGGCGCCGGCCGACTGGGACGACCTTCTCGCGGCGCGCTGGAAGGGGAAGGTGCTGATCCGCGACCCGCTCGCGTCGGGGACGATGCGCACCCTCTTCGGCATGGTGCTCGCGAAGTCGGTGGCCGAGACCGGCAGCCCCGACCGCGGCTTCGAGTGGCTGCGCCGCCTCGACGCGCAGACCAAGGAGTACGTGCAGAACCCGGCCCTCCTGTTCACCAAGATCACCCGCCGCGAGGGGCTCGTCACGGTGTGGGAGCTCACCGACATGTTCTGGCAGCAGCAGCGCGGCGTGCCGATCGCTTACAAGTTCCCCGAGAGCGGCACGCCGGTGATCGCCGACGCCGTGGGCGTCGTGGCGAAGGCGCCGCACCCGGCCGCCGCGGCCGCCTTCGTCGACTGGATCGGCACGCTCGAGGCGCAGAAGCTGGCCGCTGAGAAGGCCTACCGGCTGCCGGCGCGCACCGACCTGCCGCGCGAGCAGCTCCCGGCATGGGCCATCGAGGTGCTGGCGCAGATGCGGCCGGCAGCGTACGACCGCGCCCTCGTCGCCGTGCACGGCGCCGAGTGGATGGAGAAGTGGGACCGCGAGATCCGCGGCCACGGGCTGGATTGAGCCGCACGGCGAGCTTCGTCGCCGTCGACCGCGTGGCGAAGCGCTTCGGCGGGACGCCGGTGCTCGCCGACCTCTCGCTCGAGGTGGTCGAAGGGGAGGTCCTCGCGCTCCTCGGCCCTTCAGGGTCGGGCAAGACGACCCTCCTGCGCCTCCTCGCGGGCTTCGAGACGGCGGACGCCGGCAGCATCCGCATCTCCGGCGAGGACGTGACGCACGTCCCGCCCGCCCGGCGAGGCGTCGGCATGGTCTTCCAGCACTACGCGCTCTTCCCCCACCTCGACGTCGGCGACAACGTCGCCTTCGGTCTCCACGGGCGCGGCCTCGACCGCGCGCAGACGGCCGCGCGCGTCGGCGAGGTGCTGGCGCTCGTCGACCTCGCCGGCTACGAGCGGCGCGCGGTGTCGGCGCTGTCGGGTGGGCAGCAACAGAGGGTCGCCGTGGCGCGCGCGCTGGCGCCGGCGCCGCGTCTGCTGCTCCTCGACGAGCCGCTCTCGAACCTCGACCCCGCTCTGCGCGAACGAACCCGGCGGGCGCTCTCGACGGTGCTGCGGCGGCTCGGCATCACCACGGTGCTCGTCACCCACGAGCAGGAGGAGGCCTTCGACCTCGCGCAGCGCGTCGCCGTCCTCTGGGGCGGCGCCCTGCAGCAGGTGGGCACCCCCGAAGACCTCCACGAACGGCCCGCCAACCGCACCGTCGCCGCCTTCGTCGGCCGCGCCAACCTCCTGCGCGGGCCGCTGCGGCGCGACTCGGGCGGCGCCCATAGCGTCGCCATCGCCGCCGGCGTCGCCTGGCCGGGGGAGCTCGTCGAGAACCTCGCCGAGGGCGCCGACGCCGAGCTGATGGTGCGGCCGGAGTCGCTCGGCTTCGTCGCCGCCGGCGCCGGCGACGCGCTCGCCGGCCGCGTCGCCGAGCGCCGTTACGGGGGGGCCACGAGCCGTTTCCACGTCACCGCGGACGGTGGCCTCGAGCTCGAGGTGGTGGCGCCTTCGACGGCGGCGCGGGTCGACGAGGTGGTGGCGGTGGCGCCGGTGGGCGCGGGGCCGCCGGGGCGCATCTGGGCCGCGCCGCGCGCGGACGCCGCGACCGGCGCGGGCGTCGCCCATCCGGAGGAACGCTGACGTGGTCGCCGACCGGCGAAGGGCACACGCGGCATGGATGTGACGGCGACGGCGCGGGTACGGCGCGTCCGCTTCGGCGGCGGCAGTCTCGCCGCGCTCGCCGTCGGGGCGCTCCTCGCGTGGCTCGTCGGCTATCCGCTCTTCGTCACCGCGCTCGAGGCGCTCGGCTGGCCGACCCCGTCGCTCGCGCCGCTGCGCGACCTCTTCGCCCGCGCCGACGAGTGGCAGGCGCTCTGGCGCTCGCTCTGGATCTCGCTCGCGAGCGTCGTCGCGGCCGCCGTGCTCGGCGTGCCGCTCGGCTTCGTCTTCGGGCGCGGCGACTTCCCGGGCCGCCGCACGCTCGCCGCGCTGCTCACCCTGCCGGTGGCGCTGCCGCCCCTCGTCGGCGTGCTCGCCTTCCTCTTTCTCTGGGGCGAGAGCGGCTTCGCCGCCCGCGGCGTGCAGGCGCTGCTCGGCCTCGAGGAGCCGCCCTGGCGTCTCGCCGGCTGGCCGGCGATCCTGCTCGTCCACGCCTACTCGATGTACGTCTACTTCTTCCTCTTCACGCGCGCCGCCCTCGCCCGGCTCGACCCGAGCCTCGCCGAGGCGGCAGCCGCGCTCGGCGCCTCGCGGCGGCGCACGCTTTTCGCCGTGACGCTGCCGGCGCTGCGCCCCGCGCTCGCCGGCGCCGCGCTGCTCACGTTCCTGACCGCCCTCGCCTCGTTCTCGGCGCCCTATCTCTTCGGCGGCGGCTTCCGCGTCATGACGACGCAGATCGTCGCCTCGCGGCTCAACGGCAACCACCGCCTGGCGATGGCCGAGTCGCTGCTCCTCGCCGCGCTCGCCTTCGTGGCGCTCGCCTTCTCGGGGCGGCTCGCCGGCGCGCAGGAGGTGGCGGCGAGCGGCCATGGCGTGGCGCCGCGAGCGCGGCGGCTCACCGGATTCACGGGCGCGGCGGTGGCGGTCGCCGGCTGGGCGCTCGCCCTCTTCCTGCTCCTGCCGCACGCCACGCTCCTGCTGCTCTCCTTGGTGCCCACCGGCACCTGGACGGTGGAGACGCTGCCGCCGCACCTCGACCTCTCCAACTACCGCATGCTCGCCGACCCCGAGCGCTGGCGACCGGTCTGGAGCTCGTTCTGGATGGCGGCCGTGTCGACCGTCGCCGCGCTCGCTCTCGGCTTCCTCGCCGCGCGCCTCGCGCGCGGTGGCGGTCGTCTTCGCCGCAGCGCTCTCGAGAGCCTCGTCGGCCTCCCCTGGGCGGTGCCGGGGACGGTCTTCGCGGTGGCGCTCGCCGTCACCTTCAGCGTCGACGACCCGGCGATGCTCCGCTTCGTGCTCATCGGCACGCCCTGGCTCCTGCCGCTCGCCTACCTCTTGCGCAGCCTGCCGCTCACCGGCCGCGCCGCCGTCGCCGGACTGCGCCAGCTCGACCCCGCGCTCGAAGAGGCTGCCGCGTCGCTCGGCGCCGGCCGCGCGCGCACGCTCCGCCGCGTCGTGCTGCCGCTCGTGCGCCCGGCCCTCGCCGCCGGCGCCGGCCTCGCCTTCGTCACCGCGCTCGGCGACTTCGTGACCTCGATCCTCCTCTACACCTGGGACAACCGCCCCATCGCGATGGAGATCCTCGAGAGCCTGCGCCTCCAGGAGACGGGGCTCGCCGCCGTCTACGGCGTGCTGCTCGCCGCGGCGAGCACCGCCGCGCTTCTGATGTGGGGTGAGAAGGAGCCACCGCGAGCGCGACCGCCCGCCGCCGTCTCGCCGAGGGTGCCCGCGTGACGAGCTCCGCGCCCGCAACCCTGCCGCTCCATCACCGTACAGAGCGGCAGCGCGCCACGCCTCACCGGCGGCGCGCATGGCACCTCCTCCATTCCCGATGAACAACAGTAGTCCGCTGGCGCGCCTGGCGGTCCTCATGGGCGCGGGCTGCATCGACATGATGGGCATGTTGATGGTGGCGCCCCTGGTGCCCTTCTACGCCAAGGACATGGGCGCCTCCGATTCCATGGTGGGCGTGCTGGCGGCAACCCACGCCTTCGCGGCGATGGTCACCGCACCGCTCTGGGGACGCCTCTCCGACCGCATCGGGCGGCGGCCGGTGGTGTTGCTCGGCCTCATCGCCTCGGGCATCGCGTTCCTGGTCTTCGGCGTCACCGACAACCTCTGGGTGCTGCTGCTGTCGCGGCTCGTGCAGGGCTCCGGCGCCGGCACGGTCGGCGTCATCCAGGCCTACGTCACCGACAGCGTGGCACCGGGCGAGCGTGCCAAGGCGCTCGGCTGGCTGAGCGCCGCCTCGTCCGCCGGTGTGATGGTGGGGCCGGTGATCGGCTCGCTCGCCACGCGGCTGTCGCCGCACGCGCCCGGCTTCATCGCCGCCGGGCTGGCCCTGATCAACGTGACCGCCGCCTACTTCCTGTTGCCGGAGCCGCCGCGCTCGACCAGCACCACGGTACGCCGCCGGCTCCGCCACGCCCTCGTCGACGTCTTCCGCCACCCGCTGGCGCCGGCGCACCGCATGATCTGGATCTACACCGCGGGGATGATGGCGTTCATGGCGATGAACGGCATGCTGGCGCTCTTTCTCAAGGCGCGCTTCGGCGTCACCGCCGGCAACATCGGCTACTTCTACCTCTATGTCGGTGCCATCTCGGTGCTCATGCGAGCGGGGGTGCTCGGCCGGCTCGTCGACCGCCTCGGGGACATCAAGGTGCTGCGCCTCGGGGCCATCTCGCTGGCGCTCGGTCAGGCGCTGATTCCGTTCGCCACCACCGTACCCCTCATCGCGGTGGCCATCGCGCTGGTGCCGATCGGCACCGCGATGCTCTTCCCCGCGACCACGGCACAGGTGAGCCGCCACGCCCCGTCCGGCCACGTCGGCGAGTTCATGGGCCTGCAGCAGGCACTCGGCCACGTCGCCCGCATGCTCGGACCGCTGTGGGCGGGTCTGGCGTTCCAGTACCTCGGGGTGCCGTGGCCGTTCTGGCTCGCCGCGTTGCTCATGGCGGCGGTGAGCGTGCTCGCCTGGGGGGCAGCGGTGGAGCGCGCCGACGCTCCGTCCGGAACTTTGCAGGCAGTGGGGGCCCCACCCGCCTCGGATCGGACGGGTGACTCGATCAGCCCTGGCAGCGGCCGGGCGTCCGCAGCGCCACCGCCGGTTTGACAGCCCGCAGACCGTGTGGGATTCTTCTCGCTCGCCCTCGGCGCCCGAGGCCCTGGGAGGACACGTCGCGGGGTGGAGCAGTCCGGTAGCTCGTTGGGCTCATAACCCAAAGGTCGCAGGTTCAAATCCTGCCCCCGCAACCATGAAGGCCGTCAGGGAAACCTGGCGGCCTTCGCCCTTTCCGCCCTACGCACCCGCCTGCGTGAAGTAGAGCGCGAAGCCGTTGGGGTCGCGGATGCCGAACTCGCGGCCGCCGTAGAAGGGCGCGTGGAGGTCGGCGACGAAGTCGATGCCGCCCGGGTCCGGCTCGCCGGCGAGCGCCGCCCGCGCCGCCTCGAGCTGGCGCCCGCGCAGCAGCTCGTAGAGCGCGTCGATGCGGTCGGTGTAGAACCAGAGGCTCACCTGGTGCCGAGGGGTGGGAGCGCCCGGCGCGATCATCACCTCCGCCTCGCCGAACGAGACCATCCCGAAGCTGACGCCGTCGTCGCCGCCGTAGCGCGCGAGCTCGCGAAAACCGATCGCGACATACCAGTCGAGAGTCGCGGCGACGTCGGGCACGCGGAGCATCGGCACGCCCTTGCGCACCGAGCCGGCGAGCGCCGCCATGCGCGCGCGGAGGCTCGTCGCATCGGCTCTGGTGTCGGTCGGTGACCAGCCGGGAGCGGACCTCGCGCCGGCGGCGTGGAGCCGGCGGACCGCCGCCCAGTCGCCGCGCAGCATGGCCGTCGCGAGGGCGGTGTGACCGCGGTCGTCCTCGGCCTCGAGGTCCGCACCGAGCTCGACGAGCAGGTCGAGCACGTCGTGGCGTCCCTCCTCGACGGCGAAATGGAGGGCGGTGCCGCCGCCTTCGAACCGCGAGCGGCGCCGTGCGAGCGCGCCCGGGTCCTCGGCGACGAGGGCGCGCAGGGCCTGGAGGTCGTTGCTGGCGATGGCCGAGAAGACGTGGTGGCGCGCTCCGCGCTCCAAGAGGAGGGGGACCACCTCGCGCGAGCTCACCTCCTCTTCGCCGAACACCGTCGCCCAACCGATGACGTCGAGCTGGTGATCGTCTCCATGGCCGTGCACGTCGCTGCCGGCGTCGAGCAGGGCGCGCACGGTCGCCGCGTGGCGTCGTGCGGCGGCCCAGTGCAGCGGGAGCGTGTTGTCGCCCGCCTCGCGCGCGTTCGCGTCGGCGCTGTGCTCCAGCAAGAGACGGACGGCGGCATCGTGCCCCTTGCCCGCCGCGGCGTGCAGAGCGGTCCATCCGCGATGCTGCGCCCGCGGGTCGTCGACCCGCACGAGCCCGGGGTCGGTGCGGAGGTGCTCGCGCAGCGCGTCGACCTCGCCGGTGCGGCAGGCGGCGAAGAACGCGTCGAGGCGCGACGCGGAACGCTTCTCGAGGGCCGCCTTCAAGGCGCGCCAGCTGGAGAAGCCACGGTCGCGCGCCACTGCGAGCTGCGCGGAGGCCAGGTTGGCGCGCGGGTCGGCGCGCCGCAGCTCCTGAAGGCGTTCCTTGGCGAGCTTTTTCAGGTACTCCAACGAGGCGCGTTCGGGAAGCGGAGAGCGCGGCATGGACCCCTTCCTTCCTTGGCGCCCGGCGTCCGCGTCTCGCGGGCTGGAAGTCAGGGTCGAGGTTGTGCGAGCGGGAGGGGTGGGTTCGACCCTTTACGCGGACCGTGGGCCGCCCCGGCGGCCTCGGCCGGAGCATAACGCGAGAGCCGCGCGCCCGCGTCGAGCAGCGACGGGCGACCAAGGCACGGAGGCTGCAGAATGAGCTGAGTTGCCTTCGTCCGCAGGTGCGCCGTGGAATCCCTCGAGCTCCGAACCGCCCACGACGCGACGCCCTTCGAGGCGGTCGTCGAGCCGCGCCGGCTCGTCGTCTTCGGCGGCCTGCTGCTGGTCCTCCTGCTCGCGGCGCTCGACTCCACCATCGTCGCCACGGCGCTGCCCACGATCGTCGGCGAGCTCGGCGGCCTCGAGCGGCTGTCGTGGGTGGTCACCGCCTACCTGCTCGCGCAGACGGTGGTGACGCCGCTCTACGGCAAGCTCGGCGACCTCTACGGGCGCAAACGCGTCTTGCAGGCGGCGGTGGGGATCTTCCTGCTCGGCTCGGTGCTCTGCGGCGCGGCGCGCTCGATGGTGCAGCTCATCGCCTTCCGCGCTCTTCAGGGTCTCGGCGGCGGCGGGCTCATCGTCAGCTCGCAGGCAGCGATCGCCGACGTGGTGCCGCCGCGCGACCGCGGCCGGTATCAGGGCGTCTTCGGCGCCGCCTTCGGGATGGCGAGCATCGCCGGCCCCTTGCTCGGCGGATTCTTCACCACCCACCTGTCGTGGCGCTGGATCTTCTACGTCAACCTGCCGCTCGGTCTGGTCGCGCTCTTCGTGGTCTCCACCGCGCTCCCCGGCGGCGCCGGCGGGCGCCGGCACCGCGTCGACTACGCAGGGGCGGCACTCCTGGCCGTCGCCCTCGCCGCGATCGTGCTCGCCACCGACCTCGGGGGCACCGCCTACGCGTGGAGCTCGCCGCAGATCGTCGGCACGCTGCTCGGCGGAGCCGTCGCGCTGGCGCTCTTCGTGGCGGTCGAGCGCCGTGCCGCCGAGCCGGTGCTGCCGTTGCGCCTCTTCGGCAACCGCGTCTTCCTGGTGGCGAGCCTCGTCGGGCTCGTCGTCGGCTTCGCCCTCTTCGGCGCCGTCACCTTCCTGCCGCTCTTCCTGCAGGTGGTGCGCGGGCAGAGCCCGATGGCCTCGGGGCTCCAGCTCGTGCCGATGATGGGCGGCATGGTGCTGACCTCGATCGCCGCCGGGCAGGTGATCAGCCGCACCGGCCGCTACCGCGTCTTTCCCATCGCCGGCACGGCGGTGACGACGACGGGGCTCTTCCTCCTCTCGCGGCTCACGCCGTCGATCGGCTCGCTCGAGCTCTCCCTCGAGCTGGCGGTCCTCGGCATCGGCCTGGGCATGGTGATGCAGGTTCTGGTGCTCGCGGTGCAGAACGCGGTCGAGTTCTCGGACCTCGGTGTCGGCACGTCGGGGGCCACGCTCTTCCGGTTCGTCGGCGGCTCGCTGGGGACAGCGGTGCTCGGCACGCTCTTCGCGGCGAGGCTCCATACCCGCCTCGCCGCTGCCGACCTCGCCGTCGGCGGCGCGGCCGGCGTGCAGCTCCGGCCCGCGGTGCTGCGCTCCCTCTCCGAGGCGGCGCGGGTGAGCTTCCTCCGCCTCTTCACCGAGTCGCTCGCGGGGATCTTCCTGCTCGCCGCGGTCGTGGGCGCCGTCGGCTTCGCACTCGCCTGCGCGCTGCCCGAGCGGCCGCTGCGCCGGACGCTCGCGGCCAGTGCCGGCGACCTCGCCGAAGGCTGCCCCAGCCCCGCTCCCCTCGAGCCCTTGGCGCAGATCGAGCGCGGCCTCGCGCTGCTCGCCAGCCGCGACACCCAGCGCGCGCTGCTCGAGCGCACCGCGGCGCGCGCCGGCGTCGACCTCTCCCCGGCGGCGTGCTGGCTGCTCTCCAGGCTCGACGACGATCCGCGCGCCGACATCGACGCGCTGGCGAGCCGCTACACGGTCGACCGCGGTCGTCTCGCCGCCGGCCTCGGCGCGCTTCGCGAGCAACGCTTGATCGCCGACCGGGGAGAGGCCGACATCCGGGAGCACCCGCTCACTGCCGAGGGATGTGCCGTGCTCGGCCGCCTGCGCGACGCGCGCCGTCAGGAGCTCGTCGCGGCGCTCGCCGGCTGGTCGCCGGAGCGCCACCGCGAGCTCGCCGAGCTGATCACGCAGGTAGCCCAGCGGCTCGCCGACGGGGCGCCAGGGCCGAGATCCGAGACGGCGCCGGCGCGCCGCGCATGACGCGGCCGCAGGGGACCCGCGGTCGCCAACACCTTCGTGCGGTTCCGCCCGTTCAGCCGCGCGACCTGACCTGCGCGCTCAGGGCGCTCGACTCGGCCGCCGCCAGGGCCGAACGACAGGCCGCGACGTCGACGGGATGGGCCGCCGGCCAGCCGGCGAAGCTCGCGACCCCTCGCCGCAGCTCGTCGAGCGCCTCGGCTCGGCGGAGCGCGGCGAGGGCACGTCCGCGCGCGCAGCGGACCTCGCCGATGCGGGGATCATCTTCCTTCGCCGATCGGAGTCGCAGCTCGAGGGCACCCTCGAGGGCGTCGAGCGCTTCGGCCGGGGCTCCGGCCGAGGTCAACGACAGGCCGAGCGCGAGCCGGGCATCGGCGAGGACGGCGACCCGGCTGGTGTCGGGTCCGAGAGCGTCGACCGCCTCGCGCGCAGCCGGCACCGCCTCGGACGCGCGACCCGCCCGCACCAGCGTCTTCGCGCGCTGGCACTGGCTGATCGAGAGCAGCCACGGGTCGTCGACCTCCGGCGAGCGCGCCACCGCGGCGGCATGCTCGGCGGCGCCCAACGCCTCGGCGGTCTTGCCCCGGCTGTCGAGGATGCGCGCAAGGTAGACCTCGGACGTCGCAGTGCGCTCGTGCTCGGAACCGCCGACGCGGGTCCAGGTGGCGACCGCCTGGCGGAGCATCGACTCGGCCTCCTCGAGCTTGCCGCTCTTCCCCAACGCCAGACCGAGGTAGCTCTGGCGGTCGCCGACCTGCGCGCTGTCGGGCCCGTACATCCGCCGGCTCGCGGCGAGCACCCGGCGGTACAGGGCTTCCTGCTCGGCGGGGTCGGTGGTCGCGGTGGCGAGGTTGCTGAGCGCGGTGATCGTCGCCGGGTGCTCCTCGCCGTATTCGCGGCGGTAGATGGCGGCCGTCTCGCGGTAGAGCGCCGCGGCCTCGGGTAGGTCTCCGGCGCGGATGCGCGCGGCGCCCACACCGGAGAGCGCCCCGGCGAGGAGCTTCGCCTGCGGCGGCACCCGCGCTCGCTCGATCGCCAGCGCCTCCCGAGCCAGGCGCTCGCCCTCCTCGCCCTTGATCACCACCGAGAGGGTCTGCAGCATCTCGGAGACCTGGCGGTGCCCGGGTCCGAGGACTCGGCGCTGCCGCACGAGCAGCTCGCGCATCAGCTTCTCGGCGGCCTTGCGGTCCGAGCTCATGGCCATGATGTAGGCGAGCTCCGAGCCGAGGTCGAGGGCGAGTGGGTCGTCGGGCCCGGCGCGTGCCGTCTGCAGGTCGCGGGCGTGGGAGTAGAGCTCGGTCGCTTCGTCGTAGTGGCTTCGTGCCTCGTAGATCTGCGCCAGCACCCGCTCGAGTCGCACCTGGAGATCCGGCTGGTCGCGCAGCTTCGCCACGCGCTGGCGCGCCTGCGCGAGGAACTCGCCCACCGGCAAGGTGTCGCCAGATCCGTGTTCGGGGTCGGTCTCCTCGAAGAGCGACACCAGAAGCTCGACGACCTGCGTCGCCTTCGCCTCCTCGGCGGCGGCGCGGTCGCGCTCTGCGGCGATGCGCCGGGCCTGCAGCGTCGCGGTGACGGCGAACGCCAGCAACGCGCTCACCGCTGCGGCGGCGGCGATCGTCGCCGCCAGGTGCCGCCGCATGAACTTGCGGGAGCGATAGGTCCAGCGGTCCGGCTGCGCCAGCACCGGCTGGCCAGCGAGCCACCGCTCGAGGTCCTCGCCGAGCTGACCCGCGGAGGCATAGCGTCGAGCCGGGTCGGGGTCGAGAGCCTTGGCGGCGATGCGCTCGAGGTCGCCGCGCAGGGTGCGCCCGCGAAGGAGTTCCGCCGCGCCGCCGCCGGCCGGTCCGTCGGCGGGCGCGACGCGGGGCAACCTGCCCGTCAGGAGCTCGACGAGCAGGACGCCGAGCGAGTAGACGTCGGTGGCGGTGGAGATCGGCTCGCCGCGGCGCTGCTCGGGAGCCGCACGCTCGGGCGTCATGAAGACGAGCTGCGCCTCGGTCGCGTCGCTCGAGCCGCCCTCGTCGGCGACGAGCAGCTTGGCGATGCCGAAGTCGAGCAGCCGCGGCTCGCCGTCCGCGGTGACCAGGATGTTCGACGGCTTGATGTCGCGGTGGACGACCAGGTTGGCGTGGGCGTGCTGGACGGCGCGGCAGACCGTCGCAAGCAACCGCACCCGGTCGGCGGGCGGCAGCTGCCGCTTTTCACAATGCTCCGTGATGGGCACGCCCTCGACGTGCTGCATGACGAGGTACGGGCGGCCATCGTCGCTCACGCCGCCGTCGAGGAGCGGCACGATGTGCGGGTGCACGAGGCGGGCGAGGATCTGGCGCTCGGCGCGGAACCTGGCGGCCATCTCGGGAAGCAGGAGGCCGGCGCGGAGGAGCTTGACTGCCACCCGCTGCTCGAACTCGCCTCCCTCGCGCTGCCCGAGGTAGACCTCGCCCATGCCGCCGCGGCCGAGGAGCGAGAGCAGGCGGTAGGCGCCGACGTTGCGGCCCTCCTCGAATGGCGGCAGGCCGAAGCCGTCGAGCAGCCGCGTCTCCACGCGCAGCGCCCGCGAGTCGCCGGCGGAGGCGAACATCGCCTCGACTTCCGAGCGCAGGCCGGCGCGCCCCGCGCACGCGACGTCGAGGAAGCCGGCCCGGTCCGCCTCCGCCAGCTCGATGCCGCGGGCGAAGATCTCGACGATCTCGTCCCACGAGGCTTCGCGGGGTTGCTCCGCGCGATCGACGTCGAGCTCCACGTCTAGGGTCTGCTCCTCACCACTATTCGCGGCATCGCGAGGCCGGAAGGGACACGACGGCTCCGCCGCTCATCCCGTCGTCGTCGGCGCCACTTCCTTGCGCAGCCAGGCGCGGGCCGCTTCCCACTCGCGCTGCACGGTCTTCGTGGATACGCCGTGGAGCTCGGCGGTCTCCTCCAGCGAAAGTCCGCCGAAGAAGCGCTGCTCGACGACCTGTGCGGCCCGTGGGTGGACCGCGGCGAGGCGCTCGAGGGCCGCGTTCAGGGCGAGCAGCTCCTCGGCCTCCTCGTCGGCGAGAAGGGGCTCGATCTTGTCGAGCGCCGCCTGGTCCAGCGGCACCTGGGCCTCGCCCGAGCCACGCTTCTGGCGGTTGCGCGACCGGGCGTAGTCCACGAGCACTCGCCGCATGGTGGCGGCGACGAGGGCGAGGAACTCGTTGCGGTCGGCGGCGCGGATCTGCCGCTGGCCGAGGAGACGCAGGTAGGTCTCGTGAACGAGCGCCGTCGTGCCGAGCGTGTGGCCGCCGCGCTCGTGGCGGAGGCGCTGGCGCGCGACGCGGCGCAGCTCGTCGTAGAGCAGGGGCACCAGGTTCTCCAGAGCGCCCCTCTCGCCCTGCGCCAGTCGCTCGAGCCAGCCGGTGATCTCCGGGTTGCCCTCGGCGTTCATGGTTGCGCGGCGGTGACGCTAACACGGGGTGTCCACCCGTCGTCGGGAACGGCGCGATCAGGGAATGAGCCCGGTTTCGAGCGCTCCCCGCTGGCCGGCACGAACCAAGGAGATCCGCCCATGTGCCCATTCGACCCCGACACGCCGTGCTCTCGTCGCGTGGCCCAGCTCCTGACGGTGGCCCTGCTCGCCGCCGCGCCGGGGCTGGCCCGGAAGATGCCGCTGCTCGCCGGATCGCCGGCGACCTCGCTCCCCACCGTCGAGGCCGTCACCAGCGGCGACTTCGACGGCGACGGCGACCTCGACGTCGCCGCCGCCGCGTCTTCGGTCGACGAGGTGGTCTGGCTCGAGGACACCGGCACCGGCTTCACCAGCCATCGCGTCACCAACGCGCTCGACGAGCCGGTCGACGTCGAGAGCGGCGACATCGACTGCGACGGCGACCTCGACCTGGTGATCGCCGCGCACGGCACCGGTTCCGTGGCCTGGTACCGCAACGACGGCGGCACCGGAAGCTGGCCCCTGGGGGCGACGATCACCACCGCGGCCGCCGACGTTGCGTCGATCGCGCTCGCCGATTTCAACGGCGACGGCGACCTCGACGTCGTCGGTGCCCTGCAGGCCGGCGGCGAGGTCGTGCGCTGGCGCAACCAGGGATGCCCGGGCACGGTGTGGAACGCCGCAACCGTGGCGAATGGCCTCGGCGGGCCGGTGGCGGTCACCACCGGCGACGTCGACGGCGACGGCGACCCCGACGTCGTCGCCGCCCTGTTCGATCAGGATGACGTCGTGTATTTCCGCAACACCGGCGGGGGAGCCTGGGCAACGGTCACCATCGACATCAGCTTCAACGGCGCCACCGCGGTCTCGGTGGGCGACATCGACGGCGATGGCGACCTCGACGTCGCCGGCGCCGGCAACCTCGAGCACGAGGTTGCCTGGTGGAGGAACCCCGGTGCGAGCGGGACCTGGGACTACCGGCCGCTCGGCGTCGTACCTCTGGCGCTCGAAGCCCAGCTCGTGGACGTCGACCGCGACGGCGACCTCGACCTGCTCACCGCCAGCGACCTGCAGCCCCAGCCGGTGTACCTGTGGGACAACCCGGGCGGGGGCGCCAGCGGCTGGACCGTCCAGGTCGTCGAGAGCGAGGGGGACTCGCCTCGCGACCTGATCGCCCTCGACCGCGGCCCGGACGGCGACGTCGACGTGGTGCTCGGCCATGGTCCCGGCGTCCGCTACTACGAGAACTCCTCGAGCCACCGGAGCGGCCTGCTCGGCGACGCTGGATCGTCGGGTCAGCTCGCGACCTTCCGCGAGGCCGTGGACTGGGCGACGGGCGACCTCGACGGCGACGGCCTCGTCGACCTCGTCGTCGTCGAGCGCGACCTCGCCGTTCCCGATGCGAGGGTCTACTGGATGCGGAACCTCGGCGTGGACGAAGACGGCAGACTCGAGCTCGCCCCGCACGTCGAGATCGAGGGCACCACGATCCACGGCTACGAGAGCGTGGCGCTGGGCGACCTCGATGCCGACGGTGACCTCGACGTCTTCATCGGCGAGACGAACCACGTCGGCTTCGGCGGCACGTACTGCCGCAACGGGGGCGGCGCGGTCGCCTGGAGCTGCGGTCCACAGGTCACGGGCTACTGGAACGTCGACGGCGTGGCCGCTGGCGACATCGACGGCGATGGCGATCTCGACGTGGCGGCCGCGGGCGAGCCCACCGCCGGCGACACCCCGGACGCGATCTGGTGGGAGCTCTCGGCGAACGGCAGCACGTGGACCTCGCACACGATCCAGACGGCCGTGACCGGGCTCTCCGGGTTGCGGCCGGTCGATCTCGAGGGTGACGGCGACGTCGACCTCATGAGCAACACCAACACCTGGTGGCGCAACAACGGCGGCAGCCCGATCGCCTGGGTGGCGAAGACGATTCCCGGCTCGACGATCGGCGAGGCGGCGTTCGGCGACGTCGACGGCGACGGCGACGTCGACGTGGCCGGCTCTCTCTTCACCACCAGCGGGCCGACGCTCGGCTGGTTCGAGAACGACCTCGCGGGGCCCACCAACAGCTGGATCGAGCACGCGTTGCGGGGAGTCCTGTTCGCGAATACCTTCGACGACGTGGCGCTCGCCGACTTCGACGTCGACGGCGACCTGGACTTCGTGGCCGGGATCAACGTCGCGGAGGATCGGCGCTTCGCCTGGTTCGAGAACGACCCCGGTACGATCGGCGGCACCTGGCCGGAGCACGCGATCCCGCTGCCCTTCGGCCTCACGCTGCAGGGCTCGGAGCTCTTCACCGACGACCTGGACCACGACGGCGACGCCGACCTGCTGGCGGGCCGCCGCGACGAGGACTTCTCGCTCGACTTCGGGAGCTGGCTCAACGGCGGCGGTCAGTTCGCGCTCGCCGCCACGGGGATCGCGCCCTCGACGATCGCGGACGGCAGCGAAAGGGCCGTGCTGCGCGTCGACGCCCTCCACCGCGGTCGCCCCGGCGAGGCAGCGATGGAGCTGGTGAATCTCTCGCTGCTCTTCGAGGCGACGCCCGGAGACCCGTTGACCGAGCTCGAGCTGCAGGGCGCCGTCGAAGCGGTGCGCGTCTACCGCGACGACGGCTCCGGCACCTTCGACGCTGCCTTGGACGCGCTCGCCGCCACGTTCACGATCCTCGAGCCCATGGCCGGCGTGATCCGGCTGCCGCTGCCGGACGGTCCCGCGGCACTCCAGCAGCTCCCGGCCTCGGCTCCGGCGACGTACTTCCTGACGCTGGAGCTCAAGCCCGCGGCGTCCTCGGGTGCCACCACAACCGTTACCGTCACGCATCTGCAGACTCGCGCCACCGCCGACAATGCCGACTTCGACATGCCGCTCTCGCGAGAACCTGGTGGCGACACGGAGACCGTCTTCCAGATCATTGCCAGCGCTTTCGGCGAGGGCTTCGACGACGGCTTCGAGGGCGGCGACCTCGACGCCTGGTCGGGCAGCCAGCCGTGGGTCCCGTGAACGCGACCTCGACCCGGACGCACGATGCGCCTCGTGCCGGCGGGCCGGTGGACGCCAAAGCGTAGTAACCTATTGTCGCGTATCGCGTTGCGGGAGGGGTGAGGTCGGGCCACCGGCGATCGCCGCCGGCGAGGTGATCGGCCTGCCGGTCGGATTCGCGGAACGGAGGGGGCATGTTCGAGATCGAGGAGCTGGTGGCGCGGGAGATCCTGGACTCTCGCGGCAACCCGACGCTGGAGGTGGACTGCGTGCTGGCGGGCGGCGCGCTGGGGCGGGCGGCGGTGCCCTCGGGCGCCTCCACCGGCACGCGCGAGGCGCTCGAGCGGCGCGACGGCGGCAAGCGCTACCTCGGCAAGGGGGTGCAGGGACCGGTGCGCTCGATCGAGGAGGAGCTCGCGCCCGAGCTGCTCGGCATGGACGCGCGCGACCAGGCGCAGATCGACCGCGGCATGATCGCGCTCGACGGCAGCGACAACAAGGGACGTCTCGGCGCCAACGCCATCCTCGGCGTCTCGCTCGCCGTCGCGCACGCCGCGGCCGAGGCGGCCGGGCTGCCGCTCTACGCGTACGTCGGCGGCCCGGCGGCGACGACGATGCCGGTACCGATGCTCAACGTGCTCAACGGCGGCGCGCACGCCGACAACTCGCTCGACATCCAGGAGTTCATGGTCGTGCCGCTCGGCTTCGACAGCTTCGGCGAGGCGCTGCGTGCCGGCGTCGAGGTCTACCACACGCTCAAGAAGGTGCTCGTGGGCAAGGGGCTGGCGACCGGTGTCGGCGACGAGGGCGGATTCGCCCCCAACCTGGCGAGCAACCAAGAGGCGCTCGACCTCTTGATGGAGGCGATCGCCAAGGCTGGCTACACGCCGGGCGAGCAGATCGCCCTCGCCCTCGACGTCGCCGCCTCGGAGCTCGTCGACGACAAGGAGGGGAAGGGTCCCGCCCGGTATTCGCTCGCCGGCGAAGGGAAGAGCGGCCTCGCCTCCTCCGACCTCGTGGCGATGTACGGCCGCTGGCTCGACGCCTACCCGCTGGTATCGATCGAAGACGGCCTTGCCGAGGGCGACCGCGACGGCTGGCGCGAGCTCACCGCGGCGCTCGGCGCTCGCGTGCAGCTCGTCGGTGACGACCTCTTCGTCACCAACCCGCAGATCCTCGCCCAGGGGATCGCCGACGGGCTCGCCAACGCGCTGCTCGTCAAGGTGAACCAGATCGGCACGCTCACCGAGACGCTCGACGCCGTCGAGCTCGCGAAGACGAACGCCTACGCGAACATCATGTCGCACCGCTCGGGCGAGACCGAAGACACCACCATCGCCGACCTCGCGGTGGCGTGCCGCACGGGCCAGATCAAGACCGGCGCCCCGTGCCGCAGCGACCGCGTGGCGAAGTACAACCGACTGCTGCGCATCGAGGAGGAGCTGGAAGGCGTGGCGACCTACCCGGGAGCGCGCGCCTTCCCCCGCTTCCGCAGGTGACCCCGCCCGTCGACTCCGCCGCCGCCGCCGCGCCCGCACGCGAGCGCTCTCCCTTCCTGCTCGCGCTGGCGGTGATCGCGGTGCTCGTGGCGGTGGGGGCGGCGGGGGCGCGGTCGTGGCACGACCTCGCCGAACAGCGCGCCCGCGAGGCGGAGCTGCTCGCCGACATCGTGAAGACCGAGGCGTCGGTGCGGCAGCTCGAGGAGCGCAACCACCGGCTCGAGAAGGACCCGGTGACGCTCGAGCGGCTGGCGCGGCAGGAGCTCGGCCTCGTGCGGCCGGACGACCTCGTGGTCGTGTTCCCCGGCAAGCCGAGCCCCCCGCGCCCCGGCCGTCCGCCGCGCTGACCGCGGGTCGGCGGCGGCGGTTCGGCGGCTACGGCGTCGTGAACCACCGCGACGTGTTGCCGGTCTCGACGAGCCCGCTCTTATGTTATAGTCGCATTTATGATCTCCCGTTTCGGCGCTGTAGCCGCTGCGCTCCTGGCCATGCTGGCGCTCTCGCCGCCATCGCAGGCCCAGCTCGTTCCGCTCCGCCCGCCGCAGGAGCTCGCCGTGCCGAGCGCCGGCGCCGCGCCGGCCGCGGCCGCGCTGCACCACGACGGCCCCTTTCTGATCGCCTCGATCCGCACCCACGGCTCGCCTTACCCGTCGCTCGACTGGACTCTCGAGACGCGCACCTTCGACGCCCGCTGGGCGCCCCTCGCTTCGCTCGAGCTCGATCGCGGCGTCTCCGGCGCGCAGGCCGCAACGCTTCCCGGCGGCGGCTATGTCGTGGTGTGGGAGAAGGGCGGCTACGGCACGAATCGGCTTCGCGGCCAGGTGCTCGATGCCTCCGGCGCACCGACCGCGCCTTCGTTCTCGCTCACCGACAGCGGCGGGCCGAACTCCCTCGAGTACTTTCTCCGCGTGGCGGCCGCCGCGGACGGCACCTTCGCCGTCGTCTGGTCGCACCTCGTGCTCAGCACCGCGCCCGACGGCCACACCCAGGCTGACAAGGATTTTCGCTTCCGGCGTTTCTCTGCCACCGGGCAGGCACTCGGCCCGGCGCTGCCGCTGACGCCCCTCTACCGCGTCGTCAACGCCGACAACGGCGGCGCCGCGGACGTCGACGCCGTGCCCGGCGGCGCGTGGTGCGTCGCTTGGCCGCAGCAGGTCGGAGACGACAACTACGTCGTCTCGATCCACGGTCGCCGGCTCGACTCCTCCGGCAACCCGTCGGGTGCGGACGAGACGCTCAGCTCCGACATCGCCGGTCTCGACACCCGCGACCCGCAGGTCCTCGCCTTCGACGACCGCAGCTGCTCGGTGGCGTGGAGCCAGCACCACTGGGCCGACCGCACCCTCGAGGGTCTCCGCCTCCGGCAGCTCTTTCCCGACGGATCGGTCGGTGGCGAACGCGTGCTGGCGGTCGCCGGGCTCCTGCCCTACGGACAGATCGAGATGGCCAGCGATCACCAGTCCTGCTTCGTCACCGCCTTCGGCTCGCCGTTCGGCGCGCAACGCCTCCAGCTCTTCGCCGCCGACGGCTTCCCGGTCGCGCCGGCGAGCGAGCAGGCGACGGCCATCGGCACCTGGCTCGGCGCTCTGGCGGTGGCACCGGCAAACGGCGTCCTCGTCGCGAGAACCAACGACGACGGCTCGGAGCCGCCGCAGCTCTGGCAGCGCTTCCGCGCCGACTGCCAGCACGGCGAGGAGCGCGCCTGCGTCGGCGCCGGCTCGCGCTTCGAGGTGAGCGCGACCTTTCGCGACGGCGAGGGCGTCGAGCGCCACGCGACGGCGGCGATGCTGACGAGGGACACGGCGGCGTTTTCGTTCTTCTCGGCCGGCAACGTCGAGCTGACGGTGAAGGTGCTCGACGGACGACCGCTCAACGAGCACTTCTGGGTGCTCTTCGGCGGCACCACCAATCTGCCGGCGACGATCACCATCCGGGACCAGCTGACCGGCTTCCAGCGCGTCTACGAGAACCCGGACGGCGCCTTTCCGGCCCGCACGGACGTCGCCGCCTTCCGCGACATCTTTCCGCCGTCGGCTCCCGCCCCGGTGCCATCGGCGGAACCGCTCTTCGCCGCGGAGCCGGCCGGCGCGGCGACCGGCGCGGACGCGACGGGAATGCCGCTGCTCCTCCAGGGGCGCTTCCGCGTCGAGGCCCGCTGGCGCGACCACGCGGGCAATGTCGGCGCCGGCACGGCCCGCACCACCGTGGGCTCGGAGTCGGGCTACTTCACGTTCTTCGACCTCGACAACGTCGAGCTCATGGTGAAGATCCTCGACGGCAGGACGGTCAACGGCCACTTCTGGCTCTTCGTCGGCGCGCTCACCGACGTCGAGCTGACCCTCACCGTCACCGACACGACGACGGGGCAGGTGCGCACCTACGACAGCGCGGCGGGTCGGCAGCGCAGCTTCGCCGACATCGGGACGCTGTAGCGCCGGCCGGCCGACGGCGACCAACCGTCGGGCGTCTCGATCTCACCGAGGTGGGCCTGATCTCAGCGCGGCGAGCAGCCGTTCCGCCTCGACGATCCTGGGGTGCGCCGGCGGCAGGCGCCGCCGCAGGAGGACGAGCGCGTACCGGCAGGAGCTCTCGAGGCCTTCCCGTTCGCCGAGCGCGAAGCGGGCCCGCGCGAGGTCGACCATGCTCGCTGCCACGTCGGGGTGCTCGGCGTCGTAGGCGCCCTTCCGGATGGCGAGGGCACGCCGGCAGTCTGGGAGCGCCTCGCTCGGTCGGCCGAGATCGACGAGCAGGCGGCAGCGGTGGCGCAGCGGCCAGGCGAGGTCTGGGCTCTCCGGGCCGAGCGTCGCCGTGTAGAGGGCGATCGAGCGGTCGTAGAGGCCGAGCGCTCGCTCGCGGTCGCCGGCCTGGAGCCAGACCGTGCCGAGCGTGTTGAGCGAGGAGGCGACCTGGAAGTGTTTCGGTCCAAACACCCGCTGGCGAATCTCGAGGCTCCTCTCCGCCAGGGGCCGCGCCCCCGCCGCGTCTCCGGCCTCGGCGCGCACCAGCGCCAGCGTGGCGAGCGTGAAGGCGACGCCCGGCGAATCGCGGCCGTGCTCCTTCTCGTCGATGGCGAGCGCGCGCTCGAGCGAGGCGCGTGCAGCGCCGAGGTCGTTGAGCCGCCAGAGGACGAGCCCGAAATCGTGGAGCTGGCGCGAGAGCAGGTAGTCGTATTCGCGGCCTAGCTGGGGAGTGATCGCCAGCCCTTCCTGGTGCCTCCGCCTCGCGAGCTCGTAGTGCCCGGTCCACTTCTCCAGGTTGCCGAGGTCGGTGAGCACGCGGGCGAGCCCCAGTCGGTCGCCGTGGCGGCGGAAGATTGCCTCCGCCTCGCCGAGGCGCCGGCGCGCCGCAGCGAAGTCGCCGACGTCCTCGAGCGCCATGCCGAGCTCGCGCAGGGTCTCGCCCAACACCGGCGTGTCGTCGAGGTGCGCCGCGTGGCTGCGCTCGACAGCGCGCTCGAGCACGCCGCGCGCCTCGGGCAACATGCCGAGGCGGTAGTAGACCTGGCCGATGAGCGTCAGCATCTCGGCCTGCACCGCCGGCTGGGCGGCGAGCGCGCCCTCGACCTGCTGCGCCCCGCGATCGAGGATCTCGCGCGCGGTCAGGTCGCGGCCTCGCGCCCGTTGCGGGTCGGAGAGCTCGAAGAGGCCGCGCAGGAAGGATGCGACCTGCTCGGCCTTGGCGGCCTCGTGCCGCGCGCGGTCGCGCTCGCGGGCGAGACGCGCGGTGTAGAAGGCAACGAGGAGGCCGACGAGGAGGGTCACCGCCACCGCGGCGAGAACCGCGGCGCGGTGGCGCGCGACGAACTTCCGCGCGCGGTAGCCGAGGGTGTCCGGCCGCGCCGCCACCGGCTGCCCGGCGAGATGCCTCGCGACGTCTTCGCCGAGGGCTTCCGCGGACGCGTAGCGCCTGCCGGGCTCGAGCCGCAACGCCTTGAGCACGATGTTGTCGAGGTCGCCGGCGAGCGTCCGCCGCAGGCGCTCGGGAGTGGTCCCCCGCGCCGCGGCGAGCTCGCCGCCGCCGGTCTCGCCGGCGCGGGTCACGGTCGCGCTCGGTCGTCCGGTCTCGCCGCGCGCGGTGACCCCGGTCGCCGCCACCCCCGCCGGCGGCGGCCGCCGCCCGGTCAGCAGCTCGTGGAGGACGACGCCGAGGGAGTAGACGTCGGTGGCGGTGGTGACCGGCTCGCCGCGCCACTGCTCGGGGCTCGCGTACTCCGGCGTCAGGAAGAGGCCGCCTGCCCGGCTCACGTCGAGCGTCTCTCCCCGGCGGTCGGGGTCGAGCAGCTTGGCGAGGCCGAAATCGAGCAGCTTGGCGTTGCCGTCGCGGGTGACGAGGATGTTCGAGGGCTTCAAGTCACGGTGCACGACGAGGTTCGCGTGCGCGAAGGAGACCGCCGCGCAGACGTCGCGGAAGAGGGCGAGGCGCACGCGCACCGGGAGCCGCCGGCGGTCGCAGAAGGCGAGCAGGTGTTCCCCCTCGACGTGCTCCATGACGAAGTAGGGGCGACCGTCGGCGCTCACGCCGCCGTCGTAGAGGCGGGCAATGTGCGGGTGCTCGAGGGCGGCGAGGATCTCGCGCTCGCGCCGGAAACGCAGCTCGACGCCGGCGGACAGGAAGCTGCCACGCACGAGCTTGAGCGCCACGCGCTGCTCGAACTGCCCGTCGGCGCGCTCTGCGAGGTAGACGGTGCCCATGCCACCGCGGCCGATCACTCGTACCAGGCGGTAGGCGCCGACGCGCGCGCCGCTCTCGTCGATCGCCGCGCCGTCGGTGCCGGCCCCCGCGTCAGTGAAGTCGGTGTAAGCCTCGCCCCCGTCGGCGCCATCGTGCAGCCCCCACGGCGGCGACCCGTCGAGTGCGCCTCCCTGCCGCGCGTCGGCGGCGAGGAGCTCGTCGACCTCGCGCCGCAGTCCGGTGTCGTCGCCGCAGATGCTGGTGAGAAACGTGTCGCGCTCGGCGGCCGGGAGGTCGAGCGCGCGGTCGAGGATCTCGTCGCGCCGGCGCCAGCGCGCTCGATCCGTTTCGGCACCGGGATCGGCACCGGCCTCCGGGCGCGGGTCGGCGCCGGCGCGACGCCCGGCGTCGGCGCTCACGCGCCGGCGTCCGCGTACAGCTCGCGGTAAAGGAAGGCGCGGGCCTTGCGCCACTCCCGCCGCACCGAACGTGCGGTGATGCCCAGCGCGTCGCCGATCTCCTCCTCGGTGAGGCCACCGAAGAAGCGCCATTCGACGATCCGCCCCTGGCGTTCGTCGTAGCGCTCCAGCGCGCCAAGCGCTCGATCGAGAGCGAGGATCTCCTCGCCACGCGCGGGAGCGGCCAGGAGATCCTCGTCGACCGCCAGGGGGCGCAGCCCGGAGCCGCGCTTGACGCGCCGCCCGCGGCGAGCCCGGTCGACGACGATCTGCCGCATCGCTCGCGCCGCGAGCGCGAAGAAGTGGTGGCGGTCCTGTGGGGCCGATTCGGCCCCGACGAGCCGGAGGTAGGCCTCGTGGACGAGCGCGGTCGTCGAGAGCGTGGTGTCGCCGGCCTGCCCTCGCAACTGCCGGTGCGCCAGCCGCCGCAGCTCGCCGTAGACGCGATCGAAGACCGAATCCATGGCGTGGCGATCGTCGGCGCGGGCCGCCGCCAGCAGTTGGGTGATCTCGGTGGCCGGGGGCTGCGCCAAGGCGGTGCTCCGGGGCCTGCCGTTTCAGGATACACCCCGGCGGCCGCGCGATGTCCGCTCTCGCGCCCCGATGGCGTTCCTAGTCGATTGGGAACCCCGAGGAGGACACCCCATGCTCGCGCGCTTCGCCAACCACCCTCTCGCCCCCCGCCGCGCGCCGGCGCCCATGCTGGGTCACGCGGTCGCGGCCCTTCTTCTCGCGGGCCTCTCCGCTCCGGCGGCGGCCCAGAACCTGGTGCAGAACGGCCGCTTCGACGTGGACGCGAGCGTGTGGACCACCACCGGCAGCGGGACCGCGCTCCGCAGCCCCGCCGACGCTCATGGCTACGGCGGGTCGGGCTCGCTCGAGCTCCACGCAACGGCGGCAACGCCAAGCACCGGGTTCGCCGCCCGTCAATGCTTCAGCCCTCCCGCCGGCAGCTACACGATGCGGGGCCTCACCTTCGTGCCGGCAGGCCAGGCGAACAGCGGCAGCATCGGCGTCGGCTTCACCGCCTGGAGCGGATCCAACTGCGACGGTACGCAGCTCGCGCTCGGAAGCCACACCTCGCCGAGCACCGACGCCGGCTGGCTCGCACACGCGTTCGCGGCGAACCTGCCCGCGGGCACCAACAGCGTCCGCCTGTCCCTCCTCGTGACCAAGACCCAGGCCGGTGGCGAGCTCATCGGGCGCTTCGACGACATCTTCTTCGGCAAGGCATGCGTCGCCAGCGCCACGCAGCTCTGCCTCGACTCGCAACGCTTCGGCGTGTCCACCACTTGGACCACCCCCGACAGTCAGACCGGGGCGGGCGTGGCGACCGCGTTCACCGGCGAGGCCGGCTACTTCTGGTTCTTCGCCCCCGGCAACGTCGAGATCGTCGTCAAGGAGATCGACGCCTGCACCTACAACGGGCGGCGCTGGATCTTCCTCTCCGGGCTCACCGACGTCGCCGTCCACGTCGTGGTCACCGACTTCGAGACCAACCAGGTGAAGGTCTACAGCAACCCGCAGGGTCACTCGTTCACGCCGGTGCTGGATAGCTCGGCGTTCGCCACCTGTCCGTAGGGCTCGGGTG
>Ga0075421_100000670_pt1 | contig 36953 bp, 30 predicted proteins | sample SoiMetdeltSBSDD5_FD_75292 | JGI IMG/M metagenome (GOLD analysis project Ga0075421, IMG submission 75292) | Bulk soil microbial communities from a Populus tree surrounding site in Tennessee, USA - Soil MetaG P. deltoides SBSDD5 | ecosystem: Environmental > Terrestrial > Soil > Tree plantation... | reverse complement strand
GTGAACTTGAGCGTTGCCCCAGACGGCAGGTCCAGGTTGACACTGAGGTCAGAGTATTTCGGGTCTGCCTCGAAGGTGTGTGTAAAGCTAGGAGGCACTGCCTGAACTCCTCTGCCTAACTATTCTTGGTCGCATCATCGTTCCTCGCCCGCTCGCAGCGTCCCGGTCGGCCTAACACCGCCACGCATCCTACGCCCGTTCCGCCACAACGGCCAACGTGCCAACCACCTGCGCTTCCCACCCGCAAGCCTGCGGGCGCGTTAGGCAGACCTGCCCAAGTCGCCGCACGCTCGCCGCGCCCGCCGACCAGCTCATCCTCCACCCCCCATCAACCGATCCACCGGACTCCGCACGCCCGCGGGCCCGCGGTTGAGCACGTGCGTGTAGATCATCGTGGTGGCCACGTCCCGGTGCCCGAGCAGCTCCTGCACGGTGCGGATGTCGCTGCCGTCCTCCAGCAGGTGCGTCGCGAAGCTGTGACGGAAGGTGTGGCAGGTCGCCCGCTTGCCGAGGCCGGCGGCCAGCACCGCGCGCCGCACGGCCTGCTGCACGACGGTCTCGTGCAGGTGATGCCGGCGGTGCTGGCCGCTGGCGGGCTCGAGGTAGGTGCGGGTCGCCGGGAACACCCACTGCCAGGCCCACTCGCGGCCGGCGGCGGGCAGCTTGCGGGACAGGGCGCCCGGTAGCTCGACCCAGCCGGCGCCGGCGGCGAGGTCGCGCTCGTGCTGGGCGCGGACGCGCCGCAGGTGCTCGAGCAGCGGGCGGCGGACGGCGTCCGGCAGCATCGTCGCGCGGTCCTTGTCGCCCTTGCCCTGCCGCACCGTGACCTGGCGGCGCGCGAAGTCGAGGTCCTTGACGCGCAGCCGGCAGCACTCGAGGAGCCGCAGGCCCGAGCCGTAGAGCAGCGTGGCCATGAGGCGCGGCGCGCCGTCCATGCGGGAGAGGACGGCCCGCACCTCGTCGCGCGAGAGCACGACGGGCAGGCGAGAGGGAGTCTTCGCGCGCACGACGTCGGAGAGCCACGGCAGGTCCTGCTCCAGCACCTCGCGGTACAGGAACAGGAGCGCCGCGAGCGCCTGGTTCTGCGTGGAGGCCGAGACGCGGCCGGTGGTCGCGAGCGAGGACAGGAACGCCGTGACGTGCTCCGCCCCCAGCTCGCGCGGGTGCCGCTGGCCGTGGAACCGGAAGTAGCGCTGCATCCAGTGCAGGTAGGCCTCCTCGGTGCGCGAGGAGAGGTGGCGCAGGCGCATGGCCTGGCGGACCCGCTCGCCGAGGCTCGGCGCGGGGTCGCGCTGGCCCGGGGGCTCCGGGCCGGGTGACTCCGAGACCAGCGAGGCCCCGTGCCACCACGCGGCCGGGGCGGTCGTCAGCCATCGCGGGGCGCAAGGCGATCCCGAGGCCTGGCGGCCCAGCCGGAGCACGCCCGTCGAACGCGCGGCGCCCTTCACGCAGCCCTCCGATCCTGAAGGCTGCGAAGCTATCCCTCGACGGGAATTCGCGCAACCGGCACCGCCGCGGCCCCTTGGCCCCGTCTTCGAGGGACAATCCCCGCATGCGCATCGGTGCCGCTCCGCTCCTCGCCCTCTCCGCCGCGCTGGCGCCCTGCGCCGCCCAGACCTCCATCCCCGAGCTCGCTTCTCGCATGGAGACGGCCCGGGGCTCCCTCGCTCCCGCCGGCGAGCCCGCGGCTGGCTCCGACATCGAGTTCAGCGGCCGCGTCGACGTCCCCACCGGCTCCTTCGACGTGCTCATCCTCGTGCGCCGCGAACCCTTCGCCTACCGCGAGGAACTCAGGTGGCACGGCGTGACGGCGGGCGGTGCGGAGACCGCGCCGCCGCCGGGCCACGCCCGCCGCACCGTCTTCCTCAGCAACGGGGCGCGCTGCTGGAACCTGGCCGACGAGGTCGGCCCCGCGGGCCCGATGGCCGGCCTGGCGTCGGTGGAGCTGCTCGACACCGCGAACCTCTTCCGGCTGCTGCTCGATCCCGTCGCGACGCTGGAGCGCGTGGCCGTGAAGCCCCGGTTCGTGACGGACGAGCTCCAGCACGCGGTGGAGGAGGACCACGCGGACGTCTTCTTCAGCTGGCCACACGGCACGTCGTGGGTTGCCACCATCCCGCTCGCGAGCGGCCAGCTCGTGAACCTGGCCGACTCGACCGGCGTCACGCACCGCTGGTACCGGGCGCTCGAGTGGCGGCCGCTGGGCGATGGCCTCGTCTTCCCGTCGCGCATCGAGTTCGGCAGCGACCGCCTCACGCTGGGGGCCGTCCGCCTGCAATCCGCGCGCGCCGGCCTGCGCCATGCGCCCGAGCTGTTCGCGGGTGACCCGGCGGCGCCGCTTCCCGAGCGCCTCGACGCCACGCGCCTGCTGGTCACCGGCCATCCGGTGCCGGGCGCGGCGGCCTTCGTCCTGCCGGAGGTCGCGGTGCACGGAGCGGCCAGCGCGGGATCGGTCTGGACGGTGTTCGACACGGGCGCCATCGGCTTCTACATCCATCCGGAGCTCGCCGATGGGCTGGGACTCCTGACCATCGGCGCCGAGTCGACGTCCGGAGTCTTCGGCAACCGTCGCACGATGATCCGCTGGATCGATCGGTTCGACCTCGGCCGCTACGCGCTCCTGCAGGTGCCGGCGCCCGACCCGCCGCCGCCGCCCTTCAACGAGCTGCCCGCCGAGGACTCGGTGGGCGCCATCATCGGCGGCCCGCGGCTCATGGAGCTGTCGCCCGTCCTCGACCTGCGCGCGGGGCGCCTCGTGCTGCGTGGCGGGCCGACGGTCCGCCCGCTCTCGGAGCTCGCCGGCCGTCCGGCCGCGCTCGTGCCGCTGGCCATCGGCCGCAACGGCTACCTCGCGCTCGAGGTCCTCGTCGGCGGCACGTCCCTGGATGCGGCGCTCGACACCGGCCTGCCCTTCGTGCTGCGCCTTGCGCGCTCCGACCTGCCGCGGCTGGGGCTGCCGGCCGACGACGACGCCTGGCGCCGGCGCGGCGCGCTGCCGTATCGCATGACGGCCATGAGCGGCCAGGCCGGCGACGACCTGCTCGTGCGCCTCGAGCAGGACGTGTCGCTGGGCTCGCTGACGTTGCGCCAGCCCTGGGTCGTGATCGCGAGCAGCCACCAGGATGGGCCAGCCGAGCTGCCGACGCTCGTGGGTGCGGGGGCGCTTTCCGCGCTGGACCAGGTGGGATTCGACTGGGCCCGCAGGCGGCTCGAACTCGTGCCACCCGATGCGCTGGTGTCATCGGCCGGCGAGGGCGCGGCCCCGCACATCGTGGTGCCGCCGCCCGGGCGATTCCTCGGCTTCATCCTCGATCCGCCCGATCGGGGCGCCATGACACTACCGCACGACTTGCCGCACGTGATCTCAGTCATGCCCGGCACGCCGGCAGCCGAGGCGGGATTGCGCCAGAAGGACATGCTGGCGCAGGCCGGCGGCGTCGAGTGCGAGGGACGGGCGCCCATGGACTTGTGGCCTCGCCTGCACGCCCTGCCGGAGGGCGCGATCGAGCTGCGCGTGCGGCGCGAGGGTCTGGACGAGGTCCTGGTCCTGAGGATCGAGCCATGAGGTGGAGGAGCGGCGGCGTTACGCACCGCGCTCCCGGCAGCAGTCGGCCAGTCCGCAGCGCGAGCGTCGCCGCCGGATCGCCTTGACGAGCCGGCGGGCGCGCGCCGAGAATCGCGGCCGAGTCGACGACTTCTCCCCGGGCGTCTTCCATGAGCGTCGTCGCCGGTCGCGCTGGCCGGCGCCCGGGATGCCGGGCCACCGCGCTCGTCCTGGGCCTCGCCGCCGCGGCCTCCGGCCAGTGGGTCACGCGCGACGCGCGCTGGCAGCTCCGGGGCGAGTGGAACTGGTCGCTCTCGCGCGAGCTGCCCGAGCTGTACCGCGAGTTCAACGGGATCGACTTCGGGCACGCGCACCTGGCCGAGACGCTGCTGCGCAGCACCGCGCCCGAGGACGTCGAGCGCGCGCGGAGATCCTCGACTTCATCGCCACCTCGCCGCCCGTGCCGCCCGACGAGGGCGCGCGTCCTCCGTCGGGGGCCCGGCAACGGGATGCGCTGCCATGGACCACCTGAACCTGCGGCCCGACTTTTCCTCACGTGCGGCCGCCCGCACGGCGCTCGCCGTCGCCGTCGTGCATTACTAGGCTAGCCGGGGCGACGCCGCCGACGCTGCCTGGCCGATGCCGAACGAATGACCACCGACCCGCGGCCGGCGCGGGCGAACGGCACGCGATTGCGAGCGATGGCCTCGTCGATCAGGCGCGCGACCGCCGGACGAGCGAGTGTGGACGCGCCCTCCAGGTCAATCGAGCGCGTCTGGTTGCCGGACCCCTGCAACAATTCCGCAGGATCCGGCAATTCCTTGCCACGATTGAAGTAGAGCCTGACGCCGTTCGCGCTCGCGCGGATTGCAAGCACGCCCTCGTACCCGCGCCCGTTCGGTGAATGGCTGATGACGAAGAAGTCGCGATATTCGTACACCACCTCATTGGCGGTGGGCAGACGCTTTCTCAGCCACCGTCGCATCGCGCCTATGAGCCGTAGATGCGCGGGCGCGAACTTGGCGACAAGCGGCCACCGCCGCGCACGCGCGAGCGACCAGCCCCAGAGGGCGAACCGCTCCAAGCCGTGCCCGTCAGCGTATCCTGTCGCGCCACGATCCGGAGTCTTCGATGCGCCCACGCCCTCTCGTCGCGCTCGCGCTGCTCGCCCTGTCCTGCTCCGCCCCCGACCCCTGGTTCCGTCGCGCCGAGCCGCGCACCGCGACCACGATCTTCTCGTCGCTCGATCTCCCCACGCCCACCGCGCAGCGCACGGCCAGCGGCGCGCCCGGCCCCGAGTACTGGCAGCAGCAGGCCGACTACGCCATCGAGGCCGCGCTCGACCCGGAGACGCGCGAGATCAGGGCCACGGCGCGCGTGACCTACACAAACAACTCCCCCGACACGCTCGACTACCTCTGGCTGCACCTCGAGCAGAACAGCTTCCGCCAGGACAGCCTGTCGGCCGCGGTGAGCGCCCGCACGGCCGAGGGCACCCGCCGCGGCGACGGTGAGGGCTACAGCATCTCTCACGTGCGCAGCGTGGAGGGCGCCGACCTGGGCTTCGCCGTCCACGACCTCGTCGCGCGCCTCGACCCGCCTGACTCGCTGCCGCCGCACGGCACCTTCGTCTTCGACATCGACTGGTCGTTCGTGGTGCCCGAGAACGTGTTCCGCCGCTTCGGCATCGAGAAGGTGGAGCAGGGTCCCATCTTCGAGCTGGCCCAGTGGTTCCCGTGCGTGGCTGTCTACGACGACGTGCACGGCTGGAACACGCTGCCCTACGCGGGCCAGGGCGAGTTCTACTCCAACTTCGGCGACTACGACGTGAAGCTGACGGTGCCGCGCGACCACCTCGTGGTGGCCACCGGCGTGCTGCAGAACCCGGAGGAAGTGCTGACGGCGACGCAGCGCGAGCGCTACGAGCTGGCGCGCAACTCCACCGACACGATCGTGATCCGCGGCGCCGAGGAGGTCGGCACGCCGGAGAGCCGGCCGGCGGGCGATGGCCCGCTCACCTGGCACTTCAAGGCGTCGCGCGTGCGGACGTTCGCGTGGGCCAGCAGCGCCGCCTTCATCCTGGACGGCGCGTCGCTGGACGGCACGTCCGGAGCCACGCTGCTGCAGTCCGCGTACCCGAAGGAAGCGCTGCCGGTGTGGAGCAAGAGCACGCAGATGCTGCGCTCGGCGATGAAGGGCTACGACGAGAGATGGTTCGAGTACCCCTGGCCCGTGATGACCAACGTGAACGGTCGCGAGGGCGGCATGGAGTACCCGATGATCATCTTCTGCGGCGGCCGCCGGGACGAGCGCTCGCTCTACGGCGTCACGGCGCACGAGCTGGGGCACGAGTGGTTCCCCATGACGGTCAACACCGACGAGCGCCGCCACGCCTGGATGGACGAGGGCTTCAACACCTTCATCAACTACTACTCGGCCTTCGACTGGTTCACCGCGCCCGAGGACCAGGAGCGCAACCGGAACGGCCGCTCCAATCCCGCGCGCTACGCGCCCTCCATGCTGGGCGCGGACCTGCTGCCCATCGACACGCCGCCCGACCGGATGCCGCGGCGGCTCGTCAGCACGCTCGAGTACACCAAGACCGGCGCGGGCCTGGTGCTGCTGCGCGAGCAGATCCTCGGGCCGGAGCGCTTCGACTTCGCCTTCCGCACCTACATCCGGCGCTGGGCCTTCAAGTCGCCGCGGCCGGCGGACTTCTACCGCAGCATGGAGGACGCTGCGGGCTGCGACCTCGCGTGGTTCTGGCGCGGCTGGTTCCAGGAGAACGGCACGCTGGACCAGGCCGTGGCCGAGGTCGTGCAGCCCGAGGCGACCGGCCGCGACGAGGAAGGCGTGTGGCGCCACCTGCCTGCGCGCGTGACCGTGGAGAACCGCGGCGAGCTGGTCATGCCGCTGGTGATGAAGGTCACCTTTGCCGACGGCGGCGAGCGCACGGTGCGGCTGCCGGTGGAGATCTGGGCCGCCACCAACCGCTGGACGGAGCCGTTCGCCAGCGACGTGGACATCGCAGCGGTGGTCATCGACCCGGACGAGGCCTTCCCGGACGTGGCGCGCGGGAACAACGCGTGGAAGAAGCTGCGCTGAGGCTCAGCGCAGCACGCCGTCGCGCTTCCAGCGCCGCGCGGCGAGCCAGGCGACGACGAGGACGACCGCCACGAGCCAGCGCCCGACGATCATGGCCATCCACATCGTCCGGCCGTCGGCCGGTGCCGGAGGCAGCCCTCCGAACTTGACGAGCCCGTTGATCCGAAGGAACACGATCCAGACCGCCACAGCTCCCAGCATCCACACGGCCACCGCACGTCGGACGCACAGCGCGACGACCGCGAGGCCTGTCACGAGATGCGGCCACTGGAACCATTCCAGGGCATCGAACGGGCTCGACCACCTCAACTCGTCCGCCACAGCCGGGTAGCCGAAACGGACGATGGCCCACCACAGCAGCGGCGCGAGCGCGAAGAACGACAGGCAGACGATCCAGGCGACAAAGGCGCGCGGCGCCGCGGGCCTGTTCTCATGATCCATCGAGGTCCCTCGCCCGCGCCCCTCCCATCGTGCCGTGACCGTACGGATCGGAGGCGCGGATCTCCATCCACCCCTCCGGCCGCGCCAGCGGCGCGAAGCCCGCGCGCCGGTACAGCCCGTGCGCGTCGCGCGTGACCAGCAGCCAGCGCCGCACGCCCTGCAGCGACGGGTGCGCGCGCACGCACTCCATGAGCCACGTGCCGAGGCCGCCGCGCCGGCGCTCGTCGGCGACGTACACGTCGCACACGTAGGCGAACGTGGCGCCGTCGGTGATCACGCGCGCGAAGCCGACTTGCCGGCCGGCCTCGTACAAGCCGAAGGCCAGCGAGTGCTCGAGCGAGCGCACCACCAGCTCGCGCGGGATGCCGGCGGCCCAATAGCTGCGCGCCAGCCAGCCGTGCACCGCATCGAGGTCGAGCCGCGCCGGATCGGTCGAGACCAGCAGGCCGTCGCGCGCGACCTCGAAGAGCGGAGCGGAGCGGGCGTCCATGAACCCGATCCTCGCACTCCGCCGCGCGCCTTGACAGCTCGGCCGCTATTCGGCGGTCCGCCCGGCGAAGCTGTTCACGATCAGGATGAGCACGACGGCGCCGAGCGTCGCGGTGATCAGGCTGCCCACGAGCCCGTAGGCCGCGAGCCCCAGGAGCGACAGCAGGAATCCGCCGATGAACCCGCCCACGATGCCCATGACGATGTTGCCGAGGACACCGAAGCCCCGGCCCTTGGTGAGCTGCCCGGCGAAGAAGCCCGCCAGGCCACCAATGATGAGCCACCACACCAGGTATTCCATCGCAGTCACCTCCGCAGGAACCAGACGGATCCCTAGCGCCGTGCCCGGCGTGCCGGGCAAATTTTCCTTGCGCTGGGTCGCGCGGCGCGCGTCAGGCTTCGCGCCGCACCTTGCCCGCGATGAACAGCAGCAGCGCCGCGCCGAACGTGGCGGAGACGAGCTGCAGCAGCCGATCGTCGGAGTGGTAGCCGATCAGCTTCAGCAGCCAGCCACCCAGCGCGCCGCCAAGCACGCCGACCACCACGTTGCCGATCAGGCCGGCGCCGCGGCCATGCATGAGGACACCGGCGAGGAAGCCGGCGACGGCACCCATGAGGAGCGAGGGCAGCAGAGCATGCATCGGACGTACGACGTGGGGAGGCGGGGCCGGCGAGGCGTGGGAGGAAGGTGCCGGCAGTGACTCATCGGCTCCCGTGACGGGTGACTTCAGTCCATCACGCCCCGCCCGTCGCGTCCTCCCCGGAGGAGGCGAAAAGGCCCGGGATCCAGCCGAAAAGCCAGTCCAGGAACCCGCCGGTCGGGCGCGACTTGACCGTGAGCAGCACGCGCCCCCCGGCCTCGTCGGCGGCCGGCACGAAGCGCACGGGCTTCAGCTCGATGCGCCCGAGCAGCTCCTCGCCGCCGGCCGCCAGCAGCATGCTGCGCACGTGCGCCACGCGCGCCTCGCCGAACTCCACGGCCGTGGCCCGCGCGCGCTGCGGCGCGCGGCGCGGGGCGTCTGTATCCAGCAGCGCAAGCGTGCGGTCGAGCGAGGCCTCGAGGTCGCCCAGCGTGCGGTCCTGGTCGAGCACGCGCGCGGTGAACTGCGCCGCCTCGTCGCCGTGGCCCACGGCGAAGAGCGCGCGGGCCTCGGCGGCGAGCTGGTCGCGCACGCGCCGGCGCTCGTCGCGCTGGAGCCGCAGGCGTTCGACCAGCGCGAGCGCGTCGGCGCGCGGCGGGTTGCTGAGCACCAGGGCGCGCTCGGCGTCGCCACCGCCGAAGGCGTGCTCGATCACCACGATGAGGTCGTCGTCGTCCGCCATGCGCTGCGCCAGCGGAAGGAGCCGCGCGGAGGCGTCCGCCGCGGGCAGCGGGTCGCCGGGCGAGAAGTCGAGCTCCAGCGGCGGCTCCCCCAGCTCCTCGGTCCTGCCGCCCGTGACGCCCACCAGCTCGGTCACCGTGCCCAGCACGCGCAGCGGCGAGCTGGCCACGGCACGCGCGATGACCGAGCTCAGCGCACCGGTCGCGGCGCTCGCCAGGCGCCCCGTGCCCAGGCTGTTCGGTGGAGCCTCGAAGGTCACCGCGATCACGTGCTCGCCGTCCTCGTTCTTCAGCAGGAAGAGCACGGTGTCCAGCGGCGCCGGCAGCCTGAGCCAGCGGCTGATCGGCCCGTTCGAAGGCTCGGACAGGGACAGGTAGTCGAAGGTCAGCCGCAGGTCGCTGTGGCTGCCTTCCTCGCCGGCCAGCCGCGAGCGCAGCTCGGCCTGCAGCGTGCCGTCGTCGATCAGCACGCCACTGCGCTTCGCCGGCCCGGCGAAGGCCTGCAGCTCCAGCGCCGAGACCGAGAGGTTCAGCCAGCCACGCGGGTACGGCCCGGGCTCGACGCGCCCCTGGAGGCTGATCTCGTCGAATACCGGCCTCGGCTCGAGCACGTCCACATCCGACTCGCCGCTCACGGCCCTGGCCGCCGCACCGACCATGCCGGCCAGCAGCGAGCTGGCGTGCTGGCGCACCGGGAGCTGCACGTCGCCACCGCGCACGGTCGCGGCGAAGCGCAGCGACGGCACCGGCTTCACGCCGCGCGAGAGGCCGCGCACCTCCAGGTCGAGGTCGCGCACGGGCAGGATCATGGGCGGCGTGCTGGTCTCGTCGCGCACCAGCAGGTCGAGCCCGTTCACCATGAGCGTGTCGATGCGCAGCGGCGGGCCCGCCGGCGCGGGCGGCGGCGGTGTCGGCTCCGCGGGCGCGGCCTCCGGCTCGCCCTCGACCACGGGCGGCGCCGGCGCCGGGATGAAGCGCAGACCGCCCACGGTCACTCCGTCGGCTGCAACGCCCAGCCGCGCCAGCAGGCCGTCGGCGTCCACGTTCGAGAGGTGCACGGCACCGCTGTGCGGGCGCACGTCCACCAGGTCCACCTCGAGGCGCTTGAGGCCCAGCAGCGGCTCGCCCTCCGGCACCGCGCGCAGCGCGACGTCCGCGAGCGCGATGTGGCCCGCCAGGCCGCCCGAGAAGTCGAAGTCCAGCGGGCTGCGCCGCGGCCACGACAGCTGCGCGTCGAGGTGCGCGGCCAGCGTGCCGTCCGCGAGGCCCGAGCCGTCCAGCGCAGCGGCCAGCGCCGGCTGGACCTCGGTCAGGCCGGCCCCGCGCAGGCCCTCCACGGCCAGATCGGCCTGCACGGCCGGCCGCGCCTCGCTCGGATCCAGGTACAGGTCCACGGCCAGCGAGCGCGCGACCGGCTCGGCGCTGCCGCGCAGCTCCAGCCGCACGGGCGGCGCGTCCTCCAGCGTGCGGTCGAGCACCACCAGCGGCTCGGGCGCGGCGAGTCGCGCCTGCAGCACGAGCGGCACGCCGGGTTGCTCGCCGGAGCTGTCGAGCAGGCGCAGCGGACCGAGCGCGAGGTCGACGCGCTCGATGCGGAAATCCTTCACGGGCAGCGCGGCGCGGTGCGAGCCGTGTGCGGGCGCGTCGGGCGCCGCGGGCGGCGGCTCGGCCGCCACGGCCGTCGCCGGATGCAGCAGGAGCCCCAGCGCGGCCAGCGTGCCGCCCGCGCGCCTCTCGGCCGCCAGCGCGAGGCCCGCGCCCGACACCTCGTCCACCTGGAGCACGCCCGCCGCCGTGTCGAAGCGCGGCATGACGAAGCGCAGCGATTCCAGCGCCAGCAGCGGCTCGGCCGCGCCGGCGTCGCGCCAGTCGAGCGCGCCGAGGCGCGCGTCGAGCTGCACGCCGCCCGCCTCCGCCTGGCCCGACTCCAGCGCGAGCTGCGCCGAGAACCGGCCATCCACGAGCGCGGGCTCGACGTCCGGCCCGAGGTACGGCCGCAGGGCCGCGAGGGTGACGCCTGCCGCCGCCAGCCCGAGCCGCGCGTGCAGGCCGCCCGGCGGCAGCGCCAGCGTGCCCGAGAGGCTGAGCGGCTCGCACACCGTCGGGGCGTGCACCGCCAGCGCCACGCGGCCCGGCTCGGCCTCGGCGCCGGCCACCAGCTCGTCCACCTGCACCGTCACGTCCACCGGCAGCTCGACCGCGGGCGTGACGGCCGCGTCGCTCCAGTGGACCGTGAAGCGCGGCATCGCGAGGCTGCCCAGCCGGAAGGGCGCCGGTGCCGGCGGCGCCTCGTCCGCGGGCGCGACGACCGGCGCGGGCGCCGCGGACTCGGCCGCCGCCGGCCGCCCCACGAACCGCAGACCGCCGAAGGCCAGCACGCCGTCGGCATCGCGGCGCAGGTGGACGTCGGCCGGCGCCAGCTCCACGCGATCGAGGCGTGTGGCGCCGCCTTCCGCGCGCAGGCCCTGCAGCGCGAGGCGCGGCAGCAAGAGCTGCGCCGCGCCGCCGTCGGTCCAAGCGAGGTCGCTCAGCACGAGGTCGGTGCGCGGGACGTCTCCACCGTGCACCTGGAGGTCGGCCGAGACCTGCAGCGAGGCGTGCAGCCCGGCGCCGTCGAGGCCCGACGCCGAGAGCCAGCCGGCCAGCGCGCCGGCGTGCAGGTCGTTGAGCGAGAGCCCGAGCGTCGCGCCGAGGTCGCGCGGGTCGTCGAGCGCGCGCAGCTCGATCTGCGCGTCCAGGCCTTCCCACGCCCCCGGCGCGGTCACCGACAGCGAGGCCTTGCCCGCCGATCCCTGCGCGCCACCGAAGCGCAGGCCCTCGGCCTGCGCGCGCGGCGTGATGGTGAGCTCGACCGGCGGGCTGACGGACTCGTCGAGCACGGCGAGCGCGGCGCCGTCCCAGGTGAAGCGGACCAGCGCGAGCGGAGGCGGCGGTGCGCTCGGCCCGGCCACGGGGGGTGGGTCGGGCGGCTCGGCGGCGGCGCGCGCCTTCACCGGCACCGAGCGCAGGCCCGGCACGTGGAGCGTGCCGCCGGCGTCGCGCTGCACCGCGAGCACCGGGCCGGCCACGTGCAGGAGGCCCACGTGCACGCCGCCGTCCGGCGGCAGCTCGATGTCCTTCAGCTCGACGGCCGCGAGGCGCAGCCGCTCGCCGCCGTCGGCCAGCACGAGGTCGCGTAGCTCCAGCGCACCGCGCAGCAGGCCCGAGGCCTGCCGGTCGAAGGCCGCGGACATGCGCGTCGACAGCGTGGCGGCGCGCAGGTCGGTGGCCCATCCGGCGGCCGCGAGCCACGGGTCGAGCGCGACGGCGGACAGCCCCTCCGTGGTCAGCGCGAGCTCGGCCGACGGGCGCGTGCCGAACGGCGTGATCGAGCCCTCGAGCGCCAACCGCTCGAACAATGGCGGCAGCGGTTCGGCGCCCAGCGGACGCTGCAGGAGGTCGGGCTCGCGCAAGACGAGGCTCAGCGCGACCGGGCCGGGCGCGGCGCTGTCGAGCGGCGCGAGCACGAGTTGCTCGACCGCGATCTCCATGCGGCCCCGGCTGTCGAACCAGGTGACGACGACGCCGTGCACGTCCACGCCGCCCAGCGCGAACCGCCGCGCTCCCGCCGGCTCGTCGGGCGCTGCCGGCGCCGGCTCCGTGCCGGAAGGTGGACCAGGCAGGACGTCCAGCCCCGCCACCGCCAGCGCCCCGTCGTCGCGCCGGCTGAGCTGCGCTCTCACTCCCTGCAGCGTCACCTGCCCGAGACGGATGCTGGCGGGGCCCAGCTCGTCCAGCGGCACCTCGAGGCTCTCGAGGACCAGGGTCGCGGCGCGATCCTCCGTGATCGAGACGTCGCGCACGCGCACGACACCGGACAACGTGCGCGCCACGGGATCCTGCACCGTGGCCGCGACCTGCACCTCGAAACGGCCGCCCACGTCGTGGGCCTGGCCGCCGAGGCCGGCCACGCGCAGCAGCGGGCCGAGCGCCGCGGGCACGAGGCCGGCGACCCGGCCGCGCAGCGTCGCGGACAGCTCGCGGGTGTCCGCGCGCAGCTCGGCGTCGAGGCCGAGCTGGTCGAGGCCCGTGCCATTGCAGCGCAGCTCGAGCCGCCCCGTCTCGCCGGCCACGAGGTCGTCCACGCGCAGCGTGAGCTCGAGCGCCGTCACGTCGGGCACGTCGGCCGCCGCGTCCGTCATGCGCAGGCGCAGCGGGTTGAGGGCCAGCTCCTCCACCTCCACCGGCCAGGCGAGGCTGAGCGCCCCGGGCTCGCCGTCCGGCGGCTCGGGAGGCGCCGGCTGGCCCGCCAGCGCCTCGAGCAGCGGCCAGCAGCCGTCGGCATCGCGCTCCAGCGCCAGCTGGGCCTCGTCGACGAGCAGCGACTCGATGCGCAGCTTGCCGCGGAGCAGCGCCGAGAGGTCGATGTCCGCCAGCAGGGACCGGACCACGAGGCCGGAGCGCAGGGGCGCCGCCGGGTCTTCACCGGGCACGCGCAGCGAGAGGTCCCGCAGCTCCAGCCGGCCAGCCAGCAGCAGCAGGCGACTGGCACCCAGGTGCGCATCCAGGCCCGACGCGCCCAGCGCCCACTGCAGCAGCGGCGTCAGCGCCAGCGCGAGCAGGAGCCGCAGCGCCACCAGCACGGCGAGCCAGCGCAGCACGCGCCGGCGCCAGCGGCGGCGCTTCTCGTCGGGACGGCGCAAGGGAGCGGGAGGCGGCGCGGGCGTGGTCACGGGACGGCCTGCGCGCTCGCCGCTCCGGCTGCGGTGGCCGCCATCTCGGCCTCGGCAGCGAGCAGGGCGGCGCGGCGCTCGGCCAGGGGCGCCAGGGGATCGTAGCCGGCCGGCGCGGCGCCCCGCACGGACAGCCAGTCGAAGGCCCGCACGCGCGCGGCCGCGGCGCTGTCCTCGAGGGCGATGCGATTCTCGGTCACCAGGCGCACGGTCAGCTCGGCCACCGAGGCGCACTCGGTCGCCGCATCGATCAGCGACGACGGGTAGCGGCCGGCCTCGCCCATGTGGCGCAGGAGCACGGACGACAGCTCGGGCGGCAGCGTGGACTCGGCGGCGCGCGTGGCCAGCACGCTCAGCGCGCTGCGCTCGAGCAGCCAGGCGAGGCCGCCACCGCCCGCGACGAGCGACGACACGTCGCGGCCGCCCTCGTCCACGCGCGCCGCGATCGCGGTCAGCTGCGCCTCGTCGGAGAGCAGCGCGAGGTCGCCAGCCAGCGGCGCGCCCGCGGCGTCGGCCAGGAACACGAGGGCCGAGCGCCGCGAGCCCTCGGCGCGCAGCGCCGAGAAGGCCGAGAGCACCTCGCGCAGGAAGCTCTCGTCCGACGTGAGCCGCGAGGACGAGGCCCGGCGGCGCTCGGAGGCGAGGCGCGCGTCGCGCGCGGCCACGGCCACGGCCGCGGCATGCGCCGCGTCGTCCGGGGCCGGCGTGCTCGCCGCCAGCGCCACGAGCAGCGCCCCGCGCGGATGGTCCGGTTGCGGCAGCGGCACGGCCAGCAAGAGGGGCCCGCCGTCGGGCCGTAGCGGCGGCTGCAGCACCACGAGCTCCAGGCGCGAGGGCAGCCCCGGGTCGTCCTCGTCCAGCTTCGGGACGTCGCCCTGCAGAGCCAGCGCGACCACCAGCGACTCGCCGCGTGTCACGAGCACGCGCAGCGCCGGCATGGCGAGGTCGGGCAGAGGCTCGGGCAGGTCGAGCGCGGCGGTGGTGCCCGTGAGCAGCGCCGTCACGTGCACGCCGCCGTCGATGGCCGGCAGGGAGCCGTCGTCCAGCGCGAACAGCACGCGTTCGGCGGCCTCCTCCTCGCCCAGCAGCGCGCCCTCCGAGAGCCGCGACCAGCCCTTCAGCGAGCGGTCGCCCTCGGCGCCCACCACCAGCCGCGTGCGCGTGACCATGCGGACGAGGCCGTCCTCGGGCAGGTCCGGCACGGCCGCCACGCGCGCCATCAGGACCAGCGCGCGCTGCGGATCCTGCTCCTCGGGCAGCTCGCCCACCACCGGCAGCGCGCCGGTGAGCGGCGAGCCCCAGATGTGCGTGAAGGCCGGCGCCATCGGCGGAGGCGCGAACGGCGCGGGCGGCGGCGCGGCGCAGGAGCCGAGGAGCAGCACGAGCACGACGACGCCGCGGAGTCGCATGCTCGAGGTTCTATCACGCAGCGCGAAGGCGCCCCAAACGGGAGGCCTCAGTCGCGGCTGTACGTGAGTCGTCTCGATCCGTGGCTCAGCGGCTGCCCGCCATCGATGACGAGGTCGATGGTCAAGCTGTCCAGACCGCTGAACCATTCGTGCAGGCTCAGCATCATGGCCACGCCCTCCAGAGCGCCCGGAAAGGGAGACGAGCCGCTGCCGGGAACGAACGGGTGGAAGACCACTTGCGAAGTGAACAGGACGCTGGCTCCGCCGCTCGTGAGGCGCGCCACGCTGCCGCGTTCGAGACCAGCGGGAAGCGTCTCGCTCTCGCCCGGCCCGCAGGGCTCGATGAACAACGTCTCCGGCACCGGCTCGCCGCGGGCCCGCAGCCCGTCGTCATCGTGGCTCAGGCGCCACGTCCCCATGACGGGCCCGCCTGCGGTCAGGTCGATCACGAACGTCGCGTGCGGTTCGAGGCCCGTCCACACGAGCGGCATCGCAGCGATCAGCGCGACGACGCCGGCGGCGGCAACGAACATCAGCGTCGGCGATCTCGGCCGGCCTGCGGCCCGTTGCACGCCTGTCGGACTCTGCATGGTCATCTCATGCGTCAACGAGGTCAGGGACCGGCCAAGCGCCTGTCCCTCAGGGTCCACGCGAGCGCGCCCGCCACGCCGAAGCCCAGAGCATTGGGCGTGCCGTGCAGCACGCGCATCCAGGGGATGTCGGGCCAGGCGAGCCCGGCAGCGTGGCGCATGCCGTAGACCGCCGCGAAGATCGCGCCGACGACGAGCGACAGGCCGGCGACGGTCCACAGGATGCGCACGGAGGCCGGCTCGTCGGACCGCGTCGCCAGCCGCAGGTGCAGCCAGGCCACCAGCAGCCCGGCCGCGCCCGTGATCCACGCCGCGGCCAGCTCCAGCGCCGAGCCCGCGCCGAGCTGCGTGGCCGTGATGCCGACCGCGACCAGCGGCACGCCGGCCATCACGCCCCAGCACGCGAGGCGCGCCGGACGACCCGGCAGCTCGTGCGCCGCACGCGCCGCCAGCACCGGCAGCACGAAGCCCGCATGGTGGAAGTGCACGCCCGTGAGCAGCACGATCACGTCCTCGAACTGCAGCGGCCGCACGCCGCCGCAGGCCAGCGCGGCCCAGCCCGCGCCGACGGGCAACAGGAGGCGCGCGACGTCCACGGCCAGGTCCTCGGGCAGCGCGAGGCTTCTGCGCAGGCCGCGCGACAACACGCGCTGCGCGCCGCCGGCGGCGAGGAACAGCGTCACGATGAGCCACGCGACGGCCAGCATCGCGGCCACGGCGGACGGCGCGCGGTGAAGCGCCGCGATGAGCGACAGCGACGCCGGCAGCGAGAGCAGGAGGAAGGCCCGGCGCAGGCGCGGCGGCACCGGCTCGGGATCCACGCGGGCAAGGAGCCGCACGCACAGCGGCACGAGCACCAACGGCGCCAGCAGGAGCAGCGCCTCGGCCCAGGGCCGCCCGAACGGGTCGGGCCGGCGCGCGAGCAACAGCCCCGTCCACGTGAGCGCGCCGACCACGGGCAGCGCGCGCAGCACGCGGTCGTGCGACGGCATCACGCGCCAGCCTCGCGCACCGCGCGCAGCAGCGCGGCGGGGCACTCGCGTCCGAAGCGGAGCTGTGCGGCGCGCGCGAGCGGCCGGCCGGCCGCCACCCACCACGGCCCGGGCCGCGAGACGGCGCCGATCTCGAAGCGCACCCTGGCGTCGCCGCCCGGCCACAGCACGCTGAAGCGCTCGACGCCGCGCTCGGCGTGCGCCGGCAGCGTCACGTATTCATAGCCGGCGCGGCCGGGCTCGTCGAAGACAGCGACGACGCGCGAGGCGTTCGCGAACCACACACCCGCGACCCGCGCCAGCATGGCCACCACGGCGCCCTCGCGCGGCGGGTGCTCGCGCGGCTGCACGTCCAGCCAGCCCAGGTCCACGTGCCGCCACGCGAACAGCGCCGCCCGCGCGGCCCGGAAGGCGGCCACACCGTGGCCGAGCTCGAGCGCGTAGTCGTCCCGCACGAAGCCGGGCGGCGCCACGTCCGGAAGCGGCGCTGGAAAGCTCGGCGGCGCGTCGCGCTGCGCGTCCAGGAAAGCGGCGACGCGCGCGGGCGCGGGCCGGCGCAGCGCCACGAGCGGTGCGGCGTGTGCGCTCACCCGGCCCGTGTCAAGCCCGCCTCGGGGCACACGCCGAGCCGCCGGCCGCGCGGGTTCACGTGAAGCGCTGGAGCCCGCGCCGCTCCAGCTCCTGCACGAGGGCCTTCACGCCCTCGGCGTCGTCGCGGCGGCAGACGAGCGTGGCGTCGGGCGTGTGCACCACGATGAGGTCGGCCACACCCTTGATGGCCACCAGCCCGCCCGTCGACGACACGATGTTGTTGCGCGCGTCGAGGATGACCTCCGTGCCCTGCGCCACGTTGCCGGCCGCGTCGGGCGGCAGCATGCGGGCCAGGGCGTCCCAGGCGCCCACGTCGTCCCAGCGCAGCGGCAGGGGCAGAAGCAGTGCGTCGGCAGCCTTCTCCATCACGCCGTAGTCGATCGAGATCTTCGGCAGCGACGGGTAGTGCTGCTCCAGCGCGGCAGCCCAGCCCGGCGTGCCCCACGCGTCGGCCAGCGCGTCGAGGCCCGGCACCAGCCGCGGCAGGTGCAGCGCGATGGCGATGTTCATCGCGGCCGGGCGGAACGCGAACATGCCCGCGTTCCACAGGTGCTCGCCGCCCGCGAGCAGCGCCCGCGCGCGCTCGAGGTCGGGCTTCTCGACGTAGGCCGCGAGCCGGTAGACCTCCTGGCCGCCGAACTCGCCCAGGCGCGCGCCGCGCCGCAGCCAGCCGTAGCCGGTCGCCGGCCGATCGGGCGCGATGCCGAAGACCAGCAGCGACGTCGGGTGCGCGTCCAGCGCGGCCGCCGCCGCGGCGAGGTGCTCGAGCAGCACCGACTCGGGCGAGAGCACCGAGTCGCTCGGCATCGCGACGCCGATCGCGCCGGGATCCAGCCGCTGCACCAGCCGCGCCGCGAGGCCGATGCACGCGGCCGTGTCGCGCCCCACGGGCTCGCCCACCACCTGCGCCGCCGGCACGTCCGGCAGGAGCTCGCGCACGCGGTCCACGTAGCGCGCCGACGTGATGACCATTTGCCGCTCGGCCGGGATGAGCGGCAGGAGCCGCGCGCTCGTCTCCACGATGAGCGGCCGCAGCGTGCCGATGGGCAGGAGCTGCTTGGGGCGCTCCCTGCGGCTGGCCGGCCAGAAGCGCGTGCCGGAGCCGCCGGCCATGATGATGGCGTAGAGAGAGGTCATCGCGGGGCCCCGGGCTCTCTGCTCCGGCGCCGAGCCGAAGTGCGGACATTAGAACAGGCGGGATGTCGCCGCGATACGACGCTCAGGCGCCTCCCCGGCCGCGTCGCGCGTGCTCCAGCTCCTCGCGCAGGCGCCGGTTCTCGGCGCGCAGCGCTTCCAGTTCGCCGGTCCGCGATGGCGGCCTGCCGCCATCCTCGGTCCAGTACACGCCCGTGAAGAGGCTGGTCTTGCACCAGCTCGTGTGCGTCACGTGGCTCGCGTCGGTCCACTCGACCAGGTAGACACGGTCGCTCTTCTCGCCGAACCAGCCGCGGCCGAAGGGTTTCCAGCTGATGTCGAGCACGACGCCGCCGCGCGCGGCGACGTCGGCCTCGATGCGCTTCCTGTCCAGCCGGTCCGCCACGATGCGGATGACGACGATCGCGGCCAGCGCGAGCGGGATGAGCTCTGCGGGCTCGGGCATGCGGGCCCTCCTTCACCGGAGGGACCCATGATACGCGGCGGCTCAGGCGGCGTGCGCGCCGCTCGTGCCGTCGTCGCGGCGCGTCGCACGCCGGCGGCGCACGCGCCCCGGCACGGCCGGCGCCGGGACGGGGCCGGACGCGGCTGCGGCGGCCGCCGGCGCCGCCTCGGCTGCGAGCGAGGCGCCCGCCGCCGCGGCAGTCTGCTGCGTGACCGGTGCCGCCGCCGGCGCTCCGGTCGCCTCCTCCTCCCGCTCGGGCCGCACGTACACGCGCCGCACGCGCTTGCCCACCGAGCAGCAGATCTCGTACGGGATCGTGCCGATGAGCGAGGCCAGCTCGGGCACGCCGAGCGCGTGCTCGCCGTCACGCCCCACGAGCGTGACCGTGTCGCCCGTGCGCACGCCGGGGATGTGGCCCACGTCCAGCATCGTGTAGTCCATCGAGATGGAGCCCACGATGGGCGCGAGCGCGCCGTTCACGAGCGCGCGGCCGCGGTTGGACAGCCGGTAGGAGAGCCCGTCGTTGTAGCCGATGGGCAGCGTGGCGATGCGCGTGGCGCGCGCGGTGACGTGCGTGCCGTTGTAGCCCACGGGCGTGCCGGCCGGGACGTCCTTCATGTACACGATCTGGGTGCGCAGGCTCATCACGGGCTCGACCGGCCCGGCCGCCGCGGACTGCTCCGGGCCGAGCACGCCGTAGAGCGAGATGCCCGGCCGCACGAGCGCGAAGCCCGCGCCCACGCCGCCCAGCACGGCGGCCGTGTTGGCCATGTGCACCAGCGGCGGGTCGATGCCGTCCCGGCGCAGCTCGGCCAGCAGCGCGGCCAGCCGCTCGTGCTGCACCAGCGTGAAGGGATGGCCCGGGCGGCTGCTGCTGGTGTGCGTGGCCAGGCCCTCGAGCTCGAGGTGCGGGCTCGCCGCCACGGCCCGGGCGAGGTCGCGCGCGCGGCCCGGCAGCACGCCGAGGCGCCCCATGCCGGTGTCCACCATGAGGTGCACGCGCGTGCGGCGGCCCTGGCGGCGGCTCTCCTCCTCGAGCGAGTCCACGCGCTCCATGGAGTGGATGCAGGCGCGGATGTCGTGGCTGACCACCTGCGCCTCCTCCTGCGGGATGATGGTCCCGAGGATCAGGATGGGCGCGTGCAGGCCGGCCGCGCGCAGCTCCAGCGCCTCGTTGCTGTCGCCGACGCCGAAGCCCCACAGGCCCGGCTGGTCGAGCAGCGCGCGCGCGACCGGCACCGCGCCGTGGCCGTAGGCGTCGGCCTTGACCACCGCCAGCACGCGCGTGCCCGGCGCGAGCCGCGCGACGACGCGCGCCATGTTGCGCTGCAGGGCGCCGAGGTCAATCTCGGCCCAGACCCTGTGACCCGACCCGCTCATCGAACACGATCTCCGCGTGCGATCGCTTCAGATAGAGAGGCCGGACCACCTCGGGCGGATCACCACCCTCGAGGAGCCGGGTCCTCCCAACCGCGGCGACATCGTACGCGTCGGGCACGGGCTCCCGAAGCACGATCAGGGAGGGATCGGCGAGCCGAGGGTCGGCGTCCGCGCCGGTCACGAGTCGCGGAGGAACGGACTCAAGCGGGACGCCTTCCGCACCGACAACTCCCGCGACGACCGAGCCGCGCGCGTAGTCGGCGCGGTAGGCCTCGCCGCGACGCGCGTCCAGCAGCACGACCACGGACCGGGCGGCGGCAGCTCGCCGGAACTCGCCGCGGGCGGCGGCGGCGGCGGAGACCACGGCGGCCAGCCGTGCGCCCGTCGGGAAAGCCAGCCCCCGCGCCAGCGCCACCGAGGCACGCGTGCCCGTGTAGCTGCCGGGTCCGACTCCCACGGCGATGCCGAGGAGGTCGGCCACGCGCAGGCCCCGCTCGGAGAGCAGCCGGGCGACCGCGGCGGCCAGCGGCGCGGTGCCCGGCTCGCCCTCGGCCTGCAGCCAGCAGCCCCAGGGCTCGCCGTCGGGCGAGAGCAGCGCGGCGCCGGCGCGCAGCGTGCTGGCCTCGAGGGCCAGCACCGGCCCCCGGGGCGGCCCGCCGCTCACGGGGAAGCCCCGCGCGCCGCGATCTCGGCCTGCCAGACCTCGGCCAGCTCGCCCGCGAGGCGCTGCACGACGCCGCCGTCCACGCCCTCGACCATGACCCGCGCCAGGTTCTCGGTGCCCGAGTAGCGCAGCACGAGCCGCAGGTCGTCGCCGTGGCGCGCCTTCGCGGCGGCGGCGGCCGCCTGCAGGCGGGGCAGCGACTCGACCGGCGGCTTGGCCACGACGGGCACGTTGAGCAGCACCTGCGGCACGTGCGGCACGGCGTCGATGAGCTGCGCCAGCGTGGCGCCCTCGGCGCGCATCGCGGCCAGCAGGCGCAGCGCCGTATAGAGGCCGTCGCCGATGAAGGCCCCGCCGTCGCGGAACAGCACGTGGCCGGAGGCCTCGCCGCCCAGCGCGTAGCCGCCCTCCTGCAGGGCCGAAAGGACGTGGCGGTCGCCCACCGGGCAGCGCACCAGCGTCACGCCGCGCGCAGCGAGCGCGCGCTGCAGCCCGAGGTTGCTCATGACCGTGGCCACCAGCGCGCCGCCCGGCAGCTCGCCGCGGGCGTGCAGGTGCGGGCCGAGGAAGCCGAGCACGTGGTCGCCGTCGCAGGTGCGGCCCTGCGGGTCCACGAACAGCACGCGGTCGGCGTCACCGTCGAAGGCCAGGCCGGCGTCGCAGGCGCCGGCCGCGGCGCGCACGCGGGCGACGAGCGCGCCGAGGTGCGTGCTGCCGCAGCCCTCGTTGATGTTGCGGCCGTCGGGACGGTCGAAGAGCGGCGTGACGCGCGCGCCCAGCGCCGCCAGCACGGCGGGCGCGGTGACGTGGGCCGCGCCGTTGGCGCAGTCGACCAGCAGCCGCAGGCCCTCGAGGCGCAGGCCGGAAAAGCGCCCCGTGAGCCAGGCGATGTAGTCGAACGCGCCGTCGGCCTCGCGCAGCGCGCCGTTCGATGATCCGGCGGGCACCCCCTCGAGCGCGGCCACGCGCGCCTCGACGGCGGCCTCGTCGGCGTCGTCGAGCTTGCTGCCGCCGGCGCGGAAGACCTTGATGCCGTTGTCGGCCCACGGGTTGTGCGAGGCCGAGACCACCAGGCCCAGGGCCGCGTCGCGCGCACGCATGGCCACCGGCAGGCCGGCGGTGGGCAGCACGCCGAGGTCGAGCACGTCGGCGCCCTCGCGCAGGCCCGTGGCCAGCGCGTCCACGATGGCCGGGCCCGACGCGCGCGTGTCGCGCGCCACGAGCACCAGCCCGCCGCGCGCGCGCTCGGCGAGCGCCCGCCCGAGGTGCTGCAGGAACTCCGGGACCAGCGGGAACTCGCCCGCCCGGCCGCGGATGCCGTCCGTGCCGAACCAGCGACGGCTCACGGGCCCTTCTCGACCTCCTCCAGCTTGAACTCGATGCGCGGCTCGTCGAGGCCGTTGACGCCGAGGACCTTGACGTTCAGCGACAGGTCGCCGCGGAAGCAGTCGATCTTGGGCTTGTTGGTGCCGCCCACGAGGAGCGCGTGACGGAAATCGAAGACCAGGTCGATCTGCCGCGCGAGCTGCTCCAGGTCCTGTGCGTAACGTTCGAGCTCCGGCGCCGGTCCGCGCACGAGCACGTCGATCGTCTCGGGCGGCCGCCCCACCATCCTGAAGCCGGCCTCGGCCAGCGCGGCCTCGTTCTTGAGGGTGACGGGCAGGGCGAAGACCTTGAGCTCCGTGTCCTTGGGCGAGACCGAGACCGTGACGTCGATGCTGGCGGGCGTCATGGTCACGCGCTGGTCGAGCAGGTGCTGGTCGAGGCCCACGGACTGGGTCACCGTCAGGTTGCGGCCTTCCACGGACACGGGCGCCAGCTTGAGCAGGCCCGGGTCGCTGCGGAAGCGCTCGACGATCGAGCCCGGGCCGGACACGGTGACCACGGTCAGGCGCGGTTTCGCGCCGGCGCTGTCGTAGACGTAGCCCTTGGCGGGCTGGCCCGTGACGGTCACGTTGACCGCGCCGAGCGTGAGGCTCACCGTCGCGCGCCGCACGAGCGTGACCGTGAGCGTCGGGTTGGCGTCGCGGCCGATGCGGAACAGGGTGAGCTCGGGCGAGCGGTCGCGGCCCTTGAAGTTCTCGCGGCCCAGCGTGCGCTGCACGGCGGCCTGGTCCTGGCCCAGGAGGTCGCTCTCGGCGAACTCGAGCACGGCCGACATGACCAGGCCGCGCACGTCGTCCTTGAGCCCCTTGACGCGCAGGCGCAGGTTGTCCGGCTCGACGTCCTGAACGTCCAGGCTCTCCGGCACCACCAGGTAGATGGTGGAGCGGTTGGCGGTGAGCCGCTCGCGGTCGGCCTCCTCGACCGAGTGGACGGCCCGCACGTCGAGCACCTCGTTCTGCTCGTCGAGCACCAGGCCCTCGAGCACGAACCACACGCCCACGGCCAGCCCGAGGGCCGTGAGCTTGCGCCCGATGTCGTGGCGCACGGCGCGGAAGAGGCGCGTGCCGAGGCTCATCGGCCGTTCTCCGCGCCGGTGCCCTGCAGGAAGCCGGAGAGCAGCTCCTCGAGCTGCGAGGTGTCGCCGACGGCCTGCAGCCGCCCCCGGTGCGCCAGCGAGATGCCGCCGGTCTCCTCGCTCACCACCACGGCCACGGCGTCGCTCTCCTCGGTGGCGCCCAGCGCCGCGCGGTGCCGCGTGCCAAGCTCGCGCGACAGGGTCGTGGACTCGGTGAGCGGCAGCATGCACGAGGCCGCCACGATGCGGCCGCCGCGCACGATGACGGCGCCGTCGTGCATGGGGCTCTTGGGGTAGAAGAGCGACTCGAGCAGCGCGCCCGAGAGGGCCGCGTCCAGCGGCACGCCCGTGTCCTGCAGGCCCTTGATGCCGGTCTTGCCCTCGAAGACCACCAGCGCCCCGTGCCGCCGGCGCGACAGCGCGCGGAACGAGTTGGACAGGTCGGCCACGTGGCCGGGCAGGCCGGGCCCGCCGAACTTGAGCGGGTCGGACAGCGCCAGGAAACCGCGCCGCAGCTCGGGCTGGAACAGCACCACGAGCACCACGGCCAGCACCGGCGCCATCTCCTGCATCGCGTACTGCAGTCGCGGGAAGGAGACGCCGAGCAGGAAGGAGATGGCGGCCAGGCCCGCCACGATGGCGACCAGCGAGAGCAGCACGCCCTTGAACACCGCGAGGCCGGCCTTGCCGTGCAGGAAGCGCAGGAAGGCGTAGAAGAGCCAGGTGAGGATGGCGATCTCGATCACGGCCGACACGAAGTCGCGCGCGCGCTCGGGCTCGTCGCCAGCGAAGGGCAGGATGTCCTGCGGCCGCGCGCCCGGCGGCAGGACGCCGCCACCCAGGTCCTGGAGCAGCACGAAGGCAGACAGGAGCCCGTCCTGCATCACCGGCGGAGGGCCGCTCCCGGGACGGCCGTCTCGTCGAGCGGGGCGCCGGCGCAGTCCAGCACCGTGCGCACGGTGGCGCCCAGCAGCGTGTCCGGAGTGCTGGCGCCGGCCGTGAAGCCGATCACGATCTCGCCCTCGGGCAGCCAGCCGCGCGTGCGCACGATGTGGTCCGTGGCCGGGTCGCGGTGCACGATCTCCAGCGGGCCGATGCTGTCCGGGCCGATGACGTGGTAGCTGGGGAAGCGGCCGCCGCCCACGCGCGTGAGGTTGCGGGTGTTGCTGCTGTCGTAGCCGCCCACCACGACCATGAGGTCCGGCGCGCGCTCGTGGGCCAGCTCCTCCACGGCGTCCTGGTTCTCCTGGGTGGCGCGGCAGATGGTGTTCAGCTCGCGGAAGTTCTCGCGCGCGCCGTCCTCGCCGTCGCGCTCGGCGATGGCGGCGCGCACCATGCGCTCGATCTCGCGCGTCTCGCTGGCAAGCATGGTGGTCTGGTTCACCGTGCCCAGGTGCAACAGGTCGCGCGCCGCGTCGAAGCCGGCCGACAGCGCGCCCTGCGGCAGGCTCTGCGCCAGCATGTCCGGCGGCTGGCGGCCGGCGATCACGTCGCACACCAGGCCGGCCTGCCCGCGGTCGGCCACCACCACGTAGCGCCCGCCGCGCGAGGCGATGAGCGAGCAGCTGGCGCGCGTCTCCTCGTGCCGCACGAGGCCGTGGATGAGCGTGGTGAAGCCGTCCTTCACGTAGGACAGCGTGCGCTTGTGCGGCTTGATGACCCAGGGGCAGGTGGTGTCCACGATCGTGCAGCCCACGTCCTGCAGGCGCTGCATGTCCTCGACCGTCGCCGAGAAGGCGGGGATGACCACCACGTCATCGGCGCGCAGCTCGCCGTCGGAGGCCAGGTCGCTGAAGGGACCGCGCAGGAAGCGCACGCCGCGCGCCTTGAAGTCGGCGTTCACGTGCGGGTTGTGGATGATCTGGTCCAGCAGCCACAGCCGCCGGCCGGGGAACTGGGCCAGCGCGTCGCGCACCATGGCCACCGCGCGGTCCACGCCCCAACAGAAGCCGAAGCTGCGCGCGATGCGGACCGTGACGCGCCCGCTGCGCAGCTCCCCCGTCCCGCCGCGCAGCGCCTCGATGAGGGGGCTCTTGTACGAGTAGCGCTCGAAGGGGTTGTCGTAGCGATCGACGGACATGCGATCGGCCCTGTGCCTCCGGAACCCGTTGCGGGCGCTTCGTCGGCTCGCTCCCGGGCGGCTACCACGGTAGCCGCGACGGCGGGCCGGCGCCATGAGCTGCCCGGCCGGCCGGTCCGCGCGGCGCTCGCGTGGCGCGTGCGGGACGCGTCTTGCCGGAAGGGTCCGCGCACCTATCATCGCAGCCTTTCCCGGCAGGGGCCCCCGTGACCGACGCCGTGCGCCTCGACTCCGTGAGCAAGACCTTCGGCACCCACGCCGCGGTGCGCTCGCTCTCGCTCGCCGTGCCGACCGGCCGCATCCACGGCTTCATCGGGCCCAACGGCTCGGGCAAGACCACCACGCTGCGCATGATCCTGCACATCCTGCTGCCCGACAGCGGCACGGTGGAGGTGCTGGGCCGGACGGGCACGCGCGCCGCCTCCGACCGCATCGGCTACCTGCCCGAGGAGCGCGGGCTGTACAAGAAGATGAAGGTCCTGGACCAGCTCGTGTACTACGGCGCGCTCAAGGGCCTGCAGCGCGGCGCGGCGCGGCGCGCGGGGCGCGAGTGGCTCGAGCGCCTCGGCCTCTCCGCGTGGGCGGACCGGAAGGTGGAGACGCTCAGCAAGGGCATGGCGCAGAAGGTGCAGTTCATCTCCACCGTGCTGCACGCGCCCGAGCTGCTCATCCTGGACGAGCCCTTCTCGGGCCTCGACCCGGTGAACCTGCAGGCGCTGCGCGACGCCATCCTCGAGCTCTCCCGCGGCGGCACGACCATCCTGTTCTCCACGCACGACATGGCCATGGCCGAGCGCATGTGCGACCACCTGTGCATGATCTTCCGCGGCGAGAAGGTGCTGGACGGCACGCTGGAGGAGATCCAGCAGCGCTACGGCGACGACACGGTGCGGCTGCGCGCGGACGGCGCGCGCGAGGCGCTGGCCGGCAACCCCGCCGTGGTGGCGGTGCTGGACATGGGCCGCTGGCAGGAGGTCCGGCTGCAGCGGGGCGCCGATCCGCAGTCGCTGCTGTCCGCGCTGGCCGCACGCACGCGCGTGCACCACTTCGAGGTGGCGCGGCCCTCGCTGCACGACATCTTCGTGCGCATCGCCGGTCCCGAGGCCGCCGCGCAGCCGGCCGCCGACGGCCACGGCCACGGAGCGCCCGCATGACCAAGGCCTTCACCGTGGCCCGCACCGAGTACCTGCGCGCCGTGCGCACCCGGGGCTTCATCCTGGGCGTGCTCATGATGCCCGTGCTCATGAGCGGCGGCTTCATCGCCACGCGCATCAGCGAGAAGACCGCGGACGTGAGCGACCGGCGCTTCGCCGTGGTGGACCCCGACGGCCGCGTCGCCGCAGCGCTCATCACGGCGGCCGCCGGGCGCAACGACCGCGGCATCTGGAGCTCCGACGAGCCGCGCAGGCAGGAGCGGCCGCGCTTCGTGCCCGAGCCTTACGAGCCGGCCCCGGGCGAGGATCCGGTGCTCGCGCTGTCCGAGCGCGTGCGGCGCGGCGAGCTGTTCGGCTTCCTGCTGGTGGGCGCCGACGCGCTCCTCCCGCCCGGCTCGGGCCAGGGCGACGACCAGCTCCTGTGGCACACGAACACGCCCACCTACGACGAGCTCCCCGACTGGATCCGCGACGAGGTGAACGAGCTGGCGCGCAGCAGCCGCTTCACCGCCGCCGGCCTGGACGAAGCCCTCGTGGACCGCCTCTCGTCGCGCGTCTGGGTGCGCACCATGGGCCTCGCGCGCGTCTCGGCCACGGGCGAGGTGCGCAAGGCCAGCCAGTCCAGCGAGGCCGCCACCATCGGCGTGCCGCTGATCTTCTCGATGCTGCTCTTCGTCCTGGTCATGAGCACCGCGCCGGCCCTGCTCAACACGGTGCTCGAGGAGAAGATGCAGAAGATCGCCGAGGTGCTCGTGGCCACGGTGGACCCCTTCGACCTGCTGCTGGGCAAGCTCCTGGCCACGGCGAGCGTGGCCCTGACGCTGTCGGTCATCTACGTCGGCGCGGGCCTGATCTTCGCGCGCACCTCGGACGTGGTGCCCGCCGCGATGCTCGACGCGATCACGCCCGCGACGCTGGCCTTCTACGTGCTCTTCCAGGTGCTGGCGCTGCTCTCCTACGGCGCCATCTTCGCCGCCATCGGCGCGGCCTGCACCGAGCTGCAGGATGCCCAGAACCTCATGGGCCCGCTCATGATCATGCTCATGATGCCCATGTTCTTCATGATGCCGGTGCTCCAGCACCCCGACAGCCCGGTCTCGCGCATCGTCTCGCTCATCCCCACCGCCACGCCCGTGCTCATGATGATGCGCGTCTCGGCGCCGCCCGGCCCGGCGTGGTGGGAGCTGCTGGCCGCGCTGGTCATCACGGGCGGCTTCACGATCTTCTGCGTGTGGGCCGGCGGGCGCATCTTCCGCATCGGCATCCTGGCGCAGGGCCAGTCGCCGAGCTGGCGGCGCCTGTGGACGTGGCTGCGGGCGGGCTGAGCGCGGCCGGCCTCGTCCGCGGACCGGCGCTGCGGTAGCATCCCGCGGCCATGGACGCCCACGACCACGCCCCGCACGCCGCCGCCCCCGCCGTCCGCGACCCGGAGTGGAACTGGTGGCTGGGAGCCACGCTGCTGTTCCTGGCGCTGCTCCTGCTGGTCTTCGCGCTGCCCTCCCTCCGTTCCGAGCGCCGTGACTTCGCTCCGGTCACCGCCGCCGATCGCGCCCGCTCGGAGCAGGAGCGCGCGGCCGACCTGCTGGCCAGCATGGCCGGCCTGGGCACGGCCGACGACAGCGTGCCTCCGGAGGTCGGCGAGGACATCCGCTACCTGATCCGCCGCGTGGCCGAGTCCGGCAACACCTTCGTGTTCAACGACAAGGAGAGCAGCGCCGCCGAGACGGCCGCGTTGATGCTGGAACGCTGGAAGAACGCGGAGACCGAGATCTACTCGGCCGAGACCCTCATCCGCCGCGTCGCCGGCTACAAGCTGGTGGACCGCCTAACCATCCGCGTGAAGTTCCCCGACGGCACGGACAAGTGCCTCGCCGACTGGCTGCGCGACCAGCTCACGGAGCGGCCGGCGGAGCACTGAGCACCGCGCGCACGACGGCCAGCGCGTCCGCCGCAGCCTGCGCATCGTGCACGCGCACGAAGTCCACGCCCGCCAGCGCGGCCAGCACGGTGCAGGCGGTCGTGGCGTGCCCGCGGTCGGCGTCGGGCCGGCCGGTGAGCGCCCCGAGGAAGCTCTTGCGCGAGGCACCCAGCACGGTGCGGAAGCCCAGCGCCACCAGGTCCGGCAGCGCGGCCAGCAGCGCCACGTTGTCCTGCACGCGCTTGCCGAAGCCGAGGCCCGGGTCCAGCAGCAGGCGCTCGGGCGGGATGCCCGCCAGCACGGCGCGCGCGACGGCCTCCCGCAGCTCCAGGCGCACCTCGTGCGGCGCGTCCTCGTAGCGCGGCGCCTGCTGCATCGTGGCCGGCGTGCCGCGCCGGTGCATGAGGATGACCGGCAGGCCGGCGGACGCCGCGACGCCGGCCAGCTCCGGGTCGTCGGCGAGGGCCGAGACGTCGTTGAGGAGGTCGACGGCGTCGAGTTCGAGGGCGCGGCGAAGGATGGAGGCGCGGGAGGTGTCCAGCGAAAGGGGCACGGGAACCGCGCCACGCAGGTGGCGCAGCACGGGCTCGAGCCGCGCCCACTCCACCTCGGGCTTCGGCGCCACGCTGCCCGGGCGCGTGCTGACGGCACCGACGTCCAGGACCGCGGCGCCGTCGGCAACGAGACGCGCGGCGTGGGCCAACGCGGCGTCGACGTCGACGCACTCGCGCCCGGCGTCGCCCGAGACGAAGCGGCCGCCGTCGCTGAAGCTGTCCGGCGTGAGGTTCAGGACGCCGAGGACGTGCGTCGTGCCGCGTGGCGGGAGCGGGCGGAGCATGCGGGCCAGCCTAGCAGCAGACCATGGCCCGAGCATGCTCGCTTGCCTCGCGTGCGACAAGCCGCCGGTGCTCGGCAATCAGGCCGCGACTCAGCGCGCGCTCAGACAGTCCGAGAGGTCGAGGACAGCGATGGATGGAACGGATTCGAAGCGGTTCTCGCCGCAGCCGATTCCGATCGCGGGAGCCGCCCCGGGCGTGATCAGGAGCGGCACGGTGATCCATGGCGCGATGCCGTGTGGGCCCGAGGGGCCAGTGTGCCGAGCCAGCATCGCATCGTCGATGCATCCAATCTGTGCGCCAGTCGCTCCAGAAACGAGCAGCAGCCGCCAGGCATCGTGCGGGCACGTGCATGCGATGCTGCAGGCATAGTCACGCGTACCGTCCCCGTCCATGTCGTCCCAAGCCTCGATGGAAGTGCCAAAGAAGCTGGCCATGAGGCCCCCCGCATCGACCTTGTCATCGAGTGGGAACGTGCTCGTGCACAGGATCTCGCCCGTCCGGGACGCCACCCGTCGAAGCTCGAGCCACACGCACTCGTCAGCCTCCTCGCGGACTTCCGCGATCATGACGTCATCGGACGCCCGGCCATCGACTGCGACGGCGCGACACATGTCGGCGGCGAACTTGCCCTTGTAGAGTGTCCGCTGCTCGTGCGTTCCCAAGTCGATGGCCACGACGCGTGAGTCGGGGAGAAGCCAATCGACTGACTTTTCTTCCTGGATCCGTACGGCGATCGAGGGATCGGCTCGGCCGTTCTCTTGTCCGAGCCACGCGAGCCCGTCATACACCATGCGGGCGCCATCCGTGGCGAGCGGGACAACCCGGGCCACGCTGCTGGCGACGTCGAACTCGACGAGCTTGGCCAGCGGCGTGTTGTTCCTGGCCTCGAGCAAGAATCGATTCGAGGTGTCCGCTGCATCCTCGACTGCCGGGACTCCCGCGCCGAGCGCCAATCCATCCGTTGCCACCGATGTCGTACTGTGGATCCCGCCATCGGCGCTCGACACGAGCATGAGCGTGCCGCCGGTAAAGACGAAGTTGTCTCGAGGCGAGATGCACACCAGAACATCCGGAACGCCGTCGCTCGTCATATCCCAGCCGCCGGCGAGACGAACGCTGGCTCCGGCGTCGGCCAGCCACTTCGTCCAGGTGACGCGGCCAGTTCCATCGAGGTCGAATCGGACCTCAGCAAGCCCGACCGATGGCAGTGGCCGACTGCGCATCCCGGAGTCATCGCTAGACATCCCGGAGACGACTGCCACGAACCCGTCTGAAGGCAGGAGACGATCAGTGCCCGGTGCCGGCTTCCGTATCGCGACGGGGCTTTCGACGAAGCTCCAGCCGGCTGGCAGCGTGAAGCACAGTGCCGTCTCGGTGGGCTGCTCGCCCTGAGCAACGACTTGGGCACTGGCAACGACGCTGCACAGCAGCGTCGCAAGCCATCGACTGACGGTTCTCGTCATGCGCATCCCCCGAAGTCCGGCCGGCGCTAACCGCTGACCGGTATTCGTGTGGCGGCAAGCCGAGGTTCAGTCGGGCGTGCCGCTCAGGCCGGCCCCGGCAGCGGCATGCCCTCGCCCGCCAGCCCCGTCTCCGGCTTCTCCGGCCGCGCGCTCTGCGGCTTGCTGGGCACCGCGATGGGCGGCTCGGGCGCCGGCATGCGCGGCGCCGCCGGCGCGCGGCGCAGGTCGTCGACCTTGGCGCCACCGATGATGGCACGCACCTCGTCGCCGCTGACGGTCTCGTGCTTCATCAGCGCGAGCGTCAGCTCCTCCACCTGGCTCCGGCGCTCGCTCAGGATCTCCTTCGCACGGGCGTAGCAGTGCTCGAGCACCTTGCGGACCTCGCGGTCGATGGCCTCGGCCGTGGCCTCGGAGTAGTTCTTGCTGCGTAGCAGCTCGTCGCCGAGGAAGACCTCGCCGCGCCGCTCGCCCAGGGCCATGGGCCCGAGCGCGTCGCTCATGCCCCAGGAGCAGATCATGGCGCGCGCGATCTCGGTGGCGCGCTCGATGTCGTTGGCCGCCCCGCCGCTGATGTCATCGCAGAACAGCTCCTCGGCCACGCGGCCGCCGTAGAGCACGATGAGCATGCCCTCCAGCTCGCGCTTGCGGTGGTGGTACTTGTCGCGCTCGGGCAGCTGCATGGTGGCGCCCAGGGCGAGGCCGCGCGGGATGATGGTGACCTTGTGCACCGGCTCGACCACGTTGCCCAGCGCCGAGGCCACCACGGCGTGGCCGGCCTCGTGGTAGGCCGTGACGCGCCGGTCCTCCTCGACCATGACGCGGCTCTTCTTCTGGCGGCCGAAGCGCACCTTGTCGCGCGCCTCGTCCAGGTCGTCCTGCTCGACGGCGTCCTTGTTCTTGAGCGTGGCGATGAGGGCGGCCTCGTTGATGAGCGCCTCCAGCTCCGCGCCGCTGAACATGGGCGTGCCGCGCGCCACGACGGAGAGGTCCACGTTGGACGCCAGCTTCACCTTCTGCGCGTGCACCACGAGGATGGCCTCGCGGCCGCGCACGTCGGGCAGGTCCAGCACGATCTGGCGGTCGAAGCGGCCGGGCCGCAGGAGCGCCGGGTCCAGCACGTCCGGGCGGTTCGTGGCGGCGATCATGATGACGCCGCTGTCGGTCTCGAAGCCGTCCATCTCGACCAGGATGGCATTGAGCGTCTGCTCGCGCTCGTCGTGGCCGCCGCCGAGGCCCGCGCCGCGCTTCCTGCCCACCGCATCGATCTCGTCGAGGAAGATGACGCACGGCGCCGACTCGCGCGCCTGCTTGAACAGGTCGCGCACGCGGCTCGCGCCCACGCCCACGAACATCTCGACGAAGTCGCTGCCGCTGATCGCGAAGAAGGGCACGCTGGCCTCGCCGGCGATGGCCTTGGCCAGCAGCGTCTTGCCCGTGCCGGGCGGGCCCACCAGGAGCACGCCGCGCGGCACGCGGCCGCCCAGGCGCGAGAAGCGCTTGGGGTCCTTGAGGAAGGCGATGATCTCCTGGACCTCCTCCTTGGCCTCCTCGACGCCGGCCACGAGGTCGAAGGTGATCTTGGCCTGGTCGGGCGTGACCATCTTCACGCGCGAGCGGCCAAAGCTCATGATCCCGCCGCCGCCGCCGGCCGCGCGCATCTGGCGCGTGAAGAACCAGAAGAACAGCACCATGATGAGCAGCCACGGCACGAAGGTGAACAGCAGCGAGGACCACAGGTCCGTGGCCGGCTCGTAGCTCACGCGGCCCGGGTCGCCCACCGGCGCGGGCAGGATGCTCACGCCGCGCGCGCCCTGCTCGTCGAGGAAGGTGGCGATGGCCGCGGCCGAGTCCTTGGGGTCGCCGGTGATGGCGGCCCAGTGCACCTGGCCCGACTCCATGTACTCGAGGTACAGACCGGTGAGGCCCGAGCTCGGATCGGCCTCGTTCAGGGTGTAGCCGGCCAGCACGCGCGAGCGTCCGGCGGCCACCGCGGCCAGCATGTCGGGCAGCGCCACGCGGTGCACCTCGCGCGCCACCAGCCGCTCCAGCTCGGGGAGCTGCTCCTTGGCGTACTCGGGCACGGGCACTTCCCACGCCTCGGGCTCGGCCAGGCCGGGGCGGCGCACCTTGGCCTCCAGCCGCGCCTCGCCCACGAACTTGATCGAATCGACGTCGCCCTGGTAGGCGAGCCGCCGCAGGTTCTGGAAGTTGCGCGCCTCCAGCTCGGGCAGCGGGATGCTGAAGTAGTTGACGATCAGGACGACCATGGCCAGCACGAGCAGCACCGTGAACAGGCTGCCGAGCCGGTTGGGCTGCGGGCGCGGGGGCTTGGCGGGAGCGGGGCTCATCAGAAGTCCTGTTCTAGCTCGCGGATGATGTCACGCGCCAGATAGCGGAAGGCTTCGGTGCGCGCAAAGGCGAGATCCTCGCCCAGCGCCGGCACGGAATAGCCGTGCTGCGTGAGCCGGCGCTGCTTGAGCACCTCGCCGCTCCTGGCATCGACGACGGAGATTTCCACGGTTACCGCAGTGCTGGTGGACGTCGGGATCTGCTGCTTGTCCTCGGAGAGCACGTGCTGGCTCACGTCGAGCACGCGACCGGTCAGGTGGATCTCCGCCTCGTCCTTGCTCGACAGGTGCAGGCCCGGGCTTGAGAGGATCTGACTCACCAGCTGCTCCGTCAGCTCGAACTGCACGTCGCGGTAGAAGGTTTCGTTGCCGAAATAGGACACCCAGACCTGGTCGCGGTCGTCCGGGAAGACGTCGCCCCGCTGCAGCCCCACGCAGGCCGTCAGGCCGGCCGCCACGAGCGCCGCGAGCATCGGCGGGCGCAGGCTCACGGCTGGCTGCCGTCCAGCTTGTCGCCCTTCTGCTCGCCGCGGCGCTTCTCCTCGGCCTCGCGCTCCCAGCGCGGCGTCACGAACTTGACCGTGTCGATCGAGTTGCGCCGCGGGTCGCCGGCCAGCGCCGCCGGGTCGAGGCCCATGGCCAGCAGCCGCGCGGCGGCCGACTTGCCGGCGGACCTGTCGGGATAGAGGCTCGCGGCGTTGGTGAGGCGCAGGATCTCGCCCGGCGGCACACCGCGGCCGAGGTAGAAGTCGGCCACCACCAGCTCCGCCTGAGCCAGCTGCTCGCGGCAGTTCGCCAGGTCGGCCCGCGCGTCGAGCACCGCGACGCCGCGCGGGTGCACGGTCAGCGAGCGCTGCAGCAGCGACGCGGCGCGCAGGAGCTCGTTGCGGTCGTAGGCCGGGCCGCGGGCCTCGCGCAGGCGGCAGTGGCCCGCCAGCCACAGGCAGCGCTCGGCCCACTCGCTCTCGGGGTACTCCTCGAAGACGCGCAGGTAGCTGAGCGAGGCCTCGCCCCACGCCTGCACGTCGTCGCTCGCGAAGTAGTCGCCCACCATGCGCAGGGCGTCGTCGGCGCGGCCCGAGGCGCGGAAGTGCGCGGCCAGCGTCTCCAGCACCTCGACGCCGCGGCCGCGGTCGTCGAACCAGCCCGAGTACTCCTCGCCGAAGAGCATGGTCCGGCCCATCTCGAACAGCCGGTCCTCGAGCGCCGTCACGTGCTCGGACCAGGGTGCATTCTCGAGGATCCAGCGGTAGCGCTCGAAGGCGGCGCCGTAGTTGCCCAGCTCGTACTCGGCCTCGCCGGCCAGGTAGGCGGCCTCGCCGCGGTCCTCGCTGGGCACCTCGGCGCTGGCCACGGCCACCTGGCCCAGGTCGGCCACCTCGTCGATGTCGCCCTCGGCCTGCAGCTCCTGCAGGCGCGCGAGCACCGTGGACGGGTCGCCCAGCGCCGGACCGGAGCAGGCGCAGAGCAGCGCGGCGAGGGGCAGCAGCGCGCGCACGTCAGTCGCCCCGCGGGAGCGCGGCGGCGCGCGGGCGGCGCTCGAGCACGTGCAGCCAGGTGCGGTAGGTGAAGCGGCGCACGTCGTTCTCGAGCTCCGGGGACAGGTGCAGGGCGGCAGCCTCGCGCGGGTCGGCCACGGACAGCTCCTCGACGAGGCGCGCGGCGGCCGCACCGAGGGGAAAGGAAGGTTCGTCCGGCTCGCGGCAGTCGGCGCACACGATGCCGCCGCGCTCCAGGTCGCAGCGCAGCACCTTGTGACCGGAGGGGCGTCGGTCGCACGACACGCACCGGTCCAGCACCGGCTGGAACCCGGTCATTCTAAGCAGCGAGGCCTCCATCGCAAACACGACCGCCGGGACGGACGTGGCCGGCGGCCTGGAGTCGAGAACGGACAGCACGGCCAGCGCCTGGTCGAACAGCGCCGGCACCGGCTGGTCCTCGGGCGCCAGCGCAGCCAGCAGCTCCACCAGCCACAGTCCCGCCGCGAGCAGGTCCTCGCGCGAGCGCAGCCCGGCGTGGTGGGAGAGCACGCGGCGCTCGCGCAGCGGCGCGAGCGAGCGGCTGCCGCGGCGCGCGAACCACGTGAGCCGCGAGTGGTCCAGCAGGTCCACCGGCCCGCCCATGCGGCTCTTCTCGCGGTGCACGCCCTTGAGGATGAGCGACACGCGGCCGTGCTCGCGCGTGAGGAACTCGACGATCTGGCTCGTTTCGCCGAACGGCGTGCGTCGCAGTGCCAGGGCCTCGGTAGAGACGGTTCCCATCGCGGACTGCTAGCCTAGCGCCCCATGACGGATGCGGACGTCGAGAACGACGGAATGGGCGAGGTCGAGGAGCCGCGGGAGGCGCCCGGGCCCGAGCCCGCCCCGCCGAACGCGCGGCCCAATGTCATCCTCGAGGACATCGACGCCATCGAGGCCCGGCGCCTGCGCCGGCGCGGCCGCAAGTACGGGGTGCGCGACCTGTTCGGCCAGCCCGGCCCGGAAGACCCGCGCGTGTACCGGCGCCTGGCCAGCTTCGCGCGCCCGTTCTACGGCTCGCTCGCCACCGCCTTCGTGCTCTCCGCCGTGGCTGCGACCGCCACGCTGGCGCAGATCTTCGTGATGAGCTCCATGCTCGCGCCCATGGTCGAGCGCGCGCGCGGCCCCACGACGCTCGGCGCGGCCCTGCACCTGTCGAGGCGCGCGTTCGCGAGCTGGACGAACGTGGCCTGGCTCGACTCGACGTTCGCCGCCCTGCTCGTCATGACGGCCAGGCTGGAGGTGTGGTGGGCGTCGCTGCCGCCGCGCTGGCAGCTCGGCATCGCGGCGGCGCTGCTCGTGGCGCTGGTGCTCGTCGAGAACGCCAACCGCTACATCCAGCGCCTCATCATGCGCACCGTCTCGCTCGAGATCGTCAAGCGCATCCGCGCCGCGCTGTTCGACCGGCTCATGACGCTGTCGATGCGCTTCTACCAGGCCAACCACAGCGGCAAGCTGCTCTCGCGGCTCACCAACGACCTCAACAACCTGGGCACGCTGCTCGTCGACGTCATGGTCGACTTCTCGACCGACGCCATGGTGCTCATCGGGGCGCTGATCAACCTCTACATCCAGGGCGGGAACGTCGTGCTGCTGGGGCTGCTCATCACGCTGCTCTCCTTCGTGCCCGTACAGCAGATCAGCCGCCGGATCCGGCGCAAGGAGGTCAGCAACCAGGCCAAGATGGGCTCGCTGTTCGCGCGGCTCTCGGAGACGCTCGCGGCCCAGAAGATCATCAAGGTCTTCGGGGCGGAGCATCACAAGCGCGAGCGCTTCGCGCGGGTGAACGAGACCAACACCGCGGGCCGCAAGCAGTCGGCCGAGCTCCGGGCCCGCATCCAGCCGGCGGTCGAGATCATCGGCGCCATCGGCATCGCGGCCTTCGTCTGGTTCGGCGGCAACCTGGTCATCGAGGGCGACTGGGATTTCAAGCGCTTCATCAACATCGTGGGCCTGCTGTACTTTGCGGTCGCCGCCATGCGGCGCCTGGGCGACACCAACAGCAAGATGCACACCGGCCTCTCGTCCGCGGACCGCGTGGCCACGGTGCTCTACTCCGAGCCGGAGATCGTGGACGCGCCGGACGCGGTCGAGATCGACGGCCTGCGGCGCGGCATCGCCTTCCGCGACGTGAGCTACGACCACGATCCGAAGCACCCGGTGCTCCGGAACATCAGCTTCGAGCTGCCCAGGGGCAAGTCGCTGGCCATCGTCGGGCCCACGGGCTCGGGCAAGACCACGCTGGCCGACCTGGTGCCGCGGCTGTTCGAGGTGGACACGGGCGCGGTCGAGATCGACGGCCTGGACGTGCGCCGCATCACGCTGGCCTCGCTTC
>Ga0075421_100000669_pt1 | contig 36971 bp, 38 predicted proteins | sample SoiMetdeltSBSDD5_FD_75292 | JGI IMG/M metagenome (GOLD analysis project Ga0075421, IMG submission 75292) | Bulk soil microbial communities from a Populus tree surrounding site in Tennessee, USA - Soil MetaG P. deltoides SBSDD5 | ecosystem: Environmental > Terrestrial > Soil > Tree plantation... | reverse complement strand
GAGGATGTCGACGTTGTCGCGGGTGATCAGCTCCTGCGCCAGCCGGGTGGCGACGTCGGGCGCGATGCCGCCGGTGTCCTTGCGGATGAGCTCGATCTTCTTGCCGGCAACGGTGTCGCCCTTCTGCTTCATGTAGAGCTTGATGCCGTTGTCGATCTGGGTGGCGGTATCGGCGAACTGCCCGGAATAGGAGCTGATGATACCGATCTTGACCGTCTCCTGGGCGCCGGCTGCCGTAGCCGCAAGCGCAACGAGCAGGCTCCCCAGGCCCGCGAGCAGTCTGTGCATCCCCGTCCTCCCTGTCACGGTTGGTAGTTGAATATTGCCGGCGAACCTAGTGCGGCCCCGCGAGCAGGTCAATTTGCCGAAGTGCGCAAGCGGGCTCCCCGGCCGTCGATTTGCCGGCGCGCATTCTGTTCCGCAGGGAGCTGGCGGGTGGATCATGTCGCTGTCGTCCGCGGTGGTATCCAGCCCATCCTGCGTTCTCGCGAGGCGTCGGGACCCGGCCCCGAAGCTGCCAGCACCCGAGGCGCCGGCCGGACGGCCGGGGCCTCGGTTCCCGGTGAACGCAGCAGCGGCGCCTGCGCGGCACCCCTATTTCCTGCCGGCCGATCCCGGGTCCTTGACGTTCTCCACCTTGTCGAAAGCGACGTTGCGGAGGCCGTCGCCGACCTTCTCGACCTTGCGGACGTAGATGGTCTGCACCACGTCGCGGGTCTCCGGATCGATCTGGAAGGGGCCGCGCGGGCTTTCGAACTTCAGGCCCTTGGCGGCGGCCACCAGGCTCGCGGCGTCGGTCTTGCCGCCGGCCTTCTTGAGGGCCTCGTAGATGACGTGCATGCCGTCGTAGCCGCCGACCGAGCTGAAGTCCGGATTGCGCTTGAACTCGGCGTTGTAGGCCTTCACGAACTCCGCGTTGAGCTTGGAGCTGTCGTGGAAGTCGTAGTGCCAGACCGTGATGATGCCGAGCCCGGCCTCGCCCATGCCCTGCAGCGACTTCTCGTCGCCGACCTCGCCGGTGCCGATGATCTTGATCTTCTTGGCGTCGATCCCGCGCTCGGCGAAAGCCTTGCCCAGCGCCGCCGGCTGCGCCCCGGCCGGAACGAAAATGAAGATCGACTCGGGGTTGAGGTCCTTGGCCCGCTGCACGAAGGCGGAGAAGTCGGGGTTGGCCACCGGCATGCGCACGGAGCCGACGATCTCGCCGCCGGCCTTCTTGAAGGCTTCGTGGAAGGAGATCTCGGCGTCCTTGCCCGGCGCGAAGTCCGACACCATGGTGTAGGCCTTGCGGATGCCGCTCTTGTGCGCCCAGGCGCCCGCGGTGGCGCCTACCGAGGGCAGAGTCATCGAGGTGCGCACGGAGTAGGGCGACATGGTGATGATCACGGTCGTCGCCGCGTTCATGATCACCATGAACTTCTTGGCCTCGGCCGAGACCTTCGAGACCGCGATGGCATTGGGCGAGAGCGAGAAGCCCGCGAGGATATCGACGCCGTCGCGGGTGATGAGCTCCTGCGCCAGCCGCGCGGCCACGTCGGGCGCCACGCCGCCGGTATCCTTGCGGATAATCTCGATCTTCCTTCCGGCGACGGTATCGCCCTTCTGCTTGATGTAGAGCTTGATGCCGTTGTCCATCTGGGTGGCGAGATCGGCGAACTGGCCCGAGTAGGGCATGATCACCCCGATCTTCAACGACTCTTGCGCCCTGGCGGCGGTCGCCGCCGCAAGTGCGACAATGGCCGCGCCGGCCAGGCCGGCGAGCAGTCTCTTCATCGGCTTCCTCCCTTCGCTGGCCCTTACGGGCCCTTCGTTATTGGGCTGACAGTAGGTCTGGACAGTTTGGCCGTCAAACGATTTGGTCGCTCGGCGTCGCTGCCCGCAGGTGCGGCTTTTCGAGGCCTGCCGGTCGACGCAAGCCTCTCTCGCAGCCCCCGGAAACCCGCCGTCCTCACGACGACACGAACGTCCTCCCCGTCAGCTTCTCGATGTTCTTGAAGTAGATCTTGTTGCGGTCGTCCTCGGAGATGTCGAGGCCATCGATGATCTTGATGGTCTCGCGGATGTACTGGGTGCCGCCCTCCGGATCGAACGGGCAGTCGGAGGCGAACACCACCTTGTCGGCCCCGAAGAACTCCAGCCCGCAAATGGTGGCCGCGCGCGAGCCGAACACGGCGGAGTCGGCATTGAAGTCCTGCTTGAAGTAGTCGAGCGGGCGCTTCTTCAGGCTTTTCAGCAGCGCGAAGTAGTCCTCGTCGGTGGTACGCTTCCCAAGCTGGTCCCACCCCGGTCCTACGCGGCCCTCGTGGTAGGGGACCATGGCGCCCAGGTGGTGCACGATGATCTCGAGGTCGGGATACTTGTCCAGCGTCCTGGAGAAGACGAGGCGCGACATGGCTACGCTGGTCTCGTAGGGCCAGCCGAAAGTCCACCAGATCTCGTAGAGAGACTTCTTCTCGTCCATGTAATCGGGGTGGTCGGCGCCGCGCTCGGGATGGATCCATACGGGCTTGCGAAGCCGGTTCATGGCGGCGAAGAACGGCTCGAACTCGGGCCGGTCCAGCGGCTTGCCGCCGACGTTGGTGAAGATCTGCACGCCCACCGCGCCCAGCTCCTCAATGGCGCGCTCCGCCTCGGCGACGCCGGCATCGGGTGCCGACAGCGGCACCTGCGCGATGAAGGCCGGGAAGTGGTCGGGATGCCTGGCAACCAACTCGGCGAGGCCGTCGTTGCCGATCTTGGCGAGCTCGGCGGCCAGCTCCGGGTGACCCTTGCTCAGGCGTTCCAGGGTGGGGGCCGGCAGCGAGAGGATCTGGGCATAATCGGGAAACTGCTCGACGACCTTGAGGCGGGTGTCGAGGTCGTGGATCGACTTCACCGCGCGGGTGCGCCGGAACATGTCCTTCAGGTCGCCGGCGATCTCCTCCATCTTCTTGTAGTAGCCGGCCGGGAAAAAGTGGTTGAAGGCATCGATGCGCTTCATGGGCCCTCCAGGGTAAGGTTTCAGGTTTCAGGTTTCGGGCGTAGGCTGGGTCAAGCGAAGCGCAGACCCAACATGGTCTGTTGGGTCTGCGCTGACGCTCGACCCAGCCTACCAGGCGGAGCATGGCGCGCGGTCTCCAACACCGGCTCGATATGCTAGCGCGGGCCCATGGCATGCGGGTCGAATTGTCGCGACGTCAACCGGTTGCGGACCACGTCCATCGGCTGCTCGCAGCGCTCGAGGCGCGCTTTGAACCCCTCGGCTCGGTCATCCATCGCTTCCTTCCCCTTGGCCCTGGTGGCGGCTGGCGGCGAGCATACTGCAACGGCAACGGTTGTGCGAAGTCCCGGCGCGACGCCGGCAGCGCCTTCTGCCCGGATTCGCTATTGATCGCCGGGATCGCGGATGTCATGTAAGCTACCCGCAAATCGGGGTTTCTATCCGTGCGCTTCACCGGCCTCGTAGGTCTCTGTCTGTTGCTGCTGTTGGGAGGGGGGTGCACCAACGATCCCTATCCGGCGGCGGACCGTGCCAAGAAGGTCCTCTACACCTACTTCGCCGAGGCGCCGAAGACGCTCGACCCTGCGGTCGCCTACGCCGCCACCGATCACGTCGTCACGGGCACCGTGTTCGATACGCTGCTCGAGTACCACTATCTGCGGCGGCCGCTCGAGCTGATCCCCGGCCTCGCCGAGGCGGTCCCGAAGGTCGAGGTCAGGCCCAACGGCCACCACAGCTACCGCTTCCGGCTGCGCAGTGGCGTGCTGTTTCACGCCGATCCCTGCTTCGCGCTGAGCCAGAAGGGCCGCGATACGCGTGAGCTCGTGGCCGCCGACATGGCGTTCGCGCTCGCGCGTCTCGCCGACCCGGCCGTCAACAGCCCCGCGGCTCCGACGTTCAACGACGTGCTGGGCTTCGCCGCGTTCGCCAAACGGCTCGGCGACATGCGCAAGGCCGACGCAGGCTTCGCGGCACTGCCGGCGCACGAGCAGTACAAGCGTGCCGGCGGCATCGAGGGCGTCGTCGTGCATGGGGACCTCGATCTCGAGATCGTGCTGGCGGAGCCCAATCCGCAGATCCTCTACTGGTTCGCCATGCCGTTCACGACTCCCATGCCGTGGGAGGCGGTCGCCTACTACAACGGCAAGGACGGACGCCCCAATCTTTCCGAGCGCGCGGTCGGCACCGGCCCGTTCAGGCTGACGATCTACGAGAAGCAGCATCGCTTCGTGCTCACGCGCAACGACGCGTGGTACGGCCTCAGCAAGGCGAACGCAGATGCGCCGGGCGCGGTGTTTCCAGCCAAGGCAGACATGGAGGCCGATGACATCAAGGACGGCGTGGTCGATCCGGCCTATGCCGGGCGGCGCCTGCCCTTCCTCGACGAGATCAGGTTCGTCCGCGAGCGGGAGAGCATCCCGGAGTTCAACAAGTTCCTGCAGGGCTATTACGACACCAGCGGCATCATCAAGGAGAGCTTCGACACGGTGATCGTCGAAGGGCTGCTGTCGCCGGAGATGAAGGAGCGCGGCATCCGCCTCACCAAGGAGGTGGAGCCGACCATCTTCTACGTCGGCTTCAACATGGACGATGCCGTGGTGGGTGCGCCTGCCGGCGAAAAAGGCCGCAAGCTGCGCCAAGCCATGAGCCTCGCCATCGATTCCGAGAAGTTCCTGCGCCTGTTCCTCAACGGGCGTGGCACGCCCGCGCAGTCGCCGGTGCCGCCTGGGATCTTCGGCTTCAGGAAGGACTACAAGAACCCCTTTCGCCAGCCAGACCTCGCCCGTGCGCGCCAGCTGCTCGCCGAGGCCGGGTACAAGGACGGCATCGATCCCAAGACCGCCGCCCCTCTGAAGCTTGCCTTCAACACCGGCCGCACGGAGGCGGAGGCGCTGCTGCAGTGGGAGTTCCTGGCCGCCGCGTGGCGGGAGATCGGCCTCGACGTCGAGGTCAAGGCCACCGACTGGAACAAGTACCAGGCCGACCTGCGCCAGGGCGCCTATCAGGTCTTCTTCCTCGGCTGGGGCGCGGACTATCCCGATCCGGAGAACTTCCTTTTTCTCCTCGAATGCAAGCAGGCGCAGTCCAAGAGCAAGGGGCCGAACACCGCAAACTTCTGCAACGAGGAGTTCGACAGGCTCTACCAGACCATGAAGCAGCTGCCCAACGGCGAGCGGCGCGCAGCAGCGGTCAGGCAGATGGAGGATATCCTCGAGCGTGAGCGGCCCTGGATCGAGCTGTTCTTTCGCGAGGCCTACGATCTGAGCCACGCCTGGGTCGTCAACGCCAAGCCCATGGGCATGTCGTACCCGACCTACAAGTACCGCGACGTGCTGCCTGCGCTGCGCGCCGAGCTGCAGCCCACCTGGAACGTGCCCGTGCGCTGGCCGCTCTACATCCTCCTCGCCGCGCTCCTCGCGCTCGCCGCGCTGATGGTCAGGACCTACTACCGGGAGCGGCTGTAACGGAATGGCTGCCTATCTCATCCGTCGCCTGGCCTACGGCGTGCTCACCGTCCTGGGTGTGCTGTTTCTCCTGTTCGTTCTGTTCTTCGCCATCACCGACCCCGACGACATCGCGCGCAAGGCCCTGAGCGAGCGGGTGCGGCCCGAGGTCATCGTGCAGTGGAAGAAGAACCACGGCTACGACAAGCCGATGCTGCTCAACACCGAGCACGGGGTCGCCAACCCGAGGCGCTACAGCGACACCCTGCTCTACGAGCACTTCCGCCGCATGCTTACCTTCGATTTCGGCCGCACCGACGTGGGCGACGAGCCGATCGGCAGGCGGCTGTGGGAAGGCGCGGGACCGAGCCTCAGCCTCACCGCGCCCATGTTCGCGCTCGGGCTCGTGCTGGGGATCGGCATCGCGCTCAGTGCCGCCTTCTTCCGCGACACCTACATCGACGGCGCGGTGCTCATCGCCTGCATCCTCGCCATGAGCGTCTCGGGGCTGCTCTACATCATCGCCGGCCAGTACCTGGTGGGCCTCCTGCTCAAGTGGTTCCCGATCTCCGGCTTCGATTCCGACCCCGCGGTCATCGTCCGTTTTCTCGCCCTGCCGGTGCTGATCGGGCTCGTCACCGGGTTCGGAGCCGACGCCCGCTTCTTCCGCACCATCTTCGTGGAGGAGATGAACCGCGACTACGTGCGCACCGCACGGGCCAAGGGGGCCGGGGACGCGCGGGTCATGGTGCGCCACGTCCTGCGCAACGCGCTGATCCCCATTCTCACCAACGTCGTGGTGGCCATCCCCTTTCTTTTCACGGGGGCCCTGCTGCTCGAGTCGTTCTTCGGCATCCCGGGGCTCGGCTCCATCACGGTCGACGCCATCCGCAGCAACGATTTCTCGACGCTCAGGACCATGGTCTACCTGGGGGCGCTCCTGTTCGTCGCGGGCCAGCTGCTGACCGACGTGAGCTACGCCCTCGCCGACCCCAGAGTGAGGTTGAGCTGATGCGCCCGCGCCGGCACGCGCCTACCCCTGTCATGCCGGGGCTTGTCCCCGGCATCCAGCCAACCACGCGCGCCCGAGCAAGTGGCAAGTTGGATCCCGGCGACAAGCGCCGGGATGACAAGGGCTGCTAGGAGCCGCACGGTGCACTGGGTCTCCAACATCGTCGTGGTCCTGCTCGTCGCCGGCGCCGTCTGGCTGGCGCGCAGGGTGGCGCGGAGCCGCTTCTGGCGCGAGAGCGCGGTGGAGCTGTGGCGGCGGCGGCGCGCCGCCATCGTCGTCGTCGGCCTCTTCGTGCTCGTGGCGCTCCTCGACTCCATCTCCTGGATCGGCGGGGCGGGGGCGGGCGACAACGTCACGGCCTCCAGGCCGCGCACCATCATCGACCGCGTCTTCCAGCCCGAGACCTTCAAGGAGGAGAGCTACTCCGCGCCGCTCGCCGGCACCGCCTTCTACGGCAGCAGGCCCCTCGCCTTCCCGGGCCGGCACCTGCTCGGCACCGACATCCTGGGACGCGACGTCGTCTACCGCGCGCTGAAAGGCGTGCGCGTCGCTTTGCTGATCGGCGTCTTCACCAGCCTCGTCGTCATCCCCATCGCGCTGCTGTTCGGGGTCACCGCGGGCTACTTCGGCCGGCGCATCGACGACGGCGTGTTCTTCCTCATGACGGTGCTCGCCTCCGTGCCCGACCTGCTCCTCTTGATCGCCCTCGTCATGGTGCTCGGCAGAGGCACCGTGCAGGTGTGCATCGCGCTGGGCGTGACCGGGTGGGTGCGCTTCTGCCGCATCGCGCGCGGCGAGACGCTCAAGCTGCGCGAGTCCGACTACGTCGCCGCCGCCCGGGCGCTCGGCGCCTCCGATGCGCGCATCATCTTCCGCCACATCCTGCCCAACCTCGCGCACCTCGTGATCATCACCTTCGCGCTCCTGTTCACGGCCATGGTGCTGACGGAGGCGGTGCTGTCCTATCTGGGCGTCGGCATCGAGGGCAGCTGGGGCCAGATGATCGACCAGGCGCGCAACGAGCTCTCGCGCACGCCCATTATCTGGTGGAACATCACGGCAGCGGCCATCCTGCTGTTCACGCTGGTGCTGGCCGTCAACACCATCGCCGATGCCATGCGCGACATCGCCGACCCGCGCACGCGCAGGGAGGGCCAATGAGCGCGCCGCTTCTCGAGATCGAGCGCCTCGCCATCTCCTTTCCGGCGGAGCACGGACGGGTCGCAGTGGTCGACCGTGTCGCGTTCACGGTGGCGCCCGGCGAGACCGTGGCGCTGGTGGGCGAGTCCGGCTGCGGCAAGTCGATCACCGCGCTCGCCGTCATGCGGCTCGTGCCCAAGCCGGGGCGCATCGAGCCCGGCAGCGTCATCCGCTTCGACGGCCGCGATATCCTGCCCCTGCCGGTGACGGACATGCGCAACCTGCGCGGCGGCAAGATCGGCATGATCTTCCAGGAGCCGATGACCAGCCTCAACCCGGTGACGACGGTCGGCAGCCAGGTCGAGGAGGCGATCCTGCTGCACGCCAGGCTCCCGGCGCGCGAGGCGCGCAAGCGCGTGGTGGAGATGTTCGCGCGGGTGGGCATCCCGGACCCGGAGCAGCGCTTCGACGCCTATCCCCACCAGCTCTCGGGCGGGCTCAAGCAGCGCGTGATGATCGCCATGGCCATGGCCATGCGGCCCCGCCTTTTGATCTGCGATGAGCCCACGACGGCGCTCGACGCCACCATCCGGGCGCAGATCCTGGACCTGATCCGCGATCTCGCCGCCACCACCGGCACCGCCGTGCTCATCATCACCCACGACTTCGGCGTGGTGAACGCGGTGGCGGACCGGGTCTGCGTCATGTACGCCGGCCAGATCGTCGAAACGGGCACGCGCGAGGAGCTGCTCGGGCGGCCCCGGCATCCCTATACGCAGGGCCTGCTGCGGTCGATCCCGCGGCCCGAGGCGCGGGGCGGGAGGCTGGAGGAGATTCCGGGCGCGGTGCCGCGTCCCGGGCAATGGCCCTCCGGCTGCCGCTTCCATCCGCGCTGCCCCGTGGCCTTTGCGCGCTGCCCCGTCGAGGTGCCGGGCGAAACCCGGGTCTCGCCCACGCAATCGGCCTGGTGTCACCTCGTCGAGGAGGCGCGGCCATGACGGCTCTGCGCGACGGTGCGCTCCTGGAGCTGCGCGGCCTCAAGACCTGGTTCCCCATCCGCGCCGGCGTGCTCCAGCGCATCACGGGGCACGTCAAGGCGGTCGACGGCGTGGACCTTGCCATCTACCCCGGCGAGACGCTGGCGCTGGTGGGCGAATCCGGCTGCGGCAAGACGACCGTGGGGCGTACCATCCTGCGGCTGGTGGAGGCCACCGGCGGCAGCGTGCTCTACGACGGCGTCGACATCGCCGCGCTGCCCGCGGCCCAGTTCCACCCCTACCGGCGGCGCGTGCAGATCGTCATGCAGGACCCGGGCTCGGCGCTCGATCCACGCGCCACCGTGCGCGATTCAATCGCCGAGGGCATGGACGCCTTCGCCATCGGGGCGAGCCAGGAGGAGCGCACCGAGCGCGTCGCGACCCTGATGCGCCAGGTGAGCCTCGACCCGGAGACCATGTGGCGCTATCCGCACGAGTTCTCCGGCGGCCAGCGCCAGCGCATCTGCATCGCCCGCGCGCTCGCCGTGGAGCCGTCCCTGCTCATCTGCGACGAGGCCACGTCGGCGCTCGACGTGTCGATCCAGGCGCAGATCCTGAACCTGCTCGCCGACCTGCAGGAGAAGCGCAAGCTCACCTACCTCTTCATCACGCACGACCTGGGCGTTGTCCGCTACTTCGCGACCCGCGTCGCCGTCATGTACCTCGGCCGCATCGTCGAGCTGGGGCCGGCGGAGCGCATTTTTGCGGAGCCGCGCCACCCCTATACCAAGGCGCTGCTCGCTTCCGTTCCCTCGCTCGACCCGGCGCAGAGAGGCATCAAGCCCGCGGCGCTCGGCGACGTGCCATCGCCCGCCAACCCGCCCCCCGGCTGCCACTACCACCCGCGTTGCGGGGTGCGCCTCCCCGACTGCAGCCGTATCGACCCGCCGGTCGTCACCTTCGCCGACGGCATGTGCCGCTGCGTGCTGGCCGAAGGACAGTCGTCGGCAATCCAGCAGCCGCAGTGAGGGCTCCGGCTCTGCACGATTGAACTCGAACTTCGATCGAGTCCATGCGCTTCGGCCTGGGAGGCATGGGGAGCGGCTTGCCGGCTGATCGCCGGGTCCCGTTGCTGCGCTCCCGGCATCCGAGGCCCGGCTTCGGACCGGCCGCAGTCAGCCGGCTCCGGCGTGCATGATGAAGAACAGGAGCACGGCGCCGGCCATCAGGGAGAGCGCCAGTCCTGTCAGGAAGCCCACGAGATAGACGCTGCGGCGGCTGCGCGAGCGCACGGGGACCGGCATCGGGGGAAGTGGGGCCGGCTGCGCGTGATAAGGCGCGTAGGATGGCGGCTCCGGCTCGAGGTCCTGCATCCTGAACCTCAGGCTGCCCGCGGCCGACGGCGCGGCGCGCTCGAGATAGGGATCGGGCCGGTAGGCCGGCGCGTCCACGTGCAGATACGGCCGTTTCTGCTCCAGCAGGCGCTCGAGGTTATCGAGGGCGGCGGCCGTCGCGTCGGCCTCGGCCGCGATCCTGGCCGCAGCGTTCAGGTGGAGCGGCGCCTCGGGCGGGGCCGGCTCGGGCGGCAGGGGCGAGGCATCGCCGTAGCCGGTGTCCGGCTCGGGATAAGGCGAGACCGCCGAAAACACCGGGAAGGACGGCGCCGCGGGAGGGTCCTCCGCGAGCGATGCGGGAGGCTCCATGAACGGCGGCTCCGGCGCCAGCTCGTAGGCGGGCGGAAGCTCGGCGGGCGGCGCCGGTTCCGGCTCCGGTTCAGCCAGGATGGTGGCATCGGCGGTAATGGGTTTGCCGTCCGAGTCCCTCACGAACATCAGCTCGTCGCGGAACCGCGGCGGCGCGATCATGGAACCCGTCGGCAGGTCCTGCAGCCCCTCCTGCTCGGACGAGCCGGGCGGCATCATGAAATACGCGCCGAACGGTCCTGCCTCAGCCACCCTTGGGCCGAGAGCCTGCTCCCTGGGTGCTTCCGGCGCAGCCTCGGCTGCATCCGATGCATCGGAATGCGGGACGGCCTCGGCATCTCCTGCAGCTGCTGCCGCTTCGGGCGGGGCGGCCTCCCCTGCGTCCGGCGCGCCGTCGTGGGGCTCGGGCGGCGTGACCGCTGCCGGGTGCTCGGACACCGCCAATGGATGCGCGTGTGCCGCGGCGTCGAGACCCGGCTCCGCGTGCGGCGGCGGCAGCAACGCCGAGGCAGGCGCCTCGGGAAGCGGCTCGTCGGGTATCTCAAGGCGGGCGCTGTCCGGCCCCGCATCTGCAGGCTGCAGCGGCGCGCCGCCGGCTTCAGCGGCGCCCGGGGGCCCCGGGGGCGGCGTCTCCGCGCCGGGGCCCGGAGCCTGGCTGGCGAGCGCCTCCTTCAGCGCGGGATCGCCGAACATGTCGAGCCTGGTCGCGGCCACGTCCTCGGCGTCGCTCAAGCGCCGAGATTGTCGGCGCGCCAGCGCAGACTTCGCATCACCGGGCTCTGGCGGAACCTGCGCGTCTGCCATTGCTACTCTCAACGCTCACCCCACCCCCGGTCGCCGCCGACTTCGGCGGCGCCTCGATGCGCGGCCCTCCCGCCTGGGCCGTGCTGGGCTGCCTCTGAAAGATCAAGGACTTACCGACCAAGCTTAGAGTGCAGTAGTGGCCAAAAATCGACCGAGCGCAACCGCTAACAAGAATCCCGTCCCCAGCATTGGCACGGAAGATCGCCCGAATTCGCGAGGAATCCGAGAGCGCACAGGCGGGCCGTGGCCCGCCAGAGCCGCACCCGCCGCAGAAAAGAGAGGGCAGCGCCCTCTCACTACTTGGCGGTGCTCTTGTCGCTGCTGCCGGGCTGGCTCGCGCCCAGCTTGAACATGAGGGCCGCACTCGAGTCGCCGCCGACGAAGGTATTGGGGAGCACGCCCGGCACGAGCCGCGTCGCCCGCTCCCAGTCGATCAGCAGCGGATTGGACTTCAGGATTGTCGCCTGGCGCTCCTGGATGTCGAGCTGGGCCTTGCCCTTGATCATGATCGCGTAGGCCTCGGCTTCGGCCCGCGCCTTGGTGGCGTCCGCCTGGGCCTTGGCGGTGTTGACGGTCTCCATCGCCTTGAAGTTCTGCTTGCGCAGCTCCTGCTCCTGCGCGTTGGCGGCCTCGCGCGCCACCTGCACGGCGGCGATCTGCTGCGTGTAGGCCTTGGGGAACTCCACGTTCTTCACCGCGAAGCCCGTGATGGCAATGATCTGCTGCGGGATCACCTCGAACACGGCGGCCTTGGCCTGGTCGCGCAGCTCGTTGCGCTTGGTCAACAGCTCATTGACGGCAAATCGCGACACCACCGCCTTGACGGCGTCCGGCAGGCGCGGCGCAATGATGCGCTGCTCGAATGTCTCGAGGTCCCCGAATTGCGTGAACATCTGGACGACGTGCTGCTTGTTGACCGCCCAGTTGAGGGTGACGGCGACGTTCAGCTCCATGGGATCCTTCGACGCCGACTCGTAGATCTGGGTGTAGGCCCGCTCGCGCAGGTCGACGGTGTGGCGGGTCCCGACCAAGGGGATCTTGAAGTTGAGGCCCGGCTCCGTGACGCGCACCGGCGCGCCCCAGCGCAGCACGATGTCGACCGTACCGGCCTGCGTGTTGAAGGCGCCGAGCCACGCCGTGAGCGCCACGAGGAGCGCCGCGGCTCCGATCAGGATCGTTCTGGCGTGCAGCTGGAAGGCTGGGAGTGAAGGTCGCGGGGGACTGGACGGGGGTTGACCCGTGGAACGCTGGTGCATGTTCGATACGCCTCTTGGTTAGCAAGTTATGCCTGCAGTATTCACCATGCCGCTTAGCATTAGCTTTACCAATAACACCCCAACGCACAGAGCGGCACTCGATGCGGGCGCAACCTCGCGGCCGTTTCGTGGATGCAACTTGGGGGAAGATCCTGGATGACCTCTCGCCCCCGGCCCGAAGGGCGGGGGTAAGGCCTCCGAGGACGCAGCGGAGGCCGTCAGGTCTTTCCCAGGCCGATGATGCGGTCGACCAGGCGCCCCCTGCGGCCGGCTTGGGGGAGCGCCGGGGTCTCCGGCACGCCCACCGGCTGCGCAGGCGCGCCGGCGGGCTGCACGTGGGCCGCGTCGGCATGGCTCCCGTTGCCGGCGCCGTTCTCGCCGTTGGGCTCGGGTGCCGCAGCCTCCTTCAGCGCGTCGGCCCTGCGGGTCGTCACCTGGCTGACGCGCTCGGCCTGGCGCCGCCGGTGCTCCGCCCTGCCCGACCGGCGTGCCTGCCCCGAGACCGGCTGCGTGCCCGCGCCGATACGGCGCATCTCTTCCATGAAATGGGCGGCCTGCTGGGCGAGGCGCTCGTGCGCGGCGGCCAGCTCGGCTCTGAGGCGGCCGATGGTCTCGGCCTGGCGCTCGGCGTGGGCCTCTGCGGAGCCGACACGGGCTTTCAGCGCAAGGCGGCTGTTCTTCAGGCCGGTGCCCGCATCCTGTGCCTTCTCGAAAGCGTCGAGCGCGGCCTTGAGCCGGGCGATCTCCGCGGTCTGGTCCTCCAGCTTCTCCTTGAGGGTGCGCAGCTCCCGCTCGCGCTCCTGGCGGTCGGTGTCCTCCAGTGGCGCCCCGGTGCGGGCCAGCTCGAGGACGGCCTCGGCATCGGCGATGCTTTCCCGCAGGCGGTCGATGTCGACGCCGTCGACCCCGGAGGAGGGCGTCCCGACGGTGCCGGCCGCGGCGGACGCCGGCGGCGTGCCGGCGCCAAACCCCTCGCCGACGCGCCGCTGCATCCGGTCGATCAGCATCGCCTGCTCGCGCGCCTTGGCCCTCAGCGCCTCCGCCTCGGCGCGCAAGGCCACCTCGCCCGCCGGCTCGCCGTCCGCCCCGCGCCTGCGTGTACCCTTGGTCGCGAGCGCGCTGTTCAGGCGGTCGATCTCCGCCGACCTTTGCGCATTGATCGACGTTGCCTCCTCGAGGGCGGCCTGGTGGCGCTTGGCGCCCTGGGCGAGGTCGGCAATCTCACGGTCCCGGCTGGAGAGCAGCCGCTTTGCCTCGGTGAGGCGCGCCTCGACCTTGGGCAGGCGGTCCGCGACCGTCTGCTCCAGCACCCGGCGGGCATTCACGTTCTCGTCCAGCTCCGATTTGATGGCGACCACGTCGGTCTCGAGCGCGGAGATGCTGGCATCGCGCCTGTTGATCTCGATCACCCGGCGCGCGCGCTCGAGCTTGGCCTGGTCGAGCTGGGTCTCGAGCTTGTGCACCTTGATGGCATAGGCCGCCCGCAGTCGGTCGAGATCGGCCCTGATCTCGGGCTCGCTCACCGGCATCGTCTCCTTGAGGCGCTTGGTGGTGAGCCGCACCGCCCGCGACCAGAACGCCGACCCCAGCAGCAGGGCAAGCAGGCTCGCCATGAGGAAGCCCAAGGCCACGAGCATGCCGGACTGGATCGAGATCAATGGCGTATCCTCGGCTTCAGAGCGTGGCGCGCGACCGCGGGGATGGCGGGCACGCCTGACGCTCCCGCCGCAGCGGCGAAAGGCCCTGGCAGTACGACTCTACGGCTACAACCTGCTGGCGTCACGAGGGAAAATCGCCTTGGCTAATCGCTGGGTCAGAACGGGTTCCAGGTCGGAAAGCGCGTGTACTTGAGATAGCCGACGCTGGCGCCGAAGCGGAGGCCGACGCCCGTGCGGATGGGCGCCGTCACGATGTCGCCGTTTTTCTGGAAGGTGAGCCCGACGCCGCCCACCATGTAGGCCGAGCCGTCGACGCCTGCGAAGCGGCGGTAGATGTCGAACGGATCGCGCAGGTTGTAGACCAGCACCATCACCTTGGAGCCGTCGCCGCCGGCGTCCCAGCCGATCGAGGGCCCCTGCCAGTAGACCTTGTGGGAGCCGGCGTCCTTGGTAAAGAGCACGCCCTCGCCGAAGCGCACGCCCGCGACGAAGGCGGCACCGGCGTCCTGGCCTAGAATGTAGCCGTTGGGGCGGCCCTGCTGCTCGAAGGCGTGCTCGATCACGCCGGCGAGGCCCTGCGTGATCGCGCCGAAGAAGCGGTGCCCCGCATCGACAATCTCGTTTCGCGAGAAAGTGCCGTCGGGCGGCCCCTCATGCGCCGGGTCCACATAGGGCGCGCCGGGCCCGTCCCTGTCGGGGTCCACCCCCGGCGGGTGGTAGGCGTGGCCCGGTGGCGGCTTCACGCGATAGCCATCGTCCTTGGGCGGAGGCGGCGGAGGCTCCCAGGGCGGCGGGCCCCTGGGCGGGCGGTATGCATCGTCCTTGTACCAGGGGGGCGGGCTCTGGGCCGGTGCGGAGAGACCCCAGAGCAGCATTGGCACCGCGGTGAGCAAAGCCAGCAGGATTGCCGTGCGACGTGAAGGCATGGTTCCACCCGAGCGCTGATTTGTGTCCGTCCTCAGTGGCGTGCCTGCGAATCGTGGGGCGCGTGAGGCAGAGCGTATAGGCTTGCGAAACCAATACTGCAAAGGTTACCAAAGTGTGGCTCCAGATGGAGTGAGGGCGATATGCCGCCTGCAACTTTCGGCTGAATCGGGCACATCGGGGCTGAATCAGGCGTCTCAGGGGAGGGGCGTTCGGGCCCAGGCGATGAATCCCGGGTTGACGAAGCCCGGCTTGCCGTAAAGCAGGGGTGCCCCCTCGAAGGTCGTCACCGTGCCGCCGGCGGCCGCCAGCACGGCATGCCCCGCCGCCGTATCCCATTCGCTGGTCGGGCCTGCGCGCGGGTAGAGGTCGGCCTCGCCCCTGGCGATGAGCCCGAATTTGAGCGAGGAGGGGAGCGCCCGGCGCTCGCGCACCCGGAGCCGGTCGAGGAAGCGCGAGGTTGTTGCATCGCCGTGGGTCGCACTGACGAGCGCGGCGAGCGCGTCGGGATGCGGGAGGCGCGTGCGCAGGCGCTCGAGCCTGCAGGTGGCGAGATCCTGCACCTCGCTCTGCGGTGGCAGCCGCGCCGCCCAGGCTTCACCCGGTCCCGTGGTGACGAAGAAATCGGGCATCGCCGGGGCGTAGAGGAGGCCGAAAACGGGGATCTTGTCGTCGATCAGCGCGATATTGATGGTGAACTCCGGCCGGCGCCGCAAGAACGACCTGGTGCCGTCCAGCGGGTCCACCAGGAAGTAGGTGCGCCCGGTCTTTGGGATGTGGCCGGCGGCCACGGCCTCCTCGGAGACCACGGCGACGCCCGGGGCGATGCGCGCGAGCCCCTCCAGGATGATGGACTCCGACTCGTGATCCGCGACGGTCACCGGGCTGTTGTCCGGCTTGGTGATGGCTCTGACGCCGGCGGCAAAATGGGCAAGCTGCACGCGAGCGGCGCGCAGCGCCACGCTCAGGAGGGCTTCGGCCAGCATTTTCAAGTCGCTTGTTGGCATGGCCCGATATCGCGCCTTGGTCTGCTGTCGTTGTGGCGCTCGCTTCACCAGGGCAAATGCCGGTGTCGCGGGGGCTCCAACCTCGCCCCTTGTGCCTGCGCCTGCCATCGGCTGGAAGCCTGGGAACATCGTGCACGCGGCTGATCCGTTCCCAACGACCACCCTAGCGCGGCGGAGCGTTGCGAAAAAGCAATACCGGTCGCCGTCCCCTTCGGGTTCGCTTGGCATCTCCGTTGCGAAGCGTGTATCAAGCGTTAACGCATGCGCAAGCGGTCCTGTTGGCTAGCGTCCTCGTTCCGCGTCGTCCCGGCCGCCGGCTTGGTCAGCATCAACGCCAAGCGGGGGTCTTTCTTAATGACCGAGCGCGTCCAGCCTACCGACCTCGAGCTCGCCGCCCTGATCTCGAGCAAGATCTGCCACGACCTGATCGGGCCGGTCGGCAACATCAACAACGGCCTCGAGATTCTGGACGAGGAGGAGGACGCGCAGTCGCGCAACTACGCCCTCGATGTGATCCGCAACGTCACCGAGACGGCGTCGGCCCGCCTGCAGTTCGCCCGCTTCGCCTTCGGCGCCACCGATTCGTCCGGCGCCAAGATCGACCTCGCCACGGCAGAGAGCCTGAGTCGTGGCCTGATCGGCAACGGCAAGCACAAGCTCCTCTGGCGCGGCCTCAAGGGCCAGATCACCAAGGACAAGGCCAAGCTGCTGCTCAACCTGGTCGCCGTGGCCCCCACCGCGGTCCCGCGCGGCGGCGAGATCGAGGTGGCCGTCGCCGGCAGCCTGAGCAACCCGAGCTTTCTCCTCCGCTGCCGCGGCACCAGCGCCCGTCCGCCGCAGTATCTGAGCGAGTTCATCCAGGGCCCGCCGCCGCCCATCAACGCGCTCACCATCCAGGCCTATTTCACGCTGCGGCTGGCCATCTCCTCGCGCATGCGCCTCGACATCGCCAGGGACGGCGCCGACATCGTGCTGCGCGCGAGGCCCCCCGGCAGGGCAGAATGAGGGCTGTGGGCGCGAGTGGTTGACAACGTCCCCGCCGATCAAGGATGGCCGCGCATACTTGATCGGGGGACGATGCATGGAGAGGAACAGCCGCAAGCTCCTCGGGAAGCTGCAACAGGACGGCTGGCAGGTGGTGCGGATCAGGGGCGACCATCATATATTGCAGCATCCAGACTTCGCGCACTCGATCGTCGTGCCGCATCCCAAAAAGGATTTGCCATTTGGGCTGGTGCGCAAGATCTACAAGGATGCCGGCTGGCTTCCGTGAGAGCAGGCAATGACAACCTACTTCGCCATCGTACACAAGGACTCGGACAGCGCCGTTGGCGTCGTGTTCCCGGATTTGCCGGGCTGCTTCAGTGCGGGCGACACTTACGACAAGGCCATTGCCAACGCCCACGAAGCGCTGCGTCTCTACGCCGAGGCGGAGCGTGAGGCCGGGCGGCAACTGCCGAAGCCGCGCACATTCGAGGCCCTCTACCGGGACCATGAGGTGCGCGAGGAGGCCAAAGGCGCTCCCTTCGTCGGCATTCTCTTAGAGGAGCACGCGTACGCCGGCGGCAGGACTGCGGGCGCGAGGCCGAAGAAGCGCACGCGCAAAGCGGTGTGACACTACCCCCTTTGCGTCCCCGGCCGGAGCGCACGGACTTGATCGCAGATCAAGTCCAGGGCGCGCAGAGCCGGGGTCTACCGGCCCTGGCGGGCGTGCCGGAGGACTGCGGGAAGGTCCCGGATACCCTCGGCCACGGCCTGACGGCCAAGGCCTCGGTTTCCGGGAACGCAGGACGGGGCCACATGCCTATCCTGTGGCGCTGCGCTCGCCCTGGCGGGCGGCGGTGCGCTGGCTCTCGCTGGGCCGCGCCGCGAGCGTGACGCCGGCGAGGATCAGGGCGAAGCCCGCGATGTGATAGGGCTCGATCCTCTCGCCGAGGAAGGTGGTGGCGAGCAGCGCACTGAACAGCGGCACGGTGTGCAGGAACGCGCTCGCGCGCGGCGCGCCGACGATGTCGACGCCGCGGTTCCAGGCGGCGTAGGCCAGCAGCGTGGTGACGAAGGCGGCATAGAGCACCGTCCACACCGTCAGCTCCGTGGCCTGCAGCGGGTAGCCGAAGGCGTGCTCCAGCGCCGCGAACGGCAGGTTGCCGAGCCCGGCGATCACCGCCATCGACAGGAGGAATGTCGCGGGATGAATGGGCGGGCGCAGGCGCAGGCACGCGCAATAGATCGCCCAGAACACCATGTTGACGATGATGATGAGATCGCCGCCATTGAAGCTGAAGGCGGCGAGCCGCGCGAGATCGAGCTGGCTGACGATCGCCACCACGCCCGAGAGCGACACCAGCACGCCCAGCAGCTGCAGCACGGTCAGCCGCTCGCGGAACAGAATGAAGCTCGCAGCCACGATGAAGGCGGGTGCGACGGAGCCGACCACCCCCATGTTGAGCGCCGTCGTGAAATGCAGGGCGGCGAACTGGAGGGTGCCGAAGACACCGCCGCCGGTCACGGCGAACAGGACCATCAGCCACGGCGCGCGCCGCATGTGCGCCCAGTCCGAGCGCAGATGCACGAGCGCGAACGGCAGCACCACCAGCGCGACGACGATCCAGCGCGCCACGGCGAGGCTCGCCGGCGGCACATGCCCTCCCGCATAGCGGGCGAGCGCGTGGTTGCCGGCCCAGCTGGCAGCCGCCAGCGGCAGCAGGAGGCAGGCGGCGGCTTGCGAGCGCAGGAAGGATGACACCAGTCGGCTCAGGCTGAGGGGTCGGCGGGAGGGGCTCAATTGCACACGCGTTGTGCAGCGACAACCCCGCGAGCCATGCAGCGTGCGCTCGGCTCACCCGCGAACGGTCAGATCCTCCGGGCTGCAGCATTCGCACATCCTGCATTGGAAAGCATGGACCTCATGGGCCGCTCCGGCGCCTCATCCTCAACTGTCATCGCGGCACTTGTTGCCGCGATCCAGCGCAAGGCAGGCTCGGAGCATGCGGTCGGTTGGATTGCGGGGACAAGCCCCGCAATGACAGGGAATCGCCGAGTGTCCTGGCCGACTTGCGTGAATGCCGCAGCCCTCCGGGTCTGACACCATGGGAGCAGGGAGCGGCGCGGGTCAGGGGCCAGTCTTCCGCATCGCGCTCCATGTTGCCGCCGGCTTGCCCGCGGCCGTGCTCGACCCTCCCATGCGGTTGTCATTCACCTCGCCCTTCAGCTCGAAGCCAGGAGCGAGGGGGTGGTCTGGGACGGTGTACGTGACCTGCGAGCCGTCGAGCCTGCCCCGGACGGAGAAGTGGATTTTGTCCCCAATTGAAATCGAGCCAGTGAAGAACTGCTGAGTCTGGTTCAGCGAGAGGAGGTATTCGGCGGGCTCTCCCGCAAACCGCAGCTCCCAGGCACCCTCCACCTTGGCTGGGACGATCCACAGCAACGCCCTGCAGTGGGTCTTGCAATCCTGGATCACCTCCGCCGTCTTGTCGGGCCGCCAGTCGCCCATGGAGAAGGAGTTGGAGACGACGCGGGTGCCGGGCTTCATGGCGAGGATGGTCGGCATCAGCCGCCGGTTGAGATCCGGCAGCAGGAACAGCGTGAGCACGGTCGCCTCGGAGAAGTCGCTCGCGAAGATGTCGCCCTCCACGAACCTCGCTTTGTCGGCGACGCCCGCCCGCTCCGCATTGCGCCGCGCCAGCTCCGCCATCTTGGGATTGAACTCGATGCCGAGCGCCTTGGCGCCGCGCCTGGCCGCCGTGATCACGGTGCGCCCGTCACCCGAGCCCAGGTCGATAACGTAATCGTCGGGTGTCACCTTGGCCATGTCGAGCATCTTCTCGACCAGGGTCTGCGCCGTCGGCACCCAGACGACATCCTTGCCGTCCTGCCCCACCTCGGGCACGTATTCGTGCGCCGGCCCCTGTGCCGGAGCAGGGCCGCACAAGACAAGAGCGGCAAGCACCGCGGCCGCAGCCGCCCGAGGCAACGCGTACGGCAACCCCATTGGTCGCTCCCTCCTCCCTGCGGTATTCACACATCCTGCACCTGAGGCGTGGACATGGTAGGGCGCCTCCGGCGCCACATCCTCAACTTGTCATCGCGGCACTTGCCTGCACCGGCGAAGGCCGGTGTTGCCGCGATCCAGCGCAAGGCAGGCTCCGGAGCAGGTGGTGGGATGGATTGCGGGGACAAGCCCCGCAATGACAGAAAAATCGCCAAGCCTTGGGCATCTCGGTCGACTTGTGTGAATGCCGTGGCCCCCCTCCCCAGTCCCCTCTGGCCCTCACTCCAGCACCCGGTGGAAGCTGTGACCGCCCGGCGTGCAGCCGATCCACAACCGCTCGCCGGTGACCGTGGTCAGCGTCGCCGACACCACCCAGCCGTTGTCGACGGCCTCGCGCCAGATCGAGCGCTTGCAGGTGCTGCCCTCCCAGAGCTCGGCCTGGCGCTCGCGCCAGCCCTCGCGCAGCCCGCTCGCCGGGGCATTGTAGTGGCGCTTGAAGTGCACGATCTTGCCCTCGCAGCCGATCTCCACGCCGTCGTTGCGCGTCAGGCGGTCCGTCCACGTCCCCACATCGCCGATGGCGGAGCGGATGAACTCCTTCGCGGCCACGCAGAACTGGGCGTCGTCGAAGGCGCGGGCCGGGCTCGCGCCCACGACGAGGATGGCCGCGGCTGCGGTTGCTGCAAGCGACAGGGCGCGCATGCCTCACCTCGTTCGAAGAGCTGGAGCGCAGGCGTCAGCATGCTTCCTCTCCGGGGCACATTCAAGCTAAAGAGGGGCATCATCGGCGATCTCGGCAGGAGAGCCATCAGCATGCCAGTCCGGCGCGCCATCCCCATCCTGGTTCTTGCGCTGGGCGCCGCCGGCTGCGGCGAGGATCCGTTGGTTGCAGTGCGGGACTGCCAGCAGCCGAAGAGCTGGAAGAGCCAGGTGGACGCCTGCACCAAGGTGATCGAGAGCAAGCCCAAGTCGTCCGACGCCGCCAAGGCCTACGACAACCGCTGCCAGGCGCACAATCAGCTGGATCAACCCGAGAAGGCGCTCCCCGACTGCGACATGGCGATCAAGCTGCAGCCGCGCAGCGCATCGGCCTACAACAACCGCGGCTGGGCCCGCGAGATCCGCAAGGAGTTCGACCTGGCGCTGAAGGACTACGACAAGGCCATCGAGCTCGATCCCAAGTTCGCGCTGGCCTACGCCAACCGGGGCGACGTCTTTGCCAAGCAGGGCGAGCGGGAGAAGGCCATCGCCGAGTACCGGCAGGCGCTCGCCATCGAGCCCGGGAACGAGATCGCCCAGAGCGGCCTCAAGAAGCTGCGCGCGCGCTGACCGCCACCCACCCGTCATCCCGGAAGCTGAGGCCCCGCAGGGGCCGAGGCTATCCGGGCCCTCGTCGCGCGAGTCGAGCCCTGCTTCAGGAGGTCCCGGTTCGGAGCGCTGCGCGCCTGCGGCGCACACCGCTCCGACCGGGATGACGGGTGAAGGGTGAGATCAGGCAAGCTTGGCGAGGTCGAGCGTCTCGGAGGGGCCGAGCCAGATCACGTGCGCGGTGTGGTCTTCGAGGGCGTCGCCGGTGTTGGCGTGGGCGAAGACCGTGAGGCCGTCGCGGTTGAGCACCAGCCACGGGATGACCTCGCCGAGCTGGTCCGCCGCAAAGGCGAGCTGGCAGCTGCCGCGCGGATGCGGCCCCACCGGGTTGTCGTGCATGCGCCCCACGGTGAGGGCGAACCTCTGGCCCGCCTCCTCGGTGAGCCGGCGCGCCTGCTCGCGCGTGGCCGGGGTGTCGTAGTAAACGTGAGCGTGGTAGCTGGTGATCTCGGTCATGCGCAGCTCCGTGGCGCGCTCGTCGGTTCATCGGCCTGCCATAATGCCAGGACCACAAGGGGCAGCAAGCTCGCCGTGAAGGCGACAGACGCGGGCGGCGCCGATGACGGACCGTCGCACACCCGGTTCCCGGGGAGTGCCGTCTAGTGCGCTGTTTCAAACGAGTTCACTTTGTCATGCCGGGGCTTGTCCCCGGCATCCAACCGACCACGAACGCCGGTGCAAGTGGCGAGGTGGATTCCGGCGACAAGCGCCGGAATGACATCATAGGATCTGTCGGAGTCACATCACTGGCCTCGAGCCGGAGGAATACCCATGTGTCGCTTTGTGCTTGCGGTGGCCGCCTGCGGCCTCTGGCTGCTGCCCGCCCTGCCCGCTGGCGCCGAGGACCGGACCATCGTGTGGGAGGTCAATGTTCCCACCCCCTATCTCTCCGGTCCGAGGAGCGGGACTCTGACGTTGTGGATGACCGCGAGCAAGGTCAGGCAGTCCGACGGCTACCGCGACTGGATCTACGACGTGCCACCCGTACGCGGATCGATATCGACCACCAGACCCGCCAGTAATGGCAAGGAACCGAGGCGGAGCGGGCGCGGGCTGCTGCCATGAAATTCGCGCCAACTGGCTCGCCGCGACGAGACGACGTCGCAGTGAGGCGGGAAGAACTGATCCGGGAGCTGCGGAAGCAGCAGAAGGCGCTGGAGTTGATGGCCAGGGCCGACCCGATGAGGCTTAGGGCTATCTACGCTCCGACGGTCGAGAGGGCCGCGGGCGACAAGGCCATCGCCGGCTATGATTGCGAGCACCATCGCATCTTGGTCACGCGCACGGCCGAGGACGGCTCGAAGAAGGCCGAGGTCTGGCAGGAGCTGTGGCTAGCGCCGAAGATCGAGGCACCGGTGCCCTTCGAAGTGCTGAAGCTGGCGCCGTTTCTGCCCGGCGTACACGCGGCGAGGGGCTTCCCGCTCGCCGCGATCAGCCCGTCTGAGGGCGGGTCGTTTCATCTCTCCGTGGTCGCCGTCGAGATCAGGACGGGGCCGATCGACGCTTCGCTGTTCACGGTGCCGGCCGGCTACATCAGGGTCGACTCGCCCATCGGCGTAGTCGGCTCCTATTCCTCCGATCTGCGGTGAGCCCCACGCGTACATCGTCCACTTCGCTCGCGAAGAGGACCACAGGCTTCCCGCTCGCCCGCCCAAAGCTCGCCATCTCGCCACTCATGCGGAGGGGTAGACGGAGTTGGGTGAGATCGCGGGGGTATGGAGCGCACCGCGCGCTTCGGTCTATAGTGTCGACGACGAACGCCAGCGGGCTCCACACGCGCCGCCCCGAATCTCACCACCTCACCACTCACCATCTCACCACGTCAGGAGCGAATTCATGGATCTGGGACTGAAGGGCAGGAAGGCGATCGTGTGTGCGGCTTCCAAGGGCCTCGGCAAGGGCTGCGCCGAGGCGCTGGCGCGCGAGGGCGTCGACGTGACCATCTGCGCGCGCGGGGCCGACGCGCTCAACGCCACCGCCAAGGAGCTCGCCGCATTCGGCGTGAAGGTGACGCCCGTCGCCTGCGACGTGACCACCGACGCCGGCCGCAAGACACTGCTCGCCGCCTGCCCCAACCCGGATATCCTCGTCAACAACGCCGGGGGCCCGCCCCCGGGCGACTTCAAGGATTTCTCCCTCGACGACTGGCGCAAGGCGGTGGAAGGCAACATGATCAGCCCCATCGCGCTGATCCACGCCACCGTCTACGGCATGATGGAGCGCGGCTTCGGGCGCATCGTCAATATCACGTCCCAGACGGTGAAGGCGCCGATCGCCGCGCTCGAGCTGTCGAACGGCGCGCGGCTCGGCCTCACCGGCGCCGTGGCCGTGCTGGCCCGCAAGGTCGCAGGCCGCAACGTCACCATCAACGGCATCCTGCCGGGGCCGTTCGCCACCGACCGGCTCATCGCCAACCATCAGAAGGCGGCCGATGCCCGCAAGATGCCGGTCGCCACCTACGATGCGGAGCGCAAGGCGGCGATCCCGGCCGGCCGCTACGGCACCCCGGCCGAGTTCGGGTCCGTGGTCGCGTTCCTGTGCTCCGTGCACAGCGGCTACATCACCGGCCAGAACCTGCTGATCGACGGCGGCGGTTTCCAGGCGGCAGTCTGAGCATCCTGGCCGGGCGCGTCTTTGCATCCGGCCGTTGGCTGAGCTTCACGCGAACGTCACGATGGGTTGCGGACCCGTTCCGCGCCGTGCGGCGCGTTTTGTCGCGTGGCGGCGCCGACACGCCGTGTGACCGGCCCATGATACGCCTGCAATTTCATGTGGCTAATGCGCCCGCTGCGACAAGTCTTTGAACCCGATTCACATTCTCAGGGTTGACCGTCCACTTTCGAGTTGCTGGTTTGCGGGCCGCCGAAAGTGGGGGAGGCCGAAACCGGCCGAACTGTCACGCGTCTTCGGCCATCGGCTCGAGGGAGCTTCGCACTCGAAGACAAAACTCTTTCTACGCCCAGCACAAACGCCCGGTCGTCCGACCTCCCGGGAAGGCTCTGCGGCTTTCCCCTGCCCGGTCGAGCGCAGTCCGGTGCCGCTGGGTGCGCCGATGCGACATGAGCAAAGCAAGGGGATATCCATGAGAGCATTGTTGACAGCCGCGCTGGCGGCAGCCGCGCTGCTCGGCGCCGGCGTGCTGCCCGCGCAAGCTGCGACCGTCGATCGCGGCGCCACGGGCCTCCGGTCCACCGAGGACGGATCGCTGCGCGTGAAGGTCGCCCGCACCGATTTCGACGACGGGAGGGTGCGTCCACGCCGCCGCTATGACCGCTGGGGCAACTGGGAGCGCCCGCGCCGCGCCAGGTCCGCCCGCGTGCGCTCGGCCAAGGGGGTACGTCAGGTGCGCCGGTACGCGCGCCGCAATGCTCGCTACGCGCGCCCGCACACCCTGCGCCAGCGCCGCGTCGTACGGCGGCAGCAGCGGCTGGTGCGGCGCCCCACCCGCCTGACGGTGCGCCAGCGCCCGCTGTTGACGGTTCCCGCGGGCATGGACCTCGTGGGCGTCGCCTCCTACTACGGCGGCCGCTTCCACGGCCGCCTCACCGCCTCCGGCGTGCGCTACGACATGAACGGCATGACGGCGGCCCACCGCACGCTGCCCTTCGGCACACACGTGCGCGTCACCCATCTCGGCAACGGGCGTTCCGTGGACGTGCGCATCAACGACCGCGGCCCCTTCATCGGCGGGCGCATCATCGACCTGTCGCGTGGCGCCGCCGGCGTGATCGGCATGCACCAGCAGGGCGTCGCCCGCGTCAAGGTCACCGTGCTCGGCCGCTGACGCGAGGGCGAAAGAGAGCGGTGGGCACCTCGTGTGCCCGCCGCTCGGAAAGGCCTCAGATGGCGTCGGCGAGCGTCTCGATCGGGAGAAACAGCGTGCGGCAATCTGCCGGGTATTCGACGAAGCCGTACTTCAGGTAGAACGGCCGGACCTCCTCATCGATGGCATGGACGAGGACCGCGCGGGCGCCGATGATCGTGCTCGCCTGGTGGATGCGCTGCAGCGCGTCCTTGAGAAGGGCGCGCCCCAAGCCCTGACCCTTGAGCCTGCTGTCGACACCCATGCGCGCGAGGATGGCCACCGGGAGTTGGTCCGGTGCATTGCGGCGTAACTTACCCGGGGTTTGCGCGCGCTGAACGGAGCCCATGGCGATTGCGTAGAACGCCACGACGGTGTCGCCTTTGCAGACGACATAGGTGCGCGCCGTCCTCGCCTCCGCCTTCAGAGCGCGAGAGCGAAGGAAGTCGTCCAGCTCACTTTTGCCGCAACTGAAATCGGCAACGCGATGCCTCTCGGCGATCGGCTGGGGAGGGCTCAACTCCCCTGCACCGGCACGGGTTATCTCTCCCACGGCGACTTGGCCGAAAACAGCCGCTTGAGCTGCGCATTGGCGCGTGGCGGATGGGCCAGGGCGGCGTCGAACGCTTCGAACTGAGCGTCATCGAGGACGAAGATGCGCTGGTCGAGCAGCACGTCGACGGCATGCTGGCGTGCAACGTCCAGCATGAACTCCGTACGTGACTTGCCGAGAGTGGTGGCAGCCGCGTCGATGAGGTCGCGGGTTTTCCGGGGGATCCGCAAATTGATCGTCGTGCCTCGCGCCCGCTCGCTTTTCATGCGCACTCGCTTGGCCGGTGCGGCCATGATTGACCTCCTTCAGAGCCTCGAACGTCCGGATGCAGCGAGCGGTATGTATACACGATGTCCATACAGTCATCAATCCCGCCGGTACGGGCAGGCGCGGGGTGCTTTTCCCTTGCGGTCCAAGGCCCAGGCCGCTAGGCGTGTGCGCCATCCCACGCAGTCGAAGCGCCAACACGCCCAAGGGGAACGCTCATGCGCGTCTATTACGATCGTGATGCCGACATCAACCTGATCAAGGGCAAGAAGGTGGCCGTGGTCGGCTACGGCAGCCAGGGCCACGCCCACACCCTCAACTTGCGCGATTCCGGCGTGAAGGAGGTGGCGGTGGCGCTGAGGAAGGGCTCCGCCGGCGCCGCCAAGGCCGAGAAGGAGAAGGTCAAGGTCATGGAGGTGGCCGAGGCCGCCAAGTGGGCCGACGTAGTCATGGTGCTGATCCCCGACGAGCTGCAGGCCGACATGTACCGCGACCATTTGCACGCCAACATGAAGCAGGGTGCCGCCCTGATGTTCGCGCACGGCCTCAGCGTGCATTTCAATCTGATCGAGCCGCGCGCCGATCTCGATGTCGGCATGATCGCTCCCAAGGGCCCCGGCCACACCGTGCGCTCGGAGTACGTGCGCGGCGCCGGCGTGCCGTGTCTGATGGCCATCGCCCAGGACAAGAGCGGCAACGCGCACGACCTCTTCCTCTCCTACGGCGCGGCGATCGGCGGCGGCCGGGCCGGCATCATCGAGACCACCTTCAAGGAGGAGTGCGAGACCGATCTCTTCGGCGAGCAGGCGGTGCTGTGCGGCGGCCTCGTGGAGCTGATCCGCGCCGGCTACGAGACCTTGGTCGAGGCCGGCTACTCGCCCGAGATGGCCTACTTCGAGTGCGTGCACGAGGTGAAGCTGATCGTCGACCTCATCTACGAGGGCGGCATCGCCAACATGAACTACTCGGTCTCCAACACGGCGGAGTTCGGCGAGTACGTGTCGGGCCCGCGCGTCATCTCCGAGGAGGTCAAGGCCGAGATGAAGCGCGTCCTGATGGACATCCAGACCGGCAAGTTCACCTCGCTGTGGATGCAGGAGTTCCGCTCGGGCCTGCCGCGCTTCAAGGCCACGCGCCGCCTGAACGACCAGCACGAGCTCGAGCAGGTGGGCGCCAAGCTCCGCGCCATGATGCCCTGGATCAAGGAGCGCGCCCTGGTGGATAAGAGCCGGAATTAGGAAGGGTCAGACCCAGCCGCGCCACCTTCCTTCTATCACCAGACAAGGGAGGTTTTCAGACGACTACAAGATGCTGTGCGAGCGCAGCCGATTATCAGGGTGCACCATGGGGTCAGACCCACAGGGTCTGACCCCGCCACCGGACCGACCACTCATGCGCATCGACGCCATCGCCATAGGCCACAACCCGCCCGAGGACGTGAACGTCATCGTCGAGGTGCCGATCGGCGGCGAGCCCATCAAGTACGAGATGGACAAGGCGGCGGGCACGCTGGTGGTCGACCGGTTCCTGCACACGCCCATGCGCTATCCCGGCAACTACGGGTTCGTGCCGCACACGCTGTCCGAGGACGGCGACCCCATCGACGTGCTGGTGGCCAGCACGCGGCCCATCGTGCCCGGCGCCGTCATCAATGTGCGCCCCATCGGCGTGCTCGAGATGCAGGACGAAGCCGGCGGCGACGAGAAGGTGCTGGCCGTGCCGGTGCCGCGCCTCACCAAGCGCTACGAGCACGTCCACAACTATACCGACCTGCCCAGGATCACGCTGGAGCAGGTGCAGCACTTCTTCGAGCACTACAAGGACCTGGAGCCCGGCAAATGGGTGAAGGTCCTGGGCTGGGGCGATGCGGACAAGGCGCGCCGCCTCATCCGCGCTGCGATCGAGCGGGCACGAGGGCCGTAGGCTGCAGGTCGGCCGAAGCGAAGCCGCAGACCCGACACAGCTCGAGGCATGTGGGGTCTTCCCCCGGCTCGCGCCGGGGTCGACCAAACCTACGCCGAGGCCTGCGGCGCCGGCGGCTCCCCGATTGCCGGCGCACCTTTCCCGGAGAACCTTTGGGCCAGGATCTCGCGCAGGATGCGGCGGCGAATCGACGTGTTGGTGGCTTGCGCGCCGTGCCACCACCAGCCGTCCGCCTGCATGGCCCTTGCGGCCGCCACGAAGCGGCCGGCGACCGCCTCGAAATCCGTCTCCGTGTAGTCGAGGCTGAAGATCAGGCGCCCGGTGCCGATCCAACTCAGGGCCAGGCCCTCGGCGCGCAGGTAGTACTGCAGCATCCAGTTGTAGCGCGACGGCACCGTGTAGGCGACGGTCCAGATCGACGACATGTTGGCCACCCGCACCGGCAGCCCCTCGTCTGCAAGACGCCGGTTGAGCCGCTCCGCGCGCCCGTTCCAGACGGCCTCGAGGTTGGCGTACAACTCGCGGACCTCCGGGGCCTCGATGCGCTCCAGGAACTCGGCCATGGCTCCCATCACACCGGGATGGGAATTGAAGGTGCCGCGCGCGAAGCAGATGTCGGCGGGGCGATCCTCGCGGTAGCGCTTCATGAGGTGGGCGCGGCCGGCCAGCACGCCCACCGGCCAGCCGCCGCCGAGGGTCTTACCGTAGGTCACCATGTCGGCGTCGACGCCGAAGTATTCCTGCGCCCCGCGCGGCGCCAGCCGGAAGCCGACGAGCACCTCGTCGAAGATCAGCACGATCCCGCGCTCCGTGCACACCGCGCGGAGCCGCTTCAGCCAGTCCGCATACGCCTCCCGGTCGAAATGCGAGCCCCGCCCGCTGTCGACGAGCGCCGAGTCCACCGCTGGGCCCGCGTTGGGGTGCATCGCCTGGGACGGATTGACGAGCACGCAGGCGATGTCGCGGCGCTTGCGCAGCACCCGCAGCGCCGCCTCCGACATGTCGGCCAGCGTGTAGGTTGAGCGCGCCGGCACCGGATTGCCGACGCCCGGCTGCACGTCGCCCCACCAGCCGTGGTAGGCACCACAGAAGCGCACGAGGTGCGATCGCCGCGTGTGATAGCGCGCGAGCCGCACTGCCTGCATCACCGCCTCGGTGCCCGACATGTGGAACGACACCTCGTCGAGCCCGGAGATCTCCTTCAGCCGCTGCACGTTGTAGGCGACTACGGGATGATAGGGGCCGAGCACGGGGCCCAGCTCGCGAACGCGGGCGAGCCCGCGTTCCATGCACGCCTTGTAGAAGTCGTAGCCCAGCAGGTTGACGCCGTAGGAGCCGGTGAGATCGTAAAAGCGGTTGCCGTCGAGGTCGGTGAGCGTGACGCCCTCGGAGGACCTGACGAACGCGCCGGTGCCCAGCTTTTCGCGCACCAGACGGCTGTACTGGAAGGGCACGCGATAGGCGTCCGTGAACTGCAGGTCGGAGATCGAACCCTCGACCTTGGCCGTCGCCTGCCGCGTGGCGGCGAAGCGCTCCCGGTAGAGCCCGGCCAGCCGCATGAAGCCGGCGCAGCGGCGCTCGGCGATCTCGTCGGGGGCATCGTCGGAGCGGAAGAACTGGCGCTCGCCGAACTCGTAGAACGGGATCAGCGCGGCGATGCGCCGCGCCATGCGGGAATGTCCCGTGAGCGAGCGGTGCTTGGCCATTGACAGCTCGAGCCGCGTCCGCAATTTCGCCAGCAGGACGACGAGTGCGGCGGCGCCGAGCGCGTAGAGCGCGAGAGTGAGGGTGTCGGTTTCCATCGGCGCCACCGCTAGCGGCCCAACCTTACGGCTTTATGACACATCCATGACGATCCGGTCGGTTCTGTCGCGGCTCACCCAACAGGAGGACCTCAACTTCCTGCTCACCAACCGCATCCCCCGGCGTCTCGTCACGCGCTTCATGGGCTGGTTCAGCAAGATCGAGCAGCCGCTGGTGCGCGATCTGTCGATCGGTGTGTGGCGCCTGTTCTCCGACCTCGACCTGTCGGAGGCCAGGAAGTCGCAGTTCGAGAGCATGCACGACTGCTTCATCCGCGAGCTCAAGGAGGGTGCGAGGCCGATCGACGGGGACCCGTCGGCGCTGGTGAGCCCGTGCGATGCCATCGTCGGTGCCTGCGGCGCGATCGCCGGCACGGAGGTGGTCCAGGTCAAAGGATTTCCGTACACGCTGCGCGAGCTGTTCGGCGGGCCCGAGTACGACGAGGTCTACCGCGACGGCTGCTATGCCACGCTGCGCCTCACCTCCAGCATGTACCATCGCTTCCACGCCCCGCACGACGGCCGTGTGGAGGAGGTGGTCTACATCTCCGGCGACACCTGGAACGTCAACCCGATCGCGCTCGAGCGCATCGAGAAGCTGTTCTGCAGGAACGAGCGCGCGCTGATCCGCACCAGGCTCGACGCAACCGGCCACATGGTCACCCTGGTGCCCGTTGCCGCCATCCTGGTCGCCAGCATCCGCCTGCACTTCCTCGATGTCCTGTTGCATCTGGAGTATCGCGGACCCAACGTGATCGCCTGCGACGCCCCCTTCCGCAAGGGCGAGGAGCTGGGCTGGTTCCAGCACGGCTCCACCATCGTCGTGCTCGCCCCGCCCGGCTTCACGCTGAGCGAGGGGGTCGGTGAGGGCACCGTCGTGCGCATGGGGCAGCCGCTGATGCGGCTCCCGTGATGTGCAGGAATTTCAGCGCGCCAACGATCTCGTGTGCTCAGAGGACCATGTCGACGTGCGCCTTCAGCTCGCGCCTCACACCATGACCCATATGGTCCAGGTAGACGCGGACTCCTTCTCGCCTCGCGAACTTGAAAGCAGGAACCATATCGCTGTCACCCGTCACCACGACGACGATATCGACGAGCTGTCTGAGGGATAGCCGGGCAATGTCCAATCCGATTCGTAGATCGACCCCCTTCTGCTCGATGTTGGGAACCAGATCGTTGGCAGCCAGCGGACGGGCTTTCTTCATCAGCGACTTGAGCGCCATGCTGCCCAGGCTCCATCCATGGACGGCAGTCTCGCCGGAGCGGAGCGCAAAATCAGGCTGCATCTCGAGCGTCTGTTGAAGACTGGTATTGCTCGCGTGGTGCGCCGTCGCCGAGAGATCGATACGCTTGCCATCGAGCGGATTCGTGATCAGTCCTGTGGCCGGGGGCGCGTCATAGAAATAGATTCTCAGCAGCGTTGATGCCCGCAGCAGGTCGTGCACCCTTATTCGATCCACCTCGGTCTGAATCTCCGCGACCGTGGGAAAGTGTTTGTGGCGTTCCTGCAGCTTCTTCTTGATGAAGCCGCCGTCCACGAGCACGGCGTACTTGCCTGCCATTGGAACACGCCCGATAACAGATTGACCCCGCCCACTCGTAGCGCCGCGAGGCGCTTTCCATCAGGGACGAATGGACGGGGCCGGTTTCTATCAGGGCTCGCCCATGTCAGGGGTGCATGGACGCAACCCGAAAATAGCGACGCCGACCGGATTTTGCAACATCGAGACAAATCTCGTCAGCGACCTGCGAATCGCCGGGTCGGCCAAGTCGAGGCGCCGCTCGATCCGCTCCAGCCGCATCTCCATGCGCAGCATGTGGTTGTCGTGCGAGGCGAGGATCTGCATCATGCCCGCAGTCGGCGTTTTGATCTCGCGGATGTCCGGCGCCATGACGTCGAACTTGCCATCGAGCGGCGCAGATACTCGAGAGTCAGGTTTTCCACATTCTCGACCATTCTTACACTATAACACCCGATCGTCTCAATGCAAGGGCCGCCGACGCACCATCAGTCGCCTGCGGAGCCGCAGCCTACTCCCGCTTCAGCACCTGGTCGACGAGGCGGCGCGCCCAGTTGGAGGAGCGGAACGTGCGCTTCAGCCCGTCGGGGTCGTAGACCGTGTCCACCCATTCCAGGAAGGGCGTGGGCCTGCGCGCGTTGTCCTCCAGGTACTGCTCGAAGAAGCGGTCGAGGATACCGGTGTCGGCCTGGCGGATGTGGCCGTAGCGGAGCGCCAGCTCCTTCTTGGCCTCGGCTACCGGCGCCCCCTCCTCGAACAGGCGGTAGAGCGCGCTCATCATGCCGACGCGATCGGCGCCCGATTTGCAGTGCATGAGCACGGGGTACTCGATCTTCTGGAACAGGTCGCGCGCCGCCCTGATCTCCTCGGGCGTCGGCGCGGCGCGCGAGCGCAGCTGGAAATCGATGAGCGCGATGCCTTTGCGCGCGCACTCTCTCTGCTCGAGCCAGTAGCTGCCGCACCGGCGCTCGCCGCGCAGGTTGACGATGGTGCGCACGCCCTTGCGCCTGAATGCGCGAATATGCCTGGGGGCCGGCTGGGCGGAGCGCCAGGCCCTTTCGCCCACGCGGTGCCGGTTCACATAGACGAGGCGCAGGATGCCGTGGTCGATGAGCAGCATGTCGAGGTGCCAGAACATGGGCCCGAACGTGCGGCGCACCCACGACGGCGTGCGTTCGATCGCGCGCTCGCGCCAGCCCCAGACGGCACGCTTGACCTTGCGCCACACGATCTGGCGGCGCGTCTGTCCGGTCGGCTGACCCCGGGCCACCGTCGAGACGGCCTTTGCGTCCTTGACCTCGTGCGGGATCGTCAAATCGCTGCCCTCGAAAACCGCGCCGCCCGTCGAGAGCCAGGGCCGGCGGAACGTGCCGCCGACTTTCCGATGCGCTCCTGGCTCCGCGCTCCCTGTCTCATGACAGACCCGCTCATAGCAGACTGGTCACGTCCTGGCGCCGCTGCCCCATGCCCCACGCAAGGAGCATGGACGGCTGCAGAAAACCGTAAGATACATGGCGGCGGCCCTTGCGTCCCCCGAAGATCGAGCCCCCAGCCTAAGGGCAAGCCTGCACCATGCAAGTGATTCCCCGCTCGCGCGACATCGCCGCCGTGCCAGGCGGATCGACAGGCGTCGACTGGTCCGTTGCGGCGCTGGTCGGTGCCATACTCGGGATGGCGCTCGTGCACCTGTGGCTCGCCGGGACGCTCGGCCTCACCGAGGACGAGGCCTACTACCGCCTCTGGGCGCTGGCGCCGGCCATGAGCTACCTCGACCATCCCCCGATGGTCGGATGGATGATCGCGGCGGGCCGCTGGGTCGCCGGCGACACGGCCCTGGGCATTCGCCTGGGCGCCGTCCTGGTCGCTCTGGCCGGGCCGTTCGTGCTGTGGCGCACGGCAGCGCTGCTGTTCGGTGCAGGCGTCGCGCGGCGCGCCGTCTGGATCGCGCTGGCGATGCCCCTCCTGGCCGTAGGCGGGGTGGTCGTCACGCCCGATACGCCCTCGGTCCTGTTCTGGGGGCTCGCCGGATGGGCGCTCGCCGAGCTGCATGTCTCGCGCCATGCCAACTGGTGGCTGGCGGTGGGCGTCTTCGCGGGTCTCGGCCTGCTCTCCAAGTACACCAACCTGTTCGTCGGCGCGGGCATCGTCCTGTGGCTCGTCCTCCTGCGCGACAACTGGGCGTGGTTCCGCACCTGGCAGCTGTGGGCGGGCGGCGCCATCGCCGTTCTCACCGCCCTGCCGGTGCTCGTCTGGAACGCCGGGCACGGCTGGGCCTCGCTCGCCAAGCAGTTCGGACGCGTCGGCCACGGCCAGCAGCTCACGGGCTCCTATTTCGTCGAGCTCGTCGCCGCTTCCCTCGGCCTCATGAGCCCGCTGATTGCCGTCCTCGCCGCTGTGGGCCTCGTCAAGGTCGTGCGCGCGGCCATTGCCGACCGCGACCGGGCGAGCGCCCTGCTGGCGTCCGGCGCGCTGCCGTTCCTCGCCTATCTGCTCGTGCACGCGCTGCACGACCGGGTGCAGGCGAACTGGATGGCCCCGCTCTACCCCGCCTTCGCCGTCTGTGCCGCCATCGCGCTCGGCAGCGGGTCCCAGCCGGATCCGGGGCCGGTGCTGGGCAGGCTCGGGCGGTGGGCCGTCGCCGTGGGCCTGGTGCTCTCCGCGCTCGTCTACTGGCATGCGGTGCGTCCGCTGGTGGCGTTGCCGGGCCAACGCGACCCTGTCAGCCAGACGAGGGGCTGGGGCGAGCTGGGAGCCGAGATCGAGCGCCTGCGCGTCGCGCGCGGGGCCTGCTGGATCGCCACCTCGAGCTACGCCACCACGGGGCAGCTGGCCTGGCACCTGAAGGACAAGGCGCCGGTCGTGCAGCTCGACGAGCGCATCAGGTACATCCACCTGCCTGCCGTCGATCCTGCGACGCTTGCCTGCCCCGCGCTCTACGTCGAGCTCGAGCGGCGCAGCGCCGCGGCCCTGCTCGGGGAGCGCTTCGCCTCGGTCGACCGGCTCGAGAACGTCACGCGCAGCTACCGCGGCGTGCCGATCGCAAGCTATACGGTCTATCTCGTGAGCGGGCCCAGGGTCGACCCGCTGTTGCGATGAGCTGCCGCGCCGGCGCACCCGCCACGCTGCTGTGGCGCGGATGTCATCGAGGCATCAAGGCAATCCACAATAAACTACGCGCTGTGGATATGCCTGTTGCCGAAGCCCGAGGCGTGCGTGCGTGGGGGAGAGTAATGGTGCATCTCATCAAGTCGCTGGCTGCCACCGGCAAGGTTGCCATCGATCTCGTCGCGGCGGCGCTCATCGCGACCGGCGGGCTGCTCGCGATCGGCGCCGGCGTCTACCGTGTGTTCGTCCAGCCCGAGTGGACGTTCGACGACGCGCTGCAGGCACTGTGGCCCTTCGTCTTGGCGGGGATCGCGTGCCTGACGCTCGGCTGGCTCGTCGACCGCTCGCACACCCGCTAGCTGGCGGCCGATGCTGAGGCTCGGCCCCTACTCGCCGCCGCCATTCTGTCCGGGCCGCCTCGGGTTGTTGGCCGCGCGCTGGTCCGCGGCGAACTCGCGCTCGAGCCGATGCTCGAGGTCGACCAGGTCCTGGGGCAGCGGCATGCCGTAGGCCTTGAGCTCGTTCAGCTTCTGCATGATCCTCAAGTAGAGCTCGTGCCGGTCCTCGGGCACGTCCTGCACCTGCTCCAGCAGCAGGGCGAGCTCCGCTCTGGTATTCTCGAACGCCATCGCCGCTCACTCCGGCTTGCCGGCAGGCGCCCTCACTGCTTCAGGCGCCGGTTGCATTCGCTGTAGAAGCCGCCGCCCTTCTGCACCCACTTGAGGCCGCCGTTGGCGTTGCTGGCCTTGTTCAGGCGGTACTGGTCGAGGCAGGTGAGCATGCGCGCCTTTCCGGGCGACTCGCTCGCATGCTTCGGGGCGATGGCCCGCGGGAACACGGCCCCCGGCAGATAGGCGCTGGGGCCCGAGGCTGGCCCGCACTTCGCCTTGCGGAACTCCTGCCAGCTCATCCCGCTCAGGGTGCCGGAGCTTTGCGCCTGTTTGTAGGCGGCTGAGCACTCCTGCATGGTGAGGGCTGCGAGCGGCAACGAGGCGAGGACGGCAGCCGCCATCAAGCCGGCGGCGGCGACACCGATCTTGCAGGGTTCCATGGACTTCCTCCACATCGGCCCGGCCGGGCCATGCTCGGTGGTTGCCAAGCGGGGCGATGGTGCCAGAGACGGGAGAGGGGCGCTTTCGGGTATTCCACCCATAACGCGGCGGGCAGGACCCGACCGGGGTGGAGGCCCGGCGGGCCGGGCCGCTGTTTCGGGGCGCCTTGCGCTGCGGCTGCCGGGCCCTATATTCGCGAGCTTCTGCGCGCAGGAGGGATGGCCGAGTGGCTGAAGGCGCACGCTTGGAAAGCGTGTATACGGGCAACCGTATCGTGGGTTCGAATCCCACTCCCTCCGCCAGCAGGCATTCAGATCCCGCCGCAGCACAGTGGGCGACGACCGTCCGGTGACGCGGGCGCCCTCGTTGACGAGCACAATTGAGCGATCGGCCCCGAAAGGGATGAGCCGCCCCAACGGTGTCGCCGGGAAGCGGTTATGTCGTCGCTCAGTGCGTCCGCGCCGTCCTTCCTCGGTCGAGCTCGGCCCTTCCCAGTGTCCGGTTGCTCGAGAGCCGACCACCCGTGTCTAGTCACCCCAAACGGCCAAAGACCTGGCGAGGAATATGAGGACCGAGGCGAAGAAGACATACCGGATGCCCAGGTCCCTGAAGCGCATCTGTTCATGCTGGAGTCGGGTCTTGAGATCCTCCAAGACCCCTTCAAAAGACCGGTTGTGTCCATAAAGTGGCCGCTTCAGTACGCGTTCCAACCTTTCCGCGCCAAGCCTCTCGTACATCTTGGAGACCGACACCGCGTACTGGCAGCAATTGGCGAAATAGATTAAACCGTTCGTAAGAATGAACGTTCGCCGCCGATACGATTTCATATACCACCAATGTAATACCCGGAGAATGCCCACGACCGCAAGCCCTATGACAACAGAAAAAAGGGTCGAAAGCTCGATGCTGGTAATCCAGCTGAACAATTCTGCGGCATTCTTCCGGACTCCAAGATCGGTCGGAAAAATGATCTCATAAAAAGCAAACGAACCGCCAATCAGCAGACAGGTCCCAGCCGAGGTGGCCAGCGCCATTGGAATTTCACCTCTGAATCCTCTTTTGCTGTTCTCGAATTCCTCCTGGAGAAGGAGCATCCTGTGGATCTCGTTCTTTCGCCGGCCCATCTGTGCCTTGAGGTGCAGCAGCGCGAGATGCTCTCCCCTGAGCGGGTCGCCAGTCAGTCTCCGCATTGCGGCGATTGCCATGTCATCGCTCGCAACGGCGACGAGCAGCGGCACCAGCGAGTCGTGGCCGACCTCAAGGCCGATGTCCAGGTCGCGAAGGCGGTCCGAGTATGCCGTAGAGAACAAGTCCTCGACCCGTGTAGGGGTATGATAGATCCAAGCGGCGCGACTGCCGATGGGCGGGAGAAAATTGAATTGAAAAGTGTAACGACGAAGATAGTCGGCCACCTTCACGGAATCCCAGTAGGACTCGTTCGCGGAAGGTTCTCTTAAATATTCGATGGCGAACAGAAATATACCATCGAGGCGGAGCGCAAATCCTACCGCACTTATTCTTCCGGTGCCTTTGATGTTGACGGTATTGAAAAGAGTGTCGATGTCGATCGGTCCGGCTTTTATCAGATTAGTCTGGATTGCCGGACTCGAGAAGGGTATCCAGTCGAGGAAGAAACGTGTCGGCATCGGGCGTGCCCCGCTGAAAAAAAAAGGAATTGAG
>Ga0075421_100000667_pt1 | contig 37016 bp, 38 predicted proteins | sample SoiMetdeltSBSDD5_FD_75292 | JGI IMG/M metagenome (GOLD analysis project Ga0075421, IMG submission 75292) | Bulk soil microbial communities from a Populus tree surrounding site in Tennessee, USA - Soil MetaG P. deltoides SBSDD5 | ecosystem: Environmental > Terrestrial > Soil > Tree plantation... | reverse complement strand
TCAGAGGCGTGCATCGTCGCCTCCCCCTCGACCGGGCCGACGGCACCCGGTGCGCGCCGCCACCGGCAAGAACCGACCCCACGATCCAGGCATCAGGGGCGTGCATCGTCGCCTCCTGCCTCAACCGGGCCCACCACGAATGCGGCGGGGGGCGGTAGGCGGTGGGTGGGCAGGGCGGCAAGGGTCGTTGCTACCACCTGGGATTCGGGGCGGGTGGCGGCGTGGACGATGGCGGCCGGGGTCGTTGGGGGGAGGCCGGCATCCAGGAAGCGGGCGGCGATGGCGGGCTGCTGGGCACGGCCGGTGAGCACCACCACCGAATCTCGGGGGTCGGCCAGCGCGGACCAGTCGACGGGAGCAGACATCGGGTCGCGGTCGCCGGACGCGAAGGTCACCCGCCGACCCCGAGGCAGCCCGGCCACCAGCGGGACCACGGTCGCCGCCGTCACCCCCGGCGTCACCGAGCAGGCGATCCCCCGGGCCACCAGCAGCGCGACCTCCTCCGCAGCCCGAGAGCACACGAACGGATCACCGCTCTTCAGCCGCACCACCCGCCGGCCGTCCCGGGAACGAGCCGCCAACAGGTCGACGATCGCCCCCGTCGTCCACGCCTTGGCCCCAGCCGTCCGGCCGACGTATACCCGCTCGGCCTCCGGTCGGGCGAGCGCCAGGATCGGATCGGCGGACGCCCGGTCGGCCACCACCACATCCGCCTCGCCCAGCAGCCGAGCCGCCCGGCGGGTCAGCAGCAACGGATCACCGGGGCCAGCGCCGACGAAGTCGACCGTCACGACGTCGCCTCCTGGCTGACCCGCCACAGGGCGTTGAGCGCGGCCGCAGCCACGGCGCTCCCACCGCGCTCGCCCACGTTGGAGATCGCCAGCAGGCCGCTCGCCCGCAGTTCCGCCTTCGACTCGGCCGCCCCCACGAACCCCACGGGCAGCCCGATGACCAACGCCGGCGCGAACCGACCCCCCGCCGCCAGCCGCACCACCTCACGCAAAGCCGTCGGCGCGTTGCCGACCACCACGACCGCGCCAGTCGGCCACCGCTCGGCAGCGCACCGCATCGCTGCGGCCGACACGGTCAGGTCCGGCTCGGCGGCACGATCAACCTCGGCGCGTGCCCGCCCCTCGACCAGCAACGACCGGGTCCCGGCCCGGCGCGATGCCACCGCCACCATGTCGACGTCGGCCACCACCGGCGCACCAGCGCGCAGCGCAGCGACCCCCGCGGCGCAGGCGGTCTCGTCGACCACCAGCGTGTCGGCGTAGCCGACGTCCGCCGCGGCGTGGATCACCCGCGCCACCACGGCTCGAGCCAGCGGCGGCCACGCCGAAAGATCGACTCGCGAGGCCAGGATCCGGTAGCTCTCGGCCTCGATCGGGTGCACCGGCGGCAGAGTCATGGCGCCACCACCGCCGGCCGGGGATGATGGCGTCGGGTCACCATCCGGGCGCCCACGACCACCGTGTCGGCCGTGCCCACCAGCACCAGCGACCGCATCCCCGCCACCGCCGGGTCGAGGCCGGCCAGGTCGGTGACGACCACCGCCTCGGCGGGGCCGGTCGCATCGGTCACGACGGCGACCGGCGTCGACGGCGGCAGGATCGACGCCAGCACGGCCACCGCCCGGGCGAGGTGGTCGGGCCGCCCCTGCGAGCGAGGGTTGAACAGCGCCAGCGCCAGCCCGGCGGTCGCCGCCGCCTCCAGCTGCGCCTCGATCCGCTCCCACGGAACGAGCAGGTCGGACAGCGTCAACGCCACGTGCGGCCCCGCCAGCGGTGCACCGACGGCCGCCGCCGAAGCGTTCGCTGCAGTCACCCCGGGCACGACCTCGACCCGTACCCCCCGCTCGGCCGCCAGCTCCAACGTCACCGACGCCATTGCGAACACCCCCGGATCCCCCGACGACACGACCGCCACCGCCTGCCCGGCGGCAGCCCGCTCGACGGCCAGCAGCGCCCGCTCGGCCTCCGCCCCCATCGTCGATCGCACCACCTCCTGCTCCGGTCGCAGCAGGCTCGCAGCGGCATCGACGTACGGCCCGTACCCCACGACCACGTCTGCCTCCCGGACGGCCCGCACCGCAGCCGGCGTCCGATGGTCGGCGCGCCCCGGCCCGAGGCCCACGACCCGCACCACCCCGGTCGGTTCCCGGGTCGCCGGCGCGTCGCGAGACGCCTCGCCCCAGACGACGAACACCGGGTTGTCGGCCTCGAAGCGCACGCCTCCGTCGGGGAGGTCGCAGGCCCGGTCGACCGACACTTGGACGAGGTTGCCGAGCCGCCCTCGGGCCGCGACCGCTCGGTCGACCGCGGCGAACGTGGCGACCACCCGGGCCGCGGGCGCCGCCGCGGTGAGGCAGGCGTCGAGCACGTCGAGCCCGCCGCCGCCCACGAACACCCGGTTCGGGGCGGGCAGCCCCGCCAGCACCTGGGGCGCCGAGCCGGCCACGACCTCGACCACCGCACCGAGCACGGCGGCGTTGCTGACGATGGCGTCGACCGCGCCCGGGTCGCGCTCGATCGCGATGACCCGCAGTCCCGGAGCCGCCAGCGCCGCATCGATGGCGACGCTGCCGCTCCCCGCGCCGACGTCCCACAGCACCCCGCGGGCCGGCAGGTCGAGGTGCGCGAGCACCACCGACCGGACTTCGGGCTTCGTGATCATCCCCGCCCGGTGATGGAACGCCGACACCGGTCGGGCGGCAACCCGCACCGGCTGGTCGGCGTGGGCCAGCACCACCACCGACCGGTGGTCGAAGCTTCCGGCCGCCAGCGCCGCCAGATCGGGCAGCCGGTGGACGACCTCGCCCGGCTCGCCGAGCCGCGTCGCCACCACGACGGTCGGGTGGTGAGCGCCCTCGGCCAGCAACGCTGCGCCCAGGGCTTCGGGGCGGGCGTCGGGGCCGCAGAGCACCGCGGCCACCGCGGCATGGGCGACTTCGGCGGCGGCGCCGGCGGCGTCGCCGGTGTGGCACGAGGTCACCATGGCGTCGTCCCACGGCAGGCCGAGGCGGGCGAAGGCCAACGCCACCGACGACGGCGCCGGGTGCACGACCAGCCGCTCGGGCCCGAGTCGGGCAGCGAGGGCTCGGACGATGCCGTGGAACCCGGGATCCCCCGACGCCAGGACGCACGTCGGCCCCGCGTGCCCCGCAACGTCGTCGAGAGCCGCCAACCCGCCAGCGATCGTGGCGGTCTGGGCGCCGTCCCCTATGAGGTCGCCGACGGCATCGAGCTGCTCCCGCCCTCCGGCGACGAGCCGAGCGGCCCGCAAGGCCTCGAGCGCCGAGTCCCCAACCGGCCGCCCCCCGAGCAACCCGACGACGTGGACCGCCTCGCTCACGAGCCCTCCTCGGCGACGAGTGTGCGCCCGAGCGCCGGTTCCGGCAGATCCTCCTGCCGCGCCAACGTGACGGTGACCGAGGTCGGCCGATGGTGCACCGCCACGCCGGCTTCGGCCAGCTGCGCCAGCTCGGCGACCGGCCCGGGCACGGCCTCGAACCAGACCCCGAGCCCTCGCAACCCCGCCACTTCCGTGGCGAAGTCCCGATGCATCCAGGGGTCCCCCCGGTACAACCGCACCGCCGACCCCCCACGCCCCGCCTCGCCCGCCAATGTCTCGACGACATCGATCCCATTGGCTCGGACATCGGCGTTGGGAGCGATGGCGTGGGCCAGTGGGGCGACCGAGGCGTCGGTGACGACCAGGGTTGCCGAGCGCAGGGCGGCCTCGGCCCGAAGCGTCAGCAGATCCGGGTCGCCGGGACCGGCACCGACCAGGAGGACCGTGGTCGGGGCGCTCATCGGGGCCGGCCTCGGGTCGAGCCCGGCAATAGGCAGCAGTGCTGGTCGTCGAGGACGCCAGGACCGGCGCCTGACAGGAGGACCGGGATCCGGGCGCTCATCGGAGACCCCCTTGGGCGGAGCTCGGCAACCAGGGGCCGCGGTGGCTGTCGGGAGCACCGGGAGCACCGGGGCTTGTCAGTAGGACCGGAGTCGGGGCGGTCATCGGGGGCAGCCCTGGGTCGAGCCCGGAAACGAGCGGCGGCGGTGGCCGTCGGGGACGTCGGGACCGGCGCCCACCAGGAGGACCGGGGTCGGGGCGCTCATCGGGGCCGGCCTCGGGTTGAGCCCGGCAACCAGGGGCGGCGGTGGCCGTCGGGAGCGCCGGGACCGGCGCCCACCAGGAGGACCGGGGTCGGGGTGGTCATCGGGGGCGGCCTTGGGTTGAGCCTGGTAGCGATCGGCGGCGGTGGCCGTGGGCGTAGCGGGGGTCGTAGAGCTGGCAGCGGGGGGCGGCGCCGGCCAGGGCGGGGCCCACCAGGACCAGCACGGTCACCCGGGCGCCGTCGGACCGCAGCGCGTCCGCCAGCGACCCGACCGTCGTCAGCACCACCCGCTCGTCCGGCCACGTCGCCCGCACCACCACGGCCGCCGGCGTGTCGGGCGAGTACCCCGCCCCGTCGGCCAGCAGCTCGTCCTGCAGCTGCTGCGCCCGGGCCGCCGACAGGTACACCGCCATCGTCGTCCGGTGCGGAGCGAACGCCGCCACCGTCTCCCCCGCCGGCATCGACGCCGCCGTCCGCCCCGGCAGCCGCGTCGCGATCACCGTCTGCGCCACCCCCGGCATCGTCAGCTCCCGGGCCACCAGAGCGCTCGCCGCCGCCATCGACCCCACGCCCGGCACGATCTCGAACTCCCGCTCGTGCGCCAGGCACCAGTCGATCTGCTCCTGCAGCGCCGAGTACAACGCCAGGTCCCCCGAGTGCAGCCGCACGATCGACGCCGACGGGGCCGCCTCGTACAGAGCCACCACGTCCTCGAACGTCATCCCCGCCGAGTCGTGCACCACCGCAGACGGCGAGGCGTACGCCAGCACGCCGTCCGGCACCAGCGACGACGCCCACACCACCACATCGGCAGCCGACAGCCGCGCCACCGCCCGCACAGTCAGCAGGTCAGCGGCACCCGGCCCCGCCCCGACGAACGAGATCACGAAGCACCCCGCACAGTCAGCAGGTCAGCGGCACCCGGGCCCGCCCCGACGAACGAGATCACGAAGCACCCCGCACCGGCGGCACGATCAGCGTCGTCAGGTACGACGCCGGCCGGCTGGCCACGTCGGCCAGCGGCGCCGCCCGCCCCCCGGGCAACCCCAGCAGCTCGCCCATGACGGCGCCATCCAGCCGGTCGGCCGACGCCAGCGTCGACGCCACCTCGTCCAACCGGGCTCCCCCCTTGTAGACGACGACCGCCGCCGAGCCATCGGCCACCGCGGCGTCGAGAACATCACCTGCAGCTGCCGCGTGTCCCGGCACCAACACCAGGTGCTCCGCCCCGTCGACCAGCGTCGTGTGGCTCCGGGCGGCGAGGTCCTGGAACGCCATGATCCCCGGCACCACCTCGATCGGCACCGTCGGCCGCAGGGACCGCACCTCGTCGGCCAGCGACGAGAACGTGCTGTACACGTTGGGGTCGCCGAGCGTGATGAACGCCACCCGCTCCCCCTGGTCGAGGTGGCCGATCACCGTCGCGGCCGCCGCCGAAAGAGCCGCCGACCGGGCCTCCGTGTCGACCTCCATAACGAACGGGATCCGCTCGACCACCAGGTCGGGCAATGCGTCACGGGCGATCGCCTCGGCCCGCCCAACAGCCATCGTCGACGTCGTCGGTGCGAGCACCCGGTCGACCGACCCCAGCACCTCGACCGCCCGCCGCGTCATCAACCCCGGGTCCCCCGGCCCGACACCCACCCCGACCAGGGCGGGACCGGGCTCGTAGCGGGCGGCGACCGGATCCTCCCGGCGGGCGATCGGCGCCGAACCCCCCGGCGACGCCGCCACCAGCCGCTCGACGGCGAGCCGCAGCAGCTGCGCCTCCGAACGCCCGGTCTGCTGGGCCACCGCGGTCAGCCGAGCCTTCAGCCCGTCGGGGAGGTAGACGCTCGTCTTCCGCACCTGCGCCACCCTACGCGCCGACGTAGGGCAGAACCTAGGGCACCCGGGTGGCAGGCAATCGCCCGATGAGTTTCCGGATGTGCCACAGTCGAACCCACCATGAGCAACGACGCAGTGCGCGACGCGATGGAGCAGCGGGTCGGCAGCGGCGCGGCCGACGTGCCGGGGTTGGTGTGGGCCATCAGCCGCAAGGGCGAGACCGAGGTCGGCGTCGAAGGCACCCATGACGTCGAGCGGGACATCCCCACCGAGCGGGACTCGATCTACCGCATCTCGTCGATGTCGAAGCCCATCACCGCCGCCGCAGCGCTCCTCCTCGTCGACGACGGGCGGCTGACCCTCGACGACCCCGTCGACGACCTGCTTCCCGAGCTGGCCGACCGCCAGGTCCTCCGCAACCCCGAAGGCCCGCTCGACGACACCGTCCCTGCCGACCGCCCGATCACCACCCGCGACCTCCTCACGTTCCGCCTGGGCCTCGGCATGGAGTTCAGCGCCCGCCCCCAGCCGACGCTGGAGGCCATGGCTGCCCTCGACCTGGGCAGCGGCCCGCCGCAGCCGGCCCTCCCGCCGGAGCCGGACGAGTGGATGCGCCGCCTCGGCACCGTCCCCCTCGCGGCGCAGCCGGGCGAGCGCTGGCTCTACCACACCGGCGCCGACGTCCTCGGCGTCCTCGTCGCCCGGGCCGCCGGCCAGCCCTTCGAGGACTTCCTCCACGAGCGCCTCTTCGGCCCGCTCGGCATGGTCGACACGAGCTTCTCCGTGCCCAAGGACAAGCTCGACCGCTTCGGCCCCCTCTACAACGGCCGCACGATCCACGACCCCCGCGACGGCCAGTGGGCCACCCCGCCCGCCTTCCCCGGCGGCGGCGCCGGCCTGGTGTCGACGCTCGACGACATCCTGGCGTTCGGCCAGATGCTGCTCGCCGAGGGCGTCTACGACGGCGACCAGATCCTGTCGCCGGAGCTGGTCACCGAGATGACCCGCAACCACCTGACCGACGAGCAGCTCGCCACCTCGGGGCCGAGCTTCGACGGCAGCCTCGGTTGGGGCCTCGGCCTGTCCGTCCGCCTGGAGGCCGAGCACGGCGCCTCGGTCGGCACCTACGGCTGGAACGGCGGCCTCGGCACCGGATGGAGCAACGACCCCACCGAGGGGGTCGTTGCCATCCTGCTCACCAACCAGATGTGGACGTCGCCGGTGCCACCCCCGGTCTTCCAGGCGTTCTGGGCAGCGCTGTAGCCGCTACACGGTCGCCGACCGGCGGAACACCCGGATCGAGACCGCGGTCATCAGCAGCGCCGCGCCGAGCACGACGGCCAGGCTCAGCGCCGCCATCGCCGTGGTGTTGGACATGCCCCAGATGTCGTGCAGGCCCTGGCCGGAGGGGTCGGCGATGCCGTAGCGCAGCAGCGCCAGCACGTGGGTGATCGGCAGCACCTTGGCGAACGCCGTCAACCCCACCGGCATGGCGGCGATCGGGAACAGCGAGCCGGCGAAGAACCACGGGACGATGGCGATGGCCGGCAGCGTCCCGACGTACTCCTCCTGGGTCGGCACCCTGTTCGCCACGGTCTCGGCGATGCCGTACATGAACACGGCGAACCCGACCACTGCAGCGGCGAACCAGCCCACGCCGGTCAGCCGCAGCTCGAACTCGGCCCCCCGGAGCGCCGAGGCGCCCAGCAGGACGACCAGCTGCAAGCTGCTGAGGAACAGGGCGACGACCAGGTTGCCGAGCACGATCAGCGCCCGGGGAACCGGGGCGGCGAGGAGGTCGGGCCGGCCGCCGCCCACCCGGTCGACGACCACGCCGAGCCCGGCGGTCATGCAGCTGAGCGGCACGAGCAGGCCCATGGTGGCGATGGCGACGAACGTCATGTAGTCGATGCCCCCGGGCCCGGCCCCGAACGTGTCGGCCAGCGCCGGGGCGATGACCACGGCGAACAGCACCGGGGTGAGCAGGGGGACGATCAGCTCCCGGGGCGTCCGGGCACTGAGGGCGAGCCGGCGGGCCGCCAGGACGGCCAGCGCCGACAGATGGCGGGGTCGGGGCGGCGCGGCGGCTCGCCCGACGAGGGCGGCTTCGGCCGCGGGATCGAGGGTGATGGTGGTCATCGGGGGTCCTTTCGGGGATCGGGGATCCGGGAGGTCGAGGTCGAGGTCAGGCGGCGGCCAGCGAGTCGCCGGTCAGCCGCAGGTACACGTCGTCGAGGGTCGGGGCCCGGGTGGCACTGCCGACCAGCGCCACGCCAGCGTCGGCGACGGCGGCGAGCGCGTCGCCCGCCGGGCGGCCGTGCAACGGGAGGTGCACGGCACCGCCCACGGCGAACGCGTCGTCGCCGGCGATGCCGGCCGTGCGCAGCCGGGCGAGGGCGGTGGGGGCTCGGCCGTCGATCCGCAGCTCGACCAGCTCAGGACCGATCTCGGCGAGCAAGGCGATCGGGCTGTCGAGCGCCACGATCCGCCCGCCGTGCACAATGGCGACGCGGTCGCACAGCTGCTCGGCCTCGTCGAGGTAGTGGGTGGTCAGCAGGATGCTGAGCGCAGTGCGGGCCCGCAGGCCTGCGATGAGGTCGAGGAGCTCGTGGCGGATGCGGGGGTCGAGGCCGACGGTCGGCTCGTCGAGGAAGAGGACGGCCGGCTCGGACAGCAGCGATCGGGCGATCTCCAGCCGCCGTCGCTGGCCACCGCTGTAGGTGGCGACCGGCCGTTCGACGATGTCGGCCAGCCCGAACGGCCCGACCAGGCGGTCGATCCGCTGGCGGACCGTACCGGTGTCGAGGCCCCAGAGGCGCCCGTGGATCGTCAGGTTCTGGCGCCCGGTCAGCGGCCGGTCGACCACCGAGTCCTGGAACACCACGGCGCTGGACCGGCGGGCGGCGAGCGGCTCGCGCACCACGTCGTGCCCGGCGACACGGGCGGTGCCGGCGGTGGGGGCGACGGCGGTGGTGAGCATCCCGACGGTGGTCGACTTGCCGGCGCCGTTGGGCCCGAGCAGGCCGAACACCTCGCCGGGGGCGACCGTGAAGTCGAGACCCTGCACCGCCTCGACACCGCCGGGATAGGTCTTCGCCAGTTGGCGTACTTCGATTGCGGGGGTCGTGTCATGCATCGCCCCAAAGGACGCCGGCCTCGCCGGGGATGTGACATCGCTGGGTTGTGGTCATGCCGACACCATACACGAACACATGTTCCCCTATGTGTCATTCCGGTGCCTTCGCTCCACCCTGATGTCACATGTCGGCGAGAAGTGGCGTCCTGTTGGTATGAGCACTCGATCCCCCGACCCCCACCTGCAGTTCGGCCGTGCCTGGCGCGAGCACCACCGCTACGTCATCGACGTGGCGTTCCGGATGCTCGGCAACCTGGCCGAGGCCGAGGACGCGGTGCAGGAGGCCTACACGAGGCTGCTGCGGGTCGACATCGACGACCTCGCCGACGTGCGGGGCTGGCTGGTGGTGGCGGTCAGCCGCGTGTGCCTCGATCGGCTGCGGGCCCAGCGCCGCCGGCCGGCCACCCCGACCGAGACGTTCGAGGAGGACCAGGCGCCGACGCCCGACCCGGCCGACCGCGTCACCCTCGACGACAGCGTCCGCCTGGCGCTCCACCTCGTGCTGGAGCGGCTCAGCCCGGCCGAGCGCACCGCCTTCGTGCTTCACGACGTGTTCCAGTACTCGTTCGACGAGGTGGGCGAGATCGTCGGCCGCAGCCCCGCCGCCTGCCGCCAGCTGGCCAGCCGGGCCCGGCATCGCATCCACAGCGAGGCGGCGCCCGCCCGGTTCAGCGTGGAGCCCGCCGCCCAGCACCTGGTCACCGAGCGCTTCATCGCCGCGTGCGAGGCCGGGAACGTCGATGCCCTGCTCACCGTGCTCGACCCGGACGTCGACGGCGACGTCGACCTCGGTTTCGGCCCCTTCTCCCGGCCGAACGCCAACCCTCAGGTCGTGGCCGAGACGCTCATCCACTACTTCGGCGCCGACACCGGCAACATGCTGGTCTCGGTGCCGGTCCCCGACGGGGCCGCGGTGGCCGCGTTCCACGAGAACCACCTCAACGCGCTGATCAGCTTCGACCTGCAGGACGGGCTGATCACCGAGGTCCACGTGCTGCTCGACCCCGTCAAGTTGGCCCCGCTGGAGGCGGTCCTGGCCGGCGGCTGAAAATAACGGAAAGAACATGCCGTATCGTCTTGCGACGGCTCACGGTGGGTGTCACCTTGGGCACACACCGCAGCCGCACCAGGAGGTACGCACGCAGATGCAGGCTTTCCGACTGCCCGACTTCTACGTGCCCCATCCGGCTCGGCTGAACCCCCACGTCGAGCAGGCCCGGGTGCACACCATGGCCTGGGCCCGGGCCCTGGGCATGCTCGACGCCCCCAAGCCCGGCGGCGGCGTCGTGTGGGACGAGCAGGCGCTCACCGACATGGACTACGGGCTCATGTGCGCCTACACGCACCCCGACTGCGACGCCCCCACCCTCGAGCTCATCACCGATTGGTACGTGTGGGTCTTCTTCTTCGACGACCACTTCCTGGAGCAGTTCAAGCACAGCCGCGACCTGGCCGGGGCGCGCACCTACCTCGACCGGCTCGAGCAGTTCATGACCCGCTGGGGCGAGGAGCAACCCGAGCCCACCAACCCCGCCGAAGCCGGGCTCCTCGACCTGTGGTCCCGGACGGTGCCCGCCATGTCGCCGGCCTGGCGGGAGCGCTTCATCACCAGCACCCACAACCTCATGGTCGAGTCGATGTGGGAGCTCGAGAACATCGATCGGGGCCGCATCGCCAACCCCATCGAGTACATCCAGATGCGCCGGCGGGTGGGCGGCGCACCCTGGTCGGCCAACCTCGTCGAGTACGCGGCCGATGCCGAGCTCCCCGACGGCCTCGCCGACACCCGGCCGCTGCGGGTGCTACGGGACGCGTTCTCCGACGCCGTCCACCTGCGCAACGACCTGTTCTCGTACCAGCGCGAGGTGCAGGAGGAAGGCGAGAACTCCAACGCCGTCCTGGTGTTCGAGCGGTTCTTCGACACCACCACCCAGGTCGCGGCCGACATGGTCAACGAACTGCTCACCTCCCGGTTGGTGCAGTTCGAGGACACGGCGTTGGGCGAAGTGCCGTCCCTCATGGCCGAGCACCACGTGTCGCCCGAGGGCAAGCAGCGGGTCGCCGCCTACGTCAAGGGGCTGCAGGACTGGCAGTCGGGCGGCCACGAGTGGCACACCCGCTCGAGCCGCTACATGAACCAGGCGCTGGCGCCCTCCCGGTCGTCACCGGTGGCGCTCACGGCCCCGGTGGGCGGGCCGACCGGCATCGGTACGGGCGCATTGCGCGACGCGCTGGGGCGGCTGCGGCCCGGCCTGCACCGCCGGGCCCGCCAGCACCTGCACACGCCGTTCCGCCCGGTCGGCCACCTCCCGCTGCCCGACCTCTACATGCCGTACTCGTTCCGCACCAGCCCCCACCTCGACGCCGCCCGCCAGCACACCATCGAGTGGGCCACGGCCTTGGGCTTCGTCGAGCCGCTGCCCGGCGTGCGGTCGAGCAGGGTGTGGGACGAGCACCACCTGCGGGCGTTCGACTTCGCGCACTGCGCCGCCATGATCGACGCCGACGCCACGCCGGAGGGGCTGGAGCTGTCGGCCGACTGGCTGACGTGGGGCACCTACGGCGACGACCTGTTCCCGCTGGTCTACGGCACCACCAACGACCTCGCCGGGGCCAAGGCGTGCGCGGATCGGCTGGCGGGGTTCATGCCGCTCGACCTCGAAGCGCCTTCGCCCGAGCCGACCACCCCGCTGGAGCGGGGGCTCGCCGACCTGTGGCCGCGGACGGCCGGGGGGCTGGCCGAAGCGGCCCGGCGGCTGCTGCGGGCAGCAGTCGAGGACATGCTCGCCGGCTGGCTGTGGGAGCTGCGCAACGTGGCCGAGAACCGCATCCCCGACCCGGTCGACTACGTCGAGATGCGGCGCCAGGCCTTCGGTGCCGACCTCACGATGAGCCTGTCCCGGCTGGCGAACTGGGAGGTCATCCCGCCGGCGGTCCACTACTCCCGGGTCATGCGCGAGTTGGAGACCGCCGCCCAGGACTACGCCTGCGGGTTGAACGACCTGTTCTCGTACCAGAAGGAGGTCGAGTACGAGGGCGACCTCCACAACCTGGTACTGGTGGTGGAGCAGTTCCTGGGCGTCGACCGGCTGACCGCCCGGGACGTCGTGGCCGATCTCATGCGCCAGCGGATGCTGCAGTTCGAGCACCTGGTGGCCGAAGGCCTGCCGGCGCTGTTCGAGGACCAGCAGCTCGACGACGCCGCCCGCGCTGCGCTCCTACGCCACGCCTCGAACGTGACCCTGTGGATGTCGGGCATCCACGAGTGGCACCGCCAGCAACCCCGCTACACCCCCGCCGGCCTCGACCGCCGCTACCGCTCCGTCCCGGTACAACCGAGCTTCATGCAAGTGCGAGGCCTCGGGACCTCCGCCGCCCAGCCCTTCACCGACACCGCCTAGCGCCCGGCCGTGGGCTCACGCTGGGGAGGTGCCTCCGCTACGGCGCCACGGCGGGCGGCCCGAACTAGAGCTCCCAGGGGGCGGGCCAGTCGTCGGTGCGAAGGAGGGCGTCGGTGCCGCCGTCGGCGAACACGATCGAGCCGCAGAGGAGGCTGGCCTCGGGGCCGAGCAGCCAGGTGATCAGCGCTGCGACCTCGTCGGGACGCCCGGGGCGGCCGAGCGGGATCGGGAACAGGTCGAGCAGGGGCCCGACGGTGGGATCGGCCCGGCCCTCGGCGACCATGGCCGTCTCGATCATCCCGGGCGCCACGGCGTTCAGCCGGACCCCGGCGCCGACCCACCCATCGCTCACGGCGTTGCGCCGCACCCACCGGGCCACGGCGATCTTCGACGCCGGGTACACGCCGGCCATCGTGTCCAGCTCGTCGGCGCGGGCCGTCGCGGCGGCTTCGTCGCCGGCGAGGCACAGGTCGATCAGGTCGGTCGGGACACCGGGGGCGCAGGTCGTGGAGTTCGAGCTGATCGCCACCACTGCCGGGCCGGCCGACGACCGGGCCAGGGCCGGGCGCAGCCCCTCGAGCAGCTCGACGGTGCCGAAGTAGTTGACCGCGACGATCAGCCCGCCGGGCCGGTCGGGGATCGGGCCGAGGCCGGCGCACGGCACCACGCCGTCGACGACGCCGTCGCACCGCTCGGTCACCGCCTCGACCGCGGCGACCCGGCCCGCGGACGTGCCGACGTCGGCGTCGATGTCGGCGCCCCGGAGGTCGACGCCCACCACGGCGTGGCCGGCGACCGTCAGCCGCTCGGCGACAGCCCGGCCGATGCCGGACGCCGCGCCGGTCACCACGTAAGTGCTCACGTTCCCTCCACCAGCACGCAGCGGGTGCCCGAGTAGATCGTCGGCAGGCACCTGTTGCAGTGGATGCACTGCCCGACCGTCTGCTCGCCGGCGGCGAGGCGGTTGGGCAGGTCGGGCTCCCGCAGCAGCGCCCGGGCCATGGCGACCAGCTCGAAGCCCTCGGCGAGGGCGCCGGTGATGGTGTCGAGCCGGTTGATGCCGCCGAGCAGGATCAGCGGCATCCGCAGCGCCTCCCGGAACCGGCGGGCCTCGGGCAGCAGGAACGCTTCCTCGAACGGGTAGGTCGGGAAGATCCGGCGGCCGAACAGCTTGAGGCCGAGACCGACCAGCCGCGGCTGGGCGGCGGCGAACTCCCGCATCGGCACCTCGCCCCGGAAGAAGTACATGCCGTTGAGCAGCGAGCTGCCGGCGGTCAGCTCCAGGGCATCCAGGTAGCCGTCGGCCTCGAACAGCCGAGCGAACTGCAGGCTCTCCTCGACCTGCAGCCCGCGCCGCACACCGTCGGACATGTTGAACTTGGCCAGGACCGCCACGTCGTCCCCGACGGCGGCCCGCACTGCCTCGACCACCCGCCGGCCGAAGCGGGCCCGGTTCTCGATGCTCCCGCCGTACCGGTCCCTGCGGCGGTTGAGGTTGGGGCTCATGAACGAGCTGAGCAGGTAGTTGTGGCCGAGATGGACCTCGACGGCGTCGAACCCGGCGTCGACGGCGAGCCGGGCTGCCCGGTCGAAGTCGCCGACGACCTCGTCGATCTGCGCCTCGCTGGCCGCCTTGACCCGACCCATGGCCGGGGCGCTGAAGCGGGTCGACGGCGCCAGCGTCGGCCGCCGGTTGGAGCGGACGTTGGCGACCAGCCCGGCGTGGCCCAGCTGGGCCGACGCCAGGGCGCCCTCGGCGTGGACGGCGTCGGTCAGCCGCTGGAGCCCGGGCCGCGTCGCGTCGTCCATGACCAGCGTGTGGCGCTGCACCCGACCACCGGCCGACACCGCGCAGTAGGCGACGGTGGTCAGCGCCGCGCCGCCGGCGGCGACCCGGCGATGGAACTCGATCAGCTCGTCGGTCACCGCGCCCTTGGGCATGACGCCCTCGAACGTCGCCGCCTTCACGATCCGGTTCCGCAGCCGCAGCGGCCCCACCTGCACCGGCTCGAACGGTGACGGTGGTGTCGGCACCCCCGTGTCCATCCCCGGACCTTAGACCGGGAATCTGACGGAGCGTCAGATGACTGGCATCGGCGTGGTACCCATGGCGGCGAGCATGGCCTCGCCCTCCTCGCCCTCGGCCCCGCCGGCCAGCACCAGCGCCCGGGCCTGCTGGTACGGCGATCCCGCCTCGGCGAACGCCGCGGCCGCCCGCACCAGCCCGTCCCGGTCGCCGGCTCGCAACGCGAAGGCGCGGTCGGTCATCGCCGTGGCCACGGGGTTGCCGCCGGCGAGCTCCCGAGCCGTGGCCAGCCGGCCCCCGACCTCCTCGTCGTCCAGCCCGGCCAGCACCGCCGCCTCGGCCCGGGCGGCGGCGTGCCACTGGCGCCAGGCGGCGCTGTGGGAGCGGTCCAGGTTCTCGGTCTCGACCGCCAGCGCCTCGACCGCCCGGTCGACCTCGCCCCGGTGGAGGTGGAAGATCCCATCGAACAGCTCGGCGTAGCCCATGATGTCGCCGGCGCACGGCACGCCGATGCGCCGCATCGCGACGTGGATGGCCAGCCACTCTTCCCGCGCCTCGTCGTCGCCCCGCAGCCCGTGCACCATCGCGGTGGCCGACGGGACCATGGCGAAGCCGTGGAGCGGCAGCCGCCCGAACTGCTCCCAGCCCGCACGGAACACCTCGCTCAGCGCCAGGGCTTCGTCGAAGTCGCCCGCGAGCGCGGCGCCGATCAGCAGCCACCGCACCAGCAGGTGGCTCTCGCCCCGGTGGAACGGTAGGTCGTGGTGGCGGATCGCGTAGCGCCGGGCGGCGTGCAGGTCGCCCACCGCGAACGCGGTCATGGCTGCCATGTGCAGCGCGTCGGTCACCTCGTAGGCGAGGACGACGTCGAGCGGCTGCAGGGCCAACCGGTCGAGGCGACGCCGGGAGGTGGCGTAGGCGTCGGCGACCTGCCCGGCGGCCAGCTGGGACACCGTGAGCTGGTCGTAGGCGGCGCTCTCCAGGCGGACGTCGCCCACCTGCGCGGCCGCGTCGGCGGCGGCCTGCGACGCGGCAGGGTCGATCTGGGTGACGTTCTCGCCGATCTCGACGATCTGCAGCGCCGCGGCCACCTCGGGCTCGTCACCGGCCAGCTGCCGGGCCTCGGCCAGCAACTCGCGCTCGGTCTCCTCGGGCGGCAGGTCGGCGACCAGGCCGGGCGAGCGGTTCAGCAGCTCGGCGGCGCGGGCGAGGTCGATGGCTGCGCCCACGGTGTCACCACCCCGCTTGCCGGCCGACGCCGCGACCCGCAGCAGCTGCAGGGCGTCGTCCCCGGCGAGCCGGCTCATCGCTGCGGCGGCGCTCAGCCGGAGGTCCTGGGCGCGGGCGACGTCGTCGGGCGCCAGCGCGGCGGCCTGGCCGTAGCGGCGCTGCGACTCGCTGGCCAGCCCCCGGGCGAAGGTCAGCTCCGCCAGGCGCAGCGCCAGCTCGCGGGTGGTGGCGCGCTCGTCGGCGGCGTCGGCCATGGCCCAGCGGAGGGCGGCGCGCAGGTCGTCGACAACGGCGTCGAACGCGGCGCCGGCCGCGCCCTCCCGGGCGACGGGGCGGCGCCAGTCGGCGTCCGCGACCGCCGAGGCCTCGGCGGCCAGCCGGGTCGCGACGGTGACCGCCCAGTGGAGGTGGCGGGTACGCACGGCCGCCAGCTCGCCGGTGACGGCCAGCCGCTCCTCGCCGTACTGCCGGATGGTCTCCAACATGCGATAGCGGGTGCCGTCGGGCCGGGGCCGGACCACGAGCAGACTGTTGTCGGCGAGCCGGGCGAGGGCGGCGGCGACGTCGCCGGGCCCGAGGCCGTCGGCGGCCAGCAGCTGGCCGGCGTCCTGGGCGGTGAACGGCGTGGCGAAGATGGCGGTGTGGCGCAGGACGGCCTGGTCGACGGCGTCGAGCAGGCCGTAGCTCCAGTCGAGCGTGGCTCGGACCGACCGCTGCCGCTCGGCGACCCGCGAGCCGCCGGCCAGCAGGCTGAGCGGGTCGGCCAGCGCCGCCTGCAGGCCGTCGATGCCGAGGGTTGCGACCCGGGCGGCGGCCAGCTCGATGGCCAGCGCCAGCCGGTCGAGCCCGTTGACCACCGAGGCGACCCGGTGGCGGTCGTCGTCAGTGGCCGGCGCCCAACCCGCCAGCGCGGCACGGTCGAGGAACAGCGCCACCGCGTCACCCTCGCCGTCGTCGCTGGGGGCCGACAGCTCGGGGACCATGTAGACGGACTCGAACGGCACCACCAGCCGGGCGCGGCTGGTGGCCAGGACAGTCACCCGGGGGCACCCCGAGAGCAGGCGCTCGACCAGTTCGACCACGCCGTCGAGCACGTGCTCGCAGTTGTCGAGCAGCACCAGCGCCTCGGCGTCGGCGAGGCGGGCGATGGCCGTCTCGCTGGGCGACCGACCGAGCTGCTCGGCCAACCCGAGGGCCGCGACCACTGCGGCACCGACCATGGCCGGGTCGGTGACCGGCGCCAGGTCGACGTACCAGGCGCCGGCGGCCCAACGCTCGCTGACGTCGGCGGCGACGGCCAGCGCCAGGCGGGTTTTGCCCGCTCCGCCCGGCCCGACGGCCGTGACCAGGCGGTGGCTGGCGAGCGCCTCGGCCAGCGCTGCCCGCTCGGCCTCGCGGCCGACGAACGACGTGAGCGGGGCCGGCAGCGTCGGTGCGTCCGGGGGCTGGGGCTCCGCCGCGTCGGGGACGGGTTCCAGGCCGACCGCGATGTCGGCGAGCTCGCGGCGGTCGGCGACGCCCAGCTTCCGAAGCAGCGACGACACATGGCTCTCGACCGTCCGCACCGAGATGAAGAGACGCGCAGCGATCTCGGCGTTGGTCCGGTGCGCGCCGATGAGGCTGAGCACCTCGGCCTCGCGGTCGGACACGCCGGCGTCGGTCAGCAGCGACATCCCCGACAGCATGCCGTGCGATGGGTCGGGGTTACCCTCACATTGTGGGACGAGGTCGCAGCGTGAAGATCCTCACCCATCGCCTCCGCGCCGGTGAGGTGCGCCGGCAACCCGACCACCTGGTGGTCGAGGAGCCGCTGGAGATCCACCTCGACGGGATCCTCGTGGCCACCACCATGCGCACCCCCGGCCACGACTTCGAGCTGGCGAGCGGGTTCTGCTTCACCGAAGGCCTCCTCGGCGACGCCGCGGTGCAGCAGTGCCGCTACTGCGGGCCCGGGCGGGCCGGCGTCGAGTCGGACTTCAACATCGTCACGGTGGAGACCGGTGGGCGGGCGCCGACGCCGACGCCCCGGCTCACCGTCACCACGTCGGCATGCGGGATGTGCGGCACGACCGCCATCGACGAGCTGCGCGAGCGGCTCCATCCCCTGCCGCCGAGCCCGTCGTTGCGCCTCGACCTGCTGGCGTCGGTGACAGAGCAGTTGGGCGCCGACCAGGAGCTGTTCGCTCGTACTGGCGCGGTGCACGCTGCGGTGGCGTTCGACGCGACGGGACGGGCGCTGGTGTCGCGGGAGGACATCGGACGGCACAACGCCGTCGACAAGGTCGTCGGCCGGCTGCTGCTCGACGACCGGCTGCCCGCCAGCGGCCACGGGCTGTGGGTCAGCGGGCGGGCGAGCTTCGAGATCGTGCAGAAGGCGTGGGCGGCGGGGTTCGGGACCGTCGTCGCGGTGAGCGCGCCGTCGTCGCTGGCGGTCGCCGCGGCTCGGCTCGCCGGCATGACGCTGTGCGGCTTCGCCCGGGACGGCGAGCTGAACATCTACTCACCGGAGCGCTTCGACGGGAGGGCGGATGGGCTGGCGTGAGCAGCTGACCGGGTGGAACCCGTCGCTGTGGGCGGGCTGGCGGCCCAACGGCGTCGGCGAGCAGAAGCCCAAGCACTACCGGGAGATGGCGAAGACCGCCTGGGCCAACCGGAAGCACCCGCTGTACGCCTGGTCGGTGCTGACCAAGGGCGCCTGCGACGGCTGCGCGCTGGGTGTGACCGGCCTGCACGACTGGACCATCGAGGGCGTCCACCTGTGCACCACGCGCCTGCAGCTGCTGCAGCTGAACACGGCGGATCCGGTCGACCCTCGGCGGCTGGGAGACGTGAGCCAGCTCGCTCACGTCGACGGCAAGGCCCTGCGCGCCATGGGTCGGCTCGGGCATCCGATGCGGCGACGCCGCGGCGAGCCAGGGTTCCGACGAGTCGGCTGGGACGAGGCGCTGGACGTGCTGGCCGACGGCTTGCGGTCGGCGGCGCCCGCGGGTCGGGCCGCGCTCTACCTCACCAGCCGGGGGCTGACGAACGAGACCTACTACGTCGCCGGCAAGGCGGCCCGGGCGATGGGGATGGCGAGCATCGACAGCGCAGCCCGGGTGTGCCACGCGCCGTCGACGCTGGGCCTGAAGGCGACGGTCGGTGTCGCCGCGACGACGTGCTCCTACGAGGACGTCTTGACCAGCGATCTGATCGTGCTGTGGGGCACCAACCCGGCCAACAACCAGCCGGTGTTCATGAAGTACCTGTACCTGGCCCGGCGGCAGGGGTGCCGGGTGGTGGTCGTGAACCCGTACCTGGAGCCGGGCCTCGACCGCTACTGGGTGCCGTCGAACCTCGAGTCGGCCGTGTTCGGCACGAAGATGAGCGACCTGCATGTGCCGGTGCGACCCGGAGGTGACGCCGCGCTGGGCAACGCCGTGGTGAAGCGGCTGATCGAGCGGGGCGCCGTGGACCGGACGTTCGTCGAGGCCCACACCGAGGGGTTCGAGGAGCTCGCGGCGGCGCTCGACGCACAGCCGCTGGACGACCTCTGCCGGCAAGCAGGCGTCGACTCGGCGACGCTCGAGGCGCTGGTCGACGAGGTCGCCCGGGCCGAGTCCGCCATCCACGTCTGGTCGATGGGGATCACCCAGCACCGCGACGCCGTCGACGGGGTGCAGGCGATCGTCAACATCGCGCTCGCTCGGGGTCACGTCGGCCGGGACGGGGCCGGGCTGATGCCGATCCGGGGGCACTCCGGGGTGCAGGGTGGAGCGGAGATGGGCGCGTACGCGACAGCGCTGCCGGGTGGGCTACCGGTCGACGCGTCCAACGCCGCCTCGCTGGCGTCGCAATGGGGCTTCCCGGTGCCGGACCAGCCGGGGCTCACCGCACCGGAGATGGTGGAGGCCGCCGAGCGGGGCGACCTGGACGTGCTGTGGCTGTCGGGCGGCAACTTCCTCGACGTGCTGCCGGACCCGCCCCGGGTCGCCGCCGCGCTGGAGCGGGTGCCGCTGCGGGTGCACCAGGACCTGGTGGTGACCAGCCAGATGCTGGTGGAGGGCGACGATGTGCTGCTGCTGCCGGTCGCCACCCGCTACGAGCAGGAAGGCGGCGGCACCGAGACCACCACCGAGCGCCGCATCATCTTCAGCCCCGAGATCCCCCGCCAGGTGGGCGAGGCCCGGAGCGAGTGGCGGCTGTTCGCCGACGTCGCGGCGCGGGTTCGGCCGAACCTGGCGGGCTCGTTCGACTGGCCGACGAACCGTGACCTCCGGGCCGAGATCGCTGCGGTGGTGCCGGCGTACGCGGGGATCGAGGCGCTGGCGGCGCCGGGCGACCAGGTGCAGTGGGGCGGGCGCCACCTGTGCACCGGCGGGGTGTTCCCGACGCCGTCGGGCCGGGGGCGGTTCACTGCGCTCGTGCCGTCGATGCCAGAACTGCCGGACGGCTCGTTCGTGGTGACGACCCGCCGCGGCAAGCAGTTCAACTCGATGGTGCAGGCGGACGTCGACCCGCTGACGGGCGCGGTCCGCGACACGGTGTTCATGGACTCGGCCGACGCGGAGGCGCTCGGCCTGGCCGACGGCGCCCGGGTCGTGCTGCGCTCGACGACCGGCGAACTGGAGGGCCGCGTGAAGCTGGTGCGCCTCCCCGCTCGGACGCTGCAGGTCCACTGGCCCGAAGGCAACGCCCTCGTCCCCGGGGGCTCGGACCACCGCGAACCCGGCTCCCAGGTCCCGGACTACACCGCCATCGTCACCGTCGACCCGCTCTGAAGGTCGTCAGCCCTTGCCGCCGCCGAGCAGGTCGAGGAGGCCACCGAGTATGCCGCCCGACGGCGGGGTGGTCGTCGTGGGCGGGGCGGTGGTGGTCGTGGCGCCGGACGCGGGGGGCGTGGTGGTGCTGGACGGGGTCCACGACGGGTCGGGCGAGTCCGACGACGGCGGGCTGTCCGGGGAGCTGCCCGTCGGACCGCCGAGGTCGTCGCCGGGGACGGCGTCCGCGCCGGTCGACGTCGAGGTGCTGCTCGACGGGTCGACCACGGTCCACGAGGGCGTACCGGTCACGTCGTCGTAGCCGTCGCCGTCCTTGTCACGCTCCGAGGTCGACGTTCGGCCATCGCCGTCGTCACGGTGCGCGGTCGACGCGTTCTCCTTGGCGTCGGAGCCGCCGCCCGGCAGGTCCTCGTGGGCGTAGGCGAACACTGCGCCGACCGCGCCGACCCACAGCACCGCCACCATGCCGACGCCGACTTTGGAGGGCACCCGCCGGAGCACCATCTTCGCCGTGCCCTTCACTGCTCGCAGCAAATCCATCAGACCCAGCATGATGAACATTCTTATCGGCCACGAAGAGTGTTGTCCCGAAATGTTTCTCACTGGCCGTTCGGGCAGCCGTCTGACCGCGGTGCCCGTTGTCATGCCACTGTGAGTGGTCATGACGAACGGTGGACGATGCAGGAGGGCATGCACCGCTCGACCCGCTGATCCCGACCACCACCCCGCCACCCTGGCGAGCGCCCACTGGCGAACCTCGTAGGAACGGTCGGTTCTTTGAAGAACCAATGGCGGCAACAAAGAGCCCGCGGCCTTTTGCCTTGAAAGGTCGCCGGGTTTACTACGAAATGAACGGCGTCGCGGCGGGCGGGTGTAACGGGCGATCGGGGGCGGGCGATCTTGTTCGTGTGGGTACGGCTGCGGGTGTCGTGGTCCTCGGATCACGCGACGAGGGCAGGGCGGGAGCGCTGCAGGAGGTTCTGGCGGCCCGGGGTCGGGCGGTCACGGCGGCCCCGCGCTGGCCGGCGGCTCGCCTCGTCGACCTCGCCGCCGAGGAGGGCGCCGACGTGCTCGTGCTGGACGGCGCGCTCTCGAGCGAGGAACTGCGGACGGTGGCGCGGAGCGTCGAGACCCGGACCGGGCCGGCGGTGCTACTGGTCGGGCCGGTGCGCCCGAACTCGGAGGTCCTGGTGGCCCTGGCCTGCGGTATCAGCGGCTACATCGACCACGACAGCCAGCCCGAAGCCATCGCCGACGCCGTCGATGCCCTCTGCGCCGGCGGGTTGGTGGTACCGAGGGTGACGACGCTGCCGCTGGTCGCACACCTCCGGGAGGGCGGCCGCCGCATCGTGGTCGATCGACCCGACGGCACCGAGGCGCGGCTGACCCACCGCGAGTGGGAGGTGCTGGTGCTCTTGCGCCAGGGCTACACGACCGGCGAGATCGCCGACGTCCTCGTGGTGTCGGGCACGACGGTGCGCAGCCACGTCGCCGCGCTCGTCCGGAAGCTCGGCGCCCCTGACCGCGGGGGTCTTGCGGAACCCCCGAAGACCTGAAAGCGTTGAGAAAAATCAACGGCTTCGCACTCGAACACAGTTCAGTGCGGAGGTCAGGTCAGGAACAGGCGCTTGCTTTTCACGTCCAGGCGGGAAGCTTCGAGGCCCGACTTGCTCGAGCCCGAAGGATTTGCAGCCGTCATTTCGGCGGCGGGGCGGGGTGAGCATTGGGCGCTCACCGGTCTCTTCCGCGCCTACCAGCCGATGCTCGTCCGCTACCTGCGCGGCCAGGAGCCGCGGGCGGCCGACGACCTGGCCAGCGAGGTCTGGGTGGCCGCGGCGCGGCGCCTGCCGTGGTTCGACGGTGACGAGCTCGGCTTCCGGCGCTGGCTGTTCACCATCGCCCGGCGCCGGCTGATCGACCATCGCCGGGCCGAGGGCCGGCGCTGCGTGCAGCTCATGGGCCACGAGCGCCTCGACCGCCCCGACCCGGCGTCGGACCGGGGCGACCCGGCGGTGCTCGTCACCGAGCAGCTGTCGGCCCAGGATGCGGTCGATGCGCTCATCGACGGCCTGCCGCCCGACCAGGCCGAGGCGGTCCTGCTGCGGGTGGTCGGCGAGTTCCCGGTCGCCGAGGTGGCCCGGATCATGGGCCGCTCGCCGGGCGCGGTGCGGGTGCTGTGCCACCGGGGGCTGCGGCGGCTGGCCGCACTGGGGGCAGTCGAATGACCGACCTCCACGACTTCCACGACTTCCAGGACCTGGACGACCTGCCGCCCGACATCGCGGCGCTAGCGGTCCTGGCCCGGGGACCGGCCACCGACGACGAGCTGGCGGCCGAGGAGTCCGTTGTCGCCGCCATGGCCGCTGAGCTGCCGCGCCGGAAGCACCGGCTGCGGCGGGTCGTGGTGGCGAAGGGCATCGCCGCGGGGGCCATCGCCATCGGCGTGGGCGTCGCGGCCGCGGCGGCGTCGACCGATGTCGTGTCGTCCTTCGTGCCCGACGTCATCCCGTTCCCGCGGTCGTCGAACCCGGCACCGCCGACGTCGAGCCCGCCCACCACGGTGTCGGAGCCCCGCCGAGATGATCCCGGCGCAGGCGGACCGGCAGCCGACCCGCCGGCGGTCGTCACGACGTCCACCGTCCCGGGCTCGACCCCGACATCGACACCGGGCGCTTCGACCGCCATCTCGTCGACGTCGACCAGCTCCACCACGACGACCACCCAGCCGGGCCAGGCCGGACAGGACACCGCTGCCACCAAGCAGCAGCAACACAAGCCCCCGCCGAAGGAGCAGCACCCCGGGCGGGACAGCCAGTCCGGGCCTCAGGGCTGAGCGCGGCCTCGATCGGGAACGCGTAGGGCATGGCTTCCTACGCCGTGAACCCCGACGCCGTGAAGCACGCCGAACAGCTCATCGACGAGGGCATGGTCGTCCTCGACAGCGACTGGGGCGACGTGCAGCCTCGGGCGTCCGACGAGAACGATTTCCTCGAGTCCCACGACTGGGACGAGTACGCCCGCTGGCACCTCGGCCTGACCGAGGGGGCCAACGACGAGACCAAGGCCCGCTACGCCTTCGTGTACGGCGACCTCTCGAAGGTCCATCGGACGGGCCTCATCGCCTGCGTGTACCGGGCATCGGAGTGGCGCCACAAGGACGTCGAGCTGGCCGCCCACGACCTGCTGCAGCGGCTCGACAAGCAGACGATGTAGCGCCTACCAGCCGTCGGTGTGGATGATGCGGTCGAGGTCGCGGCGCGCGCCCGGCCTGAAGTCCGTGCCCTTGGTGTGGGCGACCGGGATGAGCGCGCCCTGCATGCAGGTGTCGGGGATGCCGAGCAGCTCGGCGGCTTCCTGCTCGTGGATCAAGTGAAGGGTGGTCCAACAGGTGCCGAGGCCCCGGGCCCGGGCGGCGAGGCAGAAGTTCCAGACGGCCGGGAGCAGCGAGCCCCAGACCGCGGCGTGGAGGGCGACCGGACCGCTCTCGACCCGACCCTCGACGACCGGGATGACGTGCACGGGCACCTCGGCCAGGTGCTGGGCGAGGTAGGTGGCGGAGTCGATGACCCGCTTCGTGGTGGCGAGGTAGTGGGGGTCGTCCTGGGGCAGCTCGGCGACCCGGGCCTCGGGGTCGCCGTAGAACATGTCGAAGGCGTCGCGGTACCAGTCGGCGAGCTGCTTGCGCTTGGCGGGGTCGGTGACCACCACGAAGTGCCAGCCCTGGGCGTTCGACCCGGTGGGCGCCTGCGCGGCGAGCTCGATGCACTCCCGCACCAGCTCGGGCGCGACCGGTCGCTCCAGATCCAGCCGCTTCCGCACGGCCCGGGTCGTCGAGAGCAGCTCGTCGGGCGAGAGGTCCAGTAGCTCAGTCACGGCCGGCACCCTACGCGTGAGTACCGTGCTCGGCATGTTGACGACGGCCACCGAGGCGCGGGACGCCCTGGTGGGCGACCCCGAGGGGGTCGGTCCGCTGCTGGTGGTGGACCTCGACGCGGGTGGGCCGGTGGACGAGGTCGCTGGTCTGGTGACTGCGCTGCCGATCGTCGGGGTGGGGGTCGCGACCCAGCCGATGGCGGCGCCCGGGCCGGGGTTCGACGTCCTGGTGAGCGCCGTCGATGGCGGCCGGCCGTGGTGCCACTGCCCGTCGGGGGTCGACGGGGCGGTGGCGACGCTGTCTGCTGCCGTAGACGCTTGCCCGCAGGCGGCCGTCACCCTGGTGCAGGTGCTGCGGCTAGGGCGGGGGCACTCGCTGCGTGAGGGGCTGACCGTCGAGTCGCTGGCCTACGCGACGTTGCAGGGTGGCTCGGAGCATCGGGCGTGGCTGGCGGCGGCGCCGGCTCGCCGACCCGCGGTGTCGCCCGAGCCGGTGCGGCTGGAGCGGTCGGGGGACACGTTGGCCGTGACGCTGTCCCGGCCGGAGGTGCGCAACGCCGTCGACGCTGCGACCCGGGACGGCTTGGTCGCGGCCTTCGACGTCGCCGCCCAAGGCGACCTGCGGGTCGAGCTGCGGGGCTCGGGCCCCGACTTCTGCAGCGGTGGCGACCTCGCCGAGTTCGGCACGACCCCCGATCCGGCGACCGCCCACCTGGTGCGGACGACCCGAAGCCCGGCCCGGGCGCTCGCCGCCGTGGCCGGCCGGACGACGGTGTTCCTCCACGGCGCGTGCATCGGGGCGGGGATCGAGCTGGCGGCACTGGCCGACCGGGTGGTGGCTGCGCCCGACACGTCGATCCGCTTGCCCGAGCTGGCGATGGGCCTCATCCCCGGGGCCGGCGGCACCGCCACGATCCCCCGCCGCATCGGCCCCGAACGCACCGCCTGGCTCGCGTTGACCGGCCTGCTACTCGACGCCCCGACCGCCCACTCGTGGGGCCTGGTCGACGTCATCGAGCCGGAGGCCAAATAACCTGCTCAGCATGGGGGCAGAGGTCGATCCGGTGCGGTGGCTGACGGGCCACCCTGACGGTCCGCCACTCTCGCCGCCTGTCCCACTGATCCCGCACCTGGAAGCGGCCCGGGCGACGCTCCTGGACCTCGCCCCGGGGGCCGAGGTGCCGTCGGTGGTCGACCTGCTGACCCGGCGGGCGACGCTCCGAGGCTTCACCCGCCGGGGCCGGACGTCCGCCAACGGAACGTGCCGCCTGCTCCCCACCGCCGACGGCTGGGCCGCCCTCAACCTCCCCCGCCCGACCGACATCGACTCCCTCCCCGCCCTGTTCGAACACCCCGTCGACGGTGACCCGTGGGCCGCTGCGACCCGCCTGCTCGCCAAGATGCCCGGCGCTGCGTTGGTCGACCGGGCAACCCTCTTGTCGATCCCCGCTGCGGTGCTCCCCACTCGGCCCAAGACTTCCGAGCCGTTCGTCCTCCATCGTCACGGGGAGGCGGGGGCGGCCGGGCGGGTGGTCGTCGACCTGTCGGCGATGTGGGCGGGGCCCCTCTGCGGCCACCTGCTCGGGCGGGCGGGGTACAAGGTCTTCAAGGTCGAGGACACCCGGCGGCCCGACGGCGCTCGCCGGGGCGATCCGCAGTTCTTCGAGTGGCTGCACCACGGGCACGAGTCGGTCACGCTCGACTTCGGGACGGTGGCAGGCCGGGCGGCGCTCGCCGACGTGGTGGCGCAGGCCGACGTGATCATCGAGTCGTCCCGGCCCCGGGCGCTGGCCCAGCTGGGCATCGACGCCGCGGCCGTGGTCGCCAGCCGGCCCGGGGTGACGTGGGTGTCGATCACCGGCTACGGCCGGTCGAGCCCCCGGGTCGCCTTTGGCGACGATGCCGCCGTGGCCGCCAGCCTGGTCGCCTACGACGACGGCGGCGAACCGGTCTTCTGCGCCGACGCCATCGCTGATCCCGTCACCGGCCTCTACGCCGCCATCGCCGCCCTCACGTCCCAAGCCCAGGGTGGCGGCCACCTGGCCGAGGTCGTCATGGCTGACGCAGCCGGGACGGTGCTGTGCTGATCGTCAACGTCGACGGCGGGACGAGCATCCGGCTCGACCACACCCGGATCCTGGCGGCGGGGGCGCTCAGCCCGCTGCCCGGGGAGGAGGTCCTCGACGCCGGGGGTGGCGCGGTCATACCGGGGCTGCACGACCACCACGTGCACCTCCGGGCCATGGCGGCGGCCCTCGCCTCGGTCGATGTCGGGCCGCCCCTGAGCGCCGACAGCTTCGCCCGGCGGCTCCGCGACGCCCACGGGGACGGCTGGATCAGGGCGGTTGGGTACCACGAGTCGGTCGCCGGGTCGCTCGACCGGCTCCGGCTCGACGCCATCGTCCTCGACCGACCCGTCCGGGTGCAGCACCGGAGCGGCACCCTCTGGGTCCTCAACACCGCCGCCCTCGACCGCGTCGGCGCCCGCAACACCCATGGGACCGGTCGTCTCTGGCGCCGGGATCGGTGGCTCGCCGACCGCATCCCGCCTGCCCCGCTCGACTTCGGCGAGGTCGGGCGGCGGGCCGCCGCGGCCGGAATCGTCGCCTTCACGGACGCCGACCCTTCCCGCACCCCGGCCGACGTCGACCGGCTTATCGCCGCCGACCTCCCCCAGCGGCTCACGCTGATGAGCAGCCCGTATCCCCAGGTCGGCGTTCCCCGGAAGCTCATCCTCGACGACGCCACCCTCCCGCCACTCGACGACCTCACCACCTGGTTCCGGGCAGCCCACGACGCCGGCGACCCGGTCGCCGTCCACTGCGTGACCCGGCTTCAGATCGTCGTCACCACGGCCGCGCTGACCGACGCCGACGACGGCTGGCGCCGGGGCGACCGCATCGAGCACGGCGGCGTCATCCCGCCCGAGCTGTTCCCCGACCTCCGCCGGCTCGGCGTGACCGTCGTGACCCAGCCGAACTTCGTCGCCGAGCGCGGCGACGCCTGGCTCACCGACGTCGACCCCGACGATCGGCCCCACCTCTATCCCTGCGCGAGCCTCCGGGCCGCCGGCATCCCGGTCGCGGCCAGCACCGACGCCCCTTTCGGCGCGCCCGACCCCTGGGCCGCGATGCGGGCCGCGGTCCACCGCCGCACGGCATCCGGCCAGGTCGTCGGACCCGACGAACGGGTCGACGCGGCGACCGCGCTCAGCCTCTTCCTCGGCGAGGCCGACGGTCCCGGGACCCCCCGCCGCGTCGTGCCCGGCCAGCCCGCCGACCTGTGCATCCTCGACCGGCCGCTCGCCGACGTGTACGCCGCGCTCGACGCCGACGACCCGGGGCTCGCCCCGGTCACCACCACGATCGTCGGCGGCGAGGTGGTCTTCAGTCGCTAGTCGCTGACGAACTCGGCCCGCACGCCGAGCAGCCGGATCGGCCTGACCGGTCCCTCCGAGCCCAGCTCGAACAGCGCCAACACCTGGCGGGCGGCGTCCTCGAGCACCGCCGCGTCCCGCGTGACCGCCGGCAGCGTGATCGATCGGGTCTGGGTGAAGAACGGCGCGTACCGCACCTTGACCCCCACCCGGGCGACGTCCCGGCCCTCGGACGCCACGTCGTCCGCCACCTGCCGGGACAGGAGCACCAGCTGGTCCGCCAGCTCGACCGGGTCGCTGATGTTGCGTTGGAACGTGACCTCCCTGCTCCGGGACTTGGGCACGTAGGGGTCCGCGGTCACCTCGGTGCCGCCGATGCCCAGCGCCAGCATCTTGAACCAGGGCCCCATCGTCGGCCCGAAGCGGCGGGCGAGCACCTTGTGGTCGGTCTCGGCGAGCTGCGCCACCGTCTCGATGCCCATCTCGGTCAGCTTGCGGGCGGTCTTGGCGCCGACGCCCCACAGCGCGTCGGTCGGCCGTGCCCCCATGACGTCGAACCAGGTCGCCTCGGTCAGCCGGTAGACGCCGGCCGGCTTGGCGAACCCGGTCGCGACCTTGGCCCGCAGCCGGTTGTCCCCGATGCCGACCGAGCACACCAGCCCATGGTGCTCCTGCACCGCCCGCTGGACCTGGGTGGCGAGCTGCTCGGGGCGGGTGGTGTCGGCGGCGGGTCCGGTCGGGGCGAGGAACGCCTCGTCCCAGCCCAGCACCTCGACCACCACCGGGAGCTCCCGCAAGGTGGCCATGACCTCCTCGGACACGGCCTCGTAGGTGGGCTTGTCGTTGGCGAGGAAGACGGCGTCGGGGCAGAGCTTGGCGGCGGTGCGCATGGGCATCCCGGAGTGGATGCCGAACGCTCTGGCCTCGTACGACGCAGTGGCGACGACCGCCCGCTGCGTCGGGTCCCCGGCGCCGCCGACCACGACCGGCTTGCCCCGCAGCTCGGGCCGGCGCTGCATCTCGACCGCGGCCAGGAACTCGTCCAGGTCGACGTGGAGGACCCACATACGGCCGTCATTCTGGCGACCCCCCGCCGATCGCGGCGTCAGCGGTAGCTCATCACCAGGACCATGCGGGTGCCCCGGGCGAGCGCCTGGTAGGTGTGGGGCTGGTCGGCGGCGAACGTCGCGCGATCCCCCGGGCCGATCTCGACCTCGGCCCCGGTCGGTCCGACCCGCATGCCGCCGGCGACCACGATGACCGACTCGGTGGCACCGACGGTGTGGGACTCGGCCCGGTAGATCTCGGGCGGCTCCATGGTGGCCTCGTAGACCTCGGTGACGCTGCGCCCGCTGGCCGCGAGCAGCAGGCGGCTGGTGAACGGGGCCGACGCCGCCTCGACGACCGGGCCCTCGTTGGCCCGCTGGACGTGGACGTCGGGCTCGTGGGCCATGACCAGCTCGCTGAACGGCACGCCGAGGGCGCTGCTGATGCTGACCAGCGTCTCGACGCCGGGGTTGCCGCCGCCCGATTCGATGGTGGACAGGGTCGACGTGCTGATGGCCGCCCGGGTCGCCAGCTCGCGGAGCGACAGACCGGCCCGCTCCCGCAATCGACGGACGTTGGCGGCCACGAGGGAAACCACCTGCACAGGCTGCGGGGCGTTCGATACAGTGGACGCATCGTCCGACACATCGAACAGACTACTCCAACGACGGGCATCGAGCCGGCGCTCCGGCGGGCGGTCCTGCGGCAGTCCCTGTCGATCGCGCTGGCGGTCATGCCGTTCGGGGTGGCCTTCGGGGTGACGGCCACGGAGGCCGGGCTGGCGGTGTGGCAGACGTCGGCGTTCTCGCTGCTGGTGTTCACGGGGAGCGCCCAGTTCGCGGCGGTGACGATCATCGGCAACGGCGGCTCGGTGGCCGCTGCGGTCGCTGCCGGGCTGCTGCTCAACCTGCGGTCGCTGGCGTTCGGGGTGGTGATGGCGCCGGCGCTCGCCGGGCCTCGGTGGCGTCGGGCGGCGCTGTCGCAGTTGATGATCGACGAGACGACGGCCGTGGGGTCGGCCCAGGCGTCGCGGGCGGCGCAGCGCTACGCCTACCGGTTCTGCGGGATCACCCTGTTCGTGGCGTGGAACGTGAGCACCCTGGTGGGTGCCGCCGGCCTGTCGTCGGCCGGCGACCTGGTGTCGTCCCTGGGCATCGACGCCGCCATCCCCGCCGCGTTCCTGGCGTTGCTGTGGCCCCGCCTCGCCGACCACCCCCAACGCCGCGCCGCCCTCGCCGGCGCCCTCCTCGCCCTCGCCCTGGACCCGATCGCACCCCCCGGCATCCCCGTGGTCGCCTCCGCCCTAGGCATCCTCGCCGCCTGGCACTCCACCCCCAAGCCCCCGGCCCGAGGCGGCGAAGCCCCCGACGGCCGAGGCGCTGGCGCCGGCCGGGGTGGCGACCGCCGGGATGGCCGGGGTGGCGACGACGGCCAGGGCGACGACGGCCGGGGTGGCGGAGCCACCGACGGGCGGGACACCGACCACCGCGGTGCTAACGGCTTCGAGGGCCAGGGCACCAACGCCGCCGAAAGGCGGGGCGCCGGCGGTGGTGATGGCGAGCCTCGCCGGCCGGTGACCTGGCCGGAGGTCGGGTGATGGCGCCCCTTCCTCGGACCTGGCCGGGAGACGGGGAGCTTGCTCCTCGTCTCCCGGCCAGGTCCGCAGGGGCAGCGGGAGGGGGAACGTGACGGCGACGGTGGTGTTGGTGGCCTTGGCGCTCGGGACCTATGGGCTGAAGGCGGCGGGGCCCATGGCGTTGGGGGATCGGGAGCTGCCGGGGGCGCTGCAGCGGGCGTCGCAGCTGTTGCCGGCGGCCATGCTCGCGGCGCTGGTGGCTGTCAGCACCGTCACGCAGGACAGACACCTCACGATCGACGCCCGGCTCGTCGGCGTCGCCGCGGCGGCCATCGCTCTCTGGCGGCGGGCGCCCTTCGTTGTCGTCGTCGCCGTCGCCGCCGGGGCGACCGGCCTCACCCGTCTGCTGGCAGGCTGACCATCTCGCGGGTCACGTCGGCGAGCGTGGCCGCGCCGACCAGCGCCATCGTCCGGCGGACGTCAGCAGCCAGCAACGACAGAGCGAAGTCGACGCCCCGCTCCCCGCCCGCCCCCAGGCCGTACAGGTACGCCCGGCCGGCCATGCACGCCGTCGCCCCCAGCGCCACGGCCTTGACGATGTCGCTTCCCCGGCGCACGCCACCGTCGCACAGCACGGGCACCCGATCGCCGACCGCCTGCACCACCGGCTCCACCAGCGAGATCGGCGACGGCGCGGTGTCCAGCTGCCGGCCCCCGTGGTTCGACAGCGCGACGGCCGCGGCCCCGGCGTCGGCAGCCAGCCGGGCGTCGTCCACCGTCTGGATGCCCTTCACCACGATCGGCCCCCGCCACACGTCCCGCATCCAGTCGAGGTCGGACCACGACAGGCTGGCGTCGAACTGCGAGCTCACGTACTCCGCCAGCGACACGGCATCGCTCCCGTCGCCCACCGCCCCCTGGACCACGTTGGCGAACTTGATCGGCTCGGCCCGCACGAACGCCCACGTCCACGTCGGGTGCAGCGCTCCGTCGACCAGCGTCGACAGCCCGATCTTCGGCGGCAGCGAGAACCCCCGTCGCACGTCCCGCTCCCGCTTGCCCAGCACCGCGGTGTCGACGGTGAGCACCAGCGCCTCGAACCCCGCGGTCTCGGCCCGCTGGATCATCTCCTTGACGAGGCCCCGGTCCTTCCACACGTAGACCTGGAACCACTTGGGCCCGTCCGAGGCGGCTCCGACCTCCTCGATCGACCGGGTGGCCAGCGTCGACAGCGTGTACGGCAACTTCGCCTTCGCGGCCGACCGGGCGACCGCCACCTCACCCTCGGGGTCGGCGATGCGGCTGAACCCCGTCGGCGACAGCACCAACGGCAGAGGCAATGACCGCCCGAGCAGCGTGGTCGACGGATCGACGGACGACACGTCCCGCAGCACCCGCGGCCGGAAGCCGATGCGACCGAAGTCGTCACTGTTGGCAGCCAGCGTTCGCTCGTCCTCGGCCGCGCCGTCGATGTAGTCGAACACCCCGTGGGGCAGCCGGCGTCGGGCGATCTCCCGCAAGTCGCTCACCGATGCCGCCCGAGCCAGCCGCCGGGCCACGGGGTCCCACTCGATCGGCCGGAACTGCAGCACCGACCGCAACGTCTCGATCATGCCCATCAGCGCACCCCCTTGGGTGCAGTCTCTACCCGGTTTACCCAAACCAGGTGTCGATGACCGTGACCTCGTCCCTGACCACCTCGTTGGGGTCGAACGGGATGCCGTGATCGGCGAGGACCTTGGCGAGAACCGGCTCGAGCCGCTCCTCACGGAACCGCTGCCAGTCCGCCTCGGTCTCCCAGACGTCGATGTAGCGGAGGCCGTCCTCCCGCTCGATGACGACGTGGCTGATGAGCCCGGGCGGGGTCTCGTCGCCGAGGCCGGTCCGGATCTCCTCGTAGATGGCCCGGTTGGCCGGGGCGTCCTGGACGAAGGCGTAGGTCATGGCACTGCTCCTTTTGAGTACAAGCATCTGTATCTGATACAACACTCTGTATCCGATGAACCGACCTGTCAACCCCCAAAAGCGCCGCCGGAGCTACAACTCCTCCCGCCGGCAGGAGCAGGCCCGCCAGACCCGGCGGGCCGTCCTCGCCGCGGCCAAGGACCGGTTCGTAGACGAGGGCTACGCGGCCACGACCATCGCCGCCGTCGCCGCCGACGCCGGGGTGTCGGTCGAGACCGTCTACAAGGCCTTCGGCAACAAGCCCGGCCTGGTCAAGGCGGTCTTCGACGTGGCCATCGCGGGCGACGACGAGCCGGTGCCGATCGTCGAGCGGGACTTCGTGCAGCGGATCAACGCCGAGCCCGACCCCCGCAGGAAGCTCCACATCTACGGCGAGCACCTCACCCGGTCGTTGCCGCCCACCGGCCCGATCCTCCTCGTCGTGCGGGCCGCGGCCGCCACCGACCCCGGGGCCGCCGACCTCTGGGCCGAGCTCCAGGCCGAGCGCCTGACCGGCATGACGATGTTCGCCCAGCACCTGCACGAGTGCGGCTGCCTGCGGGACGACATCACCGCCACCGAGGCCCGGGACGTCCTGTGGACCCACAACTCGGTCGAGCTCTGGGACCTGCTGGTCGTCCAGCGGGGCTGGTCGAACCGCCGCTACGGTCGCTGGATCGCCGACCAGCTCAGCGCCGCCCTGCTCTGATGCCCTACGACGAAGCCCTCGCCGACCGGGTCCGCCAGGCCCTCGCCGCCGAGGCCGCAGCCGCCGAGGCGACAACTGCCGAGGCCGGGGCGGACGAGGCCCCCAAGGCCGCCGAGGACGCCGAGGACGGGGACGCTGGGGCCGGCAAGACCGGGACGGCCGGCATCGTCGAGAAGCAGGTCGTGGGCGGCGGCCTGGGGTTCCTGAAGGACGGCGTCATGGTCGTCGGCGTCGACGCCACCGGCCTGTTCGTCCGGGTCGGCAAGGCCGGCTACGAAGAAGCGGTCGCCGAGCCCCACGCCCGCCCCAAGCTCGTGGGGACGCGGGCGACGAAGGGCTTCGTCAGCATCGACCCACGAGGCACCGCGACCGACGCCGACCTCCGCCGCTGGGTCGCCCGGGGCCTCAGCTACGCGGCGACGCAGCCGAAGAAGGCGTGAGGTCGACGGTCATGGTCGTGTCGACCGCGTCGAGGAACGCCCGGTCGTGGGTCACCAGGAGCAACGTGCCCTCCCAGGTGCCGAGGGCCTGCTCCAGCTGCTCGATGGCGGCGATGTCGAGGTGGTTGGTCGGCTCGTCGAGCACCAGGCAGTTGACGCCCTGAGCCATCAGCGTCGCCAGCACCGCCCGGGTCCGCTCCCCCGGTGACAGCGACGACACCGGCCGCAGCACGTGCTCGGCCGACAACCCGAACTTCGCCAGCAGCGACCGGGCCTGCTGCCGCACCAGACCGCTGGCCGCCTCGAAGGACTCGAGCAGCGAGCCGGTGGTGGCGGACCCGAAGGACTCGAGGAACGGCGGGTCATCCACCAGCCGGGCCCGAGCCTGGTCGATCTCACCCACCACCACGCCCGGCCCGAGGTACTGCGACCCCGCCTCCAGCGGCAACCGCCCCAACAGCGCACCCAGCAACGTCGTCTTGCCGCTGCCGTTGGGTCCGAGGATCGCCACCCGGTCGCCCCAGCGAACGTCCAGGTCGACAGGCCCCAACCGGAACGAGCCCCGGGCCACGACCGCACCAGCGAGCCGGGCCACCACGTCGCCGCTCCGGGGCGCGGCCGCGATGTCGAGGCGCAGTTGCCACCCTTCCCACGGCTTGTCGACCGCGTCCAGCCGCTCCAGCGCCTTCTCGGTGATCTTGACCTTGCCGGCCTGCTTCTCGGTCCGGTTGATGCGGAAGTCCCGCTGGGCCTTGTCGTTGTCCCGGGGCCGCTCGGTCTCCTTGCGCACCCCCGCCACCGACCACTGCCGCTGCCGCCGCACCCGGTCCTGCAGGTCCTGCCGGGTGCGCCGGTACTCGTCGAACGCCTCCTCGGCGTGGCGCCGGGCGGTGGCCTTCTCTTCGAGGAACGCCTCCCACCCGCCGTTGTAGAGGGTGCCGGTGCGGCTGTGCTCGTCCAGCTCTAGCACCGAGGTGATCGTTCGGGCCAGGAACGCCCGGTCGTGCGACACCAGCACGATCGCCGCCGGCGCCGACGCCACGAAGCGCTCCAGCCGCGCCAACCCCTCGAAGTCGAGGTCGTTGGTGGGCTCGTCGAGCAGCAGGACGTCGTGCTGCGACAGCAGGATGCTCGCCAGCGAGATCCGGGCCGCCTGCCCGCCCGACAGCGTGGACGTGTCCTGGTCGAGCGCCGCGGCCGCCAGCCCGAGGTCGGCGGCGACGGTCGCGGCCCGGGCGTCGAGGTCTGCCCCGCCGAGCCGCAGCCAGCGGTCGAGCGCGGCTGCGTAGCGGTCGTCGGAGCCGGCGACCCCCTCGGCCAGTTCCGCGGTGGCCGTGTCGAGCGCCGCCGATGCCGCGGTGACGCCGGTTCGCCGCGCCAGCGCGGCCCGCCCGGTCTCGCCGGGCCGGCGCTCGGGCTCCTGCGGCAGGTAGCCGACGGTGGCGGTGGGTGGCGCCAGCGCGACTGAACCCGCGTCGGGCGTCAGCAACCCCGCGAGCACCTTGAGCAGCGTCGACTTGCCGGTGCCGTTGGGCGCGACGACACCCACCCGGGCGCCCGGCCCGACGGTGAGGTCGACGTCCTCGAGGACGACGGTCGGCCCGAACGACAGCGAGATGCCGCGGGCCACCAGCGAGACGAGGGAATCGGCCAAAGAAGAACCTCCACGAAAAGATCGAGCAACGACACGGACCCGGTGGGCCCTACAGGTCATCTGCGGGTGGAGGTTCAGCTGCGCACGGCGTCGACCTTACCGGGCCGGCATGACGTCCTGACGGTGAATAACGCCGAGCAGCTCGCCCGAGAGCGTCGAGACGATGACGGTGTCGGTCTTGCTGCCCTTGAAGATCTTGCGAACGTCCTCGGCGCTGATGTCGGGCCGGATGGTCCGGGGGGCGGCCCGCATGACGTCGGCGACCACGCTGTCGGGCGGCAGCTCCAGCGCCGATCGGCGCACGGCGCCCAGCACGACGCCGTTGCCGTCGACCACGACGACCACGCCCTCCGAGCGCACCCGGTCGATGACCGACGCGAGGTCGTCGTCCAGGTCGCAGGTCGCGGCCTCGCCGGCCAGGTAGCCCGCCCGTGACGTGTCGGGCGAAGTGCCTTCGGTCGGCAGGCCCGACGCCATCCACGCCACCTTGCCGGCCACGAAGTCATAGACCTCGGAGAACCCGAGCTGCACCAGCCAGGCGGCCGCCCGCGGGGACAGGTCGCACTGGTAGTCCCAGCAGTAGACGACGACCGGGCGATCCCGGAGCAACTCGTCGGCCCGGGCGGGCAGCTCGGCCAACGGGATCGAGCGCGCTCCGGGCAGGTGCATCTCCTCGTACTCGGCCCGGGGCAGCACCTCGACGATCTGAGCCCCACCGGCGAGCAGCTTCTCGACTTCGGCGACGTCGACGACAGCCTTCATACCGATCGCGTACCCACCGGCGGGGTCGTTCAGCGGTTGGGCTCGGGAGCTCAGCTCACGAACTGGGGGTTGGTCAGGTCGTAGTAGGTGACGTCGGCCATGAGGTCCGACCACTCCTGCATCTCGGCCTCGACCTCCGGAGGCGGGGGCTGGGCCTCGCCGGTCCGGGCCTCGGCCTCGTTGGTGAAGTAGGCCGCCTCGGTGTAGTCGCCGGGGCCGTCGCCGTGCCAGGCCCGCACCGAGCCCAGCAGGTCGGGACGCCACCGGGGCAGCTCGTCCTCGACCCGGTCGTCGAGCCGGTGCATCTGATCGGGGTCGGCGTGGCCCTGCATGACCTGGACGAAGCCGGCGTCGTCGGTGCCGCCTCCGTGGTACAGGTCGACCTCGGTGCAGTCGTGGAACGTGACCGGGCCGTCGAACAGGTCCTTGGTGGCTTCCCACCAGGCCGACTGCTCGGGCCGATCGCTGTTGACTCGGGCCGCCTCGACCGACTCGAAGCGGGCGAGGCAGATGAAGTCGCCATCCTGGGTGACCCCGCTGGTTTCGCCGAGGAACCCGATGGCGCCCGGCCGCACCTCCTGCTGCCAGCGATCGACCGCTTGCATGACCCCGGCCGGGTCAGAGGTATGACCGGAGATGACCTGGATGAACATGACGCACTCCTCACTGTGCGTGCCCGCCACGGGTGACCCTACGCCCGGAATCCCCGAGCGCCTAGGCCATGACCCAGGTGATGACCTAGGCGCCGTGATCTTCCCCGCGCTCGTCGTCGGGGATCAGCTCGTTGACGTCCTCGGGCACCGGCCGGTCGTCGTCGAGCAGGGGTTCTTCCTGGTCGAGGGCTTCCTGGTCGGGATCCGCCACCCGGTCGTCGGTCGGTTCGAGTTGAGGCACCACACCATCCTCCGCGTCGATCGGCAGGAGGGCCCAATACCCATCCCACGGGCCGGGAACCCGTGACCCTCGCCGCACGGCCGCTTCGAATGGATCGACGAAGCGTGGGGTAGGCGCCGAAGTAGCCATTCGAAGAAGGGGAGGCCCACATGTACATCGGACTCGGCACCGTCGTCGTGATCCTGGCCATCGTGATCGTGTTGATGCTGCTGCGAGGCAGCAGGGTCTAGCGAGAAGGAAAGGA
>Ga0075421_100000665_pt1 | contig 37033 bp, 35 predicted proteins | sample SoiMetdeltSBSDD5_FD_75292 | JGI IMG/M metagenome (GOLD analysis project Ga0075421, IMG submission 75292) | Bulk soil microbial communities from a Populus tree surrounding site in Tennessee, USA - Soil MetaG P. deltoides SBSDD5 | ecosystem: Environmental > Terrestrial > Soil > Tree plantation... | reverse complement strand
GGGTCGCCCCGCGCCGTCTCGCCATCCTGCACGTCATCACGCGGCTCGATCGGGGAGGCTCCGCCGACTGCACGCTGCTGCAGGCGATGGGGGCGGCGCGGCGCGGACACCGGGTGACCCTGGCCTTCGGACCGTCCGCGACCCCGAGCCCGCTCCTCCCTGCCGCCCTGGCCGAGCGCGGGATCAGGTTCCTCGAGATCCCGTCCCTGGTGCGCGAGCCGGCGCCGCTCCAGGACCTTCGGTCCCTCGCGGCCCTCGTCCGGATCGTGCGCCGCGGCCGCTTCGACATCGTGCACACGCACACGTCGAAGGCGGGGGCCCTCGGGCGCGTGGCCGCCTTCCTGGGGGGCCGCCCGCCGGTGGTGCACCAGCCGCACGGACACCTGTTCTACGGCTATCACGGACCGATCGGCACCTGGCTGGTGATCCAGGCGGAGAGACTCCTGGCTCCCCTGGCCTGCCGCCAGATCGCCCTCTCGTGGCGCGGCGCCGAGGAGCACCTGTGCCGCCGCATCGGCCGACCCGGCGACTTCACCGTGGTGCGATCCGGAATCGACCTGCGCCCCTACCGGCGGGCGCGCGCGCGCCGCGTCGAATGCCGCCGTCGATGGAAGCTGTCGCCCGGCGATTTCGTCGTCGGGACGCTCTGCCGTCTCGAGCCGGTCAAGGGGGCCGCAGAGCTCCTCGAGGCGTTCATCCTGGCGGCCGCAACGCAGCCCCGGCTGCGCCTGGTCGTCGGCGGCGACGGTCCCCTGCGCGGCCGGCTCCTGGAGCGCGCTCGCGAAGCGGGGGTCGCGGATCGCGTCACGATCGATGGGTCGTGGCTCAGGCCCGAGGACCTGCTGCCGGCCCTCGACGTCTTCGTGCTCGCCTCGCGGAACGAGGGGATGGGCAGGGCCCTGGTCGAGGCGATGGCGGTCGGCGTGCCGGTCGTCGGCACGGCGGTCGGCGGCATTCCCGAGGTCCTGGAGGAGGGAGGGGCCGGCATCCTCGTCCCGCCCGGCGATCCGGAGGGATTGGCCGCGGCGATGGTCCGGCTGGCGGCGGACGAGGGCCTGTCGGCCCGCTTCGCGCGCCGCGCCAGGGCCCGCGCCGTGGCGTTCGGCGCCGGCAGGATGAACCACGCCCTGTTGAACCTCTACCGAAGGGTGATCCGGTGAACGGCGCTCTCCGGAGGCGCTGTCCGGGCCTGCCGGTCCTCGCGGCGCTCTGCCTGGCGCTGGCCGCGGTTTCCGAGCGCCCCGCAATCGGGGCGGCGAACGAAGGGCCGTCCGCTCCCGCCGCCTCCCCGGCCTTCTCGGACCTCGTGACCGTCGTGCACCTTCACACGACGCTCAGCGACGGGCTCGCCACCCCGCTCGAGATGGCACGCGCCGCGCGCCTCGCGGGGGTCGACGCCCTCGTCGTCACCGATCATTTTCTCGAAAGGGTGGAGTACGCGCCGTGGCCGCTCGGAAACGTCATGGGGATCGGGATGTCCCGTCCCTCGGTGATGTCGAACGGCATTGCGACCTACCTGCGCACCCTCGCCGCGGCCGAAGCGGACACGGGGATCCTGGTCCTGCCTGGGATCGAGGTCAGCCCCTACGCCCGGTGGAGCGGCTCCCTCCTGACCCGCACGCTCCGGCTGGAGGGCTGGCACCGCCACGCGCTGGTCGTCGGAGTCGAGGACCCCTCCGCCCTGAGGAGTCTTCCGGTCGCCGGCAACCGCGCCGGCGGGGGGTACGCCGCCTGGTCGTTCGTCTATCTCCTCCCGGCGGCGGCTTTCGGATGGGCGGTGCGGCGCGCCCTGCGTCCCTCGTACCGCGAGACCCGGATGAGGAACTTCGTCCTGAAGCGGAGACGCGCGCCGATCGGGGAGGTTCTCGTGGCGTCGGCGGCGCTCCTCGTGCTGGCCCTCGGCTTCCCGTTCAAGGTGGAGGCGTACAGCCCGGTGGCCGGCGACCCCGGCGAGGCGCCGTTCCGGCTCCTGGTCGATCGCATCCACGATCTCGGCGGCTTCGTCGCCTGGGCCCACCCGGAAGCGGCGGCCGAGAAGGAGGTCCATGGCGTGCGGCTGGCGACGGAGCCCTACGGTGACCTCGTCGTCAAGACGGAGGCGGACGCCTTCGGGGCCATGCCGGAGGGGGTGAAATCGCTCCTGCCGATCGGGGGGCTCTGGGACCAGGCGCTCCGCGATCACCTCCTGGGCCGGCGCAAGACGGCCCCCTTTGCGCTGGCGGAGCTCGACGAGCACCGCGCGATCGGCGAGATGGACCTCGTGATACTTCAAACGGTCCTGCAGGTGCGCGCGCGCACGCATGCCGGGGTGCTGGAGGCGATGAGGGCGGGGCGGATGTACGGCCGCTGGACGCCCGATCGGAAAACGCCTCTCAGCCTGACGGCGTGGAGCGCAGGCCACGGTGACGCCTCCGCCCTCGCCGGAGAGACGCTGCGCTGCCAGGGACGCGTCACCCTCCGCCTGGCGGTGGCGGGCGGCGACGGGGCGCCCGTCACGGCGCGGCTGGTGCGCGCCGGCAGCGTGATCTGGTCGAACCGGGGGTCCCCTCCGTTCTCCTCGACGGTCGAGGACGACGCGCCGGGCGCGACGTCGTACCGGCTGGACGTCGAGGGGGCGTATCCCTATCGCCTGATCAGCAATCCGATCTTCGTCGTGCGGCCCGCCGGCGCGGAGGAGGGGGCATGAGGCTCGCGGCGCACCAGCCGCAGTACCTGCCGTGGCTGGGATACTTCGACAAGATGGACCGGGTCGACCTGTTCGTCCTGCTCGACGTGGTGCAGTACAAGAAGAACGAGTGGCAGAACCGCAACCGGATAAGGACCCGCGACGGCTGGCAGTGGCTGACGGTCCCGGTCCACTACCGCTTCCCGATGTCGATCCGCGAGGTCACCCTCGACGACCAGGGGACGACGTGGCGCCGCAAGCATCGCGAGGCGCTGAGGACCCACTATGCCCGATCCCCCCATCGGTCCGCCGCCCTGCCGGGGCTCGAGGCGATCCTGGACGAGACCCACCCCAGCCTGGCCCACCTCAACGCGCGAACCGTGCGGTTTCTCGCCGAGCTCCTCGGGGTGCGCACGCCGATCGTCCTCGCGTCCGAGGTGCCGGGGCTCCCGGAAGGGGCGGACCAGAGGCTCATCGCCCTCTGCCGGCATTTCGGCTGCTCGGAATACCTGGCCGGCGCGGGCGGTGCGGCCTACATGAACCTCGAAGCCTGGCGGACGGCGGGGATCGCGGTCGAGTTCCAGAACTTCCACCATCCCGTGTACCCGCAGTCCTATCCCGGCTTCGAGCCGCACCTCTCGGCCCTGGATCTCGTCTGCAATTGCGGGCCCGGCAGCATCGCGCGGATTCGCGCCACGCGGGAGGCGGCATGAACATCCTGGCGATTGGCGCCCACCCGGACGACATCGAGTTCGGCTGCGGCGGCACGCTCATGAAGTACGCGGGGAAGGGGGCCCGCATCGAGCTCCTGGTGATGACCGACGGCTCGCGCGGCGGCGACGCCCGCACCCGCCGGCGCGAGCAGCTGGCCGCGGCCCGCGTCCTGGGCGCGCGCCGGGTCCACTGGGGCGGCTACCGGGACACGCTGCTCCCGACGGTGCGCCACCTGATCGACCGCATCGAGCGCACCCTGGCCTCGGTACAGCCCGACTTCATCTTCGTCAACTATCCCGAGGACACGCACCAGGACCACCGCCAGGTGGCGCGGGCCGCCGTGTCGGCGACGCGCCATTCGCGCAACGTCCTGTTCTACGAAGGGCCGACGACCGTGGAGTTCACGCCCACCGTGTTCATCGACATCGCCGACGAGATCCGGCGGAAGATCAAGGCGCTCCAGACGCACCGGAGCCAGATCATGAAGACCCGCATCGAGGGGACGGCGATCTGCGAAATCGCCGAGGCCTCCGCCCATTTCCGCGGCGTCCAGGGGCGGGTGCGCTGGGCCGAGGGGTTCTCTCCGCTGCGGTTGTTCATCAACGTCACCGAATCGCAGGCGGCGCAGCGCGCGCCGTCGCGGCGCGGGCGGAGACGCTGATGCCCCGGGCCCTGGCGGCTCCGGCCGAGGAGTCCCCCGTCCCCCACTCCCGCCCCTGTCTCGGCCGGGCCGAGGAGGAGGCCGCCGTCCGGGTCCTGCGCTCCGGCATGCTGGCGCCCGGGCCGGAAGCCTCGGGGGCCGCCGTTCGGCTGGCGGCCCTGGCGGGCACGAGAGGCGCGGTCCTCCTGTCGTCCGGAACCATGGCGCTGACCCTGTCGCTGCGGGCGATCGGCGTGACGCCGCGCGAGCGGGTCGCCCTGCCGAGCTATGCCTGCGCCGCCCTGCTGCACGCGGTGCTCGCCGTCCCAGCCCTCCCCCTGGTGTGCGACATCGATCCGGAGACCCTCGCGCTGTCGATCGAGGACCTGGAGCGGCGCGCGCGGCGCGCCGTCGCGGTCGCCATCCTCGTGCACCCGTTCGGCGTGCCGGTCCATGTCGAGCCGTTCAAGGCGCGCGGCATCCGGATCGTCGAGGACTGCGCGCAGTCGATCGGGGCCGCCATCGCGGGGAGGCCGGTCGGTTCGCGCGGCGACGCGGCGGTCTTCTCCTTCGCGCCGACCAAGCCCCTGACCTGCGGCGGTCCCGGAGGAGGGGTGGCGGCCTCCTCGTCGAGCCTCCTGGCGCGGGTCGTCGACCTCGCCTCGCACGACGAGCAGACCGAGGACCGTCCCAGGATGAACGGCCTCATGGGGGACCTGCACGCGGCGATCCTGGGCGTGCAGATGGACCGCCTGGCCGGGTTCCGCGAGCGGCGCGCCGGCATCGCGCGGCGGTACGACGAGGCTCTCGCGCCGCTCGGCGTCCTGCGCCGGGCCGCCCCCGCCGGCGCCGATCCGCTGATCTACAGGTACTGCGTTCGCCTCGAGGACGCCGATCGCCGTCTCGCCGAGCTGAACCGGCGCGGTGTGGTCGCCCGGCGCCCGGTGCACCGGCCGCTGCACGTCCTGCTGGGACTGCGGGAGCCGTTCCCCCATACCGACCTGGCGCAGCGCGAGACCGTCTCCCTGCCGATCCACCCCGGTCTTTCCGAACGGGAGGTCGAGCGCGTCATCGCGGAGGTGCGACAGTGTCTGTCCTAGCCCTCCTCATGGTGGCGGTGTGGCTCCTGGCCCGGCCGCCCGGCGGCGCGGTGCCCGAGATCGCGGTGGTCGCCTTCCTGGCCGCCTTCGGCCTGACCCCTTTCGTGGGAATCGTGGCGCGGCGCGGGGGGGCGCTCGATCATCCGGATGCACGCAAGACGCACGGCGCGCCCACCCCCAGGCTCGGCGGGGTGGCGGTCCTCTCCGCCTTCGTCCTGGCGATGGGGCGGACCTCGACGATCGACCGCGAGATGCTGTGCATCGCGGCGGCGGCCCTCGCCCTCATGCTGGCCGGGGCGGTGGACGACACGCGCGGCCTGTCCGCCCGGCTGCGCCTCGGGCTGCAGATCATCTGCGCGGTCGTGGTCATCGGGGCCGGCGTGCGGCTCGACCTCCTTCCCGGCGCAGCCGGCCACCTGGCGAATCTCATCCTGTCGGTCGTGTGGATCGTCGGCATCACGAACGCCTACAACTTCATCGACGGCATGGACGGCCTGGCGGCGACCCTGGGGGCGCTCATCGCGGTTCTCCTGGGGCTGGTGGCCCACTCGTCGGGCCAGGCCGGGCTGGCGGCGGCCTGCGCGGCGCTCGCAGGTGCCCTTCTCGGGTTCCTGCCGCACAACCTGCGCGCCACCCGTCCGGCCAGCATCTTCCTGGGCGACTCGGGCAGCGCCAGCGTCGGCTTCCTGCTCGCCTCCCTGGCGATCAAGGAAGACTGGGCCGAGGGGGATCCCCTCGTCGCCCTCGCCACGCCGGTCCTGATCTTCAGCGTCCTGATCTACGACATGATCCAGACCACCGTGTCGCGCGTGGCCTCCGGGCGGGTCCGCAGCTTCCGGCAGTGGATCGATTTCGTCGGGCGGGACCACATCCATCACCGGTTCACCGATCTCCTGGGAACCCAGAAGCGCGCGCTGGCCCTGATCCTGTCCCTGGCGCTCGGTCTCGGGCTCTCGGCGCTCGGGCTGCGCCGCGGGGACGGCCCCGTGGCGTTCATCTTCCTGGTGCACGCCGCCCTCGTGCTCCTGGTCGTCGCCGTCCTGGAGGGGTCGGCCGCGCGCGTCGGCTCCCGTCGGGTGCCCCCGTCTCCCGGCTCGCCGGGCCGCAAGGACCGGTGAGCGGCATGCTGCTTCTCGCGGTCAACGACTTTCCACCGCTCCTTGGGGGGGAGTCGACCCTCTACCACGGCCTGGCGCGGCATCTCGGCCGCGACGAGGCGATCGTCCTGGCGCCCCAGGCCGCCGGGTGCGAGGCGATCGATGCGCGGCTGGCGGTCGAGGTCGTGCGCCGCTGGATTCCGGTGCACGGCGGGGCCCTGCGTCGTGTGGCTCGCTCCTGCCTCGGGGCGGTCCACCTGGCGGCGCTCCTCCTCAGACGGCGGTTCGACTACCTGGTGTGCGGCCAGCTCCTGTCGATCGGCGCTCCCATGGCCGTCCTGGCGCGCCTGTGCCGCATCCGCTATGCCGTGCTCGTGCACGGCGCCGACCTGGCCGACTACGCCGACCGGGAACCGTGGGGACGGCTGGCGCGCTTCGTCCTGGCGCACGCGCACACGGTGGTGGCGAACAGCCGGTTCACGGCCTCGCTGGTGGATCGCCTGCTGCCTGGCGTAGCGCGACGGATCATCGTCCTGCCGATGGGGGTCGACCCGGCCCCGCCCGTTCCGCAGGAGGACGTCCGCGCCCTGCGCCGGGCGCTTGCCATCGGCGAGGGGCCGGTCCTCCTCTCGGTGTCCCGCCTCGTCCCGATGAAAGGGCACGACGTCGTCATCGAGGCGCTCCCCCGCCTCCTGAGGCGCGTGCCGGACCTGTCCTACGTGATCGTCGGGGACGGCCCGAACCGGGGACCGCTCCAGGATCTGGCGCGGCGGCGCGGCGTCTCGTCCCGCGTGATCTTCGCCGGCCGGGTCGGGGCGGACGCGCTGCCGGCCTACTACGCCCTGGCGACGCTCTTCGTGCAGCTCAGCCGCGCCACGGGAGAGTACGACGGGCTGGAGGGATTCGGCCTCAGCTACCTGGAGGCCGCCAGCTTCGGACTGCCGAGCGTCGCCGGCCGCTCCGGCGGAGTCCCGGAGGCGATCGCGGATGGCGAGAGCGGTCTCCTGGTCCCCCCGGAGGACGCGGAGGCGTTTGCCGCGGCGGTCGAGCGGCTGCTGTCGCGACCCGTCGAGCTCGGCCGGCTGGCGGAAGGGGCCCGGCGCTGGGCGGCCTCCCATCCCTGGGAGGCCTCGGCCCGCTGCCTGCGATCTCTCGGGAACGGGGCGTAACGGGTATGTGCGGAATCGCCGGTGCCATCAGCCTCGACGGGTCCCCGGTGCGGCACATGGGGCTCAAGGCCATGACGCAGGCGCTCCAGCACCGCGGACCGGACGAGGGGGCGGTGATCCTGCTGGGGCCGGAGCGCGGGGCGGTGCGGGGCGGTCCGGACGCCCTCGAGCGCCGTCCGGCCGGCTCGGTCGCCGCCATCGTCGGGCTGGGCCACCGGAGGCTCAGGGTGATCGATCTGAGCGGCGCCGCGGCGCAGCCGATGCGCGGCGCCGGGGGCGCCGGCTGGCTGGTCTACAACGGCGAGCTCTACAACACCCAGGAGCTGCGCCGCGATCTCGCGGCCCGCGGCGTGCGCTTCCGATCCCGCTCCGACACCGAGGTGGTCCTCGAGGCCCTGGCGGCCTGGGGACCGCAGGCCCTCACGCGCTTCAACGGCATGTTCGCCCTCGGGTTCTGGCAGCCGGCCGAGCGACGGCTTCTTCTCGCCCGCGACCGGTTCGGGGAGAAGCCGCTGTACTACGCGCGCGCCGGAGGGCTCCTGGTCTTCGCGTCCGAGATCGGCGCCCTGGTGCGGCACGGCGGCCTGACCCTGACCGTCGATCCGGAGGCCGTCGAGCTGTACCTGACGTTCGGGTTCATCCCGGCCCCGTGGACCATCTACCGGGAGATCCGCAAGCTGCCGCACGCGTCGTGCCTCGAAGCGCGCCCCGGCATGGAGCCGCGGATCGATCGCTACTACCGTCTCGAGGATCGCCTGCGGTTGCCCCCTCCGGCGCGGAGCGAGGAGGCGGTGCGCGAGACGCTGCGCGCCGCCGTCGCCTGCCGCCTGGAGGCCGACGTGCCCCTGGGGGCCTTCCTGTCCGGTGGGCTCGACTCCACGGCCGTCGTGGCGATGATGCGCGGGCTCCGCACGGCGCCGCCGCGCACGTATTCCATGGCGCTTCCCGGCCTGGGATACTTCGACGAGTCGCCGCGCGCCCGAAGGACCGCTTCCCTCCTCGGCACGCTGCACCGCGAGGTGCCGGTGGATGCCGCGCGTCTGCAGTCGGAGATCCCGTCCGTCCTGGATCGCCTGGACGAGCCGTTTGCCGACTCCTCCGCCCTGGCCTCGTCGGTCATCGCCCGCGAGGCGCGCCACGACCTGACGGTGGCCCTGTCGGGCGACGGCGGGGACGAGGTCTTCGGTGGATACCGGCTGTACCGGGCCCTGGCGGCGCACCGGCTCCTGCACGTTCTGCCGCGCCCGGCGGTCGCCGCGCTGTCCGCCCTCCTGTCGCCCCTGCCGGCGCGGCACGGCGGCGGTGCGGCCGGGGCGGCCCGACGGGCCCGCCGTCTGCTCGCGGGGCTGTCCTCCGAGCTGGCCGGCGCGCACGCGCTCTGGATGTCAGTCGGCGACGCGTCCTCGCGGCGGGCCCTGCGCCCCGGGACGGCCGACCTGGATCTCGGACGGGGGCTTCTGGAGGAGCGCTACCGGCGATTCGGCGGCGGGATCGAGGCGACCCTGGCGGTCGAGATCGACCTCCCCCTGGTGGACGACATGCTCGCCAAGGTGGACCGGACCAGCATGAGCCACGCCCTCGAGGTGCGCGCCCCGTTCCTCGACCCGGCGCTGGTCGAGCTCGCGATGTCCCTCCCGTTCCGCGCCCATGTCTCGCCGTTCGCGGGGAAACGCCTTCTCCGCCGCGCGCTCCGGGGAATCGTCCCGGAGCACGCGAGGCGCGCCCCGAAGCGCGGCTTCGAGATGCCGGTCGGCCACTGGCTGGCCGGGTCCCTTGCGGGGCTGTTCGCCGAGGTGGTGACACCGGCGGCCCTGCAGTCCGTCGCCGGCGCGGATCACCGCGTCGCCTCGGCGTGGCTTCTGGAGCACCGCCGGCGACAGCATGATCGCGGCTCGGCCCTGTGGGCTCTGTTCGCCCTGTGCTGGTGGCATCGCGGCCCGCATCGAATTCACCTGAAGGACGCGGGAGGGACGGGGGATCAGTTGCGGGTCGGCTCGAGCAGCGAGGCGATGGTCTTGAGGAGCTCGGAAGGCTGAATCGGCTTCGCGATGTAGGCGTTGGCGCCGAGCGCCAGGCCGCGTTTCCGGTCCTCCTCCGCCCCTTCCGTCGTGACGATGATGATGGGAACCGTCCTGGTCCGGGCGTTGCCGCGGATCACGGAGATCAGCTTCAGCCCGTCCATCATGGGCATGTTGATGTCGGTGATCACCAGGTCGACGCGCTCGGTGGTCAGCTTCTTCAGCGCGTCCACGCCGTCGACCGCCTCGATGATCCGGCACTCCTTCAGCCGGCGCAGAGAGAAGGCCAGGAGCTGGCGCATGGTCGGCGAGTCCTCGACGATCAGGAAGGTGGTCCCGCTCATGACCTCCCCGCCTTCTGCGGAGAGGGGGCCGTCAGCAGGTCCAGGAACCCCTGGATCTCCGACAGCTTCTTCTCGGATCTCTGATAGAGCTTCGAGCTGAACAGCGCCGTCGCGGCGTGCCCCGCCAGGAGCGTGAACAGCTCGAAGTCGAGCGGCTCGAAGCGCTCCTTCTGGGTCAGGAGCTGGTAGATGGCGATCACCCCGATGACCCGCGTCCCGATGCGCAAAGGCACGCAGGCAATCGGGCTCTCGGGGTCGAGGTTTCCGGCCGGCGGCAGCGGATCGGCATAGTACGACTCGCCCGCCGCTGCGCGCTGCAGAGGTCCCCGCTCCGGCCGGATGGTCTCCGGCACCGAATCCCCCATCCCCTGGCTGGCCTCGGTCTTCAAGTGCTGGTGCCGCTCGTCCACCCAGAAGATGCCGAAGGCATCCGCCCCGATGAGGTTGATCAGGATCTCCTTCACCGTCACCAGGACCTCGGTGAAGTTCAGGGTGGCGTGCAGCTGGTAGGAGGCGACGTACAGGTTGGCCAGGTGGTTGTTCTGCGAGTCGATTTCGTCGTAGCGCGCCGCGACGCTCCGGTTCATCTCCTCCACGTGCCGGAAGCGGGACAGGAGCTCGTCCCGCTCCTTCTCCAGGACGCGGACCCGCTCGGCCAGCTGGGAGGCGGCCGGCGAGCCGTCGGCCGGGCCCTGAGCCGCTGCCTGCTCCATCTCGCGTTGCAGTCCGGAGACGCGGAACCGCAGGCGCTCGTTCTCGCGCAGCAGCTCCTCCGTGAAGGCCCGCGCGCGGTTGAACATGTTGCGCAACTCTTCGCCGCGGGCGGAGAGATCGTCGCGCTCCCCAGGCAGGGGGCCAGCGTCCCGGCTCCGGTTCATGGCCCAGAATATAGGTCCCGCCTCCGGCCGGTGCAATCCTGTAACCGGCGGGTCAGGCGCCGCGACAGAGGCGGACCATCTCCAGCGCGATCTCCCGCCGGGGCAGGACGCGGTCGGCCAGGCCGGCGCGGATCGCGCCGCGGGGCATGCCGAAGACCGCGGCGCTTTCCTCGGATTCGGCGATCGTCTGGCCGCGGCGCTCCTTGATCGCGCGCAGGCCGGCGACGCCATCCCCTCCCATGCCCGTCATCAGGACCGCAACGACCCGCGCGCCGAAGAGGCCGGCCACCGAGGACATGAGGAGATCGGCGGACGGGGCGTAGCGCTCGGACGCGTCGCGCGGCCGGACGCGGAACAGGATGGTCTGCGACTGCCTCTCGAGGATCGTCTGCTGCCCCCCGGCGGCGATGTAGATCCGGCCGGACGCAAGGCGATCCCCTTCCTTCGGCTCCATGACCGGCAGGGAGCACAGTCGATGCAGCCTGCCGGCGAACAGCGCGGTGAACCGCTGCGGCATGTGCTGGGCCACGAGGATCGACGTGCTCGTGTCGCGGGGCAGGACGGGCAGGATCTCCTGGAGCGCGACCGGGCCCCCCGCGGAGCATCCGATGACGATGAGCTCGATCGGCTTGCGCCGGACCGGTTTCGGCGGGTGCCCGGAGGCTTCCTCTCCGGATCGCGAACGGCTCACGAGTCGGTCCCCGCCCGGCGCGGCGCCCCCTCGGCGCGCACCTCGGCGATCTGCTCCTTCAGGGCCTCCGTGAGGACGGCCATCCGGTCCGGCAGCCCGGGGAAGCGGCGGCCGATGAGATCCTTCGCCTGCGCCAGCTCCTCGCGGAACTCCTCCGAGAAGCGCCGCTCGACGATCGCCTTGACGAACCCGTCGGGGTAGTAGATCCGGAGGTCGGAGATCATGATGCGCGCCAGGCGGCGAATCTCGGACCGAGGATCGATCGGCTCGTCCGCCCCGTTCGCGGCCACGTCCGTGCCTTCCGGCGAGGACGCCTCCGAGAAACCGGGGCCCGCCGCGGGGACCTGCCGCGCCGCGGCCCGCCCCCCGAGGTGCGCCTGGAGCCTTCCGCGCAGCTGCGCCTCCGGGATGACATCCTCGAAGTAATCGTCGGCGCCGTACAGGTTCCCCGGAGTGCGCATGAATCGTCCGGACTTGAACACCGATCCGACCAGGACGACGCGGGTTCCCCGCAGGTCCGGGCTCCCCTTGACTCCCTCGCAGACCGCCACACCCAGGAGCCGCTTCAGGTAGACGTTCAGGACCATGAGCGCCGGGCGACGAGCCACGGCATAGCGGAAGGCGGCCTCGCCGTCGTCCGTGACCTCCACCTTGCACCCCAACGATTCGAGCGTGCGCCGCACCAGGTGCCGGAACTCCCGATCCTCGTCGCCGAGCAGGACCAGGGTCGGAGACGCGCCGCCTCCCGCCGCGGCGGCCGGACGATCGGGCGCCCCCCCCGCCGGATCGAAGACCCGCTGGCAGGCGGTGCAGCGCAGCTTCCTGCCGCCGGCCGCCGGCCCACCGTCGGGGAGACGGTAACGCCGTCCGCAGCCCGGACACGCCACGATCATGAGAGCCTCCTCACCAGCGCCTCGAGCTCCAGGAGAAGCACGTACCCGTCCTTGTGGCGCAGCGCCCCTCCGAGCATTCCGGGAGGCCCGTGCCTGAGCCCGGCCGGCAGCGGCTCCAGGGCGTCCTTCGGGAGGACCGCGACCCGGTTCACCGAGTCGACCACGAGTCCCAGAAGGTCGCCGGACGAGTCGATCACTACGACCTGGGCCCTCCGATCGGAGGGACGGGCGGGACGCTCCAGGCATCGGCGCAGATCGAACAACGTCACCATCCGGCCGCGGAGCGGCACGATCCCCTCGATCGCCGGATCGGCGTAGGGGACCGGCGTCGCGCCCTTGTGGCGGACGATCTCGACGATCGGCTCGAGCGTGACGCCGTACTCCTGCCCGTCGACCGCGAAGACGAGGATCCGCCCCTGTCCCTGCGGCAGGGCCTCCACGGCGACCGTCTCAGGCATGGGGGCGCTCCTCCGGGGCCGCGGCCACCAGGGCCTCCGGATCGAGGACGAGGACGGCGCTCGCATCGCCGAGGTCGGTCGCGCCGGCCACGCCCGTGACGTCGCGCACCCACCGGCCGACCGGCTTGACGACGACGTCCTGTCGGCCGAGGAAGCCGTCCACCACGATGCCGAGGCGACGCCCGGCCGCCAGGGTCACCAGCGCGAAGCGGCCCGGAGGCGCGTCCCCCCTTGCCAGGCCGGCCCCCGCGAGAAGCCTCTCCAGGCGCACCAGGCGGAGCGGGCCGTCCGGGTGGTCGTAGACGTCGCCCCCGGGCTCCGTGCGACGACGCGAGCCCAGGAGCCGCACGTTCTCGCGGATCGAGCCGAGCGGGATGGCGAAGCGCCTCCCCTGCGCCTGCACGATCAGCGCGGGGACCAGCGCCAGGCTGATCGGCACCGTCATGGTGAAGGTGGTCCCCTTCCCCTCCAGGGACCTCACGGTGACCGTCCCCTTCAGGCGCCGCAGGGAGCGGCGCACCACGTCCATCCCCACCCCCCGTCCCGAGACCTCGTTCACCCTGGTCTCGGTGCTGAACCCGGGAAGGAAGATGAGCTCGCAGGCCTGCTCCAGAGTGATCGGATCGGTCGGGTGAAGCAGGCCCCGCGCCTCGGCGGCCGCGCGCACCGCCGCCACCGTGATCCCGCGGCCGTCGTCGATGACATCGATCACGACCGAGGCCCCGCGACGGAAGGCGCTCAGGACGACGCGCCCCTGCCGGGGCTTTCCGGCGCTCTCGCGCTCTCCCGGTGGCTCGATGCCGTGGACCAGTGCGTTGGTGACCAGGTGCATCAGGGACGGGGCGAGGGCGTCCATCACCCCCTTGTCGATCTCCGTGTCCGCCCCCAGTGCGTGCAGCGCCGCCTCACGGCCCGAGGCGCGCGCGGTGCGCGCGACCAGGCGCTCCGCCCGGCGGAACACCTGCTGCAGGGGAACCAGGCGCACCTCGATGGTGCTCCTCTGCAGGGCCCGCAGGCGCTTGAGGATTCCCTGGGTCCGGGGCGCCAGGGCGCGCACGCGCCGGTCTTCCGGGTGCGACTCGCGCACTTCCCGCAGCCCCTGCTCGAGTGCGGAGACCTCGATCGAGAGATCTCCGACCTGCGCCAGGACCTCGTCGAGGCGCGCCACCGGGACCCGCAGCGATCCCGAGAGGCCCGCGAGGTCCTCGCGGTCCTCTTCGGCCGGTCCCGCCGGAGCGGGAGGCGTGCGGGCGTGAGACCCCATGGCGATCGGCCGGACCTGAGGCGCCAGATCCGCGGGAAAGTCGTCCGCGCGCAGCGGCCTGGTTCCAGCCACCAGGAACTCGAAGACGATGCCCGCCTCGCCGGCGACGGGGACACGCGCGATCACCTCCCCCGCCTCCGCAGCCCGGAGCCCCGCGTCCTGGAGCTGGGACTCGAGGCGGTCCGGCTCGAAGCGCAATCTGGCGACGGACAGCCGGAGACCCTGCCGGTGGCTCTCGGCGAGGCGCCTCTCCTCGAACTCGGTCAGGGAGGCCAGAAGGTAGGGGGGAAGGTCGAGACCGGGGGGAACGGGGATCGCCGGGACTTCGATCGAGGCGACCGCCTCCCGCAGGCGCTCACGGATCCCTTCGAGGCCGGCGGCGGGGGCCGTGCCCGCGCGAACGCGTCTCAGGGCGTCGAGCAGCGCGTCCAGGCTGAGGTGCAAAAGATCGAGCACCGGCCCCTCGAGGGGCGCCCCCAGGCGCAGCCGCGAGAGCAGGTCCTCGAGCTCGTGCGTCATGGATGCGATGTCGGGGAAACCGAGGAGCGAGGCCAGCCCTTTGAGCGAGTGCACTTCCCTGAAGATGGTGTTGATCGTCTCGGTGTGGGGCCTCCCGGCGGCGAAGACCCTTTCCAGCTCGCGCATGCGGTCGGAGAGAGTCTCCAGGATCTCCTCGGCCTCGGAGACGAAGTCGCTCCGGCTGCGTTCCTGCTCGGGGTGTTCTCCTCGATCGTCAGGCATGCGCGCCGCTCCCGACGGTGGCGGCCGACAGCTCCGACAGCCGGCGCTTCAGGGCCGCGTTGTGCAGCGCGATGCCCGCCTGCGCGGTGAAGATCTCGAGCCCCCGCAGGTCCCCGACCGGACGCCCGCTGCGTGCGTTGTCGCCGTAGAGAACGGAGAAGACCTGCCGGCCCGCGGCGATCGGCAGGAGCGCCGATTCCCGCGGCGGCCGTCCTCCGAGGCGGGAGACCAGGCCTCCGGCCGGATCGTCCGAGTCGATCCGCCCGACGTACGTCGCCCGGGTGGCCGCGGCGCGCTCGAGGACCGAGCCGGGCTTCAGAGGCAGGACGACGCCGCGCACCCGGCTGTCGAGCCGCCCCGCCCCGCCGACCGGATCGTCGCCGAACGCCCCGGAGCCATGGGCCTCGTGCCCCTGAATCGAGAACAGGATGCCGCGCTCCAGGTACTCCGCAGCCAGCCGCAGGACCAGGAGCGGGATGGCGACCTCTTCCTCCGAGTGCAGCTCGCCGAGCAATCCGCGCAGGAGAGAGACGTGGTCCACCGCGAGGACCGGTCCGCCCGGCGCACCCCCGGCCGCAAACCGGCCCGGGTGGAGCACCGCGTCGCGCACCAGCGCAGCGTACTTCGCCAGGGCGGCCCCGACCCCCTCGAGACCTGTCGTCCCGAGATCCGGAAGTGGAACGAACGCCGTGGCGCCCGCCGAGCGCGCCGCCTCGTCACCGCGCGCGCGCAGCTCGCCGAGAAGGACTCCCGACGCGCGCGGCGCCATGCGACGCACGGACTTCAGCAAGTCGAGCCCGCCCGTCCAGCCGCTGCCGGAAGAATCCGGCAGGATCAGGTCGCTGACCACCACGAACGGGACGTGCTCGCCGGTCCGGCGGCGGGCGTGCTCCAGGACCTCGGCGGCGCCGGCGCACACGATCACCTCGAACCCGGACCTGCGCAGGGCGTCGAGAACGGCACGGCGCACGACGGTGCGCTCCGCGAGGAGAAGGACGGTCTCGGAGCCGGTCCTCCCGGCCTCCTCCTCCAGCTCGAAGCGGAACTCCCCTTCCTGCGCCAGGATCACCGACCGCAGGCTGGCGCGCAGCTCGTCACGCACCACCTGCTCGACGGACTCCCTGGCCAGCGCACCCATGGCGACCAGCGCCTCGGCCGTCCGCTCCCCCGTTCTTCGCATGCGCTCGCGCGCCTCGGCCAGGGTCCTGGCCTCGATCGTCCCGCTTCGGAGAAGCAGGTCCCCCAGCTCGGGACCCCCGGGTCCCAGCAGGGCGTCACCGATCAGCCCGTCCTTGAAATAGACGCGCCGCTCGCCATCGCGCAGCGAGAGGATCAGGGTGCCCGATCGGCGGCTGGCGCGGATCAGCTGCAGGACATCCGGAAACGCCAGGTCCTCGAGGCTGCCGATGACGCTCAACGTGTCTCCGCTCGGCGCACCCCGCCCGTCGGGCAGTCGGCGAGCGCATGGCCGCCCCCGGGGCGCGCTGAAATCACGGGATAAAATGTAGGCAGAATTGCGTCTATCGCCACCCGGCGCGGCGAATTACAGGATTGTTATTTCGGTGGATGGGAGAGGTCAGCGGCCGAGCGAGCCGGACGCCTCGAGCTTCTTCCGGACGGCGTCCAGGATCCCGTTGGTGAACTGCCAGGAATCGTCCCCCCCGAATCGCCGGGCCAGCTCGATCGCCTCGTCGATCACCACGATAGGGGGGGTCTCCGGCTGGTGCAGGAACTCGTAGACCGCCAGCCTGAGGATGTTCCGGTCGACGATCGCCAGGCGCTCCAGGCGCCAGTTCTCCAGGCTTCCGGTCAAAAGCTCGTCGCACTCCTGCCTCGCCCCGGCGGCGCCCGCCGCCAGGCGCTCGGCGAACTCCCGGACGTCGGGAGGAACCTCCTGGTCGCGCCAGAACGAGGCCTGGACCTCGCTCATGGCGGCGCCGGAGGCCTCCGCCTGGTAGAGCATCTGCAGGGCATACTCCCTGGCCCTGTGGCGCGCGCCCATATTAGGAGCCTGTCCGAGTATTGGACCGGGTCGCGTTCCGGACGCCGTGGGGCCGGATGCGAGGCGTCGCGACGACGTCCGATGCCGGAGCATCGAGGAGGCGCGGCAACGAAGCAGACGGCCCCACGCCGCCGGAACCCGAAGGGCGCATGGGGATTGCGGCCGCATGCTGCGTCGCTCGTCGTCGATGATGGACCCGCATCATTCTTCTCCTCGCTCCTTGCCTGCAATCCGCAAGCCCCATGCGCGCGGCCCGGCCGAATACTCGGACCGGCTCCTACTTGAGGCTCCGGAACAGCGTGACCATCTCGATGGCGGCGAGCGCGGCGTCCCAGCCCTTGTTTCCGCCCTTGGCGCCGGCCCGTTCGATCGCCTGGTGCAGGTTCTCGGTGGTCAGGACGCCGAAGGTCACCGGCAGCCCGGCCTCGAGAGCCACCGCCGCCACGCCGCGCGCCGTCTCGGCGCACACCTGCTCGTAATGCGACGTCTCCCCGCGGATGACGCAGCCGATGCATACCACGGCGTCGTGCAGGCCGGACAGCGCCATCCGGCGCGCCGCCACCGGGATCTCCAGGGCGCCCGGGACCCGGGCGATCAGGAGGTCCTTTTCCGCCACGCCGTGACGCTTGAGGCAGTCGAGCGCTCCCGCCAGCAGCCGCTCGCTGATGAAGTCGTTGAATCGGCTGACGACGAGGCCGATTCGCAGCCCATTCCCGTCCAGATTGCCGCTCACGACCCGCGCCGCCATGCGCACCGATCCCTCTGGATTTCCTGCGAGAGCGGCATCGTAGCGGCGTGCGGAGCGGACTGTCAAGGATTGAGACAGCGCCTGAGGAGCGTCGCCCAGCCGGGCGCCAGCGTGAGCTTCAGGACCGCGTCGGCCACAAGGAGCGCCGCCGCCGTCAGGTACCAGGGGCGCCGGGGCGAGGACGTTTCCGGCGCGGGGCGCACGCGGCGGAGCGCCGCCCCGAGCAGCGGCTCCGCCAGGACAACCCCCAGGACCACGAAGGCCACCACGCGCAGGACGGCCCACGGCGGCCAGCCCAGAGCGAACGCCAGGGCGGGAGATCCCCCTGCGGCCGCCAGCGACCCGACGTAGAAGGACATGTATCCGACCAGGACCGCCCCCAGGGCGATTCCCAGGAGCCCGGCGGAGACGAGGGCCAGGACGCAGAAGGCGCCGAGGTGCAGCGCATGCTGCGGCAGGAAGCGGATCGGGTCGCTCTCCCGTCCCTGGCCGGTGCGGATGAACTCGAACATCTCGTCCCGGTAGGCCGCCCCGCCGAGGACGACCGGCTGCATCGCGTCCGGCCGGCGCGCCGTCAGCGCGATCACGGACGCCGACAGGCTGGCCGCCCACAGGAGCGTCGCGACGACCGCGGCCAGGCGCCGCCGTCGCGCGATGAGAAGCGCCAGGACCGGATAGATCGCGAGGGTCGCGAGGAGCGGCAGGAGGATCGGACCGGATCCGGCGCGGGCGAGCCACACGGCGGCCGGCGCCAGGAGCGTCGGGAGCACGACCACCTTGAGGACGCGGGGGGGCGGGGCGTCCGGCGGCGCCGCCTGTGTCACCTCGCGGCCGCCGGGCCGTCGAGGCTGAGGAAGTCCCGCAGCTCGCCGGCCCGCGACTCGATCTCGGAAGCGCTCAGGGAGCCGAGCCGCCTGAGGCTGAAGTCCTCGACACAGTACGAGGCCAGGACGCTCCCGTAGACCATCGCATCCCGCAGGCTCCGGGTGGAGACATCGCCGGTGCGGGCCAGGTGGCCCATGAAGCCGCCGGCGAAGCTGTCGCCGGCCCCCGTCGGGTCGACCGGGCGCTCCACCGGGTAGGCCGGCACGGCGAAGTAGTGCCCTCCCGCGAAGAGCGCGGCGCCGTACTCCCCCCGTTTGATCACCAGGAACCGCAGCCCGAGGGACAGGAGCCGGCGCGCCGCCACGACCGTGTTCAGCTCTCCGGCCAGGAGGCGGGCCTCGGAATCGTTGATCAGAAGCCCGTGCACCTCCGAGAGCAGCCGCTTCAGCGCGTCGTTCTTCCCCTCGATCCAGAAGTTCATGGTGTCGCAGGCGCTCAGCCGCGGGTGAAGCCGGCGCAGCACCTGGGCCTGAAGCTCCGGATCGATGTTCCCCAGGAAGACGTGGGGGACGGCCGCGTCCGACTCCCTGATCTTCGGCCGGAACGACTCGAACACGTTCAGGTGGGTCGCAAGCGTCGTGCGTTCGTTCAGGTCGTCCGAGTAGACGCCCGACCAGCGGAAGGTCTTGCCCGGCGCCGTCTCGATGCCCGATACGTCGATGCCGCGGGAGCGCAGGAGACGCATCGGCTCGTCGCCGAAGTCCTTTCCCACGACGGCGATCACCCGCACGTCCGTGAAATACGAGGCGGCCACGGCGCAGTAGGTCGCGGAGCCTCCCAGGACCTCGGTCGCCTCGCCGTAGGGGGTCTTGACGGTGTCGAACGCCATCGAGCCGATGACCAGAAGCGACATGGCTCAGTCCAGGTACTTTCCGACGAGCAGGCGCAGCCGCTCGCGGGACTCGCGGGGGATCGCCGCGGGGTCGGTGAGGATGGCGTTCCTGAGAGCCTCGGCGCAGGCGCAGGCCCGGGCCTCGGGGAGACGGGACACGGCGTGAGCCAGGATCGACCCGGCCATGGCGGCGTTGTCCTTCAGGCGCGCCACGACCTCCTCGACCGTCACCGGATCGGTCTCGGGGCGCCAGCAATCGTAGTCGGTCACCATGGCCAGAGTGGCGTAGCAGATCTCCGCCTCGCGCGCCAGCTTGGCCTCCTGGACGTTCGTCATGCCGATCACGTCGGCCTGGAACGACCGGTACACGTGCGACTCGGCGCGGGTGGAGAACTGCGGCCCCTCCATGCACACGTAGGTCCCGCCGCGCCGCGCCCGGGCCCCGCAGGATCGGGCCGCCTCGAACAGGACGCCGTGGAGCACGGAGCAGATCGGGTCCGCCAGCGACACGTGAGCCACGATGCCGCCCCCGAAGAACGTCGAGGGCCGGTGCCGCGTCCAGTCGATGAACTGGTCCGGCAGGACGACGTCCAGCGGGCGGATGTCCTCCTTCAGGCTGCCGACGGCGCTGACCGACACGATGCGGCCCGCCCCGAGAGCCTTGAACCCGTAAATGTTGGCGCGAAAGTTGATCTCGGTGGGGAGGAGTCGGTGCCCCCGTCCGTGGCGCGCCAGGAAGGCGATGTCGCGGCCACCCAGGCGGCCCAGCACGTAGGCGTCGGACGGATCGCCGAACGGTGTTGCGACCTTCTCCTCGCGGCGATCGGCGAGGCCGGCCATCTGGTACAGACCGCTGCCGCCGATCACGCCGAGGACGTTCATGCGCCGCTCCGAGAAAGGAGGCGCATCGTAACAAGCGGCCGGGGGGGAGTCAAGAATTGCGGCCGGCGGGAGCGGTCATCCCGCGCCAGGCGCGCAAAACCGCGAGCGCCCCGTCGACGCTCGCCTCCCCCGCGTCGGACAGGCGGGCGGGGTCGCCGGATCGCGAGAAGATCGTCCCGCAGCCGCGTACCGAGGGGCGGAGCACCAGGAGCCGATCGCCGCAGCTCTCCTGCAGGCGTGTCCAGTACGATCGACGCGCCTGCCGCGGGCACACCAGGAGCGACAGGTCGACCGCGATCACCCGGCGCGAGCGGAGGGGGGGAGCGAACGCCCGCTCGACCGGGACCGCCGTGAACCAGCCGGCGTCCGCCAGGTACCGCCGGCGGCCGGCGACCTCCGCCCGCAGCGGCGGGAACAGCACCGGGATGGCCGCCGACGCCTTGACGGCCGAGGCAAGAGGCAGGAGCGCGGGGTGGCCGGGGCCGCCCAGGGCCAGCACCTCCTCGCGGCGCAGCATGTCGAAGGTCAGGACCCCGAGCCTCTGGACGCCGTGGTGCAGTCTCTCGAAGGAGGCGGCATCCAGCCGGGCCAGGTATTCCGGGATCGCCCCCGCGTGGCGGCCAGCCGCCGCGGACAGTCCCGGCAGGCGCCAGCGTGACAGGGCGAACGCCAGGAGCGATGCCGGTGTGAGCCTGCGGGAGGCCTGGAGCATCTCGTCCGGGTCCATCCCGACCGCCGCGTACATGCCCCCCACGATGGCCCCCACGCTGCAGCCGAGGATGGCGTCGATCCGGATCCCCTCGCGTCGGAGGGCGCGCAACACGGCGGCGTGCGCCACGCCGCGCGCGCCTCCGGCCCCCAGCACCAGAGTGATCTCCGGCGTGAATGCCTGTGCCTGGGTCATGAATGCGCCGCTCAGGCCGGGCGGGGACGCGCGAGAATCAGGAGGCGGGTCCTGGGGCCGCCGGTGCGCTTGCCGGTCACCTCGAGCACCGTTGGCTTCGGCTTCAGGACCAGGACGATGGAGCGCACCCGGCCGCCCGATCGTGCGGCGCCCGTGAGGAGCTTCCGGAGTCCCCGCTCGACCGCCAGCGCCCCCCGGCGGGCGACGGCCCCCTTGACCCCGTTCTGTCGCAGGAAGTGGGACGCGACGAGCCGTCCCAGGCGTGAGAGGGCCGGATCACCAGGCAGGGTGAAGATCAGGGTCTCCCGACCCGGCGATCCTCGAGACCCCCCAAGCGGCACCGAATCCCCCTCCCCAACCGCCCGGGGCGCAGGCGGGGGCTTGAACCGTCTGAATCGACAGCAGTTTAGGGATCGCCGGTCGGTCCTGTCAATCGGCCGGCTTGCGCACCCTGCGTGCGGCACCTAAATTTGTGCTTTCAGAGAGTCAGGGGGACGTGTGTCGGTTGCGACGGGGACGGTGGACACGAACAGGATGGACAGGCAGCAGTCCGCCGAGCGGCACGAGACGCGGTTCCGTATCTACGCCTACACGCTCGGGGTGTGCGCCGCCACGGTCGTGGCGTGGCATGGTTTCGTCGCACAGGACCTGATCCGTTCCGAGCTCCTGCCGGTCCTCGTCTTCTCGATGTTCATCGGATTCGCCTGGTACTTCAGCTTCTCGATCTACCCGCGCGCCAGCCTCTCGATCTCGCTCGACATGGCCTACCTCATGACCGCCCTGTGCGTGCTGCCGCCCCCCCTGCCGGTCATGGTGGCCTTCGGCGGCGCGGTCCTCGGCTGTCATCTGAGGATGCGCGAGTCCCGGGGGACCAATCCCTTCCTGCTGGTGCTCAGCCTGAACACCGGCGGCATGGTCACGACGGCCCTGGCGGGCCAGTACCTGTCCATGGTGATGGCCCGGACGTGGACCTTCGGCGAGCTGTCCTGGGGCTCCGTCAGCACGGTCGTGGCGCTCTTCCTGGTCTACAACCTGACGAACGTCGCCATCATGGCGACGGCGATGATCCTGAAGGGGGAGCCGGTCCTCCCTCATCTCACGACGTATTTCCGCTACCTCGGATCGCTCGAGGTATTCACCATGCCCCTCACCCTGGGGCTGGCGCTCCTCTATGCGGGGACGGGGATCTGGGGATACGTCCCCCTGGCCACGACCATCCTCCTGGCGAGCGGCCTGCTGAAGAAGCTGAACCAGGCGCGCAACGATCTGAGCCACGCGAACGAGCAGCTGCAGGATCGATCGCGCGAGCTGCGCATCCTGAACACCATCGGCCGGGAGATCAACTCCAGCCTCGATCCGGAGGTGGTGTTCGCCCAGATCGGGCGGCACATGCTGCGCATCCTCGACGCACCGCACCTGTTCCTGTCGCTCTACCACCGCGTTCCGCACGAGTCGTACGTGGAGTACGTGGCGAAGGACGGCCTGGTGCAGCCGCGCCCCGACCGGGCGCTCGGACAGGGATTCACCTCGTGGGTCGTCGAGGCCAGGCGCCCGCTCCTGGTGCACGACCTCAGGCTGGATCGCGACTCCCTTCCGTGCGCGCCGGTGATCCTGTCGCCGGACATCCGGTCCATCATGTCCGCGCCCCTGCTGTTCAACGGCGAGTCGATCGGCGTCCTGTGCGTCGAGAGCCCGCGCTCCGGTGCCTACACCGTGGACCACCTTTCGGTCTTCAGCACCATCTCGCAGCAGGCCGCCGTGGCCCTCGAGAACGCCCGCAACTTCCAGATGGCGACGGTCGACCAGCTGACGCACCTGTACCTGCGCGACTTCTTCTACCGCAAGCTGTCGGAGGAGCAGGCGCGCGCCAGGCGTTACGGCAGCACATTCACCGTGCTGATGCTGGACCTCGACGAATTCAAGGGGATCAACGACCGGATGGGTCACCTGGCGGGGGATCGCTACCTGGAGCGCGTGGGAGAGGTGATCCGCGAGACGATGCGCGCCGCGGACATCCCCTGCCGCTACGGCGGCGAGGAGTTCTGCGTCCTGCTCCCCGAGACCGACCTGGACGGCGCGATGCGCATCGCCGAGCGCATCCGCTCGCGCGTCAGCAACCTCGAGGCGCGCAGCGGCGAGGAGGTCCTCAGGACGACCATCAGCGTCGGCATCGCCGCCTATCCCACCGATTACCCGGGCACGATCCAGGGGTTTCTCGAGAAGGCCGACCAGGCGCTCTATCTCGCCAAGCAGTCGGGTCGGGACCGCGTCCTCACGACCGGCGCCCGGCCGGAGCCGACGAGCAAGGTCCGTTGAGCGGCCGACTCGATACTCGGACAGGCTCCTAGTCCGGCCCGCCCCAGCCGAAGGCCTCGCGCAGGGATCGCCCCACCCGCTTCTCGAACTGCGAGGCCATCGACGGGACCGCCCCGTCCTCCGCATCGAGCAGGAGCTTTTCCACCCGCAGGAGCGGATAGAAGACCGTCGACAGGGAGAGACCCGCGCCCCCCTCGCCGACCTGCCGCACCCAGTCATCGAACGAGCCGAGCTCGATCCCTTCCATCACCAGGCCGGTCGCATCCAGCCGGCGCACGACGCCCCAGAAACGCTCGCGCGGGTTCTGGAGGTAGGCGATGACGACGGCCCCGGGACCGAGCGGGATGGAGCGCAGGCTCACGAGGAGACCCCGGCCTGGAGCATCGTGCCGACGCCCGCGGGATCGGGAGCGAGCTCGGCCTCGGTCAGCGCCTGCACCCGGTCGACCGTGGTGCCGGGGGCGATCTCGCGCAGGATGAGCCCGTCCGTCCCCACGTCGATCACCGCCAGGTCGGTGATGACGCGATGAACCACGCGCAGGCCGGTGAGCGGCAGCCGGCAGCGCCGCAGGATCTTCGCCTCCCCCTCGCGGGTGGCGTGCGTCATCATGACCACGACCCGCCTCGCGCCCGCGACCAGGTCCATCGCCCCACCCATTCCCTTGACCATCTTGCCGGGCACCATCCAGTTGGCGAGGTTCCCGAGGGCGTCCACCTCGAGCGCCCCCAGGATGGTCAGGTCGATGTGCCCGCCCCGGATCATGGCGAACGACTCGGCGCTGCTGAAATAGGAGCAGCCGGGCGTCTCGGTGACCGTCTGCTTGCCGGCGTTGATCAGGTCGGGATCCTCCTCGCCGGCCAGCGGGAAGGGACCGACGCCGAGCATGCCGTTCTCCGACTGGAACGTCACCTGCATCCCTTCCGGGACGTGATTGGCGACGAGGGTCGGCATGCCGATGCCCAGGTTGACGTAGTAGCCGTCCCGCAGCTCAGCGGCCGCCCGCCTCACGATGAGTTCTCTGCTCGATTCGCTTTTCATAGTCCCTTCCCTGGAAGATGCGCGTCACGAAGACTCCCGGGGTGTGAACCTGCTCCGGATCGATGTCGCCCGGGTCGACCAGGCGCTCGACCTCGGCGATCGTCACCCGCGCGGCGGTCGCCATCATCGGGTTGAAGTTGCGCGAGGTCTTGCGATACGACAGGTTCCCCAGCCCGTCCCCGCGGTACGCCTTGACGAGCGCAAAATCGGCCGTGAGCGCGGACTCCAGGACGTAGTCCCGGTCTCCGAAGCGGCGCGTCTCCTTTCCCTCGGCGACCAGCGTGCCGTACCCGGTGGGGGTGTAGAACGCGGGGATCCCGGCCCCTCCGGCCCGGATGCGCTCGGAGAAGGTCCCCTGGGGAACGAGCTCGACCTCGAGCTCGCCGGAGAGGAACTGCTTCTCGAACAGGTCGTTCTCACCCACGTAGGTCGCGATCATCTTGCGGATCTGCCGGGTCCTGAGAAGCAGGCCGAGACCGAAGTCGCTCACGCCGGCGTTGTTGCTCATGACCGTCAGGTTCTTCGTGCCCCGGCGCTTGAGCGCCTGGATGAGGTTCTCGGGAATGCCGCAGAGGCCGAATCCCCCGACCATGATCGTGGCGCCGTCCGCGATGTCCTGGATCGCCTCGTCGGCGTCCCGCACCACCTTGTTCATCGCTTCCCCCTGCCGGTTTCCCGCAGCTCGATCAGCACGCCGCCGGTCGAGCGCGGATGGATGAAGGCGATCCGGGAGCCCTCCGCGCCGGCCCGGGGCTCGTTCCCCGCGGCCGGAAGCCCCGCGCTCCGGAACCGCGCGATCGCCTTGTCCAGATCGTTCACCTCGAAGCAGACGTGATGGATCCCTTCCCCCCGCGTGTCGAGGAATTTCGCCACGTTCGTGGTGGAGCCCGGCAGCGGCTCGAGGAGCTCCACGCGCGTGCGGCCGGCAGGCAGGAGCGCCACGCGCACGCCCTCCCCCGCCACCTCCTCAATCCCTTCCAGCTCCAGGCCCAGGATGTCGCGGTACACCGCCAGGCGCTCGTCGATGCGCTTGACCGCGATGCCGATGTGGTCGAGGACCGCTTCCCCGACGGGGGCCCCCGGCCCGTGCCGGCGGTCGTCGAGGGTCTCGAGGACCTCCCGTGCCGCGCTGTAGGGATCCATCGTCCGGTCGAGCAGCCGCTCCGCGTAGGCGTCGCAGGCGCTCCCGTCCGACTCCTCCGTCCCCAGGCGCGCCATCAGTCGGTCGCGCAGGATCTCGGCGAAGCGCGCCGTGACGGCGGCGCGCCGGCGCTCTCTCAAACGGCACCCCTCGTCCAGGAAGCGTGCGTGCCCCTCGATGGCCCGTCCCAGGTCCTCGATCCCTGTCCCGGCCGTCGCCACGGTCTTCACGATCGGGGGAGTCCAGGCGCGCTCCCCCCCCAGGGACAGAAGGCCCTCGAGGTCGGACGCCAGGCGGTCGGCCCCGGGATGGTCCGCCTTGTTGACCACGAACAGATCGGCGATCTCCAGGAGCCCCGCCTTGATCGCCTGGACGTCGTCCCCCTGGCCGGGGGTCAGGACGACCAGCACCGTGTCGGCCAGCCGGACGATGTCCACCTCGTCCTGGCCGACTCCCACCGTCTCGATCAGGATCGGGTCGCGCCCGGCGGCGTCCATCAGATCGACCGCATCGCGCGTCGCCCGGCTCAGTCCTCCGAACTGGCCGCGGGTCGCCATGGAGCGGATGAAGATCCCCTCGTCCAGCGTGTGCTGCTGCATGCGGATGCGGTCGCCGAGAACCGCGCCGCCGCTGAAGGCGCTGGAGGGATCGACCGCCACGACGCCGGGCGACGCGCCGCGCGCCCGGTGGTGGACGAGGAGATGGTTGACCAGGCTGCTCTTGCCGGCCCCCGGAGGGCCGGTGATGCCGATCCGGGAGGCGCGCCCCGTGGAGGCGAAGACTTCGGAGAGGATCCGCTCGCCGCGCGCGCTCCCCTCCTCGGCCAGGGAGATGGCGCGCGCCAGGGCGGCCGCGTCCCCGCCGAGCAGCGCGCGCGCCAGGTCGTCCATCAGGAGGCCCGTGACTCCCCCAGGAGGAGGCGCGCGATGACCAGGCGCTGGATCTCCGAGGTCCCTTCCCCGATCGTGCAGATGCGGGCGTCCCGATAGGCGCGCTCCACCGGGTACTCCTTCACGTAGCCGTACCCCCCGTGGATCTGGACCGCCCGGCCGGCCACCCGCACCGCCGTCTCCGAGGAGTACAGCTTGGCCATCGACGCCGCGCGCGTCACGTCCTTCCCCGCGTCCTTCAGGAACGCCGCCCGCTGCACCAGGAGGCGCGCCGCGTGGATCTCCATCGCGGAGTCGGCGAGCATCCACTGCACCGCCTGGAAGTCGGCGATCGGACGGCCGAACTGGCGCCGGCTCTTCGCGTACGCGGTCGCCTGCTCGAACGCCCCCTGGGCGATCCCGACCCCCAGCGCGCCGATCCCGATCCGTCCGCCGTCTAGAATGCGCAGCGCATCGATGAATCCCTGCCCTTCCTGCCCGAGGCGGTTGGCGTCGGGCACCCGGCAGTCGGCCATGACGATCTCGGCCGTGTCGGAGGCGCGGCAGCCCATCTTGTTCTCTTTCTTTCCGGCCCGGAACCCCTGCATCCCGGCCTCCAGGATGAACGCGGAGATCCCGTGCTTCCCGCGCCCCTTGTCCGTGACCGCGAACACGACCGCGATGTCGCAGACCGAGCCGTGCGTCGCGAACGTCTTGCTGCCGTTCAGCACCCAGTCGCCGCCGTCCCGCACCGCCGTCGAACGCGTCCCCGACGCGTCGCTGCCGGCCGTCGGTTCCGTCAGGCTCCACGCGCCGATCTTCTCTCCCCTGGCGAGAGGCACCATGTAGCGCCGCTTCTGCTCCTCGTTGCCCGCCATGAAGATGTGGTTCGTGCAGAGGGAATTGTGCGCGGCCACCGAGAGCGCGATCGATCCGTCCACGCGCGCCAGCTCCTCGATGACCAGGACGAAATCGAGGTACTTCAATCCCGCCCCCCCGTACTCGGGCGGAAAGACCGCTCCCAGCATCCCCATTCCTCCGAGCTTCTTCATGAGGTCGCGCGGGAATTCCTGGGTCTCGTCGCGCTGGAGCGCCCCCGGTGCGATCTCCCGCTCGGCGAAGTCGCGTACGGTCTGGCGGGTCAGCTCCTGCTCTTCGGTCAGATTGAAATCCAAGCGAGCCTCCGGAGGAACAGCGTGGAGAAAGGGGGATTCTAGTGCAGCGCCGATCCCCGATCAAGAAGTCCGCGTGCCCCGCCTTACGCGGAAGCTTGTCGGACTTGGGGCATGGCGAAGCGTCATTTCTAAAGATTGAAAGCAATAGACTTGGCGTATCTAATTAAAACACGCTAATATTACTTGATATTGATACACTCAAGTTGTATATTACCTGCGTCCAAGGAGGAGAAAACAGATGACCCAGCTCCGGTGGGAACCCCTTAACGAGTTTCTGAGTCTGAGCGACAGGATGAACCTGATGTTCCACGGCCCCTCGATGCGTTTTGTCACGCCGGTCGAGCCGGTGAGCGGCTGGCTCCCCCCGGTCGACATCCATGAAGAGACGGATCGATTCGTGGTGCAAGCCGAGGTCCCGGGAGTCCGCAGCGAGGACATCGACGTGAGCCTCGAGAACAACACGATCACCCTGCGGGGAGAGAAGAAGCAGGAAAAGGTCGTGGACGGCGAGAACGCCTGCCGTCTGGAGCGCTTCTACGGCACGTTCTCCCGAAGCTTCGTCCTGTCGACCCGGATCAACCCCGAGCAGATCAAGGCCACCTTCAAGGATGGCGTGCTCGAGGTGATCGTGCCGAAGGCCGAGGAGGTCAAGCCGAAGAGGATCAAGATCCTCGCCACGGGCGACGCGAAGTAACACAGTCTCTGCCATGGGGCGCCGGCCTCCGGGCCGGCGCCTTGTCGGGCATTTTCTCTCTATAATGGCCGGGATGATGAGCCCGCGCCTCCTTCTGCCGGCGGCCCTGCTCCTGGCGGCTTGCGGCTCCGGCACCCGGCCGGATGTCCTCCTGATCACCGTCGACACCCTGAGGGCCGACCGGCTCGGCTGCTACGGCTACGCCCGCACCACCTCTCCACACATCGATCGCCTGGCGGCGCGCGGCGTGCTGTTCGATCGCGCCTTCACGACACTTCCGCGAACGACCCAGTCGATGGCGTCCATCATGACCGGCCGCTATCCGAAGTCCCACGGCGCCCGCGGGCTCTTCTCGACCCTGTCCCCCGCCAACCAGACCGTCGCGGAGATCCTGCGGGAGGCGGGGTACGACACCGCCGCGTTCGCGTCGAACCTGTTTCTTCGCCAGGGCCAGGGGTTCGAGCAGGGCTTCGACCGGTACGACAATCCGGCGCCACGCTGGGAGGGGAACTCGGCCGGCGCCATCACGCGCGCGGCGGTGGAATGGCTCCGGTCGCGCCCGACGGATCGACCCTTCTTTCTCTGGGTGCACTACCTCGATCCTCACTGGACGTACCGGCCCGCTCCGCCGTTCGACCGGCGGTTCGATCCGGACTTCGCGGGGCCGTTCACGCTGTACGAGGACCTCGAGTCGAACCGCTTCACCAAGGGGCAGGTGATCTTCGAGAACCGTCTCCCCGCACGGCAGGTCGAGCACGTGGCGGCCCTTTACGACGGCGAGATCGCCCAGGTGGACGCCGCCGTGGGGGACCTCCTGGCCGCCATTCCCGACGCGGCGGCGCGCCCCCTCCTGACCGTCTTCACCTCCGACCATGGTGAGAGCCTCGGGGAGCACGGCTGCCACTTCGCGCACGGCGAGTACCTCTACCAGGAGACCTTGCGGGTCCCGCTGATCTTCGTCCTGCCCGGCCTCCTCGAGGCGGGAACCCGGGCGAGCCCCCTGGCGGAGAACGTCGACGTCGCCCCGACTCTCCTCGCCCTCGCCGGGATCAGCCGCATGCAGGGAGTGGACGGACGGCCCCTCCTGGTCTCCGGGGCGCAGGGGGGCGCGGGGAGCGGCGGACGGTTCGCCCCCGCTCCGGGGCGGACGACGGTCTTCGCCGAGAGCGATTTCCAGCTCATTCACCCGGAGAACCGGCGCTACTACATCCCGGGGCCCGCCGGCCGCTGGTCGTCCGCCTTCGACGGCCGCTACAAGCTGATCCAGATCCCGAGGCCGGGCGGGGCCTTGCTGGAGCTGTACGACCTGGAGCGTGACCCGGGGGAATCGATCAACCTGGCCAGGGACGGCCAGGAGCCGGGGATCCGCCTCAGGCTCCTGGGGGAGCTGCAGCGGTACGTGGACTACGGGACGGGAGAGCCGGCTCCGCCTCGGGATATCGATCCGGAGGAGCTCGAACGTCTCCGCTCGCTCGGCTACGTCAATTGACGGGTGGCCGTATCGCGGGGCCGCCGTCCGGAAGGAGTCGCGCCAGGACCTCGTTGGAGACGAGACGCCCCCTGCGCGTGAGGCGCAGCCGATCCCCCTCCGTCTCCAGGAGGCCGGCCCCGGCGAGATCGGCCAGGGTTCCCCGTCCGGGTCCCGTGAAGTCGGCCCCGTAGCGTCCCCGCAGGGCAGCGAGATCGACCCCGTCCGACAGCCTCAGGCCCGCGATGAGCGCCTCGGAGGCGCGATCGGAGCGCGAGGGACTCTCCTCGATCCGGCCGAGGCCGGCCCCCCTGCCGGCTATGTAGGCGTCCAGGCGTCCCGGGATCGACCAGCGGCGGCCCAGCACATACGAGTGGGCGGACGGCCCGAAGCCGAGGTAATCCTCGTCCGTCCAGTACTTGAGATTGTGCCGGCTGCGGTGCCCGGGGCGGGCGAAATTGGAGATCTCGTACTGCTCGAAGCCCGAAGCCTCCAGACGATCGGCCGCCGCGTCGGCGAGCGCCGCCACCGCATCGTCCCCCATCGCCGCCAACCGGCCGAGGGCGATCGCCTTTCCGAGGGAGGTGCGCTCGTGCACCTCGAGGAGGTACAGGGACACGTGATCCACACCGAGGTCGACGACGCGCGCGAGGTCCGTGAGGGCGCCCGCGGCGTCCTGGCCGGGCAGGCCGAGGATCAGGTCGACCCCGACGCTGCGCAGGGGCGAGCGCCGCGCCGCCGCCACCGCGGCGAGGGCGCCGGGCGCGTCGTGCGGTCGCCGCATCCGGCGAAGCAGGCCGTCGTCCAGGGACTGCACCCCGATCGACACGCGGTTGACGCCCAGGGCGTGCCAGGCCTCGAGCCGCGGCTGGGTCGTGTCCTCGGGATTCGCCTCCAGGGCGATCTCCGCCTGCTGTGCTATGGCGAACGACTCGCGCAGGGCCCGCACCACGCGGTCGAGCGCCCGGGGGGACAGGATCGAGGGGGTGCCGCCGCCGAAGTGGATGGTGTCGGCGTCACGGCCCAGAAGCGGCGGGCCGATGGACGCGATCTCGCCGCACAGGGCGTCCACGAACGCGTCCAGATCGCGCCCGCGCGCCGGGACCAGGTAGAAATCGCAGTAGGAACAGCGCACCGTGCAGTACGGCACGTGCACGTAGAGGCCGATCACACCTTTTCCACCGCCGCCGCCGGGACCCAGCCGCTCATGGCGTTCGGCAGGCTGACCTGGTACCAGCCGTCGCGCCGGTTCCGCAGCTCCAGCCTCGCCCCTTCGTGCACGGTGAACAGGACGGTGTTGTCGCCCGCGGGCCCGCTCAGGACGTCGACCTTGTCCTCCATTACGATGGCGCGCTCCGAGGTGGTCCGATCGATCGCATAGCCGAGCGCGATCCCCGTGGCGAGGACCGCGAGGGCCGCGAGGGCGGTGCCGTATCCCAGCGCCCGCCGCGCGGTGTAGGACGCGGTGAGGGGCAGGGCCCCGAGAAGGGCCGCCGCCACGTAGAACGCGCACAGGAAGAGCCCGGCCAGCAGATCGATCGACAGGCGATCGATGAAGCCCCTCAGCACCTGCACCGGGTAGGGGATCTCCGCCTCGGTCACCCGGTCCCGGATCAGGCCGCGCGCGTACTCGAGGTTGTCGCGCACGTCCCGGTCGGACGGGTCGAGCCGCAGGGCGCGCTCGTAGTTGAGAATCGCAGCCCCGAGCCGCCCCATCTTGAAATGGGCGTTCGCCAGGTTGAACAGCACACGCGGGTCGACGACCCCGTATCCGAGGATCTTCTCGTACGACGCGGCGGCATCCTGGTAGCGTCCCTGCTCGTAGGCGCCGTTGCCGGCATCGAACAGCTCCCGCACCGTGGAGGCGCGCGCCTCCCCCGCCGGCGCCAGGGCGGCGAAGAGGAGGAACGCGAGCGCGACCAGGGGGCGCCTCATGCGCCGAGCGACTTCTCGAGCCTCGTGACGCTCTCCTCGGCGGCGACGAGGGTCCGCCGCATCTCCTCGGCGCCCGAGGAGGCGGGCGCGAAGCGCGCGTAGTCGCAGGCCTCCAGGCAGCGGTGGAACGCCCTCCGGGCGTCCTCCGGCACAGCGCGCCCGACCAGCAGCTCCTCGATCCGGTCGTGGGTCAGCCCGGCCGCCGGGATGTCGAACTTGGCGGCCACGTAGTCGCTGAGCGCGCTCGCGACCTCGGCATAGAACGCCCTCGCGGTGGAGGGACTCCCGCGGCGCCTCGCCTCCTTCAGCCGCTTCAGGGCCAGGGGGCGGGCCCGCCGCCGCCGGCGCAGCCCCGCGGTCGCCCGCTGGGCGTCGCGCGTCCGCGCCACGACGAAGACCCCCAGGTCCGCGGCCACCGGCAGGAACAGGAGCGCCAGGAACAGCGGGGTGCGATAGAACGGGCGGGACCAGTCCTTGAGCCCGTCCGTGGCCTGCTTGATGAAATGGATGTCCCGCCGCAGCTGGCGCACGTCGCTCTGGGACACGATCGGTCCCGCGCTCCCGCTTCCCTCTCCCCCCTTCGCCACCTGGATCGGGACGGGGGCGCTCGCGACGCTGCGATAGGCGCCGGCGCGCGGATCGAAGAAGGAGAAGCGCACGGGCGGGATGGTCTGGGTCCCCGGCGCCAGCGGGATCAGGACATAGTCCCAGACCTTCTCGCTGCGCAGGCGATCGGACACGACGGAGGTCGACGTCGTGACCTTCGGCGCGAACTGCTTGAAGTCGCTCAGCTCGGGGAGGGGCAGCGCGTTCACCGCGTTCAGGTTCCCCTCGCCGGCCACTCGCACCTTCAGGCCGATGGCGTCGTTGACCCGCGACTCGGACCGATCGGCGGTGACCGTCAGGGTGAATGCCCCGACCGCTCCCGTGAAGTCGTCCGGCCGCGACGCGGCCGGGAGAGGCTGCACCTGGACGATGATCGGCTCGGTCCGCCGGGTCAGGGTCTCGGTGGGCGTGAAGAAGAACGACTCGATCGGATCCTGGCTGCGCCGCCGCACCTGGACCTGGTAGGTCATGGACGGGATCGACAGGGGGCCGCTGCCGGTCGGGAAGAGGGCCCGCTTCATCAGCGTGTATTCGTTGAACGCCTCGCCCCCCCGCTGGATGCGCCGCAGCTCGAGGTTCTCCGGCAGCTTGATCTCCTCCGCCCAGAAGCCGGGAAAGGTCGGCGAGTCCTTCGAGCCCAGGTTGAGGATCTCGGTCTGCGTATCGAGCAGGACGCGCAGTGTCACTTGTTGCCCGACGTAGGCGGTCCGGGAATCCACGTCGGCGGCCACCAGGACGCGCCCGGGTGCGGCCTCGGGCTCCGCCGGGGTCCTCGGATTGCCGCCGGCACGTCCCGGGCCGCCGCGCACTCCGGGCGGGACCCCTCCCGGCGTCGGCGAGGCGCCGGTTCCTCCGGGAACCACGTCGATGTCGATCGACTGGGTGCGATAGGTGCGCCCCCCCACCAGGAGCCCCAGCGCGGGAATGGTCCTCGAGCCGGTCTGGCGCGGGCGGAGGGCATAGGCCCACGCCTTGGTCGCGGAGGTCCTGCCGTTGATCCACTGGAACCGCGACGACGGCATCGGGCCCCCGACGATGTCGAAATCGACGACCCCCGACACGTCGGGGGGAGCGATCTCCCCCAGGGTCGGGCCCGACACCTCGACCGTGAGGATGACCTGGCCCCCTTCTCCGACCCGGTTTCGATCGACCCGGGCGCGGACGTTGATCTCCTGCGCCAGGGCGGCCGGGGCCGCGACGGCGAGCCATGCTCCGGCCAGGATCGCCCCGGCAGCGAGTCGCTTCATGCGCCCCCTCACCAGTCCTCTTCCGGCTCGCGACGGTCCCCCGCCGCCGCCCGGGCGTGCTTCTTGATCCCTTCCTTCTCCTCCTGCTGCAGCGCCTGCAGGACCTGCCGGGCCTCCTGCTCGGTCATCTCGCCCGGACGCTTCTGGGGCGGAGTTTTGTCCCCGGCCCCCTCCTGCTGCGGGGACTGCTGCGGCGGCTGGTTCTGCTTCTGGTCCTTGTTCTGCTGCGGCTGCTGTTGCTGTTTCTTCTTTTTCTCCTGCAGCAACCGGAGCGCCAGCTCGAGATTGCGCTTGGCGTCCGCGTCGTCCGGCCGGGCGCGCAGCGATTGCACGTACGCCTGGATCGCCTCCTCCGGCTTGCCCTGCATCAGGAGCGCATTGCCACGATTGAAGGTCGCCGCCTGCGACAGACCGCGGTCCGGCGCCGCCTGGGCGCGCATGTACTCCTCGACCGCCTTGTCGTACTCCTTCTTCCGGAACAGGACGTTGCCGATGTTGTAGTGCAGCTCCGGCGCCTCGGGGCGGGAGGCCTGCGCGTCGGTGTACATCCTGAGGGCCTCGTCGTACTGCTTCTGGTTGTAGAGCTTGTTCCCCTCGTTGTTCCGGGAGGCCGTGGGATCGGCTGCCGCCGGCCGGAACAGCGACAGCGCCAGGACGCAGGTGAGCCCGAGCGCAGGCCTCATGCCGCCTCCTTCTCGGGCTCGCGCTTCGCCGGCGCCGCCGCGTCCCGGCGGCGGTCGGGAAGCGCCGCCTCGAGCGCCAGCAGGATCAGCGCCGCCAAGAGCGGGATCTGGTAGCGCTCCTCGTAGACGCTGAGCATCCGGCCCGACATGGTCTTCTGGTCCATCCGGGAGATCTCCTCGTACACGCGCTGCAGCTCCACACCGTCCGGCGTCGACCGGAAGTACTTCCCGCCCGTCGCGAGGGCGACCGACTCGAGGTCCCCCTCCCCGAGACGGCTGGTCACCTTGCGGTGATTCTTGTCCTCTTTATACCCGATGATGTCCCCCCGCTCGTTGCGCAGGGGGATCGGCTCGCCGCTGGTGCTGCCGATCCCGATGGTGAAGATCGTGATCCCCTCCGCGCCGGCGTCGCGCGCGGCGGCCATCACGTCCCCCTCGTGGTCCTCGCCGTCGGTCAAAAGGACGAGCACCTTGTGGCGCCTCTCCCCCGGACGGAACGACGAGGTGGCGGCCCGGATGGCCTCGGCGATCGCCGTCCCCTGGATCGGGATGAGATCGGTGTCGAGGACGTCCACGAACATCGCCGCGGCCGTGTAGTCGAGCGTCAGCGGGCAGGCGACGTAGGCCGTCCCCGCGAAGGCGACGAGCCCGACGCGATCGCCGCGCAGCAGATCGACGAACGCCGAGACCGCGGCGCGCGCCTGCGCCATGCGGTTTGGCTTGACGTCCTCCGCCAGCATGCTCGTGGACGTGTCGACGGCGATGATGACGTCGACGCCGCGGCGGCTCACGGTCTCGAGCCGGGCCCCCCACTGGGGCCGTGCCAGCGCCAGGACCAGGAAGAGCACCGCCCCCCCGACCAGGACGGCCTTGATGATGCGCCGCTCGGTGCTGGCGCTCGTGGTGAGGCGGCGCACCAGCCGCAGCTCTCCCAGGGACTCGAGGGCGCGCCGGCGCCGCCGGAACGACAGGACGTAGAGCAGGGCCAGGACCGGGAGCCCGAACAGGAACCACAGGTACTCGGGGGCCATGAAGCGCATCAGGGGATCGTCCTCAGGATGGTGCCGGACAGCGCCAGCTCCAGCAGGATCATCAGGGCCCCGGGGTAGAGGAACCAGGCGAACTGCTCCGTGTGTCGCGTGTACCCGCGCACCTTGATCTCGGTCCGCTCCATCCGGTCGATGGTGCTGAAGATCTGCTGCAGGCCCTGCGCGTCGGTGGCGCGGAAGTACCGGCCCCCTGTGGCGGTGGCGATCTGCTGCAGGGTCTCCTCGTCGATGTCCGCCTGCACGTTGATATAGCGCCGTCCCAGGATCGGATCGTCCACGGGGTACGGCGCCTCCCCCTCGGTCCCCACGCCGATCGTGTGCACCTTGATCCCGAGCGCCTGCGCCAGGCGCGCGCCGCTCAGGGGATCGATCTGGCCGCGGTTGTTCCGCCCGTCGGTGAGCAGGACGATCACCTTGCTCTTCCCCTTGGCGTCCTTCAGCCTCGAGACCGCGGTGGCCAGCCCCATGCCGATGGCGGTGCCGTCCTCCTCGCGGGTGGCGAAGTCGACGCTGTCGAGCAGGTCGACGAGCACGCCGTAGTCGAGCGTCAGGGGGCAGCGGGTGTAGGCGTTGGCGGCGAACACCACCAGCCCCAGCAGGTCGTTCCGGCGTCCCTTGACGAACTGCCCCACCACGTTCTTCGCGACCACCAGGCGGTTCTTCGGCTTGAAGTCCTCGGTCCGCATGCTGCCGGAGATGTCCACCGTCAGCACGATGTCGATCCCCTCCGTCAGGACCTCCTCCTCGTGGTGCGCCGTCTGCGGCCGCGCGAACGCGACGACCAGGAGCGCCAGCCCGAGCACGCGCAGCGCCACGGGGACGTGGCGCAGGCGCACCGTCCAGCCGCGCGGCATGGCGCGGAACGGGGAGGTCATGGAGTAGACCAGGCTCGCCCGCCTCCCCCGGCTGCGCACCAGGTGCCAGACGAGGAGGGCCAGGACGACCGCCATGGCGGCCCCCGCATACGGGGCGGCGAAGCGCAGCATCAGCGGGCCCCTCCCGCGGCGACGCCCACAGGCGTTTCCGCCGGCTGCTCCGGCGCCTTCGTCTCGTCGATCAGGCGGTACGCCCTCTCGACCGTGGCGCGGGTCTCGTCGGAGGCGGGCAGGTGCCGGGCGAATTTCACCATGTCGCACGCGCCGAAGAACTCGGAGGTGGATGTCATGCCGCGCACCGGCAGGCGCGCCAGCCGGAGCGCCTCCAGGATCTCCGAGGTCGTGCGCTCGAACGTATCGACGCCGAAACGGACCTCGAGGTAGCGCTTCATGATCTCGGCCAGCTCGATGTAGAACTCCTTGATCCGGCCCTTCTCCAGAAGCCCCGAGGCCAGCAGGCGCTGCATCTCGCCGTAGGCGATCTCGTGCGGCGGCCGCGGCGGGGCCGCGGGCTCGGGAGGGGCGGTGACCTGCGCGCGGCGCGCCCTGAACCGGCTCCACATCCAGAGCCCGAGGGCCAGGGCCAGCGCCGCGGCGGCCACGGCGAACGGCCAGAGGACGCGCTCCGGCATCTCGGCCGGTTTCTTGATGTCCGCCGGCCCCGTATCCCCCTCCGCCAGGACCGAGGAGACCGTGACGGCGGCGGAGGGCGTGGCGACGCGGGCCTCCTTCCCGTCGGGACCGGTGAAGACCGCCTCGAACGACGGGATCGTGGCCGGGCCCGTCTCGTAGCGCGCCACGCGGAGGATTCGCGTCTCGCGGATCCTCCCGTCGGGGAGCTTCTCCGGCTCAGGGGCCCGTCGATCGAGGAGCGCCAGATCCCCGAGAGAGCGCTCCGGGTCGAACTCGCTGACCTTCACGTTGTCTGGATGCGTCAGGCGGACGGTCACGACGATCGGATCGCCGATCGTCACGTCGCGCTTGTCGACCGCCACGTCGATCCGGACCGGGC